>Ga0209347_1000050_pt1 | contig 330856 bp, 330 predicted proteins | sample AutmiccommuBRH23_FD_187382 | JGI IMG/M metagenome (GOLD analysis project Ga0209347, IMG submission 187382) | Deep subsurface microbial communities from Mt. Terri, Switzerland - Autotrophic microbial communities BRH/23 (SPAdes) (version 2) | ecosystem: Environmental > Aquatic > Deep subsurface... | reverse complement strand
ACTTTTCTAATATAAGCCATACAAATTATTGTAGTATAAATGAGATGATTTATCTCCACTTAGTGCACTGAAAACAGGAATTTTGAGCGTGAAATTACCCTGTTTTTCGAAAAGTGAGAAACTCAGGTTTGAATTAAGAAGAACCTGATTTAGAAAACCTGGTCCAGATATAATGCAGTTTAAAGATTATACATTTCCTATACAAAATGTTACGTTACGTATAACATGTTCTAAAAAGTTTGTTATAGTCCGGAGTAAAATGAAATTTTTAAAAAGAATTCTATTGAGTCTGCTCGGCCTGATGGTAGGAGTTGTTATCATTTTGGCTGGTTCTGTTCTCATAGACTTTTCCATCGGTAGAGACCGGATCAAAACAATCACCAACACCTCCATTACTGGGCTCAATGGTGCACCGGATGTGCGCGCATATGTTGCCGCCCCGCAAGGCAGCGGCCCATTTCCAGCCGTTATCATGATCCACGAATTCTATGGTCTAAACCAGAGCATCGTAGGCAAAGCTCAGGGATTGGCAGAACAAGGCTATCTCGTGGTTGCGCCAGACACATTCCGAGGTTCGACTACAAGCTGGATTCCGCGTGCGATCTACCAGGTGATCACGACCAGGCCTGATCAGGTCAATCAGGATCTCGATGCAGTCTATGCCTGGATCAAGTCTCAACCCACTGCAGCAGCGAACCACACCGGCATTGTGGGTTTTTGCTACGGTGGACGCACCTCGCTGACTTACAGCCTGCACAATGAACGATTGAGTGCAACGGTGATCTTCTACGGTTCACCGATAACCGATCCTCAGATGCTTCGATCTCTCCCTGGTCCTGTGCTGGGCATCTTTGGCGGAGCAGATAGTTCGATCCCGGTAGAAGAGGTGCATGCATTCGAGGCCGGGTTAAATCAGGCAGGTATTCCGAATGAGATTAATATCTATACAGGCCAGCCGCATGCCTTTGTCAAGGATATGGAGTCCATTCGTTCCGGCGGAGAACAGGGCCAGGCCTGGGCGGAAATGCTTACCTTCTTTGAGAAAAATCTCAAGCAGGGCGGCGGCGCATTGGGCGAACCGATTGAGCATATCTCCTCTAAAACACCCTTTGCATGGAAATATTATGCTCTGTTGGCCTATGAACACGCTTTTGGGATAATCAGCCATGATCATTAGACAAATCCCGAACTATTCCACCCCGACCAGGGAAGTTATGTTGTTTGTTGGTAAACGCCAACCTGTTTTGCCATTCCTTTATCTTAGGTTAAAAATTGGATTAATCACATGAATCAAAAAATTACTTCTTTCTTGTATCGCTCAGACATAAAAATTACACGCTGGATGGCCCGTTATGGGATACTTTTTCTCCGTATCAGCATGGGGATTGTATTCCTCTGGTTTGGAGCGTTGAAATTATTTCCAGGCCTTAGTCCGGCTGTCGACCTGGCAACCCGAACGATCGAGCGTTTGACCTTTGGCTTAATTGAGCCAGGGATTTCGATTATTATCCTGGGAACCTGGGAGAGTCTGATTGGCATTGGGCTAATTTTTGGTCTGTTTATGCGTGCCACGCTTCTATTGCTCTTCTTGCAAATGCTTGGCACAATCACACCTATCTTTTTCTTCCCACAGGAAGTTTTTAAAATCATCCCCTATGCACCGACCCTGGAAGGGCAATACATCCTTAAAAATATCGTGATCATTAGCGCTGGATTGGTGGTTGGTGCAACCGTACGCGGCGGCAAGGTAGTAGATGATCCAGATGTCGCCAATTAGAGGTGTATCACAGACTTGTGGGATTTGAATCGAAAGGAAATAATATGAAAATCGCAAAGATCATTGCACTCATTGGGTTACTCGCCATGACGGGGATACTGGTATATGGGTTCACAGTGGGCAATTTTTCTGCCGAAGGAGCAAAACTGTTGGCTATGCCCTGGGGAATTGTCTCACTGGTAGACCTGTATGTGGGCTTTTCCCTTTTTTCCTGCTGGATCGTTTTCCGCGAAAAGGCTGTGCTACCATCCATAATCTGGGTGATCTTGATGATGGTGCTTGGGTTTTGGACCGGTGCGCTGTATACACTGATCGCCTTGCAGACCAGCAAAAATGACTGGAAGCGCTTCTGGTATGGGAACCGTTTCAGTTAAGAGATGTCATTGTATTCTATTAATACGAAAAACGGAGCCATCCAGCGATGGGCATTTGTGAGGTTGGATTTAAGAACCTTTTTTGATGACTCTGATATTACCAAATGATAGCTGGATAATAGAAACGGATAATGATTCATAAATATAAAGAACTCCTGCAAGAATTGCGTACCGTTCTTTCTGGACGGACCAACACGGTGGATACGATCCTTCCACCGCTGCTGTATGCTTTGGTAAACATGCTGGCCGGCCTGGTTCCAGCTACACTCACCGCTTTGTTATTGGCATTGGTACTAACGGTGTTGCGCCTTGTTCGAAAACAATCCTGGTATTACGCCTTAGGTGGGTTGGTCTTGACTTTGTTAGCAGCAGGTTTAGCCTGGTACACGCAAAATGCAGCCAGTTTCTTTCTGCCAGCTCTTATAACCAGCGGCGCATTATTAGCAGCGGCGCTGCTTTCCATCTGGGCTGGAAGACCCCTGGCTGCCTGGAGCAGCCACCTGGCACGCGCCTGGCCCAAGGAATGGTACTGGTTACCCAATATTTGTCCGGCTTACACAGAAGTCACCTGGATATGGACCGCATTCATCGCCTCCCGCTTGATCGCTCAATATTTACTTTACCAACAGGGGAATGCCAGCCTTTTGGGGGTTGCCAATGTCTTGCTGGGTTGGCCGATGACCATTTTTGTCTTGGTCATCAGCTATCTTTACGGCATCTGGCGACTGGCAAAATTAGGAGGTCCGAGTGTGGAAGAATTTTTATCCAACCAACCAGCCCCCTGGAAAGGTCAAACGAAAGGCTTTTAGTTACAGACGGGGAATCAATACAGGTGTTTTCTTCTTGTAGGCTTCATAATCTGCCTGTCCGCCCCATTTTTGATCGGCCTTTTTCTCAAGCAGAGGAACGCCGCTGACTCGGGTGATCAGCAGGGTGACAAAAAGGGGAGAGATCAGCGCGATCCATTGCCAACCCTGCAAAACGGGTAATGCAATTACTGCTACCCCGACCCAGAGCACAATTTCACCGAAGTAATTGGGGTGGCGAGAACGGGACCATAAGCCAGTCTGAATAAACTTCCCTTTGTTTTCCGGGTTTGCACTGAAACGGCTTTTCTGCGCGTCGGCCATAACTTCAATCACAAACCCAAAAATCCATACCAGGAAGCCTATGATCGCAAAAATATCTAACTCTTTGCGGTTCACTGTTGTAATCGCGACCAGCGCTGCTGCCATTGTGAATGTAACCCACAGGCCTTGAATGGTCCAGACGTTCAGAAAACGGATAAAGGAAGGTTTTAGATCATCAAAGCGGTCATCCTTACCAGCTTTATGGATACGGCGGAAAAGAAAAGTGCCCAGACGGGCCGCCCAGACCACGACCAAAGCCCACAGCAGGAGCGATCTTGCATCCAAACCTGAGCTCAAAAGGGCAGCAATGCTGATCACGGAGATGTAGGTGATACTTCCGGTCAGATCGAAGAATTTTTCGGTTTGCAGAAAGTACGCCGGGATAAAAGCCAACCACTGGATGAGATAGGCGACACCCACACATAATGCAAATACAGGGATACCACCAATCAAACTTCCTCTCTGGCTGCCTGCCACAGCAACCAAAAAACCTATGATGATGAGAACAGGAAAAGTAAGTAAAGCATTGCGATCGGTTTTCTTCATGGAATTATCTCCTTATGCTGTTAGCTTAAGCGGTATTCATTGCTGTAATCGCCGATGAGACGTTTGAGGTCGTTTGAGGTCGTTTGACCTGGTCAGAATAGTCTCAATCTGTTCCTGGAAAGGCGTTTGTGTGTCAGTGACAGGCAAGATTTACTTTAATGCAATTATATCAGAGGAAGAGCTTGGGCATATTGACGTAAAACTTTAACGGTAAAACCAAAAAAAATGAAGATTTGCGAAACTTTTCGAAACATATCTTATCGAAACAATATGCACTAAAAAGACGAAAAAGTACAATAAGGGGAGGAAATTTTTCCGATATGGTTGACAATTGATAAAAATAATATGGATAAATTTGATCTCTGCTCTATCATTTGACCATTCAAGTCTGATGAATGTTTTTTCTCAACGGACTATTTTGGTGGCTGCCCGTTGTAATCGATCCCGTAAAGCCAGACCGGGTCCATGCTCTCCCATGTCGCGCGCGAGAATCACATCGACATTCTGTTCATCGAGGGAACGCATACCGGCATATAACCGACTGGCTGCTTGCCAAAGATCATTTCCTGAACCAAGCGTGGCGACCCAAACTGATAGATCGTTGAAAGTTGGTAGGTCTTCGTCCAAAACCAGCAAACCTACTCGGTGTCCGCGGTTAATCTCGTCCTGCGAAATCTGGTGTAGGAGATCGAGGGCTGCCTGACAAGTCGGACCTAAGAGATAAATCAATTTTGCGCGTGGAGAGTAATGCTGCTGAAGTTGTCCCGGAGATCTATGAATCCCATTGGCTTTTACACTACTTTGGACTACCACATCTCCTAATAACCTGGTTAGCTGCTCTTTAGTAACGCCTCCCGGACGCAGGATAGTAGGTACGGAGCTGGTGAGATCTAGCACGGTTGACTCAATACCGATGTGGGTTTTTCCCCCATCCACTAGGATATCGATGCGATTACCAAGATCTGCTAATACATGTTCAGCACAAGTCGGGCTGGTATGACCAAAACGGTTGGCAGATGGAGCAGCTACTAAGACATCGGCAGCTTTCAACAACGCCAGAGCTACCGGGTGCGCCGGCACACGCAGTGCGACAGTCTCCAGACCGGCTGTCACGAGATCGGGCACTTCTGATCGTTTGGGCAAGATCAGAGTGAGTGGACCTGGCCAGAATGCCTCTGCCAGACGCCATGCTATAAGTGGAATTTCAGCTGCAGCGCGTGGCAACCAGGATGTTTCGGCTATATGGACAATTAATGGATCATAGTTGGGGCGACCCTTGGCCTGGAAAATCCCGGCCACAGCCCGAGCATCCAGCGCATTCGCCCCAAGCCCATAAACGGTTTCGGTCGGAAATGCAACCAACTTACCCTGACGGAGCGCTTCGGCGGCAATGCAGATGTACTCCGGTTCCGGTTGGTTAGGATGTATTTTAAGCACTTTTATCATGCAGAATTCTTTATCCTTGAGTCAAATTAATAACTTGGGATGATTTTCTCGTAATCCTCAAGGGTTCCACCATTAAGGCAGCAGTCGATAATCTGGCGGCCCAGGGGATTGAGATCGTCCTCCAGATAATCTTTCAAAAAGGTGCGGAAGAAAGTCCCCAGTGTTTGCGCCCCCTGGTCGTAGGATTCTTCGCCAACCTCTGGTTGAGTATCAACTTGTAAGAACCAGCGCGGAATCTGTTGCCCTTCCACCTGAATCTGGTGCATTGCATAACCGAGGAGGGAACAGCGCGCCGGGCGGATCTGGTGCGGTTGGAATCGAGAACTGCCACGCCGGGCGAGATATTCGCGGGCGATCCACTGCGGATAAAAACCTACCTTCCAAGCACCGATATACTGATTCGGGCACAGGATGTAGCGCGTACGGCGGTAGGTATTGAAATGATCGAGCAGGGCGTTCGCCTGGGTGACCCGCAGACCACTGACAAAAGGCCAATATGAACCGACTCCTTCGCTGCTCATACCGTTGTCATCGATGATACTGGGGTTATCATGCCCACGCGGTGAAACCAACCGCCAAAGCCAGGCCAGCGCTGGTGGCAGCAAATGAAACAGGCCAATAATCCCATAGCTGGGTGCCTCACGGGTACAGGGTGGCGTGCGTACTCCAAATGAGCGGATATCTACCGTGACGGGCTGACTGATAATGTTGGGCACAATGTGTCGCGGTACCACAACACGCGGGTTAGGGCAGGGCTTACCTGGTTGATCTTCGATATGCTCCCAGATTAATGCACGACTGCCCGGTACAGCATCGATATTCAGGAAAAGCATTGGGGCTTCGGGTACAGCCGTCATACGTTCCAGATAGGGGTCGGTGCCGTAGGATTTTATATGATTTACGCGTAAGAACCATGCCTTTTCAGCGTCAATCAGGTGCAGCTTACCATTGTCGTTTTGCAGGCTGGGGTGACACAGGGCCATATCATCTGCAATTGGGTAGAGATCGCAGCTGCGGGGAAGTTCCAGGTAGCGTTCTTCACCGGTGATGATGTTTTTTCCAAATGCCCAACGACCATCATCCTGGCGGTGGGCTTGTTCGAGCATCTCACTCTTGCCGCCTCCGCTGGCGCCTTCATGCATGATAGTTACCTGGTTATCATAGGGTGTCATTACCTGAACTGCTGAGCAGTGAGCCGTCACCCAACCTTCGCGCGCACCCAGATCCAACAGCATCCCGAAGACTCCCTTCTTAGCGCTCGGTCCAGGATACAGGTTGTAAGAGAACATCTCATACAGTTCAGGAGTGCGGTTATGGACAACAAACTGCCGACCTTGGAAGTGCGTCAGGCGGAAAACTGGAGCGGTATAAATAACGGCTTTGGGGGCAAAGGAGGCGGGGAGATCTTGCGGAGCAATTAACCCTTGCAGCATGGCAAGACCAAGCGCGAAGAATCCCGCGTTCGCCGGAACTATTGCCAACGTATCGATGCCCATATCCGGCTGGCCCGCAGTAAAGAAGAAACAGGCCAACTCTTGCTTGGAAAGCCAATCGAATGTCTGGCTACGCAGGTCTGCAAATTCCGTTTGGAACGAATCACGAAAGCGAGGTTTATCAGAAGGGGAGTCATCTCCTATGATCAGACAGTCTGGGTCGCGGCGGCGCATGTATGGGTCCAGGTAATTTGCCGAAACCCCGTTTCGCACCCGCACAACCTTAGCCTCAACCACCCGACCGTGTCCTGGAATATCATAGGCGACTTCAAAAGAGTTACTTCCTGGTCCACCGCAGGCCAGATCAATCAGTTGATCGATATTATCAGCAAAGATAACTTTTGGAGCTGATTCTAGTAAACGCATGGCATCGATAGGTAAATTAAATTGTTTAAAATTCATAATTCTTAACTCCAAATATATAGGGATAAAATAGAAAAGTGATTATTTAGAATTTTTATAATTGATTAAGAATCTTCTTAATCTAGGAGAAAATTTTTAACAGATCTCCTTTCTTTAATGTCCCATGTAGGACTTCATTTTCTCGGCTAATCTGAATACAAATAAATGCAGTTTACTTCGTGGCAACGAATCCACCCACCACCTTGGTCATAACAAGATTTCCTTCCTGAGATATCCGGCGGGTGGCAACCTCATTGATCGCTGTCATCGTCTCCTCGAAATCGTCTTTTGATTGGAAGAAACTGTTCCAAAGTTTACGGTCTTCAGATAATGAAGCGCGAGTGTACGTGAGGAAAGGATCGACATCCTCAAAAACAAGAGGGTTTTCGAAAAGGTGGATTTCTACTCGGTCAAAGAGGTCTTCGATCGCCGAATAAATATTTGTACTGTACCTTGAACTTCCCGGCATAGGAGGAATGGCCTTTCCGGTAGCTTCCCGGATGATATCGTAGAATAGTTGTTTGTTTTGGGGCATCGGGCCGGTTGTAAAAAGCCGCCCTCCTGGTTTGAGCACCTTATACATTTCGGATATCGTGAAAGGTATATCCTCTGCATAGTAAATTGCAAAACAACATGATACGAGGTCAAACTGGTTTTCGCCCTGCCCAAAGGGCTCATTAAAATCCAAAGGGATAAAATGGATTTGATTCCCCATCTCCTGATTGGTTTTTTGCGCTTGATCCAATAAACTGGGATTCACATCCCCACCCATGATTGTCGCTTTTCCCATCAAGTAATTATAGAAAGAAAAACATTGTTTACCTGAACCGCAGCCAACATCAAGGATATTTGAATTTGGCTGCAATTTTAGGATATCTAACATCCAGGAATCGATATCCTTCGCCCCAAATTTTGAATGGATGTCAATTCTTTTTTGCAAATCGCTGGTCGTTTCTTGATAATTGATTTTCATCACTCTGGTCTCCTTTATAATGTGGTTTTGCTTAAGTAAAATGGCAATTAAAAACAAAAAAAACCAACACAACCTCTTCATTGAGGTGATGTCGGCCTACTCTACAACCCATCCCATCTGGTTTAAGCCAGACGGCTATGCTTTGACTTGTCCACCGATCAAACTCTTATGGATCTTACAATTTAATTTTACCATAAATGATACGTGTGCAACTTTTTTTCACATCACACTTATCGTTGCCGTTCCTGGCGCGCCTCCAATTTCTCGGCCAGGGTGAATACAATGATCCTTTCACCGGTTTTGACACTGATGTCGGTGTGCAGACTCACAACCTGGCACCCCGTCTTTTCTAAAACGATGGCTTCCAATATAGGGCGTGAACCTTCGAGGAGCTTTCGCCGCACCTGCTTGATCAGTTCATGTCCTTCAGAATTCTGGGCTAATTTCGATTCAGCTGGGGTTAATACACCCCGCAGGCGAACCAGGATCATATCTTCAATAATGTATACACGGGTCTCTACCGGTCCCCGACCCAGGTGTTCTTTTTCAAATTGGATGAAAGCGTTGGCGAGCGCCGCTTCAATTTCGCCGCGTGTTTGTAGACTCACATTACCATCCTTTTTAAATTGATCGACATAATATCTATTGTGTGGATCATTTGTTCATCGAGTAAACTATGGGGAGCTTCAGTCAAGGCTGACTGTAGTCTGTCCTGCGAAAAGCAGGAAGTTGCACCTCATCTGACACCAGTTTACCCTCAATGATTTGAACTGGCAAGGGAGTTTTTGGTTGTTTTATTGGCAGTTTTCGCTGGTTATCCTTATTTAGGTTCCTGGTAGGTGCTGGTATCCCAGCCTGAGAATTGAGCAGCCAAAGGCTTATAAAGTAAACTATGATCAAGTCTAAAGTATCTCTTCCATAAACCATATTTGCTTTTCCAGTTTCGCCAGATTACCAATTAGTCCCATACCCGTCATTAATATGCCAACAAAACCTATTAACAAAAATGAAGGGTTAATCGCTGCCAGGAGACGACCTTGCATAAAGAAGCCATCGATAAAACCGATGGCAACATGTTGAAGATGTTGCTGCCAAATAAGTTTCCAATCGTCATATCATCCACTCCGATTTTTATAGCAGCCAGTGTAGTGACCAGTTCTGGGAGGGATGTCACCAGGGCAACCATCAATACCTTACATCCTGGCGAAGTGGTCGTTGAAGGTTCATTCCTGGCACATTCTCCTGAGGAATTTGTCAACAGCACCGTTAAGGAGACCGAAAACGGCAAAGGATGGATCGTGCGCGGATATAAAATTTCGTAGGATACAATCTATTTCAACTCAAAACCACTGCGGCTTTCGAAAATTTTATGCAAGTCAATTTGGCTGAAGAACTAATAGCTTCCCTTAATTCTGGAATGACGGTAGCAATACGTTTTGTGCCTCCGGCTTTGAAGTTGTTAGTATCAGGTCTCGTAATTGCCCAAAATTGATTAATACTGTGGCCAACAATATGGTTTTTTGCAATAAAAAATGCGTTTATAATCGTGATTTTTAATATATTTCACATGGAACCCCAAAACCTATTGTTATGGATAGGTTTAGAGGTTAAAAATCTACCAATATTGGTATATTGCAATGAAACCGTCGGCATTATAATCTTGATCTATCTCCAGAAAAGAGCCATTTTACTATCGAAAAAACTCTCTTCTCATATGATCAGTCTAATGAAATTGCGCATGTTTAAACCAAAATCGTCCATTTCCGCGGTCTTTGCGTCCCCGAAAGGAGGCCTTGAGAGGGATGGTCGTCTGGATAACGGAAGCAAGAAGTTGATACATGCCCAGAATGGACAGTGTGCCCCATTGGTATTCGAAATTATCCCCTTGTGGGAACCACTACCCTAAAGAGTACTTCGTGACCTCCGGGTTCGAATGCCCTTTGGGTATGAGTCAAAATCCTGAATCCGTGCTATTTGGGCGGCGGGCTCTGCAATCCCTGGTGATAACATCTTGGGTGTTCCATCAGCCAAACTGATGATCTCTGGTTAAAGCTAGCCGGGCACGCTGTGGTCCCACAAGGGGATGATATCCCACATGGGAATGATAGATAATCGATGAGCATTGAAGCCCTTTTACGTGGGTTCGTCAAGTACTTTTTATTGATTTACAATAGCAATCTTGACAGTTCGATAAGTTCAAAGGCAAAAACACCAAGGAGTAAAGCCTAACTAAATAATATATTGCTTTTTGATATCAATATAGAAAGATGCAATCATTCTATTTCCTCGGGAGCAATTCTTGATTGAGGAAAATCTAAGCTTAATGACCTGCTATCTACTTAAATTCCATAATGAGTATGTTACCGTCTTATTTTTTGGAAAGAATTGTGGAAATATTTTATTTTTTGAGTCCAAATTGAGGATCCTAGTTAATTTAAATTGATCTATGTTTTTCCTCTTTAATGTTGTGGAAGATTCGTGATCTAGAATTTAACTCAGATCAATAACCAGGAAAACGAAGGTGAATATTTCTTGACTTTATTCATCTATTTTGCTAGTCTTTTTATCAAACTCTATTTCTACAGATGAAACTATGTTTCTATTTGGAGGATTAATGCCTGAAAAAACACATTTTGTACCCGTGGAAACTGTTAAAAGTTTAATTAAGGATGTATTCCTGAAAGCTGGGGTCCCGGAGGAAGATGCAGAAACCTGCAGTGATGTGCTCATTGAATCTGACATACGCGGAATTGAATCACACGGGATAAGTCGTTTGAAATATTATTATCAAAGATTTGAGACAGGGCAACACCAGGCTGTCACAAATTTTGAAATAGTTAACGATACCCCAACAACAGCCGTTATCGATGGCCACCATGGAATGGGAATGGTAATTGGCAAACGAGCCATGCAAATGGCTATTGACAAAGCAAGGACTTTCGGCCTGGGATGTGTGACGGTTAGAAATTCCACACATTATGGTATCGCTGGTTATTACCCTACAATGGCGACCAACCAGGATATGATTGGATTAACTGTCACAAATACGCGTCCCTCAGTTTCTCCAACCTTTGGAGTTCAACCGATGTTAGGAACCAATCCAATCGCTTTTGGTGCTCCTACCGATGAAGAATTCCCTTTCATTTTCGATGGAGCTACACCGATTTCACAACGCGGTAAAATTGAAGTCCTTGCCAGAGCTGAAAAACAAATACCTGTTGGCTGGGTTATTAATGAGTTCAATCAGCCAATTGAGGATTCTTCCCTCGTGTTAGAAGCACTTGGAAATAGAACCGCGTCCTTCCTTCCTTTAGGGGGAGCAGGTGAGATCCTGTCTGGGCATAAAGGATATGGGCTCGGGACAATGGTTGAAATCCTTTCAGCTTCATTACAATCAGGCGCTTTTTTGCAAGGTTTAACTGGGATTGGTCCTGATGGAAATCCACAACCGTTTAAAGTAGGCCATTTCTTCCTGGCGATCAACATCGCGTTTTTCACTACCATTGACAATTTCACGCAAATAACTGGCAATATTTTACGCGATTTGCGAAATTCAAAAAAAGCACCCGGCCAATCAAGAATATATACCGCTGGTGAAAAAGAATATGAAATGTCAAAAATTACAAAATCAAGAGGAATTCCTATCAATCTTAATTTACAAAAAGAAATCAGGTACCTGGTTGAAAAATTGGGGCTTAGTAAATATGATTTTCCATTTTAATTGATTTTTTCAAAAAATTGCTCTTTCAGCACGGTCCTCAGGGTTACTAAGAAATTTATGTTTGGATCCCTAAAACCTATCGATATTGGTATATTGCGATGGACTCACTGAAATGATGCTCTTGATCTGTCTTAAGATTAGAATTATTTAGTAGTCAACAAATATTCTCTCTTCTTAATTAAATAGATCAAGTAATCAACTCATGTTTAAACCAAAAACGACCATTTCCGCGTTCTTTGCGTCCCCGAAAGGAGGCATTGAGAGGGATGGTCGTCTGGAAAATAGTAGCGGGGAGTGGATGCATGCCCAGAATGGGTAGAGTGCCCCATGGGTATTCGATATTATCCCCTTGTGGGAATCACTCCCAAAAGGGGACGATGTGACCTCCGGGTTTCGAAGTGCCCTTTAGGCATGAGTAAAACTCCTGAATCCGTGCCGTTTGTACAGAGGGTTCTGCAAACACTTGCACGTGCTGCAAGTGCAGGTGTCAGCCAAACCAACGAACGCTAGTTATCTCTAAATCTACTTATCAATTGCTAGCTGATCTAAATGCTTCCAGAGCCATTAGCTCTTACAACCGCATCGTTGCATCCATTCTCCGCTGCGATCTGTTGATCCTGGATGACTTTGTCCTGCAAACTTTAATACCTGCCTCATTTCAAGACCTCTACGAAATTATTTGTGAACTCTATGAAACGGGTTCTTTTTTGGTTACTTCCAACCGAGCTTTTTAGGAATGGGCTGAGATAATCGACAGCGACCTGCTCTCTTCAGCAGCTCTGGATCGCCTGAATCACCATGCAGATTCGCTGATCATTCAGGGTGAAAGTTACCGTCAAATCTCCCGAAGAAAGGAGGCTTTACTGGCTGTAAAATCTTAAGTTTGTACCTTCTGGTGGTAAACACCAACCCGACTATGGGTGGTAAACATGACCCGACTACGGGTGGTAAAGTTCGCCCGGCTATTGACATAGAAATTTGCTTACGAAAATTAAGGATGGTTTTGACAGAAGATATTTAACACCAGATATTTTACTTAATGAGTCAGCTAAAAGAAGAGAACAAGCTAATCTTATTAAAGAAAATCGTTTTTGAAAGACTAAATTCTGGAGGATTAATAATAACGCTACAAGAAACACGAAATGCTCTATATGATGGTCCATTAAATTGATTATCTAATACGTTATATAATGCAGTTAAAAAACGGAAGCTGTCCCAATTTTCATCTGAGACAGCCCTTTTTATGATTAGGATATGCGATTTCGCATTCACCGTCGGCATTAACAAGGTACTTTGAAATTCCTGTATTTTCAAACAAATGCCTGTTATGCTTTTGGAGGTGTTCCTTCAGCGTTTGATACAACTGCATCGATTTGGACTAAAGCACCTTTAGGCAAAGCTGATACGCCAACTGTTCTTCGCGCAGGAACACCGCCTGGGAAGAATGTTGTGTAAACTTCGTCTACAGCATCAATATCCGCGATATTTTTAAGGAATATATTTACTTTAACTACATCGTCCATAACGTGGCCGATACTTTCTACAATTGCCTTGATATTTTTTAAGCACTGTCCAGCCTGCTCTGTTACACCGCCAGCTACCATTTCACCATTTTTGGGGTCTAAAGAGATTTGAGCTGAAATATGGTTATAATGAGAAAAAGCTACAGTTTGTGTGTATAGAGAACTTTTTGGTGCATTTTCTGTATTGTTTGCTTCTATGATGATTCCATGCCTGTCTTCAACAGTTTGTGGGGGTGTACCATCTCCGTGTGACACCACTGCTTCAATTTGAACCAAAGCACCCATAGGTAAAGCTGTAGCTGCAACTGTTGTCCGTGCAGGGGTATAAGCTGCTGCCCTGGCGATAGCCGAGTCTGGGAAAAATGTTGTATAAACTTCGTTTACGGCTTCAATATCCGAGAGGTTTGTAAGGTAGATATTAATTTTAACAATATCGTCAAAAGGGACGTCGATACTTTCTAAAATTGCCTTGATATTTTTTAAGCACTGTCCAGCCTGCTCTTTTACACCACCGGCCACCACTCTACCAGATTTTGGATCGATAGGTAATTGAGCAGAAAGATTATTGTAATGAGAAAAAGCTACAGCTTGCGTAAATGAAGGACTTGTTGGCGCATTTGCTGTGTTATTTGTAAGCTTTATGAGGTCGCCTGCTTGTGGTGCGTTTGGAATTGTACCTTCACCGTTTGAAACAAGTGCTTCAATTTGCACCAAAGCATCCAAAGGCAAAGCTGCAACTGCAACTACCGTCCTTGTAGGAACATAGCTTGGGAAGAATGTTTTATAAACTTCGTCTACAGCATCAATATCTTTGATATTCTTAACAAATACAGTGATTCTAACAACATCGCTCATAACATGGTCGATGCTTTCTACAATTGCCTTGATATTTTTTAAGCACTGTTCAGCCTGCTCTTTTACACCACCAGCCACCACTCTACCAGATTTTGGATCGATAGGTAATTGAGCTGAAAGATTATTGTAATGAGAGAAAGCTACAGTTTGTGAATATGGACCAATACTTTTTGGAGCATTTTCTGTATTTCTTGCTAATACTGCGTTAAATCCGGTCATGATTGTTTTATCCTCTTAGGTCTACTGATTAATGGGAAAATTGTAATCTGCCCAACAGGAACTGTCAACAAGATACGCCTTGACACAAGATACGCCGGAAAGAAACACCGGAAGACCACCTTTCAAACATTGGAGTTATTGACTGATTTTGGTGAATTTAATACAATTAAGGCATCTCTAAAGCGGAAAGCCAGAATTAAATCATGAAGATTATTAAATTAATGGATTTGGAACTCGCTGAAGGTAATAATCCCTATCATTTGCAATCATGAGGACTGAATAATTTTTGTAATGCAAGATCCAAACACCTAGACTGCTGATGATTAATCGGAACTAGTTTATTCAAATATTCGGATTTGGAAGCGTGGTACATTCAAACGACCTTTGAAATGTTGAATGCAATCGCTTTGAAAATTAAAAATACGGAACTGGAAGAACTAAAACTGTCATTAATTTGTGGAAAGACGAGTCCTAGAATCAGAGAATGGATCCGCACCACTACTCTGACGAGTACTTCGTGACAACAAGGTTACGAGTCTGAATCCTTAAACCGTGATCATTAAAGAAAGTTGGTAGACCGATTTTTATCGAGTGGAGGTTTGGCCTTTCACATATTAAACCAGGATTACATTAGTGGTTTTCCGAGACCCAGAACATGTGTTTTGAAAGTATTCATGTAATTATTCGTAAAAATATACCCAAAATATCCAAAACATATCGATATATATAGTTTTTGAGGTTAAAAACTACCGATATTGGTACATTGCAATGGAATTACTGAAATGATAATCTTGACCTATCTCAAGAAGAGAACTGTTTTGTAGTCAATGAAAGATCTCTTCTCAATTAAATCGTTCAAGGAATCAAACCATGTTTAAATCAAAAACGACCATTTCTGGTCGTCTGGAAAATAGTAGCGGGGAGTGGATGTATGCCCAGAATGGGTACTGTGTGCCCCTTGGGTATTCGATACTCCTTCGGGGTAATTACCACTACTCTGAAGAGTACTTCGTGACCTCCAGGTTATGTCATACCCTTATGGGTACAGAGTGCCCGGTAGGGTATGAGCAAAAATTCTGAATCCGTGCTGTTTGTGCGGCGGGCTCTGCAAACACTTGCATCTGCTGCAAGTGCAGGTGTCAGCCAAACCGACGAACGCTGGTTTAAGCTAGCCGGGCACGCAGCGGTCCCACAAGGGGATGATAGATAATCAATGTGCGTCGAAGCCCTTTTACGTGGGTACGTCAAGGCTGGATTCGTCAACGGTTGCCAAGTTTCTCGACCCAAGTACGATGATTGAACCAAAGTACTTTTCTTGCGAAGTTTTTATGAAATGACCAAAATCCTGAAGATTCAAGGGTGGTTGATTTTGTCAAAGACTAGAAGACAAAGGTTGTAAATATTTGCTCAATTAGTAATTACAGAATGATGATTATCGTAATTCGTCACCAATCTTGAAAAAGTGACAATTTACAAAATATTAACATTCGATTTGAGTACCTTTATAAAATTAAAATGCTAAAAAAAGCTGTAAAAGTTAATAAATGACCTATCTCTTGCGCATGCATTGCCGAGACATGGTGGGTACTGTGAAATAATTATTTACAGATTCTGTCAGTGATAGACCTTAATAAAAGGGTTTCCAGGAAAGTAACTTAGGAACATGATTATTTGATTTCAGGAACCAATTTAAATTCGATCTTCGCATTTAAGGCTTCAGCAATCTTACTCAGGAAGGATAAACTTGGAGTGCTCGATCCGTTCTCCAATCTTGCGATGGAAGGCTGTCGGGTGCCAACCATCTCCGCAAGTTGAGCCTGGGTTAAACCCCTAAGCATCCGAAGTCGGGCAACCTGGTAACCAGGTTCCAGCTCTTCTGCAGCAGCCATAAAATCTGGATCATTAATCTTTTCAACTTCCCAATCTTCAAATTTCGGCATTTTTTTCCGAGCCATATTACACCTCTTCAATTAATTCTTGCATTCGTCTCATTGCAATTTCTATCTCGCGATGAGGGGCTTTTTGGCTTTGTTTCCGATACCCATGCAAGATTACAAATTGTTGCCCGAAATATGCAAAGTAGAATAACCGAATCCCTCCTGGACGTAATTCCCAAAGTTTTCCTTTGATCTGCTTTGCATGCGGCATACTTAATTTTGTCCCAAATTCTTGCAATAACCGTAAAGCATTGCGAATTTTTGCCTGTTCCATCACAGGAAGTTCTTCAACAAACTCCAATGGCGGACATTTTCCACGATGATCTATGTAAAATTAGATGTTCCACATGTTTTTATTCATCCATTATAACAATATTGTTATAATTGTCAAGTGATTGTTTGACAGTGTGTGGTTGTTGAATATTGTTGAATAATAAATCCAAGTTCATACCAATGCATAAGTAGATCTTGGAAATCATCCAAAAAAGAGGTATTATGTTTCTTCAATATTCCGGTTCTATCTAAACCAGAAGATTGACAGAATGATAATATTGACTTATCACCAGAAGAGAGCCATTTTACTATCAAAAATACTATCTTCTCAATCAAATAGTTCAAGGAATCAACGCATGTTTAAACCAAAAACGACCAATTCTGGTCGTTTCTTTTAGTAGCGGGGAGAGGATTCGATACCCCTTCGGGGCACTTACCAATACTCTAAAGTAGTACTTCGTGACCTCCGGGTTACGCTAGCACCCAGCGCGTTGTGAGTAATGCTCCTGAATCCGTGCCACAAAGTCCTAGTTTCATCAGGATTTGTGCAGCGGGTTCTGCAATCCCTGGTGATAACATCCAGGGTGTTCCATCAGCCAAACCGACGAACGCTGGTTCACACTTGCCCAGCACGCAGCGGTCCCACAAGGGGATGATAGATAATCAATGTGCGTTGAAGCCCTTTTACGTGGGTTCGTCAAGTCCTATTTAATCAATGTTAGCTAATTTTAATAAAATAGCCTCGTTTTTATATGTGTGTTTTTCGGCACTTTTCACGTTTTATACGCATCTGAGACAAAATTGAACCCTCTGATGTTTTAATGCAGGATTAACGATTACTTAAAAAATAATTGGGATAAAACTAAACCTATCTAGTTTTCTTATTTATTCAAATTCCTGATTTAATTTGGATGTAATGAACAAAGTAATATGATCTAAACTTCTTTGTGCTTTAGGAAGGAACGGGAGGATCTGGAATACGTGAAACATATCATCCCAAATTTCCAGAGTAACATCAACTCCTGACTTGTGAGCTAATTCCGAAATACGGACCGAATCGTCCAGCAGGATTTCGTCGCTACCCACCTGAACCAATATCGGAGGTGATCTATGAAAATTGGTAAACAATGGGGAGATTAGTGGCGATGTAATCTCTTGCCCAGTAGAGTAATATTGGGCGTATTCATTTAAAATGACAGCATTTAAGATCGTATCGGATTTAGCCTTTATCCTTACAGAGTTTCCACTTATCGAAAGATCAAACCAGGGCGAGATAAATACTGTTCGTGCTAGGAGAGGATCTCCCGCATCCCGCAAAGAAACTAAAGTTGCCAAGGTCAACCCGCTGCCCGCAGAATCACCTGCGATTATAATGCGAGACGAGTCATAACCTTGTTGTAGCAGCCAATGGTATCCAGACATTGAATCTTCCAACACTGCTGGAAAAGGATGTTCTGGAGCCAAACGGTAGTTGATCGCCAGGATCTTCAGTTGAGTTGCTAAAGCCAATCTGGCCAGGTATTCTCGATGCACATTGACTGATCCCAAAGCAAAAGCACAGCAATGCAGGTAAAGGATCACCCCGTTTTTGGCTGCGGAACTTGTGATCCATTCCGAGAAAATCCCATATATTTTTACAGGTAGGTATCGAATTTCTGCGGGAACTTTAATAAACCTGGTTGATTTCTCTTGCCTTGCGCGTTGTTCATCAATAATTCCTGATGCCCAGTTGAAGGGCTTTATCTGTTATAGCTTCTTGGTAATCACCGCTTGAATACTTGTCATAACAATCCTTTTCAAATTCCAATCGACTTTTTGATTAATCAGGCAAACCAAAAACCATCGGGCTGAAAAATGGAATTAGCCAGATTAACCAAACAACAAAACTAAATTTATGAAAATTTCGAATCATTTTTTCGTTGTGTTTGAATAGTACAAAAAATGCCCAAATGGCATGGATTAGCATGAGCATTATTGCAATGGAGCCTGATATCCCATGAATGTCGAAAGACATTCTACCAACCATTGCAAACATGATTCCAGTTCCCCAAGTATCACAAATTAATCCTAGAATAAAGAAAATAAAATGCCACCATTTAAGCCGGCCAGAAATTCTTTCTCCCCAGACACCAACTGAGTAGAAAACCAGTGCTATTGTGATAATAATACTTGCTGTTGTATTCATGAAATTTCTCCATTTTGGGTTATCTCGAAAAAAACGATCAAATAATTACTTTAGCTTGTATTTGATGCAATTTCCAAAAACTGTAGTGTTGGTCAGATTATCAGCCGTATCTGTGAATATTGATCATTTGTGGCATGATGGACTTCAAGTTTGATCACGTAAGATCCAAAAATTGATTATAGTATTTTTTTGTAAATTTGGTCATTGACATTGACTATTCTGCGGTTCGTAAATATAATTAATATATATTAAATATTTATATATATAAAGTAAATTAGCAATAGAAGTGATTTATGACAACACAAAATGACTATCTAGAGATTATGGAGAATTGGGCAAAACTCTACTTCTTCCATTCATTGACCGATTTTTTCAATTATCTGAAGCAGACTGAATTGTCCCTTCTCCAGGCATATGCACTCACCTATCTCTATTTCAAAGGCTCGTTGAAAATGTCCAACCTGTGCGAGCACATGGTGGTATCGCCTGCTGCCGCAAGCCAACTCATTGACCGGCTGGAGAAACTTCAAATGGTAGCGCGTATTTCAGACCCAACAGATCGCCGAGTGCGGAAAATTATCGTTCTCGATAAGGGAATGAGTTTCGTACAGGAGAATTTCAGGTTCAGTCAGAGTTGGATCAGCGAAATCCCGGCGGATATGACCCCTGAACAAGTTTCCCAGATTGCAGAAGTCCTTTCCATGCTCCTGCAAAGTTCCAGCAAGAAAAATTCAGTAAACCAAGAGGAGTAATTATGAAAATACTAATATTTGGTGCAACAGGTGGAACCGGTACCGAACTTGTCAAACAGGCTCTCGAACGGGGGCATTTGGTCACCGCATTTGTGCGCAACCCGGCGCAATTGGTGGATAAAGGGGAGGGTCTCACTCTCGTCACCGGAGATATCCACGATGTAGCGAGTGTTGGGTGCTGCATTCAGGGGCAGGACGCAGTGCTCTGCGCCTTGGGCGCGAGAGACTTAAAGAAAACAATGATCCGAACAGAAGGCACGGTCAATATCATTAACTCAATGAAGAAAAACAATGTCACGCGCCTGATCGTTGTGTCTGCGATGGGTGTTGGGGAAAGTTGGAAATCCCTTTCGATGTTCAACAAATTGTTGTTTGCCATCCTGATGAAAAGCACGCGGGAAGATCATGAAGCGCAGGAAGCCGCGGTAAAAGAAAGTGAATTAGATTGGACGATCATCCGCCCCAGCGGGCTGGTGAATACGCCCCGCACCGGTGTTTACAGCGTTGGGGAAAATATCTCCGCCAAAACGTCCCAAATTTCCCGCGCAGATGTGGCTGACCTGATCCTGAATGTTTTGGAAGAGCAGATATTGGTTCAAAAGGCTGTCACAATTACAAATTAAGAAACGCTCTATCAGAAAAAACAGGTAATAAAGATGTCTTTTAATTCTCAAAAAAATATAATTTGGGGACTCATTGGGATTGTTTTAGCGGGTTTTTGTGTCTGGGGTATACAATGGGCAACTTATGCCCGACCGCCATTATCCGAAGCGATTGATGCGCTTCGGAGTGATGGCTTTGTCGCAGTTACCGATAATCCCTGGCTAACTTTCACACCAGAGCAGGATTCACCTATCACAGGTTTTATTTTCTACCCTGGCGGGCGAATAGATCCTCGAGGCTACTCCGACCTGATGCGCACCATTTCGCAAAAGGGGTATCTGGTTGTTGTACCGACGATGCCCATTAACATGGCGATATTCGATTTCAACATCGCCGATGAAATCATCGCTGCTCATCCTGAAATTACACATTGGGTAATCGGCGGACACTCGGTAGGCGGGACGGCTGCCGCACAATACACATTCGCAAATCCCCAAAATATTGATGGGCTGGCGATTTGGTCCTCATACCCAGCGAACAGCTCGGATCTTTCCGACCTTCACATACCCGTGATTTTATTGTATGGTGGTAATGAAACCGGTGTAACCGATGAAAGTGTTGGTGCTCGCAAACACCTTCTGCCTCCCGATACAGGGTATATAAAAATCGAAGGTGGTGATCACCATCAATTCGGTTCCTATTTACTAACCACCGAAGAGAACCTGGCAACAATTAGCCGCTCAGCCCAGCATTCGCAAATTCTTTCTGGGATGTTCGAATTGCTGCAGTTAGTCACGCAAAGTTAGTAAATCCCCATAAAAAGGTGACCGAAAATGTTTATTAAAATTGCAATTGTGGTGTTTGTTTTATTAGAGCTTTCGAATGTATTAGCTTTATATTTTGCTCCCGGCTCAAAGTATGCCAACGCGGTCGGGTCATTTACAGCTTGGGAGAAATCGAAGGAATATCCTGAAATTCATGAGTTTATTAAATACCTTGTTTATTGGGTTGCCGGGGCAAAGTTGATATTCCTGTTATTGTTGGCTGTCATCGTTATCTTTTCTGATATCGAGGTACAACGCCTGAGTTTGATCGCGCTAGCATTGGCAACGACATCATTCTTCTGGCGATTGTTCCCACTGATCAGGAAAATGGATCAGAACGGGCAAATCACCCCCCGGAATTATTCAACGGTTCTTGGGATAATGATATTAACTTTCATTGTGATATTCGTGGTTGCATCGCTTTTCTAAGGTAAAGGAAAAACCATTTGTGTCCTGTAATTCTCATAATCTTAGTACAAATCAATGGAGTAATATGATAACACTACAAAGTAAAATCATCATTATCACCGGCTCTACACGCGGATTTGGTTATGCTATTGCGCAAGCCTGTCTTGCCACTGGGGCGTTGGTCGTGATAACCGGTAGGAGCCAGGAAGCAGTTGACCGCACATTAAATAGCATGCACGAGCCAGGAAAGACCGCAGGCTTTATCGTGGATGTTCGAGAGGAAGTACAGGTTCACCGTCTCGCGGATCAAGTCATTCAAAAATTCGGTCGCTTCGATATCTGGATTAATAACGCTGGGTATTCTTCGGCAGCGGGTATGATTTTGGATATGGATCCGCAGGAAGCGTTGGAGATGTTCATGTCGAACGACCTAGGCGCACTCTATGGCACGCAAGCGGCGATGAAACATTTTTTACCGCGCCAGGCAGGAATGTTAGTCAATGTTTATGGCAATGGCTCATTCTTAAATCCAGCTACTCCTACGGCACTATATGGCACTACTAAGGCATGGTTGACCTCATTCACTCGCAGCCTGGCAAAGGAAAACAAGGGCAGCGGGGTGCAGATTTTGGGGTTTAGTCCGGGTATGATGACTACCGACATGCTCACAAGCCCGCGTGTAGTGGGCGAAAAAGCGCAAGAGCAGCTTAAAAATTTTGGTTTCGTTTTGCGCTTGTTGGGCCAGCCGGCCGAAATTCCCGCCCGCCAACTGGTCAGGATGATGGCCGGTCAGCGTCGGGAATTTGTTGAATACCGGGTCTTCAAGCCTTGGTCGCCGCTCCTTGGATTGCTGCGTGTTGCTTGGGAAAACCTGACCAACACCGGTCTAAGGCCGAAGTTTGAGCTGAAATTTGAGGAATCTTATAAACCAGAAAAGGGAAATGGGTTCGCATCAGATGGATAGTGTACTGAAATATATAAATAGAAAGAAGAAACCTGTCATCTGGCGTCAACTGCTTGGGAGAGAAAATGGTTTTACGGAACCAGGTTTTTAAGGCGCACTCCACTTCGGACAGATACTCAGATCTATGGTAAGTGTGGCAAGCAAAGATATCAATTCCGCCCAAGTTGTGTTATTTTATGATACTTATGCAACAAATCCTGATTTCTAAATGTATGAGGATAAATATACCAAAAACGACCCTCTCCGCGGTCTTTTCATCTCAGAAAAGGGATATTGAGAGGGACGGTTGTTTTTATTAGGTAGTGGGGAGTGGTTTCGATACCCCTTCGGGGCACTTACCACTACACTAAAGAGTACTTCATGACCACAAGGTTACGAATGTGAATCCTAAAATCGAGGGCATGACTACAATTGTTAGAGCTGATACTTATCGAGTGAAGACTCTTCTTTTCTCTTTTTCGAGCCTGGGTGGAATGATCTTTTCTAAGAAATAGTACAAAGGAACTGCAAATTTTCTTAAATTCTTTCATAATAAATACGCCCAAATCCCGAAAACCTATCGATATGGATAGGTTTTAAGGTTAAAAACCTACCGATATTGGTATATTGCTTTGAAATCACTTGAATGATACGCTTAATCTATCTCAAGAAGGGAATCTTTTGTAATCAATGAAAGATCTCTTCTAAATTAAATAGTTCAAGGAATCAACGCATGTTTAAACCAAAAACGACCATTTCTGGTCGTCTGGAAAATAGTAGCGGGGAGTGGATTCGAACCACTGACCTCCGGGTTATGAGCAATGCTCCTGAATCCGTGCTATTTGTGCGGCGGGTTCTGCAAATCAGCCAAACCGAAGAACTCTGGTTCTTGCTTGCCTGGCACGCAGCAGTAGTTGATCGATATTCGTATAGTACATTCTTTACGTTGGTTAGTCAAGTACTTTTTTTAACTAAATACCCATTTGAAAAACTCAATAACGAATTGTGCTTAAGTTATAAATTTCGCGCTCGTAATCTTTTCACTACCCACAAAGACTTGAAGTTCATCATTGGAAAATAGTGGGAAAGGATGGCTAGTAATCCTGAAAGAATTAACCCTCCACCAAGGATGGCCAAAGTCACATGCCATACATCAGCAAAATTAAAACCACTGATTGTATGTGTCGGAGCCATCATAAATTGAATCGTGAGGGTGAGCACCCCAACAATAATCAATGAAAAAGCAGCGGCTTTTCTTCCGATCTGTTCGTTCTCAGCAGGTTTTTCAAAATTCACACTTTTCCAAATTCCAGGAATACGGAAGAGAAGAAAGACCAGCAATGTGAGAATATTTGTATATAAAACGCCATCCACTGGCATGGATGCTCCCCGGAGCGCACGTGAGGCTAACATATGGATCGCATTGAGGATCGTTCCAAGCAACAAGGCGATAATGGTAGCACGATATGCTTTTTTGCTTCCTTTGATGAGCAACACAACTGCACGCACTCCGAGTATTCCGGCAGCAACACCAATCAGAACGAATAAGATCCACAGCCATTGGAATGAAGCGATTCCGGCAAATTTACCTCCAAATCCTGTTGGGTTAAGTGCGACACAAGATGTACCTGCGCCACCCATTAACGTAAATACAGCAGTGAGACTCATTAAAACAATACCGAAAATTCGTAAAAGTTTTGCCCACCATTTGTTTCTCATACGTTCCTCCTTATTGTTTAATTTGATTTTATTTGGCTCAATGAATTAATTATGTCAACGCAAAGCCTGTCACAAATAGTGACGTCATTATTAGTAGTAAGACAGGTAGAATTCGAAAAATGGTCTCACGTGACAACAAAGGTTTTCCTACTTTAAGCAATGCCAACAGCATTCCCCCTAAGCCAATGAGAGCACCGCCGATACTGATCAGAATAAAGCCGGGTGGCAAACGACCTGATAGCACCAGCATTAGCGGGAGCAGGAAAATTGTCAAACCGGCAACCCCATGTACAATGATCAAAACAAATAGAGGTAACCTATTTTTTATTAAAATTGCTCTGGTAATGATTATTGCAAATAGACCAACTATGGCAAAAATCAAATAAGGGAGCTTGAAATTTGGAAGATGTTGCCAAACGAGTCCTGTTGCAAGACTGAGCGGAATGATCGTCGAAACGATGACCACGATAGGTGAATCCAGAACCTCAAGGCCAAGGATAAGCATCAACAAAGCAGCTATAAGTAAAACGCCAAAGGCTATTGTGTAAGATATTATTGGCAATCTACCGAAACCATCAATGCCAACAGCAATCTGGTAAGCGGAGATCACGCCAGTGACGAAAAGCAAAATACGATCCAGAATGGATATTTTCATGGAATATTCGTTTCTGGATGTATTTTATGGTGAGCCTGTGCTATTTTTCCAAAGTAATGCAGGCTGGCAGATAATAAACCACCACCGATTCCCAGATACAGGATGGCTAATAGGGGTTTAGGAATAGGTGAATAAGTGCGCAGGTAGATGCCAAGAGACATCATAAATAAAACCAGCGGATAACTTGTCCATCCCTGAAAGGCAAAAAAACAAACCTTTTCTCCTTTTAATTTGTCAATGCGATATATATTCTTTTTTGCCAGTTTTGAGAATCCAAAATAATAGATGCAGCCAGCTAAAGCTAAGCCTGATGAGACTAATAGAAGCACGTTAACAGAATTGTCTGGTTTTAGCCAACCTACAGCAAAGCTGATTAGCAATAAACCCACTCCAAACCAGACAAATCCTGCAGAAAGGTATAACCATACTTTGTATACAGCGGGTTTAAATCTATTGAACTGGTCAAGGTTGATTTCCATTAAACGACCATCAAAAGCATTGATGAAAGCATGTAGATTGATGCGTACTTAAAAAGGCCAAAATTGATACGCTCTGATGGACGGATGATCAAAAACAATGCCAAAATGATCAAACCGATTGAAAGCACACTAAGCAATCGCAAGCATCCCCACGTTAATCCTATTCCCCACGCGGCCATTCCCATTGCGATGGCTGCAAGGATGCTTGAAACAGCGATTATAGCTTGATTTACTTTTGTTCCATATACTGACACGACTGTTGGAATTCCAGCATTAAGGTAGTCTTTTGCGTAGCGCATATTAAAGGTCAGGATATGGGTCGGGATCCATAACAGGATTCCCAACGCCAAGACAACTCCAATCCAGTCAAGACTGCCTATACCGAGGAATCTGCCGGCAAGAATCGGCATACCTCCTGATATTCCACCCCAAACGATGCTCCAACAGGTTCGTCGTTTCAGCCAGATGGTATATACGACAACATCGAAAAACAAACCTGCAAAGATGATTATCCCGAATCCAATATTCATGAACAGCGCCAGGCCAACACCCAGGAAGGACACAATCAACCCGATCCATAAGGCTTCTTTCGGTTTGATCTTTCCAGATGCCAGAGGGCGTGCTTTGGTTCGTTCCATTATTGAATCAATATCACGGTCGAACCACATGTTGAGAATGGTGCTTCCGGCAATGGAGGCGAATAAACTGAAAAACAAACCGAGCATGGTGCTCAGATTATGCACAGGGCAGCGCGCCGACATGTACCCGGCCATGCCTGTGGCCACCAACAGGCCAGTCTGCAGGCTTTTGGTCAACGGCCAGAATAAACGGATTTTTTCAAACAGTCTCTTTATCATATTTACTCACCAAATTGCGCGGTATCAATGCTCGAGTATGTTTCGTTCAATTGTTAGTGTTCCGTACACATCGGAAACCAACACCAGGGCTGAAATAAGTTGGAGTGGCATTATTCCTCGTCCAGATTCGCAGGTCCATATCATAGGTGTCTTTTGAACCGCCGCGCATAAAACGATAGTGCATACCTTCGTACACATTGCTTGTCCATTGCCAGACATTTCCAGCCATATCATATAAACCGTATGGAGATGAAGAATCCAAGGTTATATATCCATCATAAGACTGTCCGTTGTAGAAACCTACCGGGGTAGTTCGGGAACCAAAGGTACGCATATCCTCAAAAGGATCACGGCTTGAGTAAAAATTAGCGTTCTCTCTTTTAATATCCTCTCCCCAGGGGAAGGGGCGTGTATCAGATCCACGTGCTGCTTTCTCCCATTCGAGCTCGGAGGGCAGATGCTCATTATAGTAGCCGCAGTAGCCCCACGCTCCGAACCAGGTAACCATCGTCATTGGATGATTCTCATACCCGGCTTGTGATGAAAATTCTCCTCCATCAAACTTGATCCGTTGGGACGGATCATTCAATGGAATAAATAGCCAATCTCCCTCTGCTATTAATTCCTCGTGTTTGACTCCGTGGAATTCATCGCCGGGGTAATAACCAACTATTTGATCGCCGTCAACTTTGACATAGCCATCCGCAAGGGCTTTGTTGAGGAAGACCGCGTATTGAGCAGTGGTCACATCGGTCACCATGATTTCATAGGCATCAGTGGTTTGGATGTCGTTATGCTGACCAAAGTAAAATTCACCCGTGGGGATTTTCGCCCAAGCATCCGAATTAACACCCGTATCAAAAGCAGGAATTGGAGCATTTAGATCCACAGGTTTACAAGAAGTCAATAAAAAGATCACTATAATGAGAGTTGGAAGCAACTTTTTCATTCCACCACCTCCTCTGAGAGTTCCTGTTCCTTTTCGGCGGTCCATTTGCCCTTCTTTTTGAACAAATCAATCAGCCTCCAAACCATGACAATTGCTAGCAAAACCAACAAGGCGCCGAGCCCAAAGTCAATGGCATACATCAGACCATTAACCAACGGCTGCTGTTCAGCTTCTGTTATAAAAAGTCGTTTCATCTCAAAGGCGGTTACGCCAGCCAGCGCTATGTCTGAAAATAGGATGATTCCCCACCCATAAAGTTGGCGTACTTTACCCTTGAGGCCGATGATGTCGCCATAATAAAGCAGAATGATTGTTGCAATAATGGCTGAAAGTGCATGCCAATGGCCAGTCAACTCGATTCTTTCCTCGCGCGCAGGCCACACACGAAAGATTTCATCCAGCCGGACTGCCATGAAAATTCCAAGACCGCTTGTAGTAAAGTTCATGAAAAGCATTTGCCATGTGGGTCCAAATTTCAGCGGATCTTTAACCAGTGCTTTAAGCTTGTCTCCGAATTTTGGTTTTTCCAAATGACGGGTGCCATTTTTGATCAGTTTATTCCAGCTCCAGATGAGCAAGAGCAAGGCTGCAACCATAGATGGCGTCGCACCAGTGTATATAATCATGTGTGCGATTGGTTCAAGAGGTGTGGCTACTCCCCAGACACCAAGGTTCAGAAGGATCGTGCCCAGAATCATGAGTGGCATGGCAAGCTTGTGGAGAAATCCTTTGAAGTTCAGCCAACGCCCTATGATAAGTGTGAGCATCACAGCGATCAGCGCTAACATAATGTGCAAATGTCCGATGACTGAATACTCCATCGTGGTTTTTTCTGGGATTCTGATAATATTTTCGGCCAAAAAGACTTCAAATCCATTGCCGAAAAATGAACCCGGGATCGCACCAAAAAGCGCTGAAATTACAGTGGTAAGAGCGGTAGCAAAAAATGCTACACGCTCGATATCGACCCCTTTTTTTGTATGGGCGTAAGTTTTATCTGGTTGATAGTATTTTTTTTGCCACGGCCAGAGGGCTATCACCAGCAGCACTCCGGCGAAAAAGATTAACGAAAGACCGAAGATGTACACGCCATGGAAAGCCCAATTATGGCCGAAGTAGGCGAATCCCATCCCGAAGATCATGGTCAAGATATAGCCGACTGTGATGATGGCATTGATGGCCGTCTTTAAGAAGGATTTCATCTTCAAAAGGCTTGTGATCATGTACGTCTCGATCGCAACAACTGCCATGGCAATAGAGTGATACAGGATGATAATTCGTCCTTCTCGTTCTGCTTGCAGCATATCCATATTGAAAAGTTTGATGACTACTTCTCGCACGCCCATCTCTGCCATTGGCCCTGAAAGCATTCCCCAAATGGCTGTGGTAATAGCGATCATTGCGACTGCCACCAAGATCAACCCTTTTGTAGAATTAAAGAGGTAATTTAATCGGTCTTTAATGAATTGCATAGGAACACTCCATATTCGTTTTAAGATTCGGATTTATTCCAATTTTCGAGCATCTTGCGCGTTCCTGGCAGTACTAGGTATATAACCAGGGCAGTGCTGATCAAAGGTGCAGGCAGGAACATGGAGAAACGATGTACTTCAAACAAAGCGTTGTTTATCCCCATGGGATATCCTGCTATCATGGACATCGATCCTGCAAATATTCCCATTGGAATAGCCCACGATTTTTTGTCTAATAGGGCAAAAATGAAAATCGCCCAGGCTGCAGCACCCCACCAACTCACTTGCTGTGATATAGCGTAAACCCCGTTCCAAAATGGATCAATACCTTTTGTTGACACATATTTTGAAATTGGAGCAACACCGTCAATAAAGGTGAGTACATAAGCCAGACCAGCAATGAATGCCAATAAAATGATATTTTTCTTTACCCCGTGAATGAGAAGCATCCCAAACCATAATACGGCTGCAATAATGAACACAATCATGGTTGAAGGTGGTAAGTCGCCATCCATGGCGGGGATCATGGGGAAAAATCCTGCCAGGAGTTGGATGGTTGAGGCTATTGTTCCCAATAACCAAGCCCACTTTTCTTTTCGAAGGAAACCATAAAAAGCTACCGCCCAGATTGCCCCGGCAGTGATTCCAATCCATCCGAGAACAGCAAAAGTAATACTGACAGATGTGGCTTCATCTGTTCGGCCAGTAATTACATGTGCATCAATGATTGGATTGTATTGGGCTGCTATCAGATAAAAGAACAGCAATCCAGTCAGGATGCCCAGTGTTGCAAATGCAACTCCCAATTTCGTGTTGTTTTTCATTGTTACTCTCCCTTTTATAGTGTTTTTGTATTGAATTTTCAAATACGGGCTAAAAATAACCAATTAACTCAACCAGAAAAAGGTTTGGCAAATGCAGAGACCAACCCACTGGAGAAAAGTACGCCAACGGCTAGAACGACATTTATGATCAAGAGCTTAAAGCTTAATTGTTCTTTTTCTGGCATCATCACGGCTTGCGGACGGCTTATTACAAGACTGCGATACAGTGTGATTCCAATCATGAGGATGACCAGAATATGCTTGATTGACAAGGCAACTGAGTACGCATTACCAAAGCCAAATAAAGAATCAAATTCCGGATTTCGGTTACTTAATAATAGACCGGTAAGTATTAGCCCACCCATGCTGATATACACCCATATGCTTTGACGGTTTTGAAAAGCACTCATTACTTTTTTGACCTGTGGACCAGGCCCTAATGCTTTTTTAAGAGCAGGTAGGTAGCTAATCACAGTGACAATCAGACCACCCATCCAAATCACGGTAAAAAGATCGTGTAAGAATGTCACAAAAGCAAAAACTAAGGTTTGTACAGTCATTTCAACCTCAACCTTCTACAAGGATATTTGTGGATCTCGTTGGACGTGGGGCTTTTATATTTAATAATCGCAACTGAGAATTGCTATCGTTAATCAAGCGATGAATCGTTTCAGGGGGCATTTCCACCAGCATATCAACGGAAAGAGAGATGGTCTCATCACCTGCTTCCAAAATCCCTGTGCCGTTTAATATATAAAGGTAAACGTTTGTATGGGCGACATGTTTTTTTTGCACTTGCCCTGGTTCAAGCGATAAATGTTCAAATTGCGCCGATTCACTAACAAGTAAAGCGCGTACACTAATGGAATGTGGATTTGGAATTTCGGCTGTATCAAAGGTTTTCACGATTTTCATAAAACGCCTTCCCTTTATTTCTATTTAGATAAAAAATGGAGGATCAATAAATTCAGTTATCATTCTTCTTTCGTTTGGCTTCTTTTCTTGCGCTGTCCTTTGGCAATGTAGGGGATCAGAAATAAATACGCGCCACTCAAAGCCATGATAAGCATCAAGAGGGACGGAATTTTTTCCAGCTTTTCCCAGATTTCCATTAATTCTTTGTTACCGACTAGTTTTAAAATGAGCACTGCAGGAATTGCAATGGCAGTCGGCACAGCGATCCAGCGATGAAATTTCCTCAACCATTTCGATAACCACTTTATCATGCTAAGCTACCTCTTCCTTAAAATTGTTTAAATCCAAATTAACTGCTCGAGATGGGCTGGGAGCGCCAGGTGCTTCAATACGGTTAACCACTCCCCGTATACCAACCACTTGTTTTGCGAGTTTTTCAGCAGTTTCGCGCTTCACCATTGAGTCAACCACACCAGCTAAATGTGCAATACCATTTAAGACACCCACACGCAGGTTAGTAGAGGAAATTAGGCTGTCAGTTACAAAGTCAGTCAGTATGACCTCACGCAGTTTTTCATCCTTTTTGTTTACTTTTTGTTGCGTCATCGTTTATCACCTCATTCACGAGAACAACCTTAAATAGTGTACATATTCGAAAGTTTTTTTTGTACGACTTTTATCGTGCTGCGTTTTATCTCTCTATAATGAAGGACTATTCAACTACTGCATTTTTTTGTTTTTGTGTGATTGTATAAACATCAATCCAAGAATTAATGCCCAAACGATCAACCTAATGGTCATAGCCCGGATGCTGTCTGGGGCAACAATATTGCGATAAGTGATCTGCAGGATGAGCATAACGAGAGCATGAAGACTAAAAGTTCCAATAGCTGTTAGCAGTGCAAATCGGCTATTTGTAAAGATAAAGATGGAGGTAATGAAAACGGTCAGAATTCCGATGGTGTAATTGTAGATTGGAAGCCAATTAATTACATAATATCCAGGATCATTACCCAGTAAAACTTGCGCACCTGCGAATACAGCCATTCCTCCAATGATGAAAGCAAGGATGGACGCAATTTTAGTAAATATTGTTTTCATGCTTTTTCTCCTCGGTTGTGGTGAAAGGAAGCAACCAATTTGAGTATAGGTTCTTTCTAATGGCAGGTGAACGACTTAAGTCGTGTTCGCAGGAACAACATCATTCCCAATAAATCAAACGTCTGAATCGGGTTTTGATAAGAGACATACGGAAATATTCGGATTCGACAAAAGTCGTAGCAATAGCTAGATTCGTGAGCTAAGGTTTAACTAAGTTAATAACTAGTATTTGGATTACTTATCCATTTATTTTTCTCTTTGGAAAATTTAGGAGAGTGGCGTCATGCAAATTACAAAAGATACGCGCATTTCAGCAATTTTATTGGAATACGGTGACATCGCTGAAGTAATGGAAGTATTCGGAGTTCATCGAGTAGGAAAATATTCCCTGCGAATGTTTCTCGCAAAAGCATTAACGGTTGAATGGGCAGCACGAGTACATCGAGTGCCACTTGATGAGTTTCTTGAAATTTTGCATATAGCAGTTGCGAAAAAGGAAAGTGAATCCCAAAATGGATAAATACAATGTAACCGAGGGTATAAACAAAAGGAAAGTTATTGGATTATTCTTTTTCGGTCTACTCTTGATGACCGTGGTCGAAGTTGGGATTGGTTGGATTTGTGGTGATTGGGGACGAATAAAAATTGGTTGGCTGAATTATTTGCTTGGTCCCGCTTTAACTGCTGGTGGAATTGCTCTCGTAATTTGGTCAGTACTAACCCAATATAGGGTCGGGGATGGCACTCCCGCTCCAATGGTTGCCACTAAAAAACTTGTGACGCAAGGACCGTATTCCCATACTCGCAACCCTATGACTCTCGGTGCATTGTTTGTTTACACAGGAATCGGAATTTGGATGAGTTCTTTTGTGCTTATCATCTTAAGTATGTCTGTTTTCAGCTCCTTGCTATTATTTATCTACATTCATGAGACACGAGAATTAGCAAGACGTTTTGGAGAGGAGTACCTAGAGTATCGAAAAAGAACGCCATTCTTAGTTCCAAAGATCTCACAAAAACAAAAATAACAAACCTTAACGATCCACACGTTCTGATAATCCTTTGGGATCTAAAATTACTATAATCTGCTTTTCCACCTTAAGATAACCCTCTGTTTCTAAAGTTTTCATAGCCCGGCTGAGTACGTCACGTACTGTCCCCAATCGTACTGCCATTTCATCAAAAGTGGTCCATTCCTGGCGTGGAACAATCAGCCGCTCATTTCTCAGTTCTGCATTACGCAGCAATGTGCTTGCTAGCCGAGCTTCAACACTCCTTAAAGACAGATCCTCGACAAGTCCAATATAATGCAACACACGTTCACTTAATCTATGGATAATTGCTAGAGCAAGGGTGGGATATTGTTTGACTAGAAGCAACAGAACTTCTGAAGGAATTAACCATGCTTCAACATCTTCCAGCGCAGTGACGGTACCCGGGTAGGAAGTACCAGAAAAAACAGCGATATCTCCAAAAATATCGACGGGGCGAAGAAATAGCAAGCCTTGTTCACGACCTTCATGCGTCATGCGAGTTGCCTTTACCCAACCCCTTTCCAGAATGTATACATAATCTGCTGGTTCGCCCTCCAGATAAATAACTTGCCCTGCTTTATATTGGCGAGGTATGGCAACATCGATTATTGCATTCTGAGCTTCAATGGGCAAAGACTTAAAATGCTCAATTTTTGATAAAGTAAGTTTAAGTCCTTCGAGAAAACTACTGGGAAGCGTGGATTGGATTGTCAAAATGGTAGGCTCCTAAGAGTGCAAGTAATATTAGTTTATCTAAAAGTTTAACGCCCCTTGACAAACTCATGAAAATATTAATTCTACTTATTGATTTGAATTATACAGAACAATGACCATTCAATCAAAAAAACGTTGAATTGGCTATTATAAAAATTTCGAGGTTTTCCCCGTATAAGAGAAAACCTCGGAAAGTCATTATTCTTTCTTGTGATGATTATTCTTTTACAGAAACGGAGGCGGTTTTTGAGAGCCACTTTTCAGGGACGATCAAAGAAAAGACATTTTTCAAACCCAGTGTGCTTACCAGATTGATCAAGAAAATTACAAACCCAATACTGAGGATTGTGCCACCGATTATGGCTGTTAATGTGAACGGGGTAAACTCCCCACCAGTATAAAGTGTACGTCGCAGCATACCTTTTGAACCTGCCCAACCCATTGCATAAGCCATGGATACCGAGCCGATCAACCATAACCAGAGATGCCAATCAACCAATTTCTTGTATTTAAATTCTAAATTGGTGAGCATTGGCACGAGCGTGTAAATTACTGCAAATAGCATTGTGCCAACACCAGTAAGCAAGAAGGTGTGGGCATGAAGCGCAACTACCCATTGTGTGTTGTGGAAGATCATGTTTAAACCCACGTTTGCCTGAATGAGACCAGCTATGCCCCCCATAACAAAGCCGAACATTGAGCCTAAAACAAACTTGAGGGGAGCTGACATCTTTACAGGGCGGGCTTTCCAAATCGTCATCAATGAGACAAATATGGTTAACCCCATGGTGAAGTATTCTCCCCACGTGATCAATTGGCCAGAGAGTATCTTCATCCACATCGGTTGGGAGGTATCGCCCAAAAGGTGATGACTCCAAACACCCATCGATACCAGCAGGTCTACCATGATGACGGTTTTAACCACGTTTGCTCCGAAGAGTGGCCGCCCAGTCAACAACGGAACAAGCAGATACCAAACACCTGCAGTGTAAATGAGCGCATTTCCATCGGCCACCATATCCAGACCCCACCAGTAGACATTTTTGAAGAGCAATGCATCCACAGCCAGGGGGTTTAGCGGGTTGCCAAAAAGGGCAAAAAGCCCATAAACGAGGATGAGCACACCTGCTGTCAGCAGCACAATCGCATTAATGACGGTATCGATTGAGCCGCGGGCAACCGCAACAATAAAAACTGGCATGCCGTTGTAATCAAGATTGACCGCTTTCTTATCTTCCTTGCCGAAGAGCTTCATCAACCGGGGGATGCCGAAAGCTGCCCGCAGGAACTGTCCAAGTGTGTAAGAGCCTGAATTATCTTTGCTCAGAACAGTTTTGAATATATTATATGAGAAGAGCAGAATGTTAACCATAATCGCGGCTGCCCCGAGCATAAAGAAAATGCTGCCCAACAAGGGAACACGGTCAAAAGCCACCGGTAACGGCCAATACAATGTGTACATGGCGTTAAATAAACCAAAAAATCCTGCTGCCCAACACACCATTACCCCAATGATTTGCAACCAAAAGTTAGCGATCACCAGCTTCGGATGTTTGACAGGTTTCTTAATAAGGAAGGGAACCAGAAAGTAGAAAGCGCCAAAGATCGCCATATAGACAAAACCGTAAATCCCCACAATGGGATGGGCTGTCAACATGGCATAATACAGTTCTGCGGTGGTTGGTTCAACCTCTCCGGGGCGGATAGTATTGAGAAGGGTTTCCATTCCATGCAAAGAATCAATATCGTATTGCTGCGAACGCATGAGCATGCCCTCGAATCCTGATAGTGCCAGGAAGAGGAGAGCCACCACTGCGAATCGCAACGTCCATTTTTCCATCCAACCAAGTTTAGCCATGGGTCATCCTCCTATTTCACTTCGAGCGCATCTCGGACGACCATGTCAGAATGCTTGGGTCCGGAATATTCTGTTGAACGTACATCATACATTCCTGTTTCATCAAACTTCCAGACAATCGTATTGGTTCTGCCTGGCAGCACTTGCATCTGAAAAACCATGCTGTTGTCTTTGCGAAATACACCAAAGCCGTAGGTTACATCAGCGCTTGTCGCGTCGAACTGTATGTATTCATTGGCTTTTATCTGAACCGGGGCATCCATTGTAATGACGTAATTATCGTAAGTTACCTCAACAACTTGCGAGGGCGTTGGGTTTTGCCAAATCTGCCATGTCTGCCATGGAATGAGGGAGCTTAGCGTGACGACATTTACAATGACGAAGATTGCGATCAAGAAATAAAGCCATCTTTTTTCTGCTTTTTCCATTTTATTTGCCTTTCTCTTTTACAAGAAATGCAAAAACAATGAAAAATATTGCAGCAAGCGCAATGAGAGCTGTGTAGATCCACCAAATTATTTCGGAAAGATGCATTGGAACCTCCTAAAAAATGAAAACGATGTCTCTTCTTCATGAACAGTAAGTTTTTCTCTCTTCGCCTCCTTAATGGTCTGTAGAAATTGTTTAATTTTTCAGGTGTTAAGCCTAAGACCACCTAATTGAGAATGGAATACTAATTGCGCCTGTGGGGCAGCTATTCTCACAAGCGAAACAAGTATTGCATGCATTATTGATATTTATTTCTGGGTATTGCGAAACCAATTGAAGTGTGTTTGTTGGACAAACTAAAACACAAACACCACATTGGGTGCATTTACTTTTAATAATTTTGGGAAATAATTTACATTTACTTTCCATAGAAACCACCAAACATAGAATAAATCATATGTTAGCGTGTGGCCACGTATATTTTCAACGACTTATGTCTTATTTTTAGAACTGAGTTTCTTCCTCCAATGCAGCTCGATCAAGTAGTACAAACTTGCTGCCTTCCCTGCGAATTATTCCTGCATCCATAAAACTACGCAAGGTACGGCCAACCACATCTCGAACGGATCCCAGATGTGAGGCAATTTCATCTTGAGTCCATAGATTGGGTTCATCGGATGAATCGGCTTGATCAATTAAAAAACTCGCTAAACGTCCTCGAATTGAGTGAAGGGATAATCTCTCAACGAGGACGGTCAAGTGATCCAGGCGGTGAGCAAAGTCAGTCAGCACGTGATAGGCTAGGTCTGCTCTGGTTTTCAAAAGCAAGCGATATTTTTCAATGGAAATTCTTAGCAGTTTTGTTTTACCCAAAGATCGGGTAGACGCCCTGTGATTGCAGTTAGAATCCACTGCCGGAACGGTATTAAAATGAGCACCAGGCATCAGGTTGGTCAGTATTTGTTCTCTTCCTTCTTTAGCAAGGTGATAGACTTGAACAGAACCCGAAATAATAAATGCTACCCACAAGCAAGGTTCGCCCTCTAGTTGGATAATTTCATTATTGGAATAGCATTGAACTGTTGAGCTTTCTTCAATCAAGGCCAATGTTTCAGGGCTTAGATTTAAAAAAAACGGAAGTTCAGACAACTTGTTTTTATTTTCACTCATGTTGAAATGATTATAGCAAAAAGCAGCATATGTTACTTATTTATTAATTGAGTTTGTATTCGAAATCCTGTTTTTTTGTTAATACACATTTTCAGTTATATTTGGAGGAATTACAAAATTAGTTATTTGCCAGACAAATTGATTATGATTAAAACAGCAGATTGATGTGAATAAGACACATCAATCTGCTGTTATTAATTGTTAGCTCTTTGAGATTTCAATCGTTCACTATACTCTTCTTCCCACTTGTGAATATTTGAATGTAATTCTTCATGAACTCCATGACCTACAACGGTTTCTTCATGGTGTTCGAATTTTTCAAAAAGATCATCCTGTTTCTTGTCATCCAATAATTTGTCTGCCATACTGAATAGCACATTGTTTTCTTTTGCAATGTGATTGCGTAAAAGGTCACGATATTTAATGGCAGCTTTTTTAAAATTATTCAGATCATTGGATAAGAGAGATTTATTCATCAAGGCAATATATTCCCTACCTTGCTTATGTTCCTCTAGCATAGCCCCAATTGGACCACCTTCGTTTGGAACTCCTTTGTTCTCTAATTCCTTAAATAGAATGTCTTCTTCTTTTCCGTGATGACATTTGTCTGCAAATATTTTCAGAAAATTTACTAGTTCATTTCCAAATTGCAGATTATCCGCATCGCTTTTAGTTGTTGAAGCCAACATTCTATCCAGTATAGTAAAGACATGTAAAATCGCCTCGTGCTCATTTTTAAGGTCTGCAGTCGCTTTTCCCATAAATTAATCCTTTTTCATCTTAGAGTCTGGAATCTTCGTTTCCGGTATTCTGTATATTTTTGTTTTTATGAAGCCAGATAAATTACTGCGGTTTTGAAAATTCTCTATAAGACAATAAAGATATTATACATCAATATTATGCAAATTAATAGCATCACGGGTACGAGTTGAATTATTAGACATAGCATTAAAAATATTTTTCAGGCAGCTTAATATTTGAAAAGAAATTAACAATACAATCCGTCATGATATTTATTATTTGCAGGAATTATTAGTGTTCCTCTTATTTTTAAGTAAACAAAATCTAGGGGATTAGAAACGCGAATATGCCAAAAAAGATACATATTGTAATATTAATTATTGTGGCTATAATGTTTGTTAACTCCACAGTAATTTTTCTCAATCCACAAAGATAAGGACAAAATGAAAAATCCTGATAATTCTCAAACATTATCTCCATGGTGGCGCCGGGCACTTTTAATTGTCATGTTAATCGGTTTTTCAATATTGATTTATTTAACTGTCAATGCTTATTATTCTGCTCCGCCTATTCCTGATGAGGTAATTAACGATAAGGGAGAGGTGATTTTTACTGGTAATGATGTCCTAGAAGGTCAGGAAGTTTTCTTAAAATATGGATTAATGGACAATGGCACAATTTGGGGGCATGGCGCATATCTTGGTCCAGATTTTTCCGCTGCATTCCTTCATAACTTGAGCGTAGATGCATCCACTGCTTTTGCAAATGAGTTATTCAACAAATCTCTCAGCGAATTAACTACTGGAGAAAAACTAGCTGTTGAGGCTAAAGCGACGGAATTGTTGAAGGATAATCGGTATGACCCTTCAACCGGGAGTCTTGTTTTTTCTGATATAGAGATCCAATCTTTTGAATCCCAAATCGTTTATTGGAAAACGTATTTTTCTTTACCTGAGAATAACGCAGGGTTACAGGCAAATTTGATATCTGATCCTGTCGAATTACAAAAATTAACTTCATTTTTTGCTTGGACTTCATGGGTTTCTGTCGCGCAAAGACCGGATAAGCCATATTCATACACCAACAATTTCCCATATGACCCAACCGTTGGCAACAGACCCACTACCGATGCAATTTTATGGAGTGCACTAAGCTTGATTGCCTTATTGGGAGGGATAGCCATTGTACTTTTTGCATTTGGACGATGGGATTACTTAGGCTGGAAGAAAACGAACGACCCAACATTGGCTCAAGAACCGGCAGTAGTTGTTGGGGAATCTACACCTGCCCAGCGTTATACAATAAAATATTTCTTGATAGTCGCTTTCTTACTACTGGCGCAAGTAGCGGCGGGGGCATTAATTGCGCATTATCGTGCTGATCCAAAAGAGTTTTATGGAATTGATCTTTCCATACTCCTTCCAAGTAATATTACCCGAACCTGGCATTTGCAGCTCGCAATATTTTGGATCGCAACTTCTTATGTCGCAGGAGCTTTATTTTTAGCCCCCATTCTTAGCGGCAAAGACCCAAAACACCAGGTTATTGGAATTAACATTTTATTTGCAGCTTTGGTGCTTGTTGTGGGTGGAAGTCTTGCTGGTGAATGGCTAGGTGTAAATAACTTATTGGGCAATTTATGGTTTTGGCTTGGCAACCAGGGATGGGAATACCTGGAGTTGGGGCGTATTTTTCAGGTACTTCTCACCATTGGATTGCTCTTATGGCTATTTCTGCTGATCAGAGCTTTACGTAGTGCCAGTCAAAAACCAGAGAGAAAGGAAATTGTTTCGCTTTTCATATTTGCGGCAATAGGAATACCATTATTTTATATACCGGCAATGTTTTTTGACAGCACAACAAATTTTACAGTTGTAGACACATGGCGGTTTTGGATTATTCATCTTTGGGTAGAAGGTTTCTTTGAACTATTCGCAACCGTAATGGTAGCGATTATCTTCTTCGTCCTTGGAATTGTCTCGAAGAAAACTGCAATGCGCGTTATGTACCTTGATGCAATTTTATATCTCGCAGGAGGGTTGGTTGGAACCGGACACCATTGGTATTGGACAGGGTTGGCTAATCCAACCATGGCATTCGGAGCTGTTTTTTCAGCACTCGAAGTAGTGCCACTAACTCTAATTACACTTGATGCTTGGGATTTTATAAAATTAACCCGAGGAACATTTGAAATTGTTACAAAGCATAAGTGGACATTCTATTTCTTGATGGCTGTTGGATTCTGGAATTTCTTGGGAGCCGGAGTTTTTGGTTTCCTAATCAATATGCCAATTATCAGTTATTTTGAAGTCGGTACTATGCTCACTCCAAACCATGGGCATGCTGCTCTGATGGGAGTATTTGGCATGTTGAGCCTGGCTCTTATGGTATTTGCTTTACGGCAGGTACTTAATGATATGCAATGGAAAAAGGTTGAAAAATTTATTGGAATAAGTTTTTGGGGATTGAATATTGGTCTGCTTCTGATGACTCTGGTGTCTTTATTCCCCGGCGGAGTGCTTCAATTGATCGATGTGATTAATAATGGTTATTGGCATGCCCGCAGCCAGGAATTCTTGGGTGTTGGATTGATTAAATCCTTGGAATGGATAAGGATTGTTCCAGATTTAATCTTCTCGATAGTGGGTGTCTTCCCATTGGTAATTGGAGTATGCATGGCTTATTTATATACAAGAAAAATTAAAACAGAAAAGGAAAGCATAGAACCTGTATAGAATCCTCTGACCATAAATAGGTTATGCATTAATTTACAATTACACCTTGTGGGCAAACCACAAGGTGTAATTGTTGTTTCAAAGTGGAAAAATTATTGTAGAGGGGGTGAAATTATCATTCCAAATTGATCTATTTAGTAGACTTACTAAAAATTTCTTACCAAGCATTATTCATTAGTTTTCTGGTTATTAATCCACCAATAATTTGTTTTCCAATGGAAACGCAAGTTTTTTTGGGTTGATTGCTGGATTATATTCATAAAAGCCTCGTGCGTCTTATCTAAAAGGCTAATAATCCAAGTATAAAACCGCCCATGGCAACTGTATTTACGCCATTGAAAAGAGAAACCAATATGGATGGCTATCTGGATAATCGTAGTGAAAAGTTGACCTGTGCCCCGAACGGTATTTAAACCACTGATCACAAGGTTATGAGTGTGAATCCTAAATCCACGATACTTCTGTGAAGTATCCTGTACCTTAATTACACCAGAGGAATCTTAATATTTACTGCTAAGACTTGGATTGAAATAATTACTTGAATGAATTCTGCTAGATATAGTTTTACTTTCGACTAACAAATATTCCGAAATTCAACAATATATCAATTTGGATAGGTTTCGAGGTTAAAAACCTACCGAAATCGGTATATTGCAATGAAATCGCTGGAATGATAACCTTGATCTATCTCAAGAAGAGAACCATTAAGTAGTCATCACAAATCTCTCTTCTCAATTAAATAGTTCAAGGAAATAACGCATGTTTAAACCAAAAACGCCCCAAAAAGGGCGTCTGGAAAATAGTAGCGGGGGTGCGATTCGAACGCACGACCTCCGGGTTATGAGCAATGCTCCTGAATCCGTGCCATTTGTGCGGGGGGTTCTGCAAATCAGCCAAACCGACGAACGCTGGTTCTTGCTTGCCCGGCACGCAGCGATAGTTGATCGATATTCGTATAGTAGCCCTTTTACGTGGGTTCGTCAAGTACTTTTTATTGATTTCCTAAAGCAATATTTCCAATTCAATTTAATTAAATCCACTTTCGAGTGGGGAGTACACCCTCCTTAATTCGCAAATAACGTTTTGCGTTTGTAGTTATTAATTTCCCATACATGGGTGTTTCACAATCTCAATAAATGCCTGCATAAGGTAAGGGTCAATTCTATTCCCCTGCCCATCTATTTACGCACCTATTTGTCGGCATTTTTTATAGCTTCGGAGTGTCATTGAAGATGCTAGATAAGGATTTTGATTATTTATTCCCTCAGGCAAAAGCTAACACGGTTGAGCTTAGGGGATATGTTTGGAAAGTCATTGTGGATCCAACCCGCAATGATGATGACCCAGGTATGTTCTTCGGGAGATTATTTCGAATGATCGATATCCGACTCAATCGAGATGAAAAATCTACCTGGCCGGAAGGGATAATTTTTGAGAATGTGACCTCAGGTTGTCGCCTCACTTATCAAGATGGCTTATTGATGGACCTGACGAATTCCAAAGTAATTCAGAAGAAGCCAAGAGTACGTGATCGTAGCCGGCGTTCAATATGCAGAAGTGACATAAAGGGTAAACCCATGACCAAAAAACCAAATCAAATTTCCTCAAATAGTCAGATGCGCCGGTTTGTATTGATTCGGGTGGAAGATCTCACCGGTGTATCAGGTACTGGCGAGGTTGCTGAAGGAACTGTGTTTAGCAGTGGTTTGGCAGTCATTCGATGGCTCAGGGAACCTTTTGCTATGGGTGTTTATCAAAATCTCGATGATGTCATTTCTGTCCATGGTCATGAAGGTCGAACCCAACTGCAATTTATAGATTAAGGAGAAAACAAATGACCACAAAGATTATCACCATTTCCAATCAAAAAGGCGGGGTAGGTAAGACAACCACTGCTGTAAACCTGGCACATGCCCTTACTCAAAAAAATAAGCAAGTGTTATTGATCGACCTTGATCCTCAAGGGCAATGTGCAACCAAGCTTGGCATGGATAGTCAGATGGGAACCTATTATTTCCTAACCACCCAACCAGATTCTCCAACCGAAATTACTTTTATCCGTCAATGGGTTCGGGATACAGGACGTGATTCCCTTCAATTGATTGCAGGAAACTCAATGACTTCCGCAGCGCAAATGATGTTGGGTGTCCAAGATCAACCGATCTCCTACATCAAAGACCTTCTCAAAACTTTCACGAAAGACCGGTTGGACTACATAATTTTTGATACCTCCCCTTCTGTGGGTGGTTTGCAGGAACGTGCGATCTGGGCAGCAGACCTGGTGATCGTTCCAACCGCGACTGAATTTGCGTCTTTGGATTCGTTAGCCAAAACAGTCACGACCATCCAGACCTTGAGAGACAAGAAGAACTGGAAGGGGGGATTGTTGGGAATTTTACCGACCTTCTTTGATAGTACCAACGAGTCACGCGATTCGATGCAGGACCTACAGGCGACATTCAAAGAGAAAGTAATTTCCCCGATACATCGGGCGACCGTCTTGCGCGAATGTTGGTCGGAAGCAAAGACTATTTTCGAGTACGCTCCGGAAACGCGGGCAGCAGAAGAATACAAGTCTTTGGCAACTCTTGTATTGAAATATTAGAGGGCAGGATGTCCAGGCGCGATGCATTCACGGGTTTACGTGATCCTCATCCATTGACCGATGGTGAGGAGAATAAGCCGCATGATTCCACAATACTCATGCGACAACCATTGGATTTAATTCCCACAGCAGACCTAAGGAAGAAAAGATCGCGAAAGTGGGAACAGATTCATCGGTTTGAAACAGTTACCTACCGGGGAATTCCACGGCAAGTTGTGGAGCAGATTATTGAAATTGCTCAGAGTCTTTCGGTTCCCAGGGATGAAGTTGTTAGGGCATTCCTTGAGTATGGAGTAAAGCTTTACAGAACTAAAAAACTCAGTCTTTTTGCATACCCAAAAGCCCAACGAATGACTCTGTTTCCGGAAGGCGGTCAAGGGAATCTGGGTTTGCCTTCTCAAAAAATTAAAGACCAGAATTGGTTGTCGGAAGCATTTCCTGTTCCCGAAAAGAAATCAACAGCAACCAAAAAGAAAAAATCCAAGAAAGGCCAAGACACCATCCCCCATTGGGAGATGCGAGTAACTTTCCGAATTCCATCTCTATTAAAGGAAGACGTTCGAGCTATAGCAATGGAACACACCTTGCCAGTTGGAGAGGTTGTTTGGTTCTTCGTTATGGAGGGTGTGAAAGCTTTTCAGAATGGTAACTTACACCTTCAACCGTCACCCAAGACCATTGGGAAAACTTTATTTCAGGAAGGATGTTAATGGTCTCCCTGCTTTCCTGGAAATCTATCAATATTTTTTCGAGCCGAGAACTCCGTCTGCGTCCATGCTGACGTGCCGCAGACATGCTGCTGACACGACGCAGACGTTGACGCAGACGGAGCCGCTGACGTTGAATGAACAGGGACCCCGTAGAGAGGTCTTTCCTGGAGGAAATGGGATAACCATCATTCTTCTGGAAAAAGCCAAAATTGTGCCATTGTTTTGCATTTTTCGAAATTGGTATTTTTATCGATAGGGATTTCTTTTATGAATGCAGTCGTTGAATTTTCACCGGAAAAAGCCTGGCAAGCAGCCATCGCTAACCTCGAATTGGATATGTCGCGGGCGACTTTTAGCACCTGGGTAAAACCAACCCATCTGGTGGAATTTTCAGATGACACTTTTGTGATCGGCTGCATCAATGCTTATGGCCGGGATTGGTTAACGGATCGACTGACCACCACCTTGCAGCGGTTCCTTACCGGTGTCTTAAACAGAGAAGCTAAAGTTCGTTTTGTGGTCTGTGAACAGGAAGTTGATGATGAGGATGATCTTGCTCATGAAGAAAATCAAGATCAAGGGGATGACGAGGAAAATCCTATTGAGCTGAATATCCACTATAGCTCTATCCGGAATATCCTGCTGGAACCCGGGCGGGTGGTTCGCTTACCGGTATACAACTTACGTTGGCTGCCGTATGTCGGTTCGCAAGTTATTTTCATAATGATGGCTTTGTGGCAGGAATATTATCTGGCGAGTAGTGGAAAAGGACGAAAAGGAAGTTGTAAAGTTTCAGTACGGGCTGAGCGGATTTGTCAGTGGGCTGGGATCAGCCGGGCTCAGTTTTTTCGCTTACTACAACCTGGTAGCAGCCTGGGATGGTTTACACGAAAAATTGACACCGATTATGAAGTAGATAAGCGCTCAGGAAGGGCCAAAAAGTCCTCCAACAAATATGAACTATTCGAATCCCCGCTGACACCTGGGGACGCCGAAGACTTGAAGACTTTTTTGCTCGCTCATGGGATACAAGATTCTCCTCTGTCCGCGTTGCAATTGGCGATCAGCACAAACCCCAAAGAAATATTCCAATATCCGGTTCGACAACCTTCGGAAGACTTCAGCAAAATGATTCCACGTCATCAGACTGTTCAGGATGTCATCAGAGAACTGGTTGGGCACCGGCTCGATGGAGAGCTTGGCAACCTGGCGGACCAACTTGCTGATCGCCTGGTAACACAGGGAGATTTCATCCTGGTCACCTGGTACTTCCTGAAACATTGGTTGCCCGTGCTGGGCGCAGATGCTGCCATGTTTATTCTGATCTTGCGCAATCTGTCCTACTTCAATGATGAGACTGGAGAGGTCCGAGATGAGGTCTGGATGGATGGTGGCTATGAAGCCATCGCTAACCGGTTAGGAATCAACAACCCTCGAGTAGTGGCGAACTGGTTGCCTGTCAGGATAGATCGAGGGAAACGAAAAGACAAATTGAGTGAACGCACAGTTGAAGAACTTTCTCGCCGGCAACGACTACAAGACTTGCTGAGCTTGTTTGTTGAACGCACCGATCACCGGATCAATTCTGAGAGCAATTACAGTTGGAAATTCAAGGTGCAGCGGGTTGATCCTCTCACGCCACAACACCAAACTATCCAACAGGCTACTTCATCCCTTTTTGCAAATGCTGAAAATCAAGATGTTTTGGCTGAACTTGATTCCTGGATCAGTTATTTAGACAATGATTGTTGTGAGACTGTCAAAACGGAGCCAATGGTTGTCTTGAGACTCTCAGATTTAACCAATGATTGTTCTGAGACTCTCAAGAGCATCCTCAATGATTGTCTTGAGACGCTCGACCTGCAAGCCAATGATTGTTTTGAGACCCTTTTAAAGATTCTCAAAAGCTTTAAAGATTCCCTAAAAGATAAAGATACCTCCTCAACCCAAGATTCTTCGATTTCGCGAAACGATCCTTCGAGCCAATCGGTGGCGGTGGTGACTGATTCGGAGGGAAATTGGTCTTTGGACAAGCTTTTAGCTCGCGCAGACAAGAAAAATCAGTCTGTTCTGATCGAGCAAGAAAAGAGCGCAATACCTTTCGTATCCTGGATGATACATGGCGCTTCCCAACCCGGCATCCAGAATCCGTATAGTCTGGCCATCGCCAAGTTGAAAGAAAATCCTGGGATCAGTGCCGGCGGAGCCAGTGATCGCCTGGCTGCCATACCTCCTCGAGAACTTGTTCGTCTGATTGAGCATTCATTCTCGTTTTATTCTCCATCCGATCGGAACTGGCGGATGCTTTTTGCGGAAGCGAAAAGGGATCGTATACGGCTCCTGGCAGATTCATTGGGATTGGTTATGGACATCGAGGAGGAAACAGGTTGGATAAGTAATTAAGTTGAGCATAGCCTTCGAGGGCTTTCGTATTCAAACAAACATTCATGAAGAGGAGAGTACAAATTATGGCACAAGGCAATCTAACATGGCAGCGTGGCGACATCACCGGGGATATCTATTTTGATCATTTGCGTCCCCAGAATCAAGATCCCATCCCTTATGTTCGCCTCTATCTGATGATCGATGGCAGCCCGGAATCGAAACCGGTGAAGGGATTACGGGTACTGATTTACGGCACCCTGGCCGAGTTGGTGTATGGACATGTTCAAAAAGGCAGTCGGATTGGGGTGGAAGGACATATTCAGTTGCGTTACCGACCTAATATAACCACCCCTGTTTTCGAAGTCGTTGCTGAAAGAATTGAATTTATCCGCAATATCGATTACGAGCGCGGCAAACAGGTGATTGCGGATTTGAAACAAAGGGGAAAACGAAATTCTGCGGCTTCCGACCTGGAAGTCATCACACAGATTCTTGAAACTGGAGAATTTAGTCATGACAGTGAATAATCAAAGCGATCCAGAAATCCATATTTCAGAAGAAAAGCTGCAAAAGTTAGGTTGGATACTTTTGAGTCTTACTCTGATTTTCACGATTATCGGTGCCCTTGTTTCCCCATTGGATGAACAGGGGAAGCCAGTTCTCTTGCTGCCCGAGGTTAAGGCTGTTGAGGATTACCGGCGATCTGCTCAAACATGGATATCTGAGCTGACTGTTTTGGACGGTGAGATCGCGCGAGTGATCGCTTCTGAACAACAAGGAGATCTCTTTTCACAGTCCAGATCTGCGCAGCAAACTCTCCAGCACGCTGTTGAACTTACTCAACAGGTTGACCGCACCCGAGTTCCTCCAATCGGTATGGGATTGCATGAGCAAATACTCTCGACCACTCTGAGCTACCTTGAGGCTGCCCGCAGCGCTTTGCAGTGGATCAGCGCGCCTGAACAGAAAAACCAGGACCAGGCAATCCAAATTTTGGAGGATGCGCACCAGTTGAAATCAGAATTGGAGAAAAATAAGTGGTTGATTTCACGTTAGAGGAATTCCAACGGAACCAGTCAATTCGGATCTCCAGAGACATTATCGGGCAAAGTGAGGAGCACGAGCAAAAAATGCAAACCAACGCCCAGAAATCATGGGAAAATGCCCATAAGCAACTTGTCGCCCTTTTGAGGTTTCTGGATCAGGATTACGATGAATCCTGCGAAAAAGCGACCCGTCCGTTGGAATCGTTTAGCGATGATGACCTGGCATATTTGATTCATGTCCGACTGCGTGCTATGCAGGGTAATGCTTCAATAAAGAAAATACCAGGTGAGGCCATTCAACTCAAACATAGTTTGAAAGAACTCAGCCAAAAGTATGCTGATCTGGAACAAACATTATTGGCCACACAAGAAATGAACAAGAAATTACTGGCTGAGAAATCTGCCTTAGAAGCCCACCTATCTGCTCTTCGACAGGTGCAGAAAGATGTTGTGTCTCTGAACATTCAATCGCCAAACCTAGTCACTGATAATCCAGGAACCCTCACAACTATTCCTGATTGGATAAAAACCTGGCAGGAGTCGAAGACCTTTGAGAAAACGTCGACTGCAATTCTTGTGATGGGCGAAATGGGGATCGCCTTACGACCGACTATCATCAAGGTGATGGCTAAACGTCTTTCGTTATCGGCGGCAAATAAAAATCTGGATGAAGCCTTAAATTGGTTGATGACAACAGAGGATAAATCATGCCCGATCTTAATTGATCAGGTTGGGAGTGTATTGGAGCAAGGATCAAGTTCTGGTGGAAATCAACCCGCGGTGTTACATCTGACTCAGGATGGTCAAGTTGCATATCAAGTATTAAGTGGTAAACCCCCGAAGGAAAATGAATTTGATATGCTGTTAAGACACCATTCTTCACCAGAACATACCATTCTGAATATTCAGGCTGGGGAAATCCTAGTAGAAGAAGGTTACCAAATTCGGGGACGGGTACAGTCTATCAATCTATCCAATGGCGAAACTTATATCCCGGATATTGTTGCTGTCAATCCCAAAACAGGTGAAGTTATTTTTATTGAGGTGGAGCGGGATGTGAGTAAAGATCAAGTCTCCAGAAAACAGAAATGGATGAAATTTTACGAAGCTTCTAATGGAAACTTGTATGTGTTTTGTGATAATCTGATCTGCCAAAGAACCATCCAAGGAGAAATCAATCTAGCTCTAGGTGGGTTGGCATATAACTCGTATTTAACGAATCTGCATGGGGTTAGGTCAGGAAAACGTTCTGAAAGAGACACTAGTATTTGGTTGTCACAAAGAAAAGGAAAGTAATGGATGAGAACAGTGTGCCACTTCGTTCATTCCACTTCGTTCTCCTAGAGTCTTAAGGGGGAACAGTGTGTAAGATAATAATGTTATTGGTTGTTCCTTTTCAATTATTATGTGCAGTGCATCATGATGATTAATGTGGCTTGATGAATTACATTTCGATTACACTAGTAACGCCAGGGTTAAATGGTTCTAACATTTTCTCGTTTAATACCGATGTACATAGATTTGAATTGCGTAAATCGCCATCTATCACTTCATGAAGTTCTTTACCTAACACAATTCGCAACATTTCAGCAATTACTATAGTAGATGTGACGGCTCCTACAAAGGAAGCTCCGACACTACGCCCTGCGAGTTCCGTAAGCCCACATTTTTCATAACCCTCTAGCGCTAAGGCCTGATAAGCAGGTTTTTTAATCAGTGCATCGGTTGGACTTGATTTTTCTGTCTTACTTGACCAATATTGAGATGCTTTCCGACTTGAGGGAAAAGTATGGATTTGAAAACCAAGATATTCCTGAATACCCTTTCCCAAGCCGGCTTCAATAATTCGTTTGAAGCCTACATCCTCTAAATGTGAGCGAGCTAGAGCATTGTCAACGCCACATAAAGCAACCTGAGGTTCATTATCAACACGAAAATTTTGACCAAATCGCCTTTCCAATACATTTGTCTTGAAGCCTCTTTCCTCACACCAGACAGCCATAGCTCTAGTTTTTTTGAATCCAAGTAGAGAAGAATCGGTTAATAAAGACGTACTATCGTTCGCTTCCACCAATTTATCAAAATCTTGTAAGACCAACTCAACATCACCTGGATTTTTGTAGGGCAAGAATCCGAGTGTCCACAAATAAGCTTGACCCAAATGCCCCAAGCCAATTAACCATATTTTTGAAGGCAATTGGGCTAGTTTTGGGCCAGGATCGAAATGATTCGAAGGTTCAGTTTGTCCTGGATTCCACAAAGATAATCCGATTGAGCGATTACCAGCCAAAGGAGTGTCTCCGCGAATATACTGGAATGCTTCGGAGACGCCTAATGCACCGGCTAAGACTCCCGCGGGCGTGAAATCAACCGATTGGTAAAAAACCTTGGCATCTTCAAGGGGGAGTACTCCTCCATACCAACCATTAACCACTGCTTTTATTGAGCAAGAATCATTTTGGCCATCTGCCTTTGAATTTCCGACATGAATACAAGGTGATTTTTTTGACGTAATTGTTTTTACCGGTTTTCCTTGTAAATCAATAACAGCTTCGGATAGAGTGAGGCTCCTCTTCCATGGGATTCGTAAGGGAACTTCGAGGTTCCCAACAATCTCGACTCCACCTAAAAAACATCTTCGCCCGGTATTGACAGCAGTTAATAAACAAGCCTGCAGAGCACTTGACTCTGCAACTTCTGGTCCGACTTGAATCGTTAAACAGTATTCATCGAATTGTTTTTTAGCCTCAGCAATAGACTGCGCTTCCCCTGTATCCATCGCAAGTTTTACCAACCTATGTAATTGATCACCATTGAATTGAGAAATCATTTCCTTTATCCCCAGATTCCAACATAAAAATAGTTTTTTGCGGCAGTTGTTGTAAACTCCCGCCAACAATACATTCCTTGATATTCGTAGATTCCCAAGTCATTTGGCGAAACATTTTCTCGCGCAAAATTAGGCACAATAATTCCAATATGCCCAGGTGTCGAAACCATTGGATTCTTTCTGTCTATTGGGCTTTGTATCGCCCGGCCAGGATGAGTATGAATATCAGCGATAACTTGTAATCTCGTTTCTCGACAAATCCCCCATAACCGTCCATACGCACTGCCATCAATCACTACAATTCCAGTATCAAGAGCATGGGGATCAAGGTCGTCATAATATACAATCCGAGAAATAACCACCTCGTTGGGGAATTTGTGACCGAGCAGGAAGGCGCCACTCTCATGGTAACCTTCGCTCCTTTTTCTCAATTGCTGAATTACTTGTCGCCATAAACCAAGCGAACAGCTTAGGTTATGTTTAGGAGCCACGTAAGCCCGAATAGTCGTTCGAATTGAGAAGGTCATATAATTCACCCAAGTATAAACAAATATCGCTATCGTTATTCCAAATCAAGTAAGCATATTTTGCAGACCAATCAGAGTGTCCTTCTATAGAAATCCGGTCGCATGGGAGATAAAGACATTCCCCATTTTTCCAATCTGGACGAAAGACAGAAGGAATTCGTGATTTGCCATTTGGCCACTTCGTGAAGTCCAATGGTGCATTTTTTTCAATGTCCCATGGCCGCGCTGTGACCGGACTTTGAGGATAGTTCTGACACTCAAAGCAAAACACGAACTCCTCTGGTCCCCCTTCTCTCGCTGCTGCACTAACAGATATAAAAACATGCGGCCATCGGATTTCGATTAATCGCCATTTCTTTCGTTCCACCCCTATCTGAAATGGGCCGTCCTCCAGATGTGAGCGTAATACTTGCTCATCCATTTCGGGCATACTATCCTTCTATCCTCTGCTTTGGTACTAAATCAAGGCATAAAGAACAATCACCCGGATTAGTGAGAGAGCCTAAATGGGTATCTTCAGAAGGACGATCCGCTGTGTTACATAATTGAAGGACATAATCTGTGGAATCCACATCCTTTAAGTTAAATTGATGATCAGCCCATTTCTTGACGGTTCCAATGGTTTTTGCGGGAGGAAAAGGATGGGATTTTGCCTCGCCATTAAAATTGACCGTCACATTGATCTGGTGACAAGTATGAATATGCAAATGACTCCGGGCTTTGATTCCAGAATCCTTCAATGAGATATTCGGATTTAGTGGCTCATCCGAATCCTCAATCCAAACTTGAAGGTCTTGATTATCAGTAAGTTCTTTTACAGCCTCAAGGACATCTTGCACTGTTCCATCTTCTGGAACAGAAAGGAGAGTTACCTTGGGAATTCCGGCCCCTTCAACAAACACTTTAATTTTGGTCATGTTTCAAAACCTCCTGCCATATAGGCAAAAAAAGAAATAGTAAAGCAGAAGAGTCAATTGGATTCCTCCTGCTCTATTTCATTATTCGTTTTACATTGCTAAAACCGGAAATTTATTTTATGGATTAAAGGGATTACTCAATCACATGTGTCAGATGAAGAAGTGCAAATAAAATAATGCGGGCACCTTGGACAATCTCTGTCATTGACAATGGGGGGATATTGCCCTTTCAGAATGCCTGCAATCGCTTTCTCGTAATGTGCTCGTCGAGTTGCAGCAGTCTTTTCAGTTAATTTTATATTTTCGGTCTGGCCCGAAGTAAGAGAAAATACTTCGATCTCATGAGAAAAACTAGGATCATTTCTGACCATTTCATGATAGAGAAAATAAATATCTTTATCCTTTTCACTCGAACTAACTTTCCCGGTCCTCATTCTACGAATTGCTCTTTTTCCATCGGCGAGTGATTCGACATAATCAGGCGTGAACTTGATTTTTCCATTTGCCAATTCAATAACTGATTCTTGTGGACATTCATATCTTCCGGTAATTAAGTTGTTGCGAAATGCCGTAGACAGCATCGTTTCGGCATTTTTCCGGTAAATTGTCTCAAACGCATGGCCTATCGGACCTTGATCCGTCCATATTCCATCCAATTTTGCTAAAAGATCTTGTTCAACAATAGTCGTATTGTTGGTTTTTTCTTTTGCCCATTGCAAAACCGCGCTGAGGCAATGATGAAGTTTTAGATAAGCAGATTCATCATCTCTCCCAATAAGATTCAATACACGTTCATAATAATAGCGCTTGGGACATTTAATATACAGATCGAGATCTTCAACCTTGTAATCATTCGATTCATCTGAAATCAAATTGTCATGATTGACAGAAGGCAAGTTAACTCCCTTTGATTTCCATACCGGTTCACCATCTGGTGAAGTAGGTAGAACATTTGAAACCATGGATAATAGATTCGATGGGTTGCTGGTTCTTTCTCCATACTGACGCGATCGGGAAAGGCACAAAATATCTTGGGCACGGGATAAAGCCACAAAAAACAAACACTCCTCTTCCTCTATATGTTGGTCGTCATCTAAACTAGAGATTAGCCCATATGGTAGAGGACATGCTTTTGCCTGTTTTCTTGCAGGGAAATAGCCTTGACCTAACATGGGTAGGTAAACTACCTGAAATTCCAGCCCTTTACTTGCATGAACTGTCATTAAGCGGACTGCATTCAACGATAGGGCGATATCTGGTACTTGTCGAAGTTGTTTTTCTTCTCCGAAAATCTCCAGACGACGAATATAGTCCAACAATTGTCGTTTTGGATCTCTGCTATTTGATTGTGGAGGTTTCTGATCGTGTACAAAATTCAAAAACTGAAATATTGCCAGTCTTTTAATTTGGTCATTAAAGTTGGGAGACTGTAGAAATATTTTGAGAAATGTGCTGCGATTAAATAAAAAGTTTACAAGAAAAGTCCAAGCGCTTGTACCAAAACTAATATCCCCAATGTGTTTTTCAAGCAGAGCGATTCCTTTTTTCCCTTTTGGGGAAATTGCTGATGATGAATTTGCGATAGAAAGTGCTTTTGGGAAAAATATATTTTGTTCTTGAGAAAGCTTAAGTAGAGCCTGAACATCGGCGAGAGGGATATCATATTCTAAAAATGTCGCCACCCGAACAAGTCCCTGGCCATCTCCCTCACACGCAAGAGAAATTAGAGCTAAGAGGTCCCTTATCTCTGTTCTTTCAAAAAGGTCACCGAGATACAAAATTGGAATGTTTTCTCGCTCGAGAATGGTGGCTATTCTGGCAAGGTTAGTGTGTGAACGACAGAGAATTGCTTGTTCGCGATATGGGATTCCTTCAGCATTAAATCTCTTTATCTCCAGAGAAATACCTAATCCTTCGGATGCCAGATCATCTGCAACCCTCATAAAAATCTGACCATCTGATTCCAAACGCTTTACCTTCCAAGAGTTGAATTCAGTGTCATTTGACGCTTTCATCTGAGGGGCAAGTGAACTAAAGACAGATAAAGGTTTAGATAGAGTACGGTAATTGCTACCCAAAATGTGCACGTCTGCACCAATAAAATCATCTTTAAAAAGTTGCATATTCTGTGGAGCTGCTCCACGGAAACGATATATCGATTGTCGAACATCACCAACAACCCATAACCCTTTCCCGTTTCCAGAAAGTTGTTTCAACAACAAAGCACACGCCCGATTGACGTCTTGATATTCGTCTACAAGAATGTGCTGGTAAATACTTTGCACTTCATTTTTTACGTTGGGGCATTCTTGTAATAGCTTTACGGCCTTAAATATCAAATCTCCGAAATCTAACAAACCATTGTTATTAAGTAATTCTTGATACTTACGGTATACTCTGCCGACTTCAAGGGATTTTTCAGCATCTTCGATCTCTTCGACTGTTGCACTTTTTTCGCGCATCTGTTGGCTAAATGCAATATAGTCATCGGGAGTAGCCAACTCATCTTTAGCGCGAGAGATGGCTTGAAGAATATCTCTTAGGGGAAAAGCTGGTTCATAAAGATTTAAATAGTATTGAAGTTGTAATTCTGGCAAATGGGTCTCTAAAAGAAGTAGTGCGTCAACAGGGCTGATCACCTTCTGTGCAGACGTTAGGTTAATATCGCTTCCATACTTTCGTAATAATTCGAGGCTGAAAGAATGAAAAGTTCCCATCCAGATATGTGGCGCAGCATTTGGCAATACTTTTGCCACTCTATTACGTAGCTCTTCTGCTGCTTTGTTGGAGAAAGTTAATACTAGAATTGATTCTGGATCCACATGCTTTGTTTCAACTAGAAATATAACTCGTCCAATCAGAGTTTTTGTTTTTCCTGTCCCAGGACCCGCTTGAATTAATAAAGGTCCGTGTTCAACAAATGCTGCCTTTGCTTGATCAGGGTCGAGAGGATTGATGTCCTGTTTCTTATTATCCGTTGTCTTTGGAGAGACCTCAACACTTGGAGGAGCTAAAAGTGCATATGAAAGCTGAGAATAAACAATGCTTACGGGTAAACCTGCCCGAGATGCAATCGAATCGGCATTTATATTTTCTTCAATGAACCATTCCCTTAACTTGTCTGATGGGAGTAAAAATTCTCGAGCGAATACGTTCGCTAGCAATTCTCGATGTTCCAGAGGGTGATACCCTTCTACTTGTTTTTCTCCAAGAGAGGTTGGCTCGTCTTCAATTTCAATATCTAGATCGGTAATATTACACACCGAACGACAACAATCAATCCAATAATGAGCGAATTCGTGGGCCTGATAGTATCTCGCTAATTGAATATCAACTTCACTGTTATACCAAATGGTTTGAGCATCAGGATCAAGGATTGCCTCAGAGCCAAATAACAATGGATCATCCGCTCCTACCGGTACCAACCTAATTCCAGTTATTTTTGATGCAGCGGATAGTAATTCCTCAGCAGAATCGTTTTGATTTATACGATAGGACTCTTTGTGCTTTTGGGACGCTAAAAGCCGAACAAAATTCCACTCATCAACCATTTGTACTTTAGTCCTTTTTAGGCTCCACGCTAAGCCAATATTGTCGGAATTCTTCATCGAGGGTTAAATCATTTCGAACCTCATCAAAAAAGTTCCGCTTTTCAGAAATAATAGGTCCTTGTTTCGATTTCTGTCTGGCTCCTACTGGTTGCAGTTGCGGTCCTTGAAAATAATTCGCGATGTTTGTTAGCGTGCAATGTAACAAGCTTGCAAGCGATTCTAATAATGGTACAGGCATTGTTTCATAGCTGATCAAACGCAAATCCAATTTTCGCAACATTGCAGGACTAATGAACTGGTTCCTGGCAAATTGTTCTTGTGAATAACCCTCACTGGAACATTCCTTCAGAAGGCTCTTGATAATTTTTTGCGATTGCTCTCTATCTGCGGTGACTTTATTTTTTTGAAAGAGGAGATTCTGCACAACACTCATTCCGCGTAAGCTCATTGTTTCTAAGTCAATTTCCTCTCGCTCGTAAGGAGGAAGTGTTTCCATCTGGATCCAAGAAACGGTAAAATCTGTAAGTTCTTGTTGATATTTAGGATATTTCCGAATCCACTCAATTAAATTTTTTCGGCTAGGTTCAAGAGAGGCAGCCATGTAAGCATCAAGCACTTGCTCTAAAGTTTCTTGATCTGGCTGGTTATTCATGATCTACTCCTTGATTGTTTATTAATATTTCTTGGGCTTTATAAAGCCAATTTCTAATTGTCCTTGGCGTTTTTCTAAAATGTTTGCTTAGGGTTGGTTCTGTTGGGTCAACTGACTCAATTTGCCAATCATAGCCATGGTATAAAATATAAGCAGTTCGAATGGGCTCGGTTAAAACCTTCAAAAGATCCTTGATCTCATCTGGTTCGAATGTGATTTTTTCTACAGAGGGCTCCGGATCGGTAATTTCGGTGTAAGAGATCGATTTACTAACTGGAAATTCTGGATACTCTTCATCCTCATTAAAATCATCTCCCGTGAATTCGGATAGTGACACAATTGATTTACGCTTTTTTCGGATTTCGCGTACAAAATGGCGAAAAACATCAATAGAAATACGTTTTAGACCTGCCCAGAATTTGACTTGAAAAAAATCTCCTCTACCATCTTCACGAAATAAGATCGTGTCAAAAAGTACTTCAATTGCTTTTTCATAAGCCTCATTTGCTTCATTCTCTGGAAGACTGCAAAATCGATTTTGCAAAAAACGGGTACACCTTTTGATTAATATACTGATCAGTTCGTCTGTAATTTCCTTGTTTCCGGTACGGAAATTTAAACAGGTCAAATAAACTAACGCCTCTTCAGAAATAAACCTAACATCAGTTTTGTCTTCAATTTTAGCTACTTCAACTAGCTCCTCAGAGGAGTGTAAAAGAGATATATGAATAACTTCATCGACATCTGATGGTCGTTGAACAATCTCTCCATGTTTATTTCTATGAGTTAACGGTTCGAGGTCTGGAAATGATTGCGAAACATTTATCTGTGGCACAATTTGCAGCCTCCTCAGAAGAATTTCTATTTGCTGCATCAATTATATATTCGTAATTACATTATTAAACCGGAAATTTATTTTGGGACAGGCAAAGTTGATATACTCACTCCACCAACGTATTTGTTTGTAAATATGAGACATGTTTAGTTTTGTAAATTATCATCGGAGAACCCAGCTCGTGAGAGAATAATGATGATCGATGTATTACTAGAACTCTAGTAATTGACCAGGAATGCCATGTAACTGATTTCCACTAGAAACGTAGAAATTTTATTTCGGTTAATGCCAGCCACACTTTTGGGTTTATAAGGGAAGAGATTGTTCCCTCGGCTATAAGAGAAGTAACATTCCAAATCGTTCTTCTAGGGGCTGGCTGGGGATCATTTGATCTCATGAATTTCATCAACTCGCGATTAATGTAAAAGGTACGGCAAAAGTTTCTGCAAGATACAATTCGGTCGCTCCAAGAAGATCAAGTATTTGTCCATCAGCGCGTCTCGCTTGTAAGCCTGGTTGAACGATGAATATTTCAAACTTAGGTGTTAGTACTCTAGATCGACGACGTAACTCATCTAATTTTTGAAGGTCTCCTTTTTCAAATCGCGATACGCTATACAAATTATGGCGTCTTTGTTCACGAAGTTTCAAACGGTCAAAAAGCTGCTTTGATCTACTTCGCCAGTAAACACTTTTTTGAGCTTGTCCACACACTTCGTAGAAATCACCGACTCTAGCTCCAGCATCACTTGATTTTGAGTATTTACAGTGGAACAAGTGGACGTGTAATTGATCGCCAACCGCTTTTAGAGCAACAATATCCGAAATTTCGCCTTTACCATCATCATCAAAAATGATGTCATAATCCATTTTCCAACCACCAATTAATTGATTTATCACATGCCTTTGGATTGAAGTGACTTGTTTTTCGAGTCTGGGTGGATTCTTAATTTTTTTGTATTGAGATTCGGTTGATAAATCCACGCCTGTCCAATTCCAACTCACAATTTTTGAAATATCATATGGTTCTCTTTCGATTTTAGGCTGAAAGAGCTCATTGAATTCCATAATAGAAGTATCTTCAAATCTAATAATAGGTGATTCGTCCTGGAACCATTCAGTTAATGATGCTCGTTTTGAAGAGGTAGAGAGAAAGGCTGTCGATTTACTTATAGGAAGAAAATCGATGTTTTTTCCTTTGAAAACTATTTCGTAATCAGCGAACTCTTCATCTATTGAAATTCGAAAACGGATTGGTTCTGTATCGTTAAAGGTAGTAATGTCCAGTTGCGATTCATAAAACGGAACAGATTTTTTATTTACTTCAACATAAATTGCTTCATCGTTTCGCACCAAAAAATATGGCGGCCAATCAATCATGAGTGGAACGAGTGATGGCCTCGTTTGAATTTCCTCAGGAATAATCGCATGCTCCAAAATCTTATCCGTCGAAATTGTCTCATCAAGAAGTTTTCCTCCGATGTGATGGCACCAATCCACCCACTCGGATATATCATCAGCGATCATATGAGACCAGATTCTCCCTTTATGGGACGCACCAATTGTCACGCTTTCCCCATTTTCGTATCCACGACTAAATAGGTTAGATTTTTTCCTTCCGCTAATTGATGCACGACTAAGCCCTTCTTTTATATCTGTTCCTACATGCATCGTGAATTGAGTCGCGCGACTAATCAAATGCAAAAGACCTAGGTTTGATAGGATTAATCTATTAATCCCATAAAGTGAGCGATATACGTGTTCTCCACGAATTATTGTACTGTCGTCATTTGTTATTTTTTTTGCTATCTCGGCGTAGTTTCCGTTGTTGTTAGTGCTATTGATAAACAAGAGCTTTTTCTCTTGGTCCCAGTGGATCAAATAAAGATCATGAATTAAGTCGAAGACACTTTTTGTATCCCCCCAGGTTACTTGGGTATTATCTTTTGTAATAAATAATAGAACCCGTTCACTTGGGTTTAGTGTAGGTTCTACAAGTAGGTTCTCTTTTTTCAAAAGATCCCATATGGCATTTGGTTTCCAATCATCACAGTTGGTTTTATAGGCGACTAAGCTCATTTTTGGATGTATATTTTGAAGCGGAACACCTACAGGTTTGTTTTGAAATCCTTGAATAAATTCGGATTGTCTTTGTTGTAGACTTGTAGCTCCTTCACTTAATCTTCGAAGAACAACATTCCAGTCAGAATCCTTGGAATAAAGATCCTCTAATGCTTCCTCAACTTCAGCATCTGCGGCATTTGCTATAACAGTAGCTGAACCAATCCCCTCTGCAGAACGAGTAAATCTACCAATAAATTGAATTGTTACAGCAAGGCTTTTATGAATATCATGAAGAACGGCAATTTTCAGTTGTGGCAGATCGAAACCTTCACCAAGCATATCAACGCAAACTATAATCCGGCTTTGACGTGAGCGAAGCTTCTCAATAGCGTTCGTTTGCTCATTAGAAGGAAGGTTACTATGAACGATTAACGGATTAAATCCAGGAGCTAATGCAGAATATATCGAATATATTTGCTTTGCCCTCTCAATATTATCAGCCCTAGCCATCAAGAGATGATCATGGCCTGCTTTAATATCTTCTTCCAGGGTTTGAACACCTCTTTTTGCAATAACCTGATCAGCAATATCTCGGTTGTATTCCCATATCGAAATAAATGTAATAGGCGTAAAGTACTTCTCTTCCTGTGCCTTTCGGAGTGGATATGTAAAAATTGATTTACCGCCGAGGTGTTTTCCATCTCTTCTAAAAGGTGTAGCTGTAAATTGGAGAACTGGTTTATTCTGTTCGTGAAAAAATTCCCGGAATGAGTTCCAAGTATTGGCACTTACATGATGAGCCTCATCAATAAAAACATGGCTACATTCCGTTGCAATTGCCTTTTGTACTTCCTCTGAACAACCACCGACAACAGCCATAGTGGCAATAGCGACATTACAACATTGTAGAAATTGGATTGCATCATCTGGATTATTGAATTGATGCTCAACCTTACCAACAACTGGCAACTCCGCTTCCTTACTAATTACCCCAAATTTCCGGAGAACACCAAAAGTTAAGAATTTTTTGGCAATTTGATCTCGTAATGCTGAAGTGGGTACTACGACAAATAGGCATTTAGGCCGTTCACGTGCGAGAAGAGCCAACATAGTCTCTGTCTTACCGGTTCCTGTAGGCATAACAACTGTGCCAATTTCTGATGTCACAATCCAATGGGCTAACGAAGCATAAAGGGCACCCAATTGAGGTGCCCTCATTCCAGGTTTTATGATATCTTCCCCTTTTCGCTCTTCGGTTATAAACATAAACGCATTTGCCCAAGACTCTCGGGCTTTATGACTGATGGATATTAACTCGTCTATATCTGTAATGGTTCTCACCTTTGGAGAAAGCCACCTTGCTATTTGTGCCCCATCATTTTCTACGTATGGGAATTTCGATATTCCTGGTACAAGCAAAACCGAACCGAAGGGATTGACCGATGTGGGTTTTGGAACAACCAGAATTCGATCACCATTCTTTCTGTGGATTACCCATCCTTTAACACCACGGAATTTATACCCTTCTATTCCTACATCTTCACTCGAGTCGAGACACTCCAATTGAGCAATAACATTTTGGGCGATTTTGCTTGTAAATTTAAATCGGGATGGGAGAAAAATATTTTCTGTGAATAACATCATTTGATTCACCCCTTTGAACATCGTTCATGGGAGATACATTTGTAAATATTAAGTATACATTTTTAATGCTTTTCCACATAATATTTCTACTCTGATTGATCCATTTATTAATTTTGTTGACAAAACCAACGTCAATTAGATGAAATATTTGCTTCTTGTACTGGCCTAAACTTACACCCATACGCTGCCGGCTTACCCACCATCGTCCAGGATAATCTTTCCACCGTATTCCACCAAATACCTGGCACGTCATACCACTTCGCATCGGCTACATCCTTTGGGATATCTGGATCAGAGGCAGTACCACGAGCAAGAAACCCATCTGGGTGAATCCCAACTTCGGTATAAACGAATGAATAGATTGGGCCCAGGGCGACCAGTGATAGCATCATTCCCCAACCACATCGGGAGGGCTCAACCGTTTTTGCGGCATCAATCCGGTCAGCAATAAAATCGAAATAGGTCATCCCCTTTGGAGCATGGGGAACCTGCATGGGCTGATTACCCTTATAGGCGACGAACAAGATACTGGAGCAAATCGCCAGGATAACCGCAGTCTTGATGACACTCCCAATCAACTTAAGAAACATTCCGATGAATTTCATTTTCTCCTTCATTTCCTTTATCTACCTGATACTGATCTTCTGGTTGGGCACTCTCTCGCAGGACCCGGTTATAACGAATTTCCTCCCGATACATCCGGTCAAGTGCAACCTCAATCACATCGCTTTCACTCCGCCCCATCACGCTTGCCATTGCTCTTAATTGACTCACGCCTTCTGGACTTATTCGAAATGAACGTACTGGTTTACTGGCAGAATTTGTTTTCGGCATGCTCATTTTCCTTATCGGTTAGTTTATCTATAATGTAATACTCTAGTATTTCTTTGTCAAGTTAAAACCCCGCTTTTTTCGAAAATTCAATGAATTTGACCCCCTAGGATAAAGGGTTTCCTCTTGCTATGATTGGAGTTACAACCAAATATCAGTTCGGTCGCTGATAATCATCAGCTATTCCATATAATCCTCGGAGCGACCATCATGTCTTTCCTGTATGCACCTTCCTTCAAGTGCATACAGGAATTGAAGACTTGATTGGTCGCTTTTGTTTTACCCAACTTTTGAACCCGCATATCGGGAAAGGAGAAAAATTGAAAGAAATTCCAGTCTCAAAACGCAATCTGATTGTTGCAGTCATCCTGGCCGTGGTCATCGCTTTAGGAATCCTGGTGATCGAAAACTGGCCTCTTCATACGGAGCAAGGTTCAACAGCATCAACCAATGAAGACAGTCTGGTTTCTGCTGCAGCTGTCACTGCCATTGAAAAAGTTTTCCAGGTGAACTACCAGGAAGGAAAAGATGTCTGGCTCAATCGCATTTGCGAGCTCAGCACACCCGCTGGATGTGGGGTGTTTTCAGCCGGCGCAGATCGTATGTGGGAAAAATATGTGGATGCCAAGTCTGTGGTCACAGCTGCCACGCAGGCAGTAGAAAAGGTTGCAGATAACGGTTCCGAGCAAGTATGGCGGATGACCATTACGCTATCTTCCCCTCTACCAGGTAGCAATAAAACTCAGGACACGGCGTATGTTGTTCTCGTGAAAACGGAAAGCGGTTGGAAATTTGATCGTTTCCTGATGGAGGCGGAAATCAATGCCATCCTCGATCGCGAAAAAACTCCCACCACAACTGTAGAAGAAGGAAAGAAGTAGTGAAAAGATTTTTCCTAATCATTGTCGTATTGACCTTACTCATTCCAACAGCTGTTTATGCTCAGGGTAACGATCCCTGGTCTGAGGTCTTTCAACCAGACGGCAACCTGAATCCTGATTTGATTGATCTGGGAGTTACTACTGAACATCCTGACTGGATGTCGATTGAACTACCCTTTGGGCAATCGCTTGACCTCGATGCTAATTACCATCGCTACCAGACCCCTAGCGGGAACATTGTTGTCTTGCCCTCCGCTTCAACATTGTTTTTTATGGCCATGAATCCCCAGGAAAGTGGCCTAACCAGCTCTTATGGATCCCTGGGCAACGGGTACGGTAGCCTGATCTCTTTTCTCGGTCTGGCAGCCGGTGATAACCTGGATTGGAACCGGATACAGGCAGAACACCCGGAATATACCAGTCCGGATCAATTCTGGGGTGCTGTGCTTAATGGAAATCAGGATGTGTGGACTTATTTCTCCGGGTGGGGATTTATCACCAATCTATTGCAGATGACCTGGAATGATGGGGCACTGCGTTCCTTGTACTTGTTGTACCTGAATGGTACACAAAATTGTGCATCCATTCCGGGTGGTTGTTCGGGAGTAGTAACACCACCTCCACCTCCTCGGGAATGTCCTGATCCGAGTGTAACCATGCAGCAGCCCGTGCTGACCATTCAAAAGATTGCTCCGAATAATCCACTGGTCGTTGGGCAAGATACTGAAACCCGGCGTGGAGCAGATATTCAAGCCAGGGTGACAGTTCTTCCAGTAATCTTCACCTGGTATGAACCCATCTACGAGGAACGAGATGTTTGCCGGTCAGCTAATGCCGGGGAAACCCCAAACTGCAAAACGGGTTCAAGATCAACCATCAATGATGGAGTCTCTGATACAGAGATGGTATTCAAGGAATGCCGGATGCATGTAGAACATCTACCAGATGCAGTTGCTTCCTTACAAGCAACCGCCGCCCTGGATGCCGCCAGTCAAGATTGGATTACAGGCAAACTGGGTCAAACGCATTATGAAGCTTACATTCACCAAGCAAATTTCACTCTCATTCCGGGAATAGGATCATGGACGGGGGGATGCGATGGTAGTGGAACCTGTACGGCAACCGGACAGGCACTTCGAGTTCCATTTGCAGATCCGGGAACCTTCAACTTGCGTTTGGACGTGGTTACCACGGGCACACGCTTCCGGGGTATTCCGATCACACAACCGAGACTTGTAGGGATCGATGGAGCGATGAAAGTCTATGTAAATCTACCGGCGTTGGTGCCATAAAAGGTCAATGTGCAGATTGTATGGATAGCGGTCGGTGTGTTGCTGACAGTCTTCCTAGGTTTCATGGCAGTCGTTTATCTGTTGTTGGTTATTGGTCTGTGGTGTCCAAGTAATGATTATGACGAGTAAGGAGGTAGTGGTTTATGACAGATTATTTTGTTGTCTTTGGGGATTTCCTCGCAGCACTGCCTACTTACTTATTGAATGGTGTACTGGCAACTGTCTACTGGCTTGGTGAATCCGGAGCTGCCCTGGTAAGCATTCTTTGTGCAGGTTTGATCATTCGCTTTGTTGATCAACGAGTGCAATCCAGGGCAGCTTTCCGACCTGGCCGTAGTGGAAGGGATGCGGCTACTCCGGATTTATACACTGCACAGATCACCACGGCAATCATCTTGGTGATGTGGGTAATCAGCCAATGGGGAATGGGTGCACCAGTTCCCTGGCTGGGTGCAGCGATGTGGCTGACCGGTACCATCATTGTTCTGCTGGTGCACATGCAAGAACACACACTGCTATGGAATATGAAATCAGGAATTGCGATTTATTCCTTGGCCGTCATTGGCAGCCGGCTCTACCTGGCATACACCGCTCAATTATCAGCAGATCAGTGGGCTGCCCTGATCGGTACTTCAGAAAGCGCTGCGGCTGTAATTGCCAATACTCGCGGTAATGTAACCACGATTATTTTATGGGCTTTGTGGTTGGTAATCCCGTTGGGTTACTTCGCGATGTTACTGCAGCAAGTCTTGATCAACCCGATGTCATTGGTCAATCCATTGGCAGGAGCCAGTGAGTTGATCAATCGTTATCGAACGAGAAGATAGGGTGATAGATGAAACCAGCACACAAAATCGTGGGCTTGCTTGATTTATTACTCTACCTTTTTAGGTGAGAGTTTTATGAACGTTGGTTGGTTTTTCAAACGTCAGATTTTATTTCAACGATTGGAGGTCAATATGTCACAACTGATGGATTTGCTGCGTGGACCTGCTTTAGGAGTGATTTCTATGATCATCTTGATGGCAGGCGTCCTCATCATCACTGCATTTGCGGCGCTGATTGCTCAAATGAGTCTCTTGTTCCGGTTGAAACCCTGGAATACTTCCGAAAAGCGAAGTGAAACTGGGAAAGAAGGTTACCCACAAGAATCCTATGAGCAACGTTCCTCAGCTCGTGAAAACCAGCAGGCATCATCCCAAAGTCGCCAACGCTCACCACAGGTGGTGGTTGTCGAGCCAAATGCGAACGAGGTGATTGATGCAGTCTGGTGGGAATCAGTGAAGCAATAGTAATCCAGGGCTTCTTTTGCGCAAGCAAAAGCAGCCTCATGAATTTACCAGCCGATCTAGTTGGCGAATTGATGAGGCAGAACGCCAAGTACGGAGAAAAGAGAACGATGATTATTGGAAAACTGACCGAAAAAATACCCTGGCTGAAAACGAAGGACTCGCTCTCCATTCCTAATGACCTGGAAGTGGAAGGCACAGAGCTGCATTTCAACGACCGAAATGAGCTCGACTATCTGGTCTTTCGTGTCACAGAGCGGGAAGGTACGCGGGAATATCAGGGATATCGGGCGGTCCGGTTGCTGCAATTGCGCTATATCTCACTGGAGGCTCGCCGGGATGCCGGCTTGCTGCAGAAGATGCGCACGGTCTTACGTGGTTTATATGGCGCTCAAGTTGATCTGGTATATCTGGCTGCGGGTGTTTTTAAGAATCCAAATATTGGGATCGTTCAATGTTACGGTGTAGCTGCATTTTCCCCAAAGAAAGAAGAAGCCATCCAGCACTCTTTACGGGATCTTTCAGCTTTACGTGCAGGATTGGTCGGCGCTTACCGTCAGATCCGCCTGGAGCCGCTTTCGACTGAGGTAGCTCAATGGTTGGCGCGTTCGTTGGAGCAGATGCCTTATGCCATTGTGGCTGTTGGGCATCCGGATCCACGCGAAAACGCTCGTGGTGGCGATTCTTCGATGCGGGATCCTCTGTTGTCCGGAAGTCAGGGTGCTCAACAATATTCCATTCAACAAAATGAACTGCTCTTCCGAGGAATGAGCAGCCTGGAAGAAGAATTCCTGTTGATGCTGCTCACCAATCATGTTCGTCTGGAAGATATTACGCGCATGTTGGCTGGCATGTTGGAAGATACTTCCGTTTACGCTTCCCGTCAGTTGGGAACCCGGGCAGCTTCCTTCGGGATCAGCCTACCAGCGATTCTGACCGGTGGCCTGGCAGAAAATGCGTCCCAATCTTATGGCACAAACCATTCAAGTGGCGTTACTCACGGAGAAGCTGCTACCGATGGTGTGGCGGACAGTCAGGGCCAAGCCCATACGGTCGGCCATGCCAGTACGAGTGGTTGGGCGCACACGGTTGGAGTCTCTGAGACAGACACGGTTGGTTCATCTTCCACGGTTGGAACGGCAGTTAGTCAGGGGACAGCTCATACAGAAGGCTCGGCTGTAACCGACGGATCCTCGCACTCCGATTCCTCTGGCGTGGCGAACTCCCATACCGACAGCTCGTCCTACGGGGTTAACGGCGGCGTAGGCGGCAGCGTTGCTCCGGCTGGTGTAGGGATATCTGCTAACGTTGGTGGAAATGCCAATTGGGGTACAGCCGATGGTGTGGTTAACAGCAGTGGCTCATCCGACTCGAGTATGCATTCGGTAACCTCAAGTCAATCGGATACCGTTTCTCAAAGCACTACCCAAAGCCAATCCAATACAAATTCGCAAAGTCACTCGTCGACCCAATCAGAAGCCTGGACGACCTCAGGCTCTGAGACTGATTCTGTAGCGGATACCACCAGTACCTCTACCACCCAGAGCCATGCGGACACAAAAAGCACAGCCCGCTCCGAGGCGGATGGGGTAGGTTTGGGACAAAGTATTGGGCGTGGAATTAGCGCTGGCATGAGCGTGGGAGTTGCCCCTTCCTTTTCCCTTTCCAACGCCTATCAGTGGCAGGATGATCCTTATATCCTCCTGACCGATATCATGCGCACCCAACGCAAGTTGTTGGATATTGCCAGTCGGGAAGGTGCTTTTTATACAGATCTATATGCATTGGCTCGCAGCGAACAGGGTGTGCACGCCTTGATGGGACTCATCCCAGAAGCCTTTCATGGAACAGAAGACGTGGTGGCGGGTGTGCAGACACGTGCGCTAACAGATCCCGAACAAGCTTACATCGGCCTGCATGCCCGAGCTTTCACTCCATCCACCCGAATTGAGAATATTCCCGAAGCCATGAGTGGGTATGCTGATTCGACTCTACTGACTATGTTGCAGGTAGCGGCTTACACCGCTCCGGGAATGTTCGAGCAAGGATCAGCGCTCACTACCCAGGAAGAAACACCAGCATTTGCGTTCTATCCGGATATACCGGGGAATATCACCCTGGCCAGGCAGTGGTCGAGCGAAACGGGTCTCCTGACGGATACGTTTTTGAAGTTAGTACCTGACCGTCATTTTCACACAGCCTTTGTTGGCGATACCGGTTTTGGAAAATCCATCGCTGCTGAGCGCCTGGCTTATGAAACTACCCGCTTCTGGCATTATCGCACTATCGTATTGGACTTTGGACAGGGTTGGCGTAAGGCTATGAACTGGCCAGGTGTTGGTCAGAAAGGTTCAGAAGACGGTTTAGGTCATGTTGATATCCGTCAGCTCTATCCTGGTTCTCCTCGTCCACTGCGTTGGAATATTCTGCAAGTGCCGCGCCGCATTGATCCGGGTCGTTACCGCAGCATGGTCGCTGAGCTCTTTGCCAACGCCGGCAGATTGGGAGCCAGGCAGTTGGGTTTTATGCGTCGCGCGCTGACCGAATTGTATTTTGAAGCGGGTGTCCTGACTGGTGATCCCAAGTTGCAGAATGGCCCCTTGGGACATCTCCAGGATGATCGGGAGGTGCAGCTAATTCAGAATGAACGTCAGAGCTCCGGTGAAAACATGAATGAACCTCATCCTGGGACCTTGTTAGAAAGCCTTTCTCCTTCAGAACTACAAGTCCTGGCAGTCTACCGCAGTCGTAAACTGGATGTTTCCAAATGGGTAGACCGTCTTCGAACCTACAAAGAGAAATTAGAACGTGATCAGGTCAGTCGTACAAGTCTGGAGGGCGTCCTCTTGCGACTAGAGCAGTTCTCCGAAGGTCATATGGCTCGCCAATATGGACCCTCAGCCAGTGGAATCGGCGTGGAAGACCTGGGATTGATGGGCAGCCCTGAAAATCCATGGGGCATCACTGTCATTGAAGGTGGCGCTGAAATGGACGAATACTCCAAAGCGGCGTTACTTTCTTTGTTGGCCAGCATCCTGTACTCGGATGCAGTTGCCCGCCGCCGCGAAATGTTGGGTGGCAAACACTTCCCGCCCATGCAAATCTTTTTTGAAGAAGCTAATAAAGTCCTGACCGGCGTCTCAGGTGGTGCTGCTTCCGATCAAGGTTCAGGAGAATCAAGCAATCCGGTCAGCCATCTCTTTCAAACGATGTGGCGGGATGGACGTAAGTACAGCATTTTCCTGCATTTGATGGCTCAAACCGTGAGCGAGCTGCCCTCGGGCATCCTTTCTTCGTGCGCGAATGTCTTTGTGTTTCAGACCAAAGACCCCAAAGATCGCGACTTAATCCTGCCACATTTGGGACGCTCCGAAAAAGGTCTGGTCAACACCGAATACAAACGCTACCTGGCGCGCATTCCGCGCACTTATGCAATTGCCAAGTTAGGATACAGCGATGATGTATTCTGGCTGGAACCGGTGCTGGTACGCCCTCTAATCATTCGCTGTAATGAACCCTCTGATCTTGAGATTACCCAAGAATTGGGTGCTGTTTCCCTGGAACGGACAGCATCCGACATCCTGGCCTCTAATCCTTCCCCTGATGCTTCGCATCGGGGACGTTCCGAACCTATTTAATTTCGAAAAGGAGAATTATCAACTATGCAAAGCAAAAAACGTTCCCCCATTGCCGCCATTGTGCTGGCTGTCGTCATCGGTCTTCTCGTGATCGCTCTGTTGAACGGTGTTATTCGCCCAACCCAGGTAGTAGTTGCCAAAGTCGCCATCGCGCCTGGTACTCTTTTGACCGATCAGCTGGTCGAACTGCGTACCATTCCGATGGGAGCTAAACCAGCCGATGCCATCGCTAAGATCGAAGAAGTGAATGGCAAAATGTTGGCAGTTGGCCGCGCTCCGGGTGACCTGATTGTTACCTCTGTTTTAGGTGAGATCGCCGGCGCAGGCATTCCTGCTGAATTACCGGAAGGTCATGTTGCCCTGGCGATCCATGTCAACCTGGCCAGTGGCGTGGCGGGACTTCTCCGCCCGGGACAGACAGTGACCGTAATCGGTATGATTTCCCCCGATATTCTGAAAACGAGCAACGCCAGCGTATTTACGGCTCCGATTTCGGAATTTACCTCACCGATCGTTTCCCTCACTCCGGGTGTAGCCGCAACACCTACCCCAACCCCCACACCTGCTCCGCCTTCTTCTCCTCTGGCTCGTCTGGTTATTACCGGCGTGCGTGTTTTGATGGTTCCGCAATCTTTCCGTTATGAAGAGATTCCAGCGGGTGCCAGTGAAGAAGAGCTGTTTTCTTCGGCACGCACCAGCGTGTCCGCCCAGGAGGGCAGTGTCATCGTTCTGGATGTTCCCACTGGACTGGTAGAAGTGACGCCTGGATTCAAGGTTGATCCGGCGACCTTGCTGGCTGCCCTCGACCAATACGGCATCATCCATCTGGCTTTGGAACCGACCTCAGGATTGGAATTGGATGTGGCGGATGTGATTACCCTCAATCTGGGTGAACTTTATAACGAGATGAATGAATATCGAAAGAAATAGGCCAAAATGAGCGACAACGCTTACCAAACCAATAAAATCACGGTGATGTTAGCCGGGGCAGGCCATGACGTCGTCTACTATCAGATGCAGCAGCCGATCCTGGCAGACCAACGCTTCATGATCTCGGGTCATGCAGCTCAGTGGTCTATGTTTGAAACCAACCTGAATAACTTACGACCAGACCTGGTAATTGTCCAGGCGGATATTGCTCCAGATCCCGACACACTGATCCGTACTCTCCAGAAAATTTCAGCCTGGCGAGGGGTTGCAATTGTGGTTCTCCCTTTACCGCAAAAGGATTTTCAGGGAGCTTTCGCTAAGATAGATACCGTCCGTGGGGTCTTTGTCGCCCCTGTTAATTGGAACGAAGTTATTCAGGCTGCCTATGGCGCGGCGATGACCGCCCGAGCCAGTCTTAGCCAGGCCGCACCTATGCAGCAAGGAGTATCCGGTTATTCTCCCATTGGGCCATCTGCTTATATCACAGGAACAAAGCGGATTGCTGTGCTCTCTCATGCTGGTGGATCTGGCTGTTCCACCGTTGCAGAAAATCTGGCGTATGAATTATCAGTCCGGCTCAGCGTGAAGACCCTGCTAGTCTCAATGGGATTACCACCTTCAGCTGCGCCTCACTTAGGACTACGCTATGTGCCGAACCTCACCGAGTACTTTGACCGTCCCGGTAAGGCTGCCTTTCAGGCTGCGATCCAGCGCAAGGAAAATCTGGAGGTTTTACTCGCGCCTGAATCTTCCCTGGAGTACATGCATATTCTGGAAAGCTCCAATAAAGGTACAGGAGAAGGAACGATCAATGGAATGTTGATAGATTCTGAAGACGGACGTTACGCTGCCATCGTCATGGATGTGCCAACAACCGAGGATTTGTGGATGATGCATTCAATCATCTTCGCAAATTATGCCCTGATCGTCACCCGTCCGACACTAGCTGACCTGACTGCTATTCGCCATACCCTAACGTTGTTACTGACCGGCCTAAAGAGTGAAAAACGACTTGCCAGAGATTCAATTTACCTGGTTTTGAACCAGACCTCCGAGCGTAGCAGTTTCACCCCTCGGATCTTTCAGGAAGAACTTTCCAAATCTCTGGGTTGGGCTCCGCCTATCGCCGCAATCGTCCCCTTTGATCCGGGCGTCTCACAGGCGCAAGATGATGGAATTCTGCCAGTGACCCGTGGAGATGAGTTTTCTAAAGGCATTCGCGCTATCGTTAACACCTTGTTTCCCATGGTGGATAACAATCTAGATCGTACCGATGGAAAAAAGGGCATTCTGCGATTACCAAAGATTCGCTTCACTTAAGCATCTTTTGAGACAGAGAAGTTTCTAAAAATTGGAGGAGTGACATGCCTGGGATTTTGGGTTTGTACGACACAGCCACTAATATGAACAACCTGGATGAAACCACCCGATCCGAGGTGTTCAACGAGGTGATCGATCAGGTCAACCACGAATTTCCCGCTAACATTTTGCAGAGTCCGAGTGATATCGACCGGCAACGCATCCGGGAGCGGGTTGAGGCACAAATTTCTGCTGCTTTTCGCAAGCGTAACTGTCGTCCTGGTGCCCAACAAGAAGGCGCAATCGCGGAAGAACTCACCCGGCGCATTCTAGGATTGGGTTTCCTGGATTTACTTTTGCCGCCGGCACGAACGGATATCTCAGAAATCACGATTTATTCGAGCGGGTTGCTGCAAATCATGCTTAAAGGTTCTGTCCGTTGGGAATCAATTGACCTGCATCCTGGGGCGGGCGAGATTTGGCGGGTGCTGGATCGTCTGATCGGACCGCAAAACAAGACGTTGAACGAAACCAACCCCAGTATTAATGCAAAGCTGCCGGCGACGCTATACAATCCGGGTGGGGGGCGCATCAAAGCCCTCCACCCTGTAATTGCTCCTCCAGGTCGTAACCCATCTATCAATATTCGCCTGTATGAGCAAAAACCGGTCAAACCAGATTGGTTATTGGAACGTGGAATGATGAGTTCCGAGATGATGGATCTTCTTCGTCAGGCGATGGAACAGGGTACTCGAATCTTAATCTCCGGTGGAACCCGCACCGGTAAGACCACATTACTAAGTGCTTTGTGCAATTTCTTGCCGTCAATCTGGCGCATCGTGAAGATCGAAGATCCGGAGGAAATCTGGGTAGACCGTCCCACGGTACAGACTATCGAAGCCCGACCGCAAGCGGTTGGCACGGATGTTCGCCCTTACACTTTGGCGGACGGGGTGGATGATGCCATGCGTATGTCCCCCGATTACCTTGTGATTGGCGAGGTACGGGATGGGGTAGCAGCCATGAGTTTATTTCGGGCTTTGATGACCGGTCACAGCGGAGCCTGCACCTTCCATGCAGACAGCCCGCGTGAAGCTGCTCGCCGTCTGGCAACTGTCATGGGTGCAGATGCTGGGGTAAAACCGCATGAAGCCAACCAGATGATTTCCGATGCGATTGACCTCTTAGTGCAAATTGGCATTCGGCATGAAGTTCGCCGGGTGACTGCGATTTCAAATGTCGCCAAGGATCTGAAAAACGGTGATGTATATTTTAAACCTATTTATCGGTACATAGAAGAATCGTCCGCGGAAGAGACTCGCTGGGAGAAATTGGGGGAACTCAATAATATTACTGTTTAGTGATGATTACCTTATATGCTATGTAGATAAAGTTATTACCACCTTGCATCATGGTAATACAGCCCAAACTCTGCCTGTATCAATTGTCCGGTATAACGGTAATTGCTATATGTTATCCCACTAGAATTCCGTATCTCTCCAAAGGTTGTATAGCTGATACTGCTATTCCACGTTCCATCGGCATTAGCAGTTGTAGATGTGCTACCCAGGCGGTCTCCCATTATCCACCGGATGGTATCGCAGATTTCGGTGATTGTTCGCACCGCAACCTGCGCATTGCCGGAAGAATAGTATTTCTAGATCGTTGTCGTCGTGCCATCGATCTTTTTCTGATACAGTTTGCCCAGGAAGTAGGTAGGTTTTCCGATTATGACGCTCTTTACCAAGTTTCCATCGCCGTCGTAGGTGTAATTCGCGTTCTGTAGCGGTTCAGGTGTCAGCTCGGTCGGCACTGCTGAAGCTATCGGAGTACCAGTTATCGTAAGGGTCTTGGATGGGGTTGGAGTTTCAATTGAGATAGATGTCTCAGTCTCCGTCGATTTCGCGATCGGCGTGGCGGTCAACTCTGGCGTACCGATGGGGGTTGTTCGGCACAGTCTAAAAATTGTTTGCCGTGGTTTTTATGCCCACAAAAACGCCACGCCACGTTTGCCTAAAATCTGATCATCAAAAATTACTTTTGCTGGTCCAACTGACAGTCCAAAACAAACATGCAGCGGCAATAAATGTTCTTCTCGGGGGTGGCAATAACGGGCGGAGGGCGCTTTCTCCCACTCAATCAGGCGCTGTTCTCGTTCTTTCTGAGAAATCTTTCCTGTGCACGTCTCGATGAGCCAGTTTTGGAAGGCCTCATTAGCATTATCAGGTGCGCCAAAAGCCTGTCCGAAAAATGCATTCTGGTTATGGAATGAGAATCCAGAACCGATCACCAGGATATTCTCATTCATTAATTCGCGCAGCGCTTTTCCAAGGGCAATATGCGCAGCCGGGTTTAGACCACGCAACAGCGAAAGCTGAAGCGATGGAATATCCGCTTCCGGGTACATCAGTTTTAATGGGATAAATAAGCCGTGGTCAAACCCTCGCTTTGGATCAATACGAGCTGGAATGTTATTTTTCTTCAGTAACCCGGCAATTTGATCCGCCAACTCAGGATTGCCCGGGGCAGGGTAGGTGATTTTGTAAGCTTGTTCCGGGAAGCCATAATAATCGTAGAACATCGGAGGGTTATTTGCTCCCAAGAGCGTTGCGGCACTTTCTTCCCAATGTGCGCTGATGACGAGGATAGCATCTGGTTTCGTGATCTGTGATGGTAATATTTTCATGAAATCCACCATTGCTTTATGACTAGGATCACCAAGGATTGGTAAGGGACCACCGCCATGCGAGAAATAAACAATCTCTGCCTTTTTTTCAATTTTGTTTGATTCCATCAAAATCTCCTTTTTGGTATATCTGGATCCAAAAACTTCTACATGAAATTTTAGGCCTTGCCATAAATTTGTCTAACCCACTGCGGTAGTGTTGAATTGTTCCCATGCTACCTCATTGTGATGCTTGGGAATTCTTTTTTTTCACCCGTTATGTTCCACCTCGCGCCAGAGGTAGTCGCAATTGGTGAGATTGGAATTATTTAGATCAGATATCATTTTTCGTTCGAGGAAACAAGTAATTCATTCTGATAACCAGGTCAAACAAGAAGAAGATAGATTCTATATTCGCCTGTCCAGCCAGCCCCTTATCATTTGCAAAGACTCTGTGGTGATGGTGTGATCCATATGGAAGTTGTGGTATTCCAAATCCACGCCATAATGCAACAATAGGTCTCGGGTTTGAAGAGACCAATCCAAAGGCATTCGTGAGTCTTCGAAACCGTGTGTCATTATCACGGGTTTACCTGTGACTTCCACATCATTGATCAGAAATCTGTTTTCCAGGGGAATGTATCCTGATTGGGCAATGACTCCGGCCACCCGTTGTGGGTGAGTAAGCAAGTAAGACATTGATATCATGCTGCCCTGGCTGAATCCCATCAGAAAAAATCTTTTAGGGTCAATTGGATAAGTGTTCATTAGTTCAGTAATGAATTTGTCTATACGTTTAAGCCCCTGATTAAGCAGTTCCGGGTCAGGTTTCCCGAATTGCGTGATGGGATACCAATCATAAGCTCCCGGTGCAAAATCCACCGGCCCGCGCCCACTGACCCACAGAAGATTCTCTTGTAAAGATTCCGATAATCCGATCAAGTCGCGCTCATTGCTACCGTGACCATGCAGCGCAAGGATTGTCGGATAGAGGACGCTTTTATTTGTGGGATCGTAGCCAGCGGGAAAATGGGTAAGGTGGTAAATTGAAAGGTCAGAATGGTTATCATATTTCATAATCGTTTCCAATCTAAAACTCAGGCGTTGAAAATATCATTCCGTTTTGAGAGGGGTCACGGACAAACAAACCTTCATCAAGTCGATCAAAAGTAACACCTGTCTGTTCCATGCGCTCCGCCATGCGGTTCAATTCACCGGCATTGGGCAGGTTGAAGGTAAAGTAGCGCATCCCAAGGCTGTTGGGCGAAGGAGGCGGCGCACCTGCACCTTGCCATGTGTTATATCCAATGTGATGATGGTAGCCTCCCGCCGAGACCATTCCCATACGGAAAGCGCGTGCAACTCCCATGTCATCCATGCCAAGCTGCTCATGATAAAAGTGTCGGGTGGCGTTCAAGTCCGCAACAAATAAATGAACATGCCCCATTTTTGTTTCAAGCGGCATAGGGGCATCAAGACTATCGTCTGCAGAAAGATGAGTAAACATTTCGTCCAGGTCCATTGGTTCACGGCCATCGCTAATAGTGCCATCTGCTCGTCGGGCTACAATATTTCCATTTTCAACCCCAAATACACCATCTTCTGGCGATTCAGTATAAATCTCAATATTGTTTCCCTCAAGATCATCAAGATAAACGCTTTTCGTGAGGATATGATCAGTAGGATAGTTGGTATATTTTAAATTGAGAAATCGCCCGATTACCCTGGCTAATTCACGCCGGTCAGGCAGCAGGAATGCCATATGGTATAAACCGGTAGTCCCGCGGTAGCGGCGGACACCGCTCACTTCTGTAAGATGTAAAAGATCTGCCTGGCCCGCCCCCAGCCTGGCGCTTTTTCCTTCCCGCCCGTGAAGTTGTAATCCAATGGTATTCTGATAAAATGCAATTTGTTGTTCAAGATTGGCTACCGTCAGGTGTACATAACCTGGCCAGGAGTCTGGATGAATCTGGAAATCAGATATGGCTACCGGTTGAAGAACAGTATTCATCACATCACCACCTCGTGCGATTTAACTAACTTGTCAGCCTGAATAGATTGACCGGTGACAAAGTTGTAAGAGTCAATAATTAATTGAAAAATCACATCCAGCTCCTGCATATTCCGGGGAGTGTATAGCAGTACCATCCCATTAATACCGATTTGCTGCGCCAAAGGATGATATTCTGCCCATTGCGCTTCTATCGCTTCCTTTGCGCGTTCAGGGGATAGGGTAACGTGCAAACTGCCATCCGGATGAATATGAGCAAATTCGCGCCCAACGAGGATCAATTCCTCATGTGCCAACACTAAATCTTCAGAAAGCCATAATGCACGTGCTCCGGGGACGGAGATACGGGTTGCTACATTACTAACCCCAGGTAAAGAATATGCACACCGGAAAAGTTCCGCCTTTACTTCAGGGTCTGGAGTAAACCGAATCTGCATGTGTGGCATTCCGGTGGTTGTTGGTGGGCGGAAACCTGCCCGTTTGGGTAATTTAATATTTTCACTCATTGCGTTATCTCCACGACAGAACTAAAATGACAGGCTAAAAAGCCATGGTTGCGGGATTGCCAGAAACATAAGTGCTGATGCTGCCAGCGCTAAATTCTTTAAGAAATTGGGCATTTGCATCATCATTGTCTGTTTATCTACGCCCCAAAAGCGATGCATCATAAAAGCCACGGGGACGAGAAACAGCACAACTGCAATTACACCAATGGCAGGATACAGACCGGTGAGAAAGCTAATACCACCTAAAACGAGCAAAATTCCACTTCCCGGGACAGCAATATCTGCCAGTGGCACACCTTGCGATTTGGCGTAGGGAACCATCGTTTTTACCTGAGAGAAATGGTTATATGCATTGAACAGAAAGTAAACTCCTAAAACAATTCGGCCAATAACAAAAGCGATTTCCATTTTAATTTCCTTTCAACTTTCAATAAATCATAAAGTGTTTTTCATAACCAGCAATTCCGACACGCTGGTAAAAATTGATCAAAAGTTATCAACTTTTTTCTTCCATTTCAATCTGCTGCAAAGCTCGTTGAAAAACTTCATACGGCTGAGCACCGACAATCTTATACTGGTCATTCAGCACATAAGTTGGCACACCATCAACACCGATTTGATAAGCTTCGTTGACCTGCTCCTGGACAATGCTGGTGAATTTGCCGCTTTCCACCTCGTATTGCAATTCATCAGCATTCAGTCCGACTTGTATTGCTGCTTTCCTGAGGAATTCCCAATTACCAATATCTTCGCCTTTCCCGTAAAACTTATCGAAGATCACTTTGTGAAATTCCAAAGCTTTGCCATGCTGGCGAGCATATTCTGTGGATTCGTGTGCCAGACGAGTGTTAGGAATACGATTGGGAAAAACCATCTCTAACCCGGCATCATTTGCCATCTGTTTTAGATGTGTATTGGTCTGTGCCATATGCGCCTTGACATTTTCTGGTAAATCCATACCTTCAGGGGGTGTATCTGGGCGCAAATAAAATGGGCGCCAATCTACATCAACTGAAAATTCTTCCGTTAACTTTGTAACAGCACCTTGGCCTACATAACACCAAGGGCAGACATAATCAGAATAAATTGTTAGACTGATTTTCTTCATTCTTTTACTCCAAAAATAATTTATGAACCTGTTGAAAGTAAGGAACAACCGGCATCATTAACATCCTTCGATTCATGAAAATTTGGAAAGTTGAAAGGATTTTGAAAAGTGAACAATTCTAAAATCGTATTCACTACCTCAAGAGTACCGGTTGACACGTTTCTTTGATATAACAACGAGCAGCGCGATTTAGTGCTAATCATGTGTATAACCCTTGCGGTGATGATCATCGGGAAGATATTGATGTGGGTCTTCCTCAAACGCTTGTTGACAGCCAACAGAGCAAAAGTAGTAGGTTTGACCTGCGTGCTCACTCTTATACTGAGCAGTATCGATTTCAACTTCCATCTTGCATACGGGGTCAATTGCAGTAGTCATGAGATTCTCCTTTTCTTCACTTGCGAAACACTCACCAGTAAGCGGGTCACAGTAACCACCGAGATTCTTAGATCCAAAAATGGTTAAGGGGGCTTGTTTGGTTGTTTTCATAACTCCTCTTCGGGATACCAATTGGATACCCAATTAACTAATGATGTAAATACACCTAGCAAGTCTTGACCTTTGTCTGTGAGAAAATATTCCACATGCCGTTGTGCATCTGGAACGACCTGGCGTTGAACAACTCCTTCCCGCTCTAGTACTTTGAGTCGTTGAGAAAGCGTGCGGGGATTAACACCGCCAACTCTTTCTTGTAATTCACAAAACCGTCGTCTTTCTTGCAGATAGTAAATCAACTCGAGGGTCCATTTTGACCCCAGAAATTGAGTGGCTTTACCAATTGGGCAATTATGAATCATTGTCCCTCCATGCTATATATTTTATAGTAGATATATTTTATATAATTTGTCCGATTAAGTCAAGTAGTGAATTGCGACTCATGAATGAAAACTCCATTCCATTGACACTCTGTAGTTTTCAACGTACAATACGACAATTCTTTGGTCTTTTTGGAAAAAATAATGAAACTTACTCGGCGCCAGGAAATCTTTATTCATCGTTTACTCGATCTTTATCGGGAATTAAAAGGTCCAATCCATTACTCGATTTTGGCAGAACGAGTTGGAGTGAGTCCATTTACCGCTTACGACATGATGCGTTTGCTTGAAGAGAAGGGTTATGTTACTTCTGAATATCGTACGGATTCCGGAAAACCATCTGTTGGTAGGTCTGAAGTTGTATTTATACCAACAGCGTTAGCACAGCGGCTTTTCGAAGAGTTGTCTAGCGGTGCAGACCTGGATAATTGGGACAATGTAAAGACGCATGTAATGGAGAGAATCCGAGCAGGCGAATTCCAGGATCGCATAATGGCTGAAGAAATGTTAGTACGTGTCCCTCCAGAGGCACCAGAAACGTTGCGCTTCTGCTTTGAAGTCATGACGATTCTCGTGCTCAGGCTTGGCAGGGATACGGGCCGTCGTATACTCACACAACGTCTCCCTCAGTTTTTAGAAATGAAAGGTGCAATTTCGCGTTCAGGATTGCTTTTATTAGGTGGTTTTGTTTTAGGTCTTTTAGCCAATGAGAATGCTGTAGATTTGGATAGAGACAAATCAATCATTGAACAAGTCGAACGGTATCAAGGGCTTGTAATGGAAATGGAACCTCGTCTTTGTCGACGTTTAAGCGATGGTATAAAAGACATGTTTGCGCTCGTACTTCAGAGTTAATTTTTTGTCTAATATTTTGGTCTTTTTGGGATTTTACAATGACAATTTCTGTTGAAGCTCTTCTTTTAACAAAACGGTACTCCTCTCAGACAAAGGAAAGTCGACCTGCACTCGATGCAGTTGACTTGCAGGTTGAGGCTGGACACTTGTATGGGTTGGTAGGTCCGGATGGGGCAGGCAAAACTACCTTGCTTCGAATTTTATCTACCGTACTCATGCCTACATCAGGTTCTGCTCGTCTGGCAGGTTTTGATGTAATAAAACAATCCGAGCAGGTACGTGCTCGATTAGGATATATGCCGCAGGCATTTAGTTTGTATCCTGATTTAAGTGTGATGGAAAACTTGCGTTTTTTTGCCGATATGAATGGTGTGCCCCGCGGAAAGCAAAAAGAACACATAGAAGAATTATTGGAGTTTGCGCGCCTAACGGATTTCATCTCCCGGCGAAGTGAAAATCTCTCGGGGGGAATGAGGAAAAAACTGGCTTTAGCTTGCGCCCTGATCCACGAGCCTGAAATTCTTCTGTTGGACGAACCTACTACGGGTGTGGATCCAGTTTCCCGTCGCGAGTTGTGGCAATTGCTGGCAAAAGTTATTGAACGTGGTGTCACTGTTGTAGTGAGCACTCCTTACATGGATGAGGCAGAACGTTGTAATGTCGTAAGTATCATCTATCAAGGCCGGATGTTGACTACTGGCGCACCCGTGGAATTGGAACGGCAGATGCCTTTTAAACTTATCGAAGTCAAAGCGAAACCTCGCGGAACGTTACGACAAGTCGCAGACAAAGCAGAAGGCGTGATTGGCTGGCGTGCGGTAGGTGATCGGCTACGTCTCTCAGTGAACAATCCAATTGATGCACAAGCGCGAATTGAATCTGATTTAAAAAATGCCGGAGCGGAGATTAGTATTCTGCGGGAAGCGCGGGTGATGATGGAGGATGTCTTTATCCATCTGGTCGAACAGCAGGAGAAGCAGGCATGAGCCCAGAAAATTCTGTACACGCTACCCATCTAACACGAAAATTTGGTGACTTCGTCGCTGTAGACCAAATCAGCTTCGATATTCCAAAAGGTGAAATTTTTGGTCTCCTCGGACCGAACGGAGCCGGGAAAACCACCACCATCCGCATGTTGTGTGGCATCCTGACGCCTACTTCAGGCCAAGCTCATGTCCTGGGATTTGATGTGGCCAGGCAAGCCGAACAGGTCAAGCAAAGAATCGGCTACATGTCGCAAAAATTTTCACTTTATAACGACCTGACCGTAGCTGAAAACCTGGGTTTTTATGCAAATTTATACGGAATCCCGCGTGAGAAAGTAAAACCACGCATGACAGAATTAATTGAGATGGCCGGTCTACGGGGTCATGAGAGACAGTTGACAGGCGACCTTTCTGGTGCCTGGCGCCAACGATTGGCACTCGCGTGTGCAATCGTTCACGAGCCGCCCATGTTATTTTTGGATGAGCCGACTGCTGGAGTCGACCCTGTATCCCGGCGTGAGTTCTGGGAAATGATTTATACAATGGCCGGCCGTGGGGTTAGCGTGCTTGCTACCACACACTATATGGATGAAGCCGAGTTTTGTAATGTGATTGGGATGATGTATCGTTCTCGCCTAATTGCACTCAATGATCCAGACTCGCTGAAAGATGCGATGCAGGGTGTTTTGTTTGAAGTCGATTGCCATGAACCAGTCCGTGCTGAACAAATTTTAAAGGATTTTCCAGCCGTTCAAGATATGGCAGCCCATGGCGTTATATTGCACGTTATTATGTCCGACGAGAGTGAGAAAGCATTGTTGGAAAAAGTATTACAAGATAACGGGATTGTTGTAGATCGGATTGAACATGTTTTACCCTCTTTGGAAGATGTGTTTGTTTCATTGGTAGATCAAGAAAATCGCCTGCGTGTGCGGGCAGAAATTGAATAAGGAGGTTCACGTGGGACAAAGTTTTCGCCGAATGCTGACCATTGTTCGAAAAGAATGGTTACATATTATTCGAGACCCCCGCACCCTGGGTTTAGTGATTATTATGCCCGTCATGATGCTTTTCCTGTTAGGGTATGCGGTTGCAAATGATGTAAAAGATATACCTCTGGCAGTAGCCGACCTCTCACACACCGATGCCAGCCGCACTTTGGTGGATAAATTAACAGTCAGCGAATTTTTCAAATACACCCATGTTGCTCAAAGCGAGAATGAGATTTTGGAGATGCTGGATGCAGGAACTGTTAAAGCTGGTTTATACATACCAGAAAATTTTGGGAGAGTTGTCAGTACAGGTGGGGTAGGAACAATTCAATTTTATATCGATGGCTCAAATCCAACGGTCGCGCAAACTGCCCAACTAGCCGCTGAAACAATTAGCCAATCAATGTCCCAAGAGATTCTCGTCCAACGCCTTGAGCGCAGCGGTACAGGGATGCACCTTAGTCTTCCGGTAGATGCACGCATTCGTTATTTGTATAACCCCGATATGAAGCGGATGAACTTCATGATCCCTGGTCTGGTCGCTATTATCCTGCAAATTCAGACATTGTTATTGACTGCTTTTGCCATTGTGCGCGAGCGCGAGCAGGGCACGCTGGAGCAGCTCATCGTGACTCCGGTCCGATCTTGGGAATTAATGTTAGGCAAAATCTTACCCTTCGTGGTGGTTGCCTTCGTCAATGTAATCATGACCGTGACAGTTGGTGCTGTTTGGTTCGGAGTGAAGGTTGTGGGCAGTATTGCATTACTGGCAGGACTGAGCCTGATCTTCCTGCTTGGTTCGCTGGGGTTGGGCGTACTCATTTCCAACATTTCAAAAACTCAGATGCAAGCCATGTACATGGCCTCGTTTATCATGATGCCGTCTTTTATTCTAGCCGGACTGTTGTTTCCACGCGAAAATATGCCCTGGTTGGCTTATTATGCCGGCTATCTTTTACCGGTGACTTATTTCCTGGAGATTGTACGTGGCATCATACTCAAGGGTGCTGAATTCTTTACTCTATGGAACTGGATCTGGCCAATGGCTGTGTTCAGTATCGTAGTTTTCTTTGCTAGTGTCTTGATGTTCCATAAGCGCCTATAGCATGTAGCACTTGGTTCCACTCAAAAATTCACTTCTCAAATAGGAGTTTAAAATGAAAACAAATCTTTCCAAAATAATTTTGCTCGTTGTCATCCTTAGTCTAGGATTGAGCGGTTGTCAAAGTCTGAATGGACAAAGCACCTCACAACTCAATGCCTCAGGGACAATTTCTGTAGCCCAGGTTAATATTGCCCCGCAAATAGGTGGCATGGTCGTTTCAGTCAATGCAGCAGAAGGCTCACAAGTGAAAAAAGGCGATGAATTGTTCCGACTGGACGATTCCTTGCTCAAAGCGCAGCGTGACCAAGCAAACGCAACGATTACAATGGCTGAAGCAGCGTTGAATACCGCCAAAGTTCAATACGATCTGATCTTGAATGCTGCGCGTCTACAAGATCAACAGAACCGAATGACCAGTTGGAATGTTACCCAACCCAGTCAATTTGAATTGCCAGCCTGGTACTTTGACAAAGAGGAAAAAATTACAGCCGCCAAAACCGAAATGGATGCTGCAAGTGCAGATCTGGACGAGGAGAAAGTGAACCTCCAAAAAATTCTCAGGGATGATGCTTCGCAGGGATTCTTAGTCGCAGAAAAACGCGTAGCTGACGCGCAGGCTGCATTCCTGATTGCTGATCAGGTACTTACACAGGCAAATAGTGCACAAGATAAAGCGGATCTACAAAACTTTGCCCAGGACCAATATGACGCAGCAGAAACCGAATTAACCTCCGCCCAGACTAACTACAATCGCTTATTAACGACCCAGGCCGCAAAGGATGTGCTCGAAGGCCGCGCGCGGGTACGCGTAGCTCAGGAACGTTATGATCGTGCACTGGACTATAACAATTCACTAATGAGTGGAGATCAATCATTGCAGGTAAAAGCTGCCGAATCAGGTGTGAAGCAGGCTGAAGCTGCATTGTTGCAAGCCCAGGCCGCGTTAACTACGCTGGATGTACAACTTCAGAAAACCATTATCACTGCCCCAGTAGATGGCACAGTGCTGACGCGTAATCTCGAAGTGGGGGAAATGCTTGCCCCAACCGGTGTTGTATTGACCATTGGTCAACTACAAGAAGTTAATTTAACTGTGTACATTCCAGAAACCGAATATGGAAAAGTTAAGCTTGGAGATCAGGTTTCAATTACTGTGGATTCATTCCCGGGAGAAACTTTCATCGGCAATGTCGTCTATATTTCTGACCAAGCTGAGTTTACTCCCCGTAACGTACAGACAATAGAAGGACGTAAAACAACTGTATATGCAGTCAAATTGAGTGTACCAAATCCAGATTTGGAACTCAAACCGGGGATGCCGGCGGATGTTACTTTTGGACTTAAGTAAAAATATCCGCTTCCATTCTTGTAGCTGATAGTACAGGTAATGTTTCTACTGCCATTATTTCATATCAGGTAAAACACTCAACCGTTGATTGCAACGTATTACTAACCTTAAGGTTGAGTGTTTTACCAGTCCTATAAAAAATAAGGGGTGGAACCACCTTTTCAAAAGGAATACCAGTATGGAATCTTTACCTAGTCACGGTTCATGTTTTGTTTGTGGAAATAGCAACCCGCAAAGCATTGGTGTCATCTGGCAGAAAAATCCGGATAGCCGGATTGAATCAACTTTTGCATTTAATATTCACCAACAAGGCCCTCCGGGGTTCGTTCATGGTGGCGCTTCGGCAGCCGTACTGGATGAGGCTATGGGGGCAGCTGTTTGGCAGGAAGGATATCGGGCCGCTACAGTCCATCTCGAATTGGATTATCGGAAGCCAATCCCGATTGGGGAAGAAATTAATGTTCAAGGCTGGTTGTTTTCTGAAAAAATAGATTCGGTGACTACTCGCGGCATCATTTATCTTTCAGATGGAACAATCGCAGTTGAAGCCCACGCTAAATACGTTAACGCACCCCAGCTTTTTAAGGATGTTCCAAACCTGGACAAAACTTCAGGTGTAGACGTTTGGCAGTACAAGTCATCTTCTAACCCAGAAAGGTGATGCAAAAGTTTGACAATTCATGAAAATGACTAAGAAAATTCTCTGGGTTGGAATATTTGCAATTGCCATGGCTTTTATTGAGGCGGCGGTGGTTGTCTATTTACGCCGCCTTTATGGGATCACTGATTTACTCCTCCACGTTCCGCCATTCGATCATCAAATTGCCGATATTGAGCTAGGAAGAGAATTGGCAACTTTGCTCATGTTGCTATCCGTCGGTTGGGTGACAGGAATAAGGATACAATCCAGGATTGGATTTTTTTTGATCGCCTTTGGTGTGTGGGACATATTTTATTATGTATGGCTGAATGTTTTTATTGGATGGCCGAAAAGTCTTCTTGACCCCGATCTGCTTTTCCTCATTCCACTGCCATGGTGGGGACCTGTCATCGCGCCCATAATAATCTCGTTGTTAATGATCGTAGGTGGATCAATGACAGTAATCAGGGAGGATCAGGAACATGTCATTCGCATTCGGATTTTCGAGGTGATCACTTTATTAATTGGAATTCTGTTTATGCTCTATGCTTTTATGCAAGATGCTTTGTCCATTCTTCCTGCGAATTCAATCCAACTCAGTCAATTGAAGCCATCTCAATTTAATTGGGTGGTGTATCTGGTTGGATTATTGATGAGTGGATTTTCTGTCTGGCGAATAGCGAGAAAACCTTAAACCACTCTGAAGGAAAATTTTAATATTTATTTTCCTGAGATCGTGGTTCCCCTTGTAACTTTTTCTCGCCAAAGTGGTTAAGAATAAATCTTCAAACCCGGTTTAGAAAAACTATTGTTCAGGTATTAAAGGACTTTCAAAAAACGAATCTTGTGATTATTTATCAGATTGAAATGGAGTTAATTATGAAAGTACGTTTTCTGGGGCATTCGTGTGTAGAAATCATCGGCAAGACTCACATTCTCATTGATCCGGATTTTACCCGGATGCCTGAATCCGGGGTAGAGTATATTTGTATTTCACACGCCCATAAAGATCATATCGGTCGAGTGTCAGATGTTCCGACCGGAATCGTCCTTGCTTCGCCTGACGTTTGTAGGATAGCTGAGACATTGGGAGTACCTCATACGCGTTTGCGGCCTGTTATACCTGGAGAAAAAGTTGGTAATATCTCCATTCTTCCAGGATATAGCATGGTCGATCAGCCCGTTTACACATTTTTTTATTTTCTTTTTCGGCGGCGGCGCCCGGACCCTGGCGGCACCCCGCTTTCATTTCTCATTCAGGATGAAGCGGACCTTTTGCATATTGGCGATGCTCACGAAGCCCCCCTGACGGTTCGTCCGGATATTTTGTGCCTGCCATGGCGTACGACACCCTTTGGGTCAAAACGTTACAAATCTACTGTGATCCGAACAGCAAAGCAATTTGAGGCTCCATATATCCTTCCCATCCATTTTGACTTGCCAGGAACGGAAGCTTCACCACTTGAAATAAGAGAACGCATTAGCGTAACCGTTCTTAATGGAGAAAATTGGCACAGCTTCCAAAACAAAAAAGAAGTGTCAAGTAATTGATTAAGGAGAAAAGCATGAAAAAGCAAAAAGTTGCAATTGTAACGGATGGAGCTTGTTCTCTGACGCCTGCTCAGGGGGAACAACTTGGAGTCCATGTAGCCCCGGTTTATGTGAATTTCGATAACAAAACCTACCAGGCGGGTGTGGATCTGGAAACCTCTGAATTTTATCGTCTGATGCATGCCAGTAAAAAATTGCCCACTACGGCTCAACCCACCGCCGCGGATTTTATCAATCTGTATACCAGACTGGCTGATGAAGTGGATGAAATTGTGACCGTTGTGATTTCACATCACATGAGCGCTACTCTCCAGTCCGCAGAGATGGCAAAAGAACAGTTTACCAAAGTTCCAGTCCATATCATTGACTCCGAATCGGTTTCTTTAGGGCTGGGCATGATGGCGATTGCCGCTGCGCGAGCCGCTGCGCAAGGGCAGGATGCGCAAGCTGTGATTCGGCAGGTAGAAAATATCAAACAAAGGATTAACGTTATTTTCACAGTAGATACACTAGAGTATCTGCATAAGGGAGGGCGTATCGGTGGGGCGACAGCGTTCCTAGGTTCTGCATTGAGCATAAAGCCAATTCTTTATATAAAAGATGGAAGGATTGAGCCTTTAGAGAAGCAGCGTACCCGCAAACGCTCGATCGCTCGATTATTGGAAATCATGGAAAAGAAAATTGGCAGCGGTGAAGTTCATGTTGCCATTCTGCATGGCAATATTCCGAATGAAGCCCATGAACTGGAACAGCAGATCCGTGAAAGGTTCAATTGTGTTGAATTAGTTACATCTGAAATGGGACCTGTGATTGGGGTTCATGCCGGACCGGGTACATTAGGTTTGGTCTTTTACAGTTTGTCTGATTGAACACCAGGGTGATGTATAGATCCAGTACACTGCTCCGTTTCGCAATTTCTGCGGTTGTTCGACACGACAAGCCAATTTGGCTATTAGCAGATTTTCCCAAAAGGGTAAACCTTTCCTTTGAGATTTAACTGTTGAATGGCTGGTCCCGATGTTTTAAAAAGCCTTGCGCTCCAGGATATTTAGGAGATGAATACAGTTGTTGACATAATAATGTTTATCTTGTTTTTTTATAGGATTGATAATTGTATTGATTGTGATCGCGAAGGTGGATCATAGGGATTAGTAATCGGTGAAGCCCAAGCAATTAAAATCCCAGCACCTAGATTTCTCAACCCTATAGATAAAGTGCTGTCGCTTTTTTTACAAAAATCTTGGAATGCAATAATACTCTTTCACAAAATTAACTCCGTGTCATCTTCCAGTTCCATCCACAAAATGCAACGCGGTCTTTGCGAATGATTATGATTACTTGGGATAAACCAATTGATTTTTACGTCGCGAATACTGCTCCTCGGTTTGACATCGCCAGCGTTCATCATAAAAAATGTGAATGAGCTAGATATGTTCTGACCGGAAATTCCTGTCTTTTGACAAGATTCAAATAAAGTACGATATAATAATTTCGTAAATTTCGTAAATTTCGGATATTTCTGAAAAAGAAACACACTCAACACCTACAACATTTTTGAGTCAGTTCCGTGACATCTACCCGGTAATGGAGATTTCCACGTAAAGCTTGATCATCAAGAAACAATTGAGACCCGGAAACGGTACGATACATGAAATTATATGAATGAATTAATCAAAGTAATTTTTATCTCGAAAAAGTTATTTGACTTCTAAGAGGCATCATGCAAATCAGACGTACGATAAACGGAAGCATCCGATTAACAAGGTTCAAAGAGTACCTGGCATTTGTCATTGTAACCTCCCTGTTGGGCGCGACCGCTGCAAGCAATGGTTCGTTTGGATGGAAACTGATCGGAGTTCTTTTAGCAAATTGGCTGGCGGTAGCCTTTGCTTTCATGATCAATGATGTTGAAGATGCTGAAGATGACGCATTAACTCCGCATAAATGTCAACGGAACCCGGTCTCTGCGCACGATCTATCCCCTTTTACTGCGCGGTTGATGAGTTTTGGTGTGGCTGCGGGATCCGCACTTGTCTATTCCACTCTGGGAAAAACTACCTTCCTGTTGGGTATGATCACTCTTTTGATCAGTTTCTTGTATTCTTGGAAACCGGTTCGCCTGAAGAATATCGCTTTTGTTGACTTTTTCGTACATGGCTTTATGCTTTCCGGGTTACAGTTCCTCACGGGGTATTTTACTTTTGATCCAGCCCCTTTCATGCACTGGATATTTCCCTTTCTTTTTGTTTTCTGCATCAGTTGTTATGGCGAGATGTTTAATGAAATGCGTGACCTGGACGGCGATTTAAAAGCGGGTCTCAAACATACCGCTGCGGTTTTGGGTCCCAGGGTTACTGCCAGGTTAATGGGCGCAGTGATGGTTTTGGCGGTAATTTCAGGGATTATAACAGCCTTTGTCATCCGTTTGGTTGCCTTTTGGGTCTTATGGCTTGTTCTTGTCCTTTCGCTGATCTTTATCCTCCCTGCGGTCATGCGAATTCGTCGGAACAAGAATGGAATCGCCCTACAGGAGTCCTTTCAAAAGCCACTTGAATGCGCTGCGGCCATTGCCTTGGGCAGCTATTTTACCTGGTCATGGGCAGTTCAGCACGTTCTTCCTTGGTTGGCCGCATTCCGCTTACCCACTTAACCATAACCTTTCTCAACCACTATTGACAAGTTTCAAGTAAGTAGGGTAAAATAAATTCGTTATTTTCGGATATTTATGAAAAAGAAACTTACTCACCGCCAATTACAGTTTTTGAGCCAGTTCCTGGACATCTACCGGGAAATGGAACATTCCGTGCATTACGTGACAGTTGCCGAACGCCTGGGCATCGGAAAAGTTACGGCGTATGAGATGTTGCGCCTGCTGGAAGAAAAGGGGCTTATACGAGCCGAGTATCAGGCGAACCCGGATCAACACGGCCCAGGTCGTTCAGCTGTCCTCTTTTTTCCGACCCAGGAAGCCAACCGTTTGATCAACGAATTGGCTGGCAATCCTGCCGATATCGAAGATTGGCAGGATGTTAAGGAACAAATCTTACAACAGCTACGACATGGAAAAGCTGGCGGTTACGAAGAGTTGCTCTCCAATCTTCTGGCTCGTATTCCGGAGAGGCGCTCCCCACTCATTTTTGTTACCGAACTGATCACTGCTGTGATCCTAATGTTGACGACGATCCAGGATGCGCCTGAAATTCGTGTGTTGTTGGAACGTCTGCATCAAATTGGGTTGCCCAAAAAAATCAACTTAAGTGTAATGAGTGGAATCGCAATGTTCCTGTCCGTTATAGAACGTACCAATCGTCGTTATTCCACTGTCTTGCTTGCTCAATTCAGTCGGTATGAGGATGCACTTTCGCAATTGAGTGAGGAAAGCCGGCGACAGTTGGGTGAGTTCACCCGGGAAGTAGTCCAAATCCTTTCTAGTTAATTTTTTTTAACTAATATTTTCGTTATTTTCGAATAGGAGATTCAATGACCAAGATCGCGATTTTGACAGACAGTACAGCAAACCTTCCAGTGGAATGGGTTGAGCAATATAACGTTCGAGTGATTCCCCTTAAAATTCATTGGGGGAACGAGACCTTTCTCGACGGCGTAGGCATCACGCCTAACGAGTTCTATACGCGATTATCTCACAGCAAGTCTCTTCCAACGACATCGCAACCCTCGATCCAGGATTTTCTTCAGGCTTTCGAAAGCCTGGCCGATCAAGCGGATGGCATTGTCGTTCCGCTGATTTCGTCTGGTATTAGCGGCACGGTTGCATCGGCTCAGGCTGCTACGCGCCAGTTTAATCGCGTGCCGGTGGAAATAGTGGATACCCGTGTTACGTCGGCCGGGCAGGCGTTGGTTGTAATGGCAGCGGCTCGGGCAGCGGCACAAGGGAAATCGCTTCAGGATGTACGGCAGGCGGCAGATGGGGTTGTTCAGCGAATGCATTTGTTTTTTGCAGTGGACACATTGGAATATTTACATCGCGGCGGGCGGATAGGCGGGGCTTCCCGCTATCTGGGCACGGTGCTCAACATCAAGCCTATCTTATACTTCGACTTGGATGGAAAGCTTGATGCCTTGGAGCGTGCGCGAACCAAAGGTAAGGCTTTACAACGATTGATGGCTCTGGCAGAAGAGAAAGCCAATGGGCATCCCCTCCGCATCGGTGTCATCCACGCGAACGCGCCACAGATCGCTCAAGAATTTTGCGAGCAAATTACTCACCACCTCGATTGCAAAGAAGTAATCACCTTGGAACTTAGTCCAGCCATTGGCGTCCATGTGGGGCCGGGAACGATTGGCATCGCTCTATACACAGAAGATTAATAGCCCATAAAAAGGAGGGTGATACGCGCACCTTATTTGAACGTAGTCTTTTGGCAAGAATCGGCTTGCTATCACCTCAAGCTGAAATCCAGGGCTTTTTAGAAAGCACCCACCTATAGTTGCTACCTTTGTAAATTACTGAAGAGCTTTCGACACGTGCCAGGTTGAATCCATGAATCCCACTGTCCCCTATTCCGTCCAACAGGGCTATTTGTTGCTCCTTTGCGGGATAGCCCTTGTTCTAATCTGGTTTGAGGATTGGCGGAAGAAGAATAAATAAGCAACATATTTCAGGAGGAACAGTATGACCACGAATCACTTCAAGAATGGTATGTTGAAAAATGCAGCTTTCGATTTGGGATTGGAGTGCATTATACGGACCTCACCGCTGCTTTCAAGGTCAACACAATTGCGTCAAAGCATTTTGCAGACCGGGAAATATATTTCCACTTATCTACGACCTGCTAACCCACTATTGTCATCTTTACCTCCCGGAGTTCTGACTGATCAAGCAGAATTTGGGGAGGCGTTCATGCAAACCTTCGACCGTATACTTGCCCGCAGATTGTCAGACGCAACACTCCGAAAGATTTCCCACAATCTGGTTCATGGAGCTTTGGTTCAGGGTGGGGAACAATCGTCAATCACTCGCTTCTCTGAACAATTTGGGATGATTCCTCCCAGTACTTTAACCATCAGCCCCGGTAAGACATGTAATTTGCAATGTACAGGTTGTTATGCCAGTGCAGGAGCAGACTCAGAGAAGTTGGATTGGTCGACCTTTGACCAGATTATCACAGAAGCAAAAACGCTCTGGGGAGTGCGGTTCTTAGTCATCAGTGGCGGTGAACCGTTGGCGTACAGATCGGAAGGGAAAGGCTTATTGGATGCTGCTGAAAAGCATCCTGATGTATTCTTCATGTTCTACACCAATGGGACATTGATTGATGAGCAAACTGCCCAACGGATGGCGGCTTTGGGAAACGTGACCCCGGCCATTTCGGTTGAGGGTTGGCGCGAACGAACCGATGAACGACGCGGCGCTGGTGTTTTTGACAAAGTACTTGGAGCCATGGAACACTTACGCAAGGCAGGAGTATTTTTTGGTATTTCATTGACTGCCACCAGGCACAATGCCGAGGAAATATTCTCGGACGAGTTCCTTGACTTCTTCTTCGAACAACAGGGAGCATTCTATGGTTGGTCTTTCCATTACATGCCTATCGGTCGTTCTTATACTCTGGATTTGATGCCCACCCCGGAACAACGGCTTTGGATGTGGAAACGTTCGTGGGAAATCATCCGTCAACGCAAAATCTTCCTGGCAGATTTTTGGAATCATGCCACGCTTTCCGGTGGTTGTATAGCTGGCGGGAGGGCATACGGTGGCGGATACCTTTACATTGACTGGAATGGCGCTGTTTCACCCTGCGTTTTTGTGCCTTACTCACCTGTCAACGTCAATGCCATTTATGCAAAGGGCGGCACATTAAACGATATCTGGGCAAATCCTTTCTTTGCAGACATCCGCGGCTGGCAGGAAGCTTATATGAAAGACAAAGGCAATTGGCTGGCGCCCTGTTTGAATCGAGATCATCATGACGTGCTAAGCCATTTGATCGCCAAACATGAGCCAGAACCCATTGATGAAAGTGCCAAGGCAGCGCTGCTTGATCCGGATTACGGGAAAGGGTTGGAACGCTACGGTGAGCTTTACGATAACTTATCCGGACCGATCTGGCGTGAGCATTACCTAAAAGATCAATCTCAAAAGGAGGCGCATGTCAGGAAACCTTAGCGATAAGGCAATCCCCCGTCACCTGGCCATTATTATGGATGGGAATGGTCGTTGGGCACAAGAGCGTGGTCTTCCCCGCTCTGCTGGACATGAGGCCGGGGTTCAGACAGTTCGGCGTATCATCGAGGCCAGTGGTAACCTCGGTATTCAAGTGCTGACCTTGTATACCTTTTCGACCGAGAACTGGGGCCGACCAGCGAAGGAAGTAGACTACTTGATGTATCTGGTCGGGAAATATGCTCAACGCGAGCTTCGCGAATTGCAACGGAATGGGGTTCGGATTCAGTTGATGGGAAAGCGGGAAGGCTTGCCAACTTCGGTCTTAAAGGCAATAGATCGGACAATCGAGCAAACCCAGGATAATTCTCGGCTGACTTTATATCTTGCACTTAACTATGGGGGAAGGGCTGAAATTGTAGATGCTATCAAATCCATAGTGACCGCGCATAAACAGGGAGCACTGGACGGGACAAACCTGGACGAGAGTACCATTGCACGTTATCTATACTGTCCTGAGTGCCCTGATGTTGATCTGGTGATTCGCACTGGTGGCGAATGGCGGCTGAGCAATTTTTTGCTTTGGCGCGCTGCCCGCGCCGTTTTCTGGAGCACCCCGGTTTTCTGGCCAGATTTTCAATACGAGCATCTTAAGGAAGCCATCGGGGTCTATGTCGAACAATTATCGGAGTATAAAGTTGATTCGTAGTCCATCTGTTGGCTTAGTATTAAGTGGTGGAGGGGCACGAGGGTTAGCGCATATTGGCGTGCTGCGAGTGTTGGAACGCGAAGGCATTCCCGTAGATTTTCTGGCTGGGACAAGTATGGGCGGAGTCATCGCTGCTGGTTATGCCGCAGGGATGAGCTCCTATGACCTGGAACGAGAATCTCTGGTTGCTACTCAAAAGCGACACATGTTGCGGCTGGTTGATCCAGGCATGCCGAAAGGCGGATTTATTCGCGGTGAAAGAGTACTCGCTTTCTTTAAGAAGGAATTTGGTGAAAAAACTTTTTCGGACTTAAATTTGCCCTTATCCTTGCTAGCAGTAGATTTGAAATCCCATAAGGAAATTGTGCTACAAGAGGGATTAGTAGCTTTAGGATTGCGCGCTACAACCTCTCTCCCTGGAATATTTATGCCGGTTGAAATAAACGGTCTACAGCTCGTTGATGGTGGGATACTTAACAATTTACCGGTTGATATTGCTAGAAAAATGGGTGCGGAAGTAGTCATCGCTGTCGATATAGGGCTTGCCAGTAATGAAGGAATTGGCCAATGGGTTGGAAATCATCGCTGGATTCCAGAAGGCATAGCCAATACGCTTGAAGTTTTTGATAATTGCCTTTATGCCATGAGAATCGTGGAGCAAGAGAATAAATTACGCCAGTTTCCGCCTGATGTGCTCATTTGCCCTGAACTTCCTATAAACGTCAATACAGTCGTTGGCTATAACAAGGTAGCAGAACTAGTCGCAGCGGGGGAGCGTGCTGTGGAAGAACACCTCTCCGAAATCAAAAAGCTCTTGCGTCCCCGCTGGTATTGGTCACTAAGCAAAGGAATTGGTTCACGTTGATAAAAGTTTTACATAACCATCGTTTTCAAGAAAACATACCGAAAAAATATACTTTGCAATTTGCCTTATCGAAAGGAATCAATGACTCATTTGGAGCTCGATCAGCTGCAGGTCTTTTCTAATTTTGATTCAGATGACAACCAACACAGTGAGAGACTTGGGGGTGTTAGATGGCAAAGATAAATATTCTCGCATTAAATATATCCAGCTACTAGAAAACTCGTCTGATGGATATTAATGTAACCAATTATTTAAAAGAAATGAAGTGTTAGGTTTCGTGATCCTATGAGAAATAATAAAAATACAACGATTAGTATTGTTACATGCACCCTCAACAGCGAAAAATATTTGAAGGGAGCGTTGGAAAGCATCGAAAATCAGACCTATAAGAATATTGAGCACATTATTAATGATTCTTTTTCGACTGATACAACTTTAGAGATCATTCAAGAATATATTGAGCGAAATAAAGATAAATTTAATATCAAATTTATCCAATCTGAGCCGAAGGGCGTGGGGAATGCATTAAACGTTGCAACAAGAGAAGCAACAGGAGATCTTATTCATTATCTGCATTCAGATGATTACTACCTGAATAAGTATTCTTTGGAAAAAGCAACTTCCAGATTTAATGAAAATCCCGATCTTGTATGGCTTACAGGTAATTTCCTAATTGAAGTGAGAGGAAAGAGAATAGCTATTCCCCAGACATATCTCTTGCGAGTTAATCCAGAAAAAGCCCTATCTGTCATGAACATTATCTCCCATGAGAATACCTTTATGAAAAGAGAAGCTGTTCAAATGTATGGCGGTTTTAATGAGAGTAAAAATGATGTCGTTGAATATAGCTTGTGGTTAAACTTAATTAAGGATCATAAACCCCTGATTGTGAATGACGAATTCACTGTTTTCATTATCCATAAGGGAAGTAGATCAACAGGCAATCTCATTAAATTCTCACAAGCAGTACTGCGGGCATTCCGCACACAAAGAAAAGAAATGGTCTTTCCGTTGCTTGGATATTATGCGGATAAAAGTTTTTATAAACAATACAAGCAGATTATCAAAAAAGAGGTCAAATTTGACTCACTGTTGGATATCGAGGATCTTTAGGTTTGGATGATATCCAAGAGGTACAGGTAGTGTCGATAAAAATAATTCTTAGACATCGTTTCCCGGAACATCTGCTGAAAAATAATAATTTAGAAATATTCTTTCCGAAAGGGATTAATGGCTCAAACGGAACTTAAACAACCGCACGTTCTTTTCTTATTTTCTGATACAGGTGGAGGCCATCGCAGCGCAGCCGAAGCGATCATTGAAGCGATCAATCTGGACTTTCCAGATCGCTTTTCAACAGAAATGGTCGATTTTTTCAAAGAATATGCGCCACCGCCATTCGATTTGGCGCCTGAACTGTATCCCCCGATGGCCAAGGTACCCGATATGTGGAAATTTGGCTATAAACTGAGCGATGGGCAGCGCCGTACACATATTTTTTATAACGTGGTGTGGCCCTATATCCGGCGAGCCGCTTTCAAGCTGCTCAACGAACATCCTTACGATCTGCTAGTAATGGTGCATCCAATTCCGGTAGTTCCGATCAGCCGCGCGATGAAGCCTGATTCCCCTCCTTTCATTACCGTGGTAACCGATATGGTTTCGACGCATGCTTTGTGGTTTAACCGCCGGTCCGATCTGGTCTTGGTGCCCACTGAAATTGCCCGTCAGAACGGATTGGCTTATGGACTTCGACCCGATCAAATTCGTGTGGTTGGGCTGCCGGTTGGACAGCGTTTTTGTCTACCCATAGGAGACCGGCACCTGATCCGTATACGACTGGGGTGGCCTCAAGACCTGCCAGTGATCTTACTCATCGGTGGTGGCGATGGGATGGGGCCTCTCGCCAAGGTGGCGCGAGCTATCTCCGCTGCCCACCTCAACGCAGCCCTGGTGGTGGTGACCGGTCGCAACCATAAGCTCAAGGCACAACTTGAAGCTGAAGAATGGTCGATGCCCACCTTTATTTATGGATTTGTGCGCGAGATGCCCGATTTTATGCGCAGTGCGGACATTCTATTGACCAAAGCAGGACCTGGCACCATCAGCGAAGCCTTTATCGCCGGCCTGCCGATGATCCTTTACAGTCACATGCCAGGACAGGAAGATGGCAACGTGTCGTATGTAGTCACTGAGGGTGCTGGTGTTTGGGCACCCGAGCCCACCCGCATCATTGAGGTATTAAGAAACTGGCTCGATCATCCCGATGAGCGTGAAAATGTTGCTGTCAACTGCCGCCGCTTGGCCAAACCCGATGCTTCCCACTTGGTCGCGCGCGCCATCGCGGATCAACTGGGCATAGCTAAAGAATAATTTAAAGGAAACCGGTATATGAAAACAAACACATATTCTCATAAAACGTCAATGCAAGGTCGAATTAATCCATGCTTAACCGTCATCATTCCTACGTTAAATGAAATTGCGTATCTACCCAGATTGCTTGATGCTCTGGACGTGCAAACTCGTCTTCCGGATGAAGTCATCGTAGCTGATGCTGGTTCGACGGATGGCACAGCAGACTTGGCGCAATCGAGAGGCGCACAAGTAGTACGCGGCGGAATGCCAGCGGTTGGGCGTAACGCAGGAGTTCGTGCAGCCAGAGGGGATCTCCTTCTCTTTCTCGATGCTGATGTGCTGCCGCCCCCCGATTTCATTGCACTCGTTTTAGAGGAATTTGAACGTAAAGAATATGATGTCGCCACATGCTTCCTCGCAGCATTAGACGAAAACCCACTGGATCGGATGATTTGCGTGGGTACAAACCTGTATTTCCGGATCATCCAACCGGTTTCCCCGCACGCCCCCGGCTTTTGCATATTATCAAAGCGCATCGTCCACGAAAAGATGGGGGGGTTCGATGAATCGCTTGCGCTCAGCGAGGATATTGACTATGCTCGCCGTGCAAAACGGTATGGAAAGTTCGGAATGTTAACCAACACCCGTATCCCGGTCTCGATGCGGCGGGTAGAGAAAGAGGGCCTTATGGGACTTGGCCTAAAGTACGCCTGGTGTGAAATTTATGCGCTTATGGGGAAACCGGTACATGAAGCTCCTTTTGAATATGAATTTGGTACATTCAGCCCGTCCCAAGTATCTACCAGTCGAGCCTTAATTAATAAAGATGCCATATACAGACAATGGAAGAAATTTGGGTATCCGCTGCAAAGATTCAGCCGTAATATTCGTGAACAATTCAACCACTGAATGGCATCAGCGCTAATGCGCGTCAGGTAAAAAAATTACCGCCGGAAAAAGAAATTTACATGAAAGATAAGAAATGTTAATTATGTTATCAACCTCGTTTAGCATTCTTGTTGGAGCTTTAATTATTGGATTGGGTTTTCTTATTCCGAGCACATCCCTAAATGGTTAGGTCAAATGGATCGTCATCGGTGGATTAGTCGCAACCAACAAGTTTGGGAATATGGCTGTTCATTTCTTTATTTCGATCCAGAAATGAATAGATTGATTTTATCCTATGAAAGTCTCAATGATGATAAAAGCCTGGGCAATTATTTCCACCCACAATATTAGAAGAAAAATAATGGAGATAATCTACTCTCAATGAAAGTGCGTTTTCTCGGTCATTCCTGTATAGAAATTATTGGCTATCGCCATATTTTGATTGATCCGGACTTTACCATTGAGCCCGAACCAGGCATAGAGTATATATGCATTACCCACGGTCATAAAGATCATATTGGGCGATTGGCCGAGATCTCTACTGGGGTAGTAGTCGCCTCACCAGATGTATGCCGAATAGCTGAAAGAATGGGGATATCACGCCACCGTCTACGACCTGTGCAACCTGGCGAGCAGATTGCAAATATACAGGCATTACCAGGGTACAGCCAAACGAAAGGCCTGTTATACATCCTTTTGTTTTTACTCCTAAAGCAGAGAAAACCAGAACCAGCTACAACACCACTCTCGTTCCTTATTATGGATGAGGCTAATTTGTTACATATTGGCGATGGGCATAAAGCTCGCCTGGACGTGAAGCCGGATATATTGTGCTTGCCCTGGCGTAGAGCGCCTCTCTTTACAGCTCTTTATAAGAATGTATTAGTGCGTACGGCCAAACAATTTCATGCACCTTACGTTATTCCAATCCACCATGATATGCCCGCTACCATAACCGATATATCCGAGTTGAACAGGCGGCTTGAAGCTACTCTGCTGGACGAGAAAAAGTGGTATTCATTTAATCAGCATCGACTAGAAACGGATTAGTGTATCCCATTGATAGGATGAATAACAAATTAACTTTTAATATTTGAAGGAGACATTATGAAAAACATTGCAATAATTACGGATACAGATAGCAGCTTGCCCATTGATTTAACAGCACGATATGAAATCCGCCAAGTGCCCATTAACTTGCATATCGATGGTGAAACTTATGAAACGGGAGTGGACATAGATGACCACCTTTTATTTGAAAAGCTGGAAAAGTTTAACAAATATCCAACAACATCAGCTCCTTCTCCAGAAGCCTTTGCCAAAGCGTTTAGGGCGTCAATTTCCGAGGGTGCCCAATCCATTATTTGTATTTGTGTATCCTGCAAGGTGAGTGCGTCTTTTGATTCAGCAGTTCTTGCATCTCAAATGTTCAAGCATGATATTGTTGTAGTTGACTCTCAAAATCTTTCAATGGGTCAAGGTTTCATGGTTTTAACGGCAGCTGAATCCGTTTTGAATGGGGCAACCAAAGAAGAAGTTTTGCAACATTTAGCAAATGTAGGGAAAAGGATCCACACTTTTGCGCTCCTACCTTCGCTGAAGTACATTGCCTTAAGCGGTCGGTTGAATAAGTTTTCGGCCAACTTAGCAGATACATTAGATATTAAACCAATACTGACGGTTCAAGATGGAAAGCTAGAAATTGTGAGTCGACAACGCACTTCCAAAAAAGCCATTGATAAAATGCTTGAATTGGTCAATTTATCTTGCGACGGGAAAACCATTAAACGAGTAGCGATTATTCATGCAAACAACCCTGAAGGAGCCCACAATTTACAAGAGAAAGTAAATTCAATTGCTCCAGATGTGAATCAATATATTATAGCCGAATTTACACCTGGTTTGTCCATTCATACAGGTCCTGGAACAATCGGACTTTCAATTTTGACTGACGGTCAGGTAGGCTAAGGCACCTGATTTTATAAGTGCTTATAGGACGAACTGATTACTTGAATATAGTCACAACTATTTTAATAATCGGGGCTCTCACGACACAAAAGTGAATCATTAATTTGAAATTCATCGCAATCCACTGTTACTATGGCAGTTAGTCAAACAGATGTGGAATGGCTTGAACGATTTAAGTTAAAAAGTAAAAATTCAAATACTATAGTTGAGAAGGTGATAATCCAAAAAGATCGCTCTTTAGAGGTTACGATCCGATTAAACCTCCTACAGCTATTCAACAACGTTCTAGTGCAGCCTTAGTCCTGTAGGCCGAAACTTATTACTGTCAGCTATTATGTCACATTCTATTGGCTCAGATAGCAACTTATTGATATTTATTGAGATGTCGCCAAGGATCTGAAAAACGGCGATGTGTTCTTTGAACCTATTTACCGATACATAGAAGAATCATCTGCAACAGATCCAAGGTGGGAAAAATTGAGGAGCTTAATATCTCCTTAGGCGGGTTTCCCCTAAAAACTTTCTACGATGATAAAATCTCAAGCATTTTTTAATTGCATTTAGATTGATTTTGCGTTTTTGGACATTAAATTAATTCTTCAACTATGTTATTATCTAACGAGATATATACAAAAATACTTATATAATAATAACAAACGAGGTAATAAGATGAAACGAATTGGATACAAACAATATATTGCGGAACTTATTTTCCGCTTACCCTATAATATTCCAATTTATACAGAGGATATTGCATTTAACCTTGCTGGTCACTTTAATATTGAAGTAGGTCAAGCAAAGGCTCTTGTAAATGTAAACTTACCCCGGATTGCAGATAACTATGATTTAGTGAGGTATCAGAAAGGAATATACTATAAAGCTCAAAACACTCCTTTCGGAAAAACTAAACTCAATCCGGCTCTCATCAATCGTGATCGTTACACACAAAAAGGCGGGGTGGTTACCGGTTATGAGACTGGAGCATCTTTTTTGAATCAGATTGGGCTTACAACCCAAGTCCCAAAATATAAAAAGTATGCAACCAATGCATTTAACCAGTTTGGAGGAAAAGAAAATAAAAAGCTAATGGTCATCATTCAAAAGCCACGAACTCACATAACGGAAGACAATTATCTCTATTTACAGTTATTGGATGCAATTACGAATAAAGATAAAGTGACTTTTGATGTTCCCCAACCTGAGAAGATTATTCTTGATTATATAAAAGCCAGGAAACTCGATTTTATTAAACTAGTTGGGTATGCTGGAATATACTACAATAAAGATACCCAATTACGAATCTGTAAAATTGCAGTAGTCGGTTTATGATGAGGCTCCACTTAGATCAACCTGTGGTAGAAACTCTTTTATTCAGCGAATCAGAGGGTTCAGGTATTCGGGCGGATATTCTTGAAAAAGATTGTTCCACTACACTAATTCTCACTGAACTAACGAATAAACAGATTGAGCCTTTGCATATTTTAAAGGAGGGACCTCATTTTACAAAGCAATCGGCAACTTTACGAGGTATAAAAACTCACATGATCAATAGACTGCTTGGGGAATAATCGGCAATTTTTTTGCAGTTCCGAGAACCAGGTATGCAGATTTATTTATTTTATTAAACCCCAGCTTTTGGTAATACTTGCCCAATTTTATTGCTTCAATTGAATCTTTTTTTGTTTCAGAGCGTTGCCAATCAATATAATTCTGTTTTATATGTGAAGAAGCAAATGTAAAGGGGGCGGGTTTTATTGCCACCACGCTTACACCCTTGGAAAAGCGTTGAATAAGATTTCGCAGAACTATTAATCCAAGATTATTTCCACGGTATTCTGGGCGAATTCCTATTCGATCTATAATTAATACATTGTTTCCACTAAATACAAATTCTGATTCCAGAAAATCTATTAGTTCGTTAGTGAATTCTTCGTCGTCAAGATTGACAAAACTTTCGAAGAATTCAAACGTCTCAGCATCACAATCGTACACATCAAAAAGGGATGTCCCATTTTCTGTAGCGGAATTTGCGTCAATGTGTACCATCCGAAAAGCTCCAATAATTTCTTCGCGCTCATTAGCTTCGTCATCCTCAGGGGAGTAGTAAATGAGCCCATCAAGGTAATTCACATAATCACTTGGATCTTCCAAATCCAACGGGGTTCTACTAGGCTCCATCCCTATTGATATTCGGCTTAATAAATCTGACGTTTTTGTAGAATCCATTTGAAGCTCCTTCAGCCTACTAAAAAATATGAATTTATCGATGTGATTTCATTAGTTAGATGTTAGTGATTGTAAAAAAGTGGTGAATTACTAATGGTCATCGTTTTAATACTAACTAAAAAAACTTATTGATCCAAGGTGGGAGAAATTGGTTGAATAATATTAGCTTGATGCTATTGGAAAAAGCGGATGAGGAGATTCTTGTAAATCGTTACAAAAGGATAAAAGAGACGATAAATGAAATAGTTCTACCAATTTGCGTGATGAAGATACTGATAATGGAGTAAAATAATGCAAATTAACCTTTACATTTCCGGTTGAAAATTGGTTTATTGAAATAACTAGGATGCTTACCGCAGACAATCAAATTGTAATTACACCAGATACTTGGATCATTTCAGATACACATTTCTTCCATGAGAACATTGGAAGATACTGCAACTGTCCGGAAAATTGGCAAGAATTAATTTTTAAAAACTGGAATGAATTGATCTCCCCGAATGAAACCGTCTTACACCTTGGCGACTTTGCATTGGGGAAAAAAAACAATTTCGATCTGTTAATCAGTATGTTGAATGGAAGGTTGTTTTTAATCCAAGGTAACCACGACCGTCTGAGTCAAACTTATTGCGAAACCCATGGCGTGACCCTGATTAAGGATTCAATACAAATTGAACTGGAAGATCGATTGAAGCTGATCTTTTCACACCGTCCTATTGTTCCGCTTGAAGAAGGATGGATTAACCTTCATGGTCATATCCATAATGTCCCTCCACCCCCTGAAGGTTCCAATCTGGGTCCTTATCATATCAACATGAGTGTTGAGGTCAAAGAATACCGTCCATGGCGGCTAAAAGACATCATTAGTCACTTGTTATAAATAATCATAGTTGCTGCGCAAACATTCAGAAGACCTCAATTCGTATACTTTTTAAATGCCCACCCTACAAACAATTCAAAGAAGCATTGTGATATAATCAATAAGGAAATCTTGGTTATCATAATCACGATTTCCTTATGTGCATAATAAAGGAGGACAAAATGTTCGTAAACCGCCTTTCTGAACTTGATTTACTTGAAAAACGTTTCGTATCTGGTAAAGCCGAATTCTTTGTTCTCTATGGTCGCCGACGGGTGGGCAAGACTGAACTAATGGCCCGTTTTTGTGAGGGAAAGCGTGCTGTTTTTTTTGTGTCTGATTTAGGCTCGGAAATCTCGCTACGTACGGCCCTCTCCAGTGCCATCAATGCAATAATATTTGGTCCTGGTCAGATGGATGCCGTTTATTCCAGCTGGGAAGCGTTATTTCAAGCCTTAGGTCAAGCAGCTCAGAAAGAGCGCTTGGTGGTAGTGTTAGATGAGTTCCCTTACATGGTTACTGCCCACCCTCCACTGGCTTCAATATTGCAAAAATCCTGGGACCAAACCCTCAAAAATTCACAAATCATGCTTATCCTGTGTGGATCGTACATCGGAATGATGGAAGAAACCGTTCTGGGTTACCAGGCACCACTCTACGGCAGACGGACAGCCCAATACCTGCTAGAACCGCTGCAATTTAAAGATGCCCGCCTGTTTTTTCCATCCTTTCCCAATGAGGATCAAGTACGTGCTTATGCGGTGTACGGTGGTACACCGGCGTATTTGCACACTATTGAACCTAATAAAACACTTAAAGAGAACATCCAGGACAATATTCTCACCAGAGGCTCGTATTTGTACGATGAAGTGCGTTTCATCCTGCAACAAGAGCTACGGGAGCCCCGTAATTATTTTGCGATTCTTCAGGCATTAGCGGCAGGGAAAACGCGATTGAATGAAATCAAACAAGCTACTGGATTAGATGGTGCCACCGCATACTTAGATACATTGCAACAGCTTCACCTGATTGAACGGTTAGTGCCGGTGACCGAAACACAACCACAAAAGAGCCGGCGGGGAATTTATCGCTTGAAAGACCATTACCTGCGCTTTTGGTTTCGTTACGTCCACCCTAATCGCTCACAGCTTGAACGAGGAGGAACATCTTCCATCCTAGAGAACCAAGTGCTTCCTGAAATCGATCACTTCTCTAGCCTGGCTTTTGAAGAGATTTGTCAGCAATATTTTTGGCAGAATGGACTATCTGGAAAATTATCTTTCCTGCCTGTCAATATAGGTCGTTGGTGGAATGCCAACGAAGAGATTGATCTGGTCGTGGTTGGGGAAAAAGATGCAATTCTTGTTGAGTGCAAATGGAGTAGCCAACCTGTTGGGACAAATATCTTGGCTGACCTGGAGAGGAAGGCATCGGTCGTCCAACGAGAATTGGGTGACAGGAAGACCCAATTTGCGTTGTGTTCACGATCTGGATTCACCCCCCAATTGATTGAAAGTTTGACCAAACGAAGTGATGTTTTGCTAATGGATTTATTCCAAATACTCAGACTTAGCTAAGAAATTTTTCATTAGTACTGAGGCATATAGACGAATAGCTCTTTCGAAGGGCTAACTGTGTAACAAATTCTCAATGATTACTGTGCCACTGCAAGAAAAAAATTCATTGAAGTATTAATCTGTTGTTTTGTCCCCCTAGGATAAGCCCTTTTCTCTTGCTATACTCAAAATAATCTGACAACCGAATAACCTATTCTTTCAATCGTTGGCCGGACTCTACCTGCTGGATGCGCACATAAAAGGTGCGCCAGTGCGAGTGTCCGGTTTTTGTATTTAAAACTTACATGGAGGATGCATGACGATATTAATTCCGGTGGTGGGTATTTTATGCACCACGTTATTCCTTTTACTGTGGTATCCGAAACAGATCAAAACAGGCAGGTTGGCCGCCCTTTACACGGTTGATTCTGCACGCTCTTTGTCTTCCCTGGATCCGAAATCGCTGGAGTACAAACTGTTGGCCTCCGGGTTGAACATAAAGCCCATTACCTTTCGCTTACTACGCATTGCTGCCGGTGCATGTGGGATGGTCATCGCCTGGTTGTTTTTGCCAGGTTTGCCGGCGATCATGATTGGCGGAATTCTTTTTTACATTCCTGGAGCCTGGCTTGATGATCGGGTGAAAAGTCGTGGACGAAACATCGATCAACTACTTCCCATTGCCATCGGCCGCACTGCTGCTGGGTTGCTAGCAGGTGGTTCCGTGCCGGATGTCCTTCAGCAAGTTGGAGAGTCGTTGGAGCTGGAAAAAACCAATCCGCTCACCCCTGAATTTGTTCTCACCGCTTCAGAAATGCGCATTAAGGACCGGGTAGAAGCCCTCCGAGGTCTTGCGTCTCGCAGTCCTTCGGTGTCCCTGTCCAATCTTGCTCAATTACTGGAAGGATACACCGAGGCAGGTGGACGCGCCTATACCGGAGTTCTCATGGATATTTCTAGCCGTGTCCAACAAATCCTGATTGCCCGCAACCGCGCCCAAGCCAAAGCTGGCGATTCACTGGTCTCTGCTAAAGTGCTGCCGGTTGTCTTGATCTTTATCTTGATTTATCTCAGCCAGGATCCAATGGTTCGCTCTTCTTTGATTGCACTCCCCGTTCAAATCGTTATTGGGGTCACGATGGCAGCTATGGTGGGTGGATATTTCATCATTCATTCAATGATCATGGAGGCTGTTTAGATGACCGCTTTAATTTACCTCACCGGGATTGCTGTCTTTGCGTTGGTCATCTACCTGACGCTTGAACTGGCACCTGCTGCACCTACCGGGCGTTTGTCTGAGATTCTTACTCCCGCCGATGGCGTCGTCCTAACCGGGTGGCGCAAATCCCTGTCTCCCCTAGATAAACCGGTCTCTAAATGGACGCCAGTTGGTTTTCTTCGAAAAACGCGTGCAGATTTGTATTGGGCGCATATTGGAGAGCGTTGGAATGATTGGAACGAAGTGCAATTTACCTCCTTGCGAGTGGCTTTAGCCGTAGCAGGATTTGGATTAGGGATGGTTGCTACTGCAGAACCTGTGTTCGCACTGGTAGGTGGGTTGGTCGGGTTTCAATATCCTGCCATGTCAATGGGTGGCGTTGCCCGCCGTTATCGTCGTCAGTTCATTGCTCAGCTTCCAGAATATGTTCAACTGGTTTCAGCCCAGATGTCAGCCAATGTCTCGATGGAAGAAGCCCTGCGGCGCACCTCGCAAGCACAAAGTCTTGTTGGTAAATGGATGCGATGGGTACTTCAAATGGCGCAGGGTCGTGACCTGATCGAGCAAATGCAGCGTGAAGCACAGGAATCCCATCTTCCAGAGTTGATTGGAATGTCTGTCCAACTGGAATTCATCCGAAGGGGCACAGCTCAGCAGGAACTGATGGGACAACTAGCCACCAGTATTGCGGCCGACTACATCGGCAGTGCTGAGCAGCGGGCGGAAAAAGTCGGGGCAGAACTTGTTATCCCGATGGTGATTTTCTATTTCCTGCCATTCCTGGTAACTCTGTTGGCCGTGATTGGCTGGCCGATTTTCCAGAATCTCGGTGCAATGTGATGTTAAATAACCCCGTTCACTGCGTTCAGGGGCGTTCCGGTCGTCTGCGTGATCTGGCTGGTTTTGGTTTCTTTCTCTTTGCCGCGCTCATTTCTGCGATGTCTGCCTGGCAGCACCCCTCGATCCTGACCTGGCTTTATGCAATTCACAACGGGTTATTGGCTTTCTTTTATGCCCGTAGAGCACCGGCAAAACAATATGATCGCACCGGTCTATGGTTGGGAATGATCGCTGCCTTCCTGCCTACATTTACCACTACTACTAGCCACACCGCATGGTACTTCCTGTTCCCTGCACTGGCAGGGTACGTTTTGATTTTGTGGTCGCTCATCACGCTAGGACCGCGATTTGGCGTCGCACCCGCGGATCGAGGCTTGACAAGCCGGGGTCCTTATCGACTCTTGCGACACCCAATGTATCTTGGTGAATTGTTGTTTCGGGTGGCCATGTTTTTTAGTTCACCACAGCTCTTTACTGCAATCATTTTGTCACTGGTACTGGTGTTCATTCAATGTTGGCGAATCCTGCGGGAAGAGAAAATGATCGAAGGATACGCCTGCTATATGCGCATCGTCCCCTGGCGGCTTATTCCTGGACTCTGGTGAAAAATGGCAAGAAATCTATCTAACCTTTGCTTTGGAATGGCATTGAGCTGTTCCCTGCTCATGAAAATCTTTACGGTTCCGGAAGAATTGATCTGGTTAGCCGTGTTTAGTGTGGCTGCATCTGCCATTCTGACCAATTTTATGTTGATTCGATCTATGGGTATCGCTGGGATCAGCGGGTTATCAATTATCTATTTCAAATTAGGAAGTAGTTCGCTTCCTGGAACTGTCCTGACAATTCTAACCACTGTCCTTTTGATCGCAGCGGTTTTCATGGCGATCTACGCAGATATATCTTTACCAAAAAACAGTAACCAAGGAGACGAAAAAAAAGCATGAAGCTCAGTTTTAGAAATTCCTTCAAGTTAAATCGGAGCGCGACACTGAACGTTCTGATAGGCGCGCTCCAACCGAATCGAGACGTGCTGGAAGCTCTCTCACAGAATGGGAACCTTATGGTTCGGGAGGCTTTTACAACCCGCGGCGTTTTACAGGACCTGACCGGTGTTCAACTGGTGATTCTCGGAGATTTAATTTCTCTCCCGGATGTATCCAACGAGGTACTACAAAGTGCATTGGATCGAAGCGGAATCCCGGTGGTATCGCAAGAGGGATTCCTTGCTGATCCTTCCGAATGGCTGGGACGAGCCCGCCTGACCAGCGCTAAACAGATCTCATTCTTGCCTGCAAGGCAAGTCAATCTTGTAAATTGGTCCGGGGGTGTAGGTAAAACTACTCTTGCGATGGCGATCTGTAAACGTTTCGTGCAAAACACTGGGCTACCGGCGGCTTTGCTCGAACTCAGCATGGGTGGAAGTGCACTCCATGCTAGGGTTTCACCGGACTTACCTGAGTTTTTTGCCATTGCCACTCAAAAAGAGAGCCCGGCACTCTGGAATGGTGTGAGCTTATATCCCATGGATGGCCGTACCATCGATGTCCTATGGAGCGAAGACCCGCAAGGTGTCCGAAATTTACTGACAGAAATCCAACGGAAACACACTCTGTTTGTCGTGGACTGCTTTCCGGGACATCCTCTTTTCGCTGAGCTATCCAAACCCAAGACTGGGTTGGTCAACGTCGTAGTCACCTCTCCCCGTGACGATGCCATCTTGCAGGCCAGACGATTGATCAACGAAATACCAGAACCCCGCCATTTGGTATTGAACATGGCGAAGTCTGTAGCGGATCGTGCTGAAGGCGGCATGTCGATTGTTCTTCCCTACAACGAAACCTGGGCTCAATCCCTCGACCCACGCCTGGCTGATCCCATCCTGGAACTGGCTTATTCAGGTTGGAAACGGAGGAAATCATGAACCGAACGACCCAATTTATTATCGGCCTTATTGCGGTAGTCGTTGCGCTGGGCGCAGGCTTTTACGGGCGCAATCTCTACCTGAAAGAAGTATCCACTTACCAGGTGCCTGTTCCGATCAGCGCTATCCCAGCTTATACCGTTCTCAATGCGGACATGTTCCAAATGCGGGAGATGCCACGCACGATGGAATCCTTACCTTATTTCCAATCCATTCAGAGTCTGGGTGAAAAGATTAGCACAGTTCCGCTGCCAGCTGATCTGCCGGTGGCTCAGGTTAACGCAGTTCCCATTGCACAATTTCGTCTTGCGGATGCAGCTTTTGAGGTGCTATCTATCCCGGTTGAACCTGTCTCTGCTGTTGGTGGACAGATTCGCATTGGAGAACGAGTCAATCTTTATCAGGTGCTTCCCGAGAAAATCGACCCTGAGAACACAAATATTTCGGCCAACGATCAGCCCACCTTCAAGGTAGAGCTCATCGCCGAGAGCATTTTGGTGGTAGATGTCCGCAATGCCCAAGGTGTTGCTGCTGAATCAAACCAGAAGAGCGAGGATAATTCGGCCTTCGGTGGCAGTCCTCAAAATGAACAGGTGCAAATTCTCACCTTGGCGGTGAAACCAGAGGTTGTGGATCTCATTCTCAATGCGGTTGCTGTAAGCAAGAAACAAGGAGGTTTGCTATGGACAACCCTGGCACTTCCCTGATTCATCCTTCCTCACCACCATGTATTCAACCATTGAATCAGTCTGACCTGACTTTGATTGAACGAGTGCGTGAAGAATTGGTCTTGCGTGGGATCAATCCTCCCAGCTGGCGCGAAGCAGATCCCGAAAAGCGCCGCCGATTTTTTGATGAGGTGCGCTCCATCCTGATCGATCAAGGTGAAGACCGCATTGCAGTCAACCGAAATGCACAAATCATCACCGATGCCTTATCCGGTGTTGGCTTGCTCGATCAACTTCTGCGAGATCCGTATGTGGAGGAAATATTCGTCCGCAATGGGGTAGTGGCTGTGGAATATGACGGCAGCTTCTATCATCTTGGAAAACTGGCAGATGATAGGTATTTCGAAAACCTGGCAGTGCATGTTGCCGATCAAGGTGGAGCCACCCTACGGGGCGACCGGCCGGCAGTATTAATTGATCTCCCTGGAGGAGAGCGGTTTACTGCCATTGTCCCACGCCTGTCTACGGAAGGAACCGCAATCAATATCCGTACTTTCGGGCGGCGGGTGCGAACGCTGGAAGAAATGGAACAAACCGGCACATTTACCAAAATTGACCCTTCTGACCTGGAGGTGGTCCAAACTTTCGCCACAAATTCAGAAAAAGGTACGGGGTCTGAATCCTCTCGCCGCTTCCAGTCCCTGCAAAACACTCCAGATCGGTTTCTGGCCTGGATGGTATCCACATTATCTGGCAGCCTGATGATTGCCGGTGAAATGGGTTCAGGTAAGACGACTTTGCTCAACGCACTTTCGGGTTTCTTACCTGTTTCGGCACCGATTGCTGCACTGGAAACCTTTCGGGAATTGGAGATCCAACATCCTTTTTTACTGCGCACCGTTGCGCCGGCAGAACTCTCACCTGGCACACCCGGGGTGACTTTGGATTGGGTTTTGAATGTCATTTATACACGCATGAACCCCGCCGCAATTCTGGTGGGCGAAGTTGTTGGAAATGAAGCACTGCAGTTCTTAAAAGCTACCTGTCTGGGACGCAAGGCGTTGACCACCATTCACGGCGGAACCATTGAGGAAGCCTTGATGCGCCTGGAGCAGTTGGCCCTGGCAGCCGCACCAGAATTGGGGTTGGCAGCCGTGCGCTCGATGGTTGCGATGGGCTTGGACGTGGTCGCCTTGATGGGAAGAGTCAACCGCTCAGGGAGAATTCAACGCACCTTACAAGCCATTGCGACAATCAAAGGAATTGATGCGACCGGGAATTATCGTTTGGTTTATCTCTACCGGGCAGAAGGTGAACAGAACACTCCTGTCTTTGAGTTGGCTTATCAGCAGATGGAGGGAATGAAATGAACCGCTTCTTAAAGTGGATCCTTATCGTTGTATTTCTACTTGTTATTGTAGGATGCCTGGTTTTTGTTTTCGTGAATCTCAATGCTTCTATGAAGGTGGATCCAACACCTATAAAAGTCGAGGTTTCGGAGGATGTTAATCGAACAAAGCAAGAGCTGGAAGACAAATTACGGAACGCTCCCTGGCAGGGGCTGCGGTTTATTCGAGATGAACGAACCTGGCGGTTCTACGGAGTGGCAGGTGAGACCAAGCAAATTGATTTCATCCAACCATTCAGTTTAGTTAAAGTCTATTACCTCGAAGCGGATGGTGATCTGAGCTTCACCTGGGCAGCGACGGAAATCCAATTTGCAGGAAAGCCTGCATATTCCCTGACCTCTCAACCCATTCGGGAAAGTCAATTGATAGCAGTCCAATTGAAGGGTGATTATGTCACCCAGAACGGGGTGTATTGGGAGGATTGCGATTCTGATTATTGTCATCTGGCCCAGATGATCGACACCATGCTCGTGCTCGATGACCAGGGGACCGGTTTATCTAACGGGTTTATCCGCTATGGCTGGGAACCGCCGACCTATCCCTATTACGGCTTCCTGTGCTGGCAAATTGTATCTGCAGAAAACAACCAGGAAAATCTCCTGACTGCCAAATGAGTGGAGTGAATATGGAACCGTGTGATTATCAGCGAAACATTCAATCCATCACCAACCCTGAAACCGGGCAGCAGGAATTCAAAGACCCTCAGCATCCTCTAGCTCGTAAAGATGGAATGGTGATGTTAAGCCGGCACTTGATGTCGTACTGTTTAGGGCGGTGGCTGCATCCTGGAGAGATTGTCATTTACAGGGATGGAAATCCTCAAAACCTAGGTAGTGAAAATCTGGAGCTTACGACCCTGTCGAAACTAGCTCACCGTTTTCGGGGAAATTCAGCGATTTTGCATTGTCCATACTGTGGGTTGCCCTTCAAAGTTCCTCCCTCTCAAAAAAACCGGCGTGTTTACCACAATGACACCTGCCGCAGACTTGCATCGCGTAAATTTGAGATTGATCCGGAAGAATTACGCCAGATGGTTTGGGAAATTCCTACTACCCAGATAGCCAGCTTGTACGGAGTTTCAGATAAGGCGGTTGAAAAACGTTGCCGAGCATTGGGTATATCCAAACCGCCGCGTGGTTATTGGACCAGACCGGAACGTGAAAGGGTCTCCCAGGAGGAGCAGGTATGAGTCCGTTTCGATTATTGATTGATGCCGGGGCTATATTTCTCGCCGGTGGCATCTTTCTGACGCTTTACAACACTTTGCTGACAGGTATTGAAATTGTCGTGAAAACTTGGCGCAGGACATTTATGTCTTGGGTAGGCCGGCGGCTGCGTGCCATGGGTGTCATTCAAGATAAGCCATATCAGGCACACCACGAATTGGATTGGAAACGGTTGGCATTGCTCATTGCGACACCCATGTTGGCAATGGCTGTACATGATTTGATGCTTTCACCTCTTGTCTTGATGATCGGAATGGTCATCCTGGCATGGATCAACTTTCAACAAAAGCAAGTCGAACGAGCACAAATCAATGAAGATGCTGAAACGGTTGCTTTGCAGATCCGATCTTTGATGAGTGTTGATCACTCCCTCCTTAATGCTCTGACGCAAGTCAAGTTGCCTGTGGGGGCAATGAACCGCGCCATTGAACAGGTTGCTAGCCGTTTGCGGATGCAACAAGCACCTCACCAAGCAGCCCAGGCGCTAAAGGGGTTACCCGGTAATGTCACATCGAGGCTTTCAGCTCTGATTGCGAATAACGCCCAACTCACCGATGAAATTCAGGATGAGTTGCTCGTTTCCCTTGAGCAGGAAGCGCACCGCCAAAAACTGCTACGCTCCAAGACTCGCCAGACGCTTTCGCTGGTGCGTGGAACGATCCGGCTCTTGCAAGGTGTGGTTGCCGCATCGATTTCTTTTGTGGTGTTGTCTCCAGCCTGGCGTGATTTTTTCTTGCAAGACATCTCCCATCGGGTGTTACTGGCTGTCATGATTTGTGGGGTCGTACTAGCCAGCCTATATTTTGAGTACGAAGTCTACCAATTGAGCTATGGAGAGGTCTAGTATGGATACCTTTTCCCTGGTGGTGGGCTTTAGTCTGGCAATCGGAGTGGGCATGGTTGCCTATACCGTAATTTCCATAATTTTTGAGACAGGAAGGAGGCTTAGCCGTCCAGTCCGGCGTGGACGATTACATGCACTCGGACTTGGCAACAATGACCAATACGAAGAGAAAAGAACAGAAGAAGCAATTCTAGGATTCGGAGGGATCCCCTGGGGAACCCTCTATGCGGGTACTGCCCTGGTCGGCCTGGTTCTTTTGGCTGTACTAGGTCCGCATCTTCCCAGCATCCGGCTGGGTTTCCTGGCATTGCCTGGCCTAGTGTGGTCAGCCAAACGTTACCTGATTCAGCAGCGTAAAAGGTTCATGGTCGGACAAATTCGTCAGTTTCTGATTGATGTACGTCTGCATATGAGCTTGCAAGGATCGCTCTTGCTGGGATTGGAGAGTATTGGCAGAACCACCCTGGAAACATCAGCGGTATATCAACGCCTGCAAAAGCGATTGAAGGGCAGTTCTGCCCGCAGTGGTTTGGATTTACTCAGCCAACTGGCGGAGGATTTGAAATCCCCGCAGTTGCTGCACGTTGTTCAACGTGTGCAAGCTGCCCAGCAGTCCGGAGGTGTCTCCGATGTTGATCAGGCGATAGCCGGTGTTATTGAAGAGTTGAACGAAGAGATTGGTTACCAGTCAGAAGAACAGATGCAGCGATTGCCCATGCGCATCACCTTACTGGCTATGCCGTTTCTCCTCGGTCCTATCGTTATCCTGTTGTTTTACCCGCTTGTTGATCGCATCCTGAAAACCCTTTCCGGGGTGTCGATTGGCGGCGGTTTCTAACCCATCTTTTTCAATGCCCCATCCGGGGAAAGGAGACTATTTATGTTGTTCGATAAGAAAGCATCCGAAATTCCACAATTTGTGGTCGTCCTGGCAATTGCTGTTGTTCTGGGCGCGGTAGCCGTCTGGGCTATCTTGAGCAATATCGGTACCCAGGGCAGTAGTATTGCGGACTGGATCAACAGTATCGCTGTGCCTGCCGCGCATCCATAATCATCGTTTTGTTTGAAGGTGGCCGGCTTTCATTCTAGAAAGCCGGCCAACAATCATCCCCTGATCAAAGAGAAGGAGGAATCATGTTGCATGATCGAAATGGGCAGAGTGTCGTCGAATATATTGTTGTCCTGGCGATCTTTATCGCTCTGGTTGGCGGCGCACTTTGGGAAGTTTTTTCCACTTTGAAGGTCAAGTTCAATGATGTCAATGCTGAAATCGGGTCTTAGGAAAGATCAAAAAGGCCAGGCAGCAGTGGAAGCCTTGCTCGTCCTGATGATTATGGCGTTGGTAATCTTCGGTAGCCTTGAGCTCAGCCGTGGAGTCGCCATCAGGCAAGCTCTGGATAGCAGCACTGGTGCTGCTGTCCGTGCCTTGTCCCTGGATCCCGCTCAATGGAGTTATTCCAGAGACTTGGTTCGGGATGGTACCAATCAGAATGTGATGGGTGAGAGTGTGACTACGACCCTCCAGGTCTTTGATGCAGCCGGGACTTTACGCAGTTCAGCCTGGCTTTCAGGAAGTCCTTTTGGTACGACTTTCATCTTGGAAGCATCTGCTCCGTTCCAGGCGGATATTCCATTTCTATCTGAACCGATCATGACGATAAAGGTTCAGCACTGGGGAATCGTGGAGAGATACCCATGATTTTTGAAAGAAAAGCACAATCTGCTGTGTGGGGATTGCTCACCATCCTGATTCTGGTAGTCATTGCAGGAGGATTGGTGGATATTTACCGGCTATATGCGGCGCGCAATTGGGCTTATTCAGTAGCACAAGAAGCTGCGCTTGCCGGCGCATCCCGTGGCAGGGACTGGGACACTGTTCTCAATTCCGGTTTTATCCAACTGGATCAAGCCGTAGCAAGTACTGAAGCTCAAAATTTAGTTAATTCTGCCATGCAGGCACGTGGAATTACTGAATATACCTTTTCAATCCGGGTGTTACCTGACCCCCTTGGCGGAACTGTATCTGGATTTCCACCACGTCCAGTTCGGCTGGGAGATGGTTTGAGCGACTGGTCAAGCAATGAGCCTGCGGTCGGGGTGTATCTGGAAGTACCAGTTCAGTGGACAATTCTGGATATTTTTGGGATTGATTTGAAAACCGTTCGAGTATTTGCGTCTGCCGGGGTTGCTCAATGAAAAAATTATTATCGAATCTAACAACTCGCAAGAAAACAATGTTGGGAATCATCCTGGCGGTTGTGGTTGGCCTGGTGATCACCATCTCTGCACTCGCCGATTATGGCCATCCCATTGTTGCATATAATCCAAATCCAGTGTCAATCACATTTCCCAGAGCCGGAAAAATTGTCTTATGGAATGTCCTTACATCAGGCTCTCCAGGGTATTTTTCGCGTTATTACTTTATCCGCAATAGCTGCAGGGTAGGTCAAAACTGCACCTATATGGATGTGATCAACAACCAGACTGTGCTTACCCCAATCACAGTCACTGCCGGCGAAACCATTCAGGTTAAGGGCTGCGATTGTTATGGAGGTAACTGTGGTTCTGGTGGGTGTGCAAATCCTCATGTAGGTTGGAAAACTCCACATCATAATTATTTTTGTGCGAGTTATTTTTATTCACAAAACTACGACCCAAGCGCAGGTGGAAGGGACTTTTCCAGCCTGATGACTGCATTTCTGGCTTCTGGGGATACCATCATTGGGACCCCACAATGCTGGGGAGACTGGGATGAAGATAATGCAAATGGTCGGTATGACCATGATTTTGAAGATTTTGTATTGGTTTGGGCATACCGGGATACATTCACAGGTTACCATGATGGGTCGTCTGGAACCGTGCCCCAAGCGCAATGCCGCGCCTATGGCTGGGTGATGCAAGATTCTGCTCCAGGGTTGGATATCAATTATCGCATCCTGGTAGATGGCAATACGGTAGCCAATGGAGTCGCAAACCAATATCGAGCGGATTTGACTGGAACTTGCACAAACGGCACTTGTGGGTTCACTCAAGATTTATGGGGATTGATCTCACCCAATGTCCAACACACCGTGCGGGTTCAGGCACAAAATCCCTATAACGCTTCCTGGTTTGACCTATCGGGAACTAATAAAACGATCCGCTGCTCTCTCCCGCCCAGTGTGGATTTGAAGGCGAACAATCAGGATGGGACGATTCGGTTGACTTCTCCAGCCCAATATACGTTGAGTTGGACATCGACTAATGCGGATATCTGTTCCGCTTCCGGAAACTGGAGTGGAAGTAAGAACCAAACAGGCTCTTCAAATTACTCCGGTATTACAGTTGGAACCTTTACCTACACCCTGACGTGCTCCAATCCAATTGGATCTGCTTCGGACAGTGTCACTGTCATTGTCTACAATCCGCCTGTCGTGGATTTGAAGGTCAATAACCAGGATGAACCGATAACCACTGTCTCCCCTGCCAGCTTTACTCTGAGTTGGGTTAGTAAGGATGCGACCAGCTGCACAGCGACGAGTACTAATGGAATTTGGACGGGAAATGTTGTTGTGACCGGAAGTCGATCCCTGAATGGAGTCGTCACCGGAACCCATACCTATACCATTACCTGCTCAAATCAGTATGAATCCGCCAGTGATTCGGTCACGGTGGTTGTCGTTGCGCCACTGAGTGGAACGATTTCAGTGACTTACGCACGATTGCTCCTGTTTGCGCCAAATCTTGGACAACCTGCACAAACCCTGATTGGAACCGTGTCAGGTGGTATTTCACCTTATTCGATTCTTGTATGGGTTCGAACACCATCGGGCGCCCTGATTTCTCTGACCCGCAGTGGATCAACCTGGTCTGTAACTCCTGAAAATTCTGGAGATCTCAATTTTGGCACCACCGAAGAAGGTATTTGGGCTGCCTGGGCAGATTTACAGGATAGTTCCGGTCAGACTTATCGAACTGTTAGCGCAGTATGGGAGGTGGCATGGCATCCCGTGCATGGTCGTCCATAATCCGTTTTCTATTGATTGTCCTTATTGTGATGACTACCGCCAGTTGGAATGTTTTACCAGTGAAAGCAGACGGCGGGGGAACTTGCCAGATAGCATATGGTCTAACCCCAACCTCTATCCCGGATTGGTTGATGCCGGTTGAAGAAAACACAGATCTAACTACCGCCAACCGCTATGACATATTGGCTGCAAAGCTGCTGTCATCCGGGCTGATCGATGGCTCTTCATGCCCGGCAAATGGTTTGAATCCAGATGGCTCTGCGAACGGTTGTGGTATCGAACTCGCCACAGATCAGGTGAAAGTCTCACAGAACCAATATGATCCGACGATCCTTACCTACTCTCGATCCAACGCTTTGCCCCCAAAGGTGGTCAAAGCAGTCATCGCGGTTGAATCGCAATTTTGGCCAGCGGCGAACTGGACACTGGGAGAAATTGGATTAGGTCAGATGACTGGATATGGTGCTGATCTTGTTCTGATGTGGCGTCCGGATTATTACCAAAGCATTTGCCGGCAAGCGTTCGGAGGAAAAAATTGTAGCACCCAATACCAGTTTCTTGACTTATCGACCCAATTGCTCCTGCGCGGATTAGTATTGAAAGAAATTGATGCTACCTGCCCAAGTTGTGCAGGTGGGGTCGACCTAGAAAAAGGCAAACAGGCGATACAGGTATTAACGGAAACCCTCAACGCCAGTTGTCTGCAATCCACACGAGTTATTTATTTGGCTACTGGGAAATCTCCTGCAGCATTGTTGAGCTTTGAGGATTATTGGCGTTTGGTTCTGGCAAATTATCACGCTGGAGCCGGTTGTGTTTATCAAGCGCTTCGAAAGACCGGAAACCCAAATAGTTGGAATAGCATAGCTGCTAATTTTTCCAGTGGGTGTGCCAGTGGTGCAGAATACATCCGGCGTATCGAAGGGCAAATCAAACCTTAGGGCAGAGGTATCTCATGGATTGGATAATATTTATTCTTGTTGTGGTCTGGTTAGGGATTGTATCTTGGTTCGATATTCGTAAAAATGAAATCCCACACAGCGCTTGGGTGATCATCCCGCTTGTTGGAGCATGTTTTTTTCGAACCTGGCAGGGAAATTGGGCTTTGGTTTTGCTTACCGTTTTGGTTGCAGCCGTTAGTGAGCGAGAAAGAATATCCCAGTTATTCGGGTGGGAGGAGATCGGGAAAATGATCACCTGGTTTCCGTTATTATTTCTTGGCGCATATCTTTCTGTTCAAACTTCACCTTTCGCAGCTCTGGCGATCATCGGTTTTTGGGCTGCTTGGGAGTTGAAGTGGTGGGGCGGGGCGGATGCTGTCAGTGCCATAACCGTTTGTCTGATATGGCCCAGTGAAATCTTTATCTTTGCATTTCTAGCATCTCATCTCGTTGTGGTTTTAGTCTTAGGTTTGGTATCAGCGATTAGGGAAAAGAAAATAAGTTTGCACCGACTGCCAGGAATACCCATTTTATTGGCATCTGTAATCTTCTTGAAAATCAGCCTTGTCTTCCTGAACTAAATCTTGTGAGGGGTTGACCTATACTTTGGAATTCAGTACAAAACTATCAATGTCTTCTTCTCTTACACGAACGGCTTTGCCAATTCTGACAACTGGAATTACACCCGTTCGCATCAGGTGATAAGCTCCTGATTTGCTTGATCTTAGGTATTTAGCCACTTCCTCTGCTTTCAATAAGCGCTTTTGAACACTAGATGGAGGTTGGGTTTTGTCAACTATAGGTTTTTCAGGAGACTGGTTTGGATTAACCCGGATAAGATTCTTGACCCCTCGTCTTTCTCGCAATTCGCCAACTTTTTCACCTAAAGCCCAGAACAGGAATTCATTTAGGGTGATTCCTTCGCTTTTTGCATACACTTCAATTTCCTTTATAAGTTCGTTGGGGATATTTATTTCCAGTTTTTGTACCATTGGGGCTCCTTATTATTGAAAAAAGTATTTATGGTTATTATCGCAAATTTGACCACCTTGGATAACAACAATCCATCACTATAATTAAAGATAGACAATCATTAATTAATCGTTGGCCGGATAGAACCTTCTGGGATTCTGTCCGGCTTTATTTATCTAAACACTCCGTTCATAACAGAATGGGAAGGAGATACTCCTGATTGCCAGCATTGCATTATTAGCCTTGCTTTTTGCCTGCACGATTTATGATCTGCGAGATCGTGAAGTTCCGATGCCATTAACCGTCGGAGGACTGGTTGGTGCCGGCGTATATGCGTTGTTCATTGGACTGTGGGCTCCTGTGTTACTGACCATCGCTTTGACCCATGTAGCAGATTTCAACCCAAGAGAGAAACGTCTGGCCTTCGGTTTGACCTTAGCCGCGTTTTCTGCAATTTTCCAACCTTCAGCAGCCTTGATTTGTGCCCTCATTCTCGGATTCTGGTTATTGTGGGAATTTGGAATCCTGGGCGGCGCAGATGTGAAACTATTGATCGCTGCGACACTTGTCTTAGGGAATCCAATTGTTCTGATCCCCATTGCGGTTTCTGGGGGAATCCAGGGCGTAATTGCAAGCCTACAAAAGAAGAGAGAGATTCCTTTTGTCGCATCGATATTCTGTGGAACCTTGTTGTTTGTTGTTTATCCATATTTCTAAAAAGGAAGGAGGTGATTGGCTTTGCGTTTCCTAAAAGATAACCGGGGAATCGAGTCGACGGAGGTCGCTTTGATCATTGCAGTGGTTGTCCTGGTCAGCTATGGAGCTTACCGATTGCTGGGACAGAATATCGCTGCCATCGTAACTGATGTTGCTGGAAGAATTTAACCATTTCAATGTTCTGTCAGCAATGGCAAAACTGGCAGAACGATTTTTATCAAGGAGGACAATGAAATTTCTCAAAGATAACCGTGGGATGGAATTACTTGAAGCGGCCATTACCACCCCAATAGCGATTATGGTGATGTTGGCTATCGTGAACTTGGGAATGTTGGTCTACGCCCAACAAGCGGTGCAAGCAGCGGCCAGGCATGGCGCTCGTATGGGAAGTGTGGCACAGCAATGCCCGGCCTGTTATGCAATGAGTGGAGCTAAATCGGCAATTGCTCAAGCTGGGATATTAGAGAATACTTCTGTTAGCGTCTTGTCTCCTGGAGGGAGCGCAGGTAGTATTCTCAAAATCCAGGTAAGTGGCAGCGTCCCTAATTTTATGGCTCCCTTGACCAGTTTGTTTCCTGGATTGCCCGGGCAGACATTTACGGTCCGAGCGGATTCGACATTTCGCCAGGAGGGCTGGTAATGCTGCTGCGTGATCGGCGGGGTTATTCAATGACATTCTGGGCGGTGTTCATCGGGCTGGTGATGATTCCAGCCCTTGCATTGGCAATCGAACTGGGCCGCTATTTCTATGCGATTTCGGAAGTAGCAAAAGCTGCGGACGCAGCAGCTGTTGCAGCCTCTGCCGAGATCAACCAGAAAGTGTTCCAAGATACAGGGAGTCTGATACCCACTTCAAAGACGTGGGGGAATGCCCAATCTTATGTGACTTCCAATACAACAGGTTTGTCTGCCAAAGGGGTTCATGCATTCGTTACAAACATTCAGGTCAATGGAGGAGATAACACCGTTCGGGTCGATGTGTCCGCAGATTTGTCCATTTTATTTCCTTCGGTGGTTCCTAAGGTGCTGGTAACTCAAACCGGAGTGGCAAAACTACGTGTATTCACACATTAATCCGTTTAATACTCATTAAGAGCCAACGGAATGACTCAGCGGCAGCGGCGGGACCGCGAGACTCCTTTATAATTATGCACCATTTCTGACAAATAGATCCTACGTAGAGTGGCAGGGCAGCTGTCCGGCTGGAGCTGGTGTTGGCTTGCTTTTTGATTTTGAAGACTCTATTTGTTTATTTTCTCCAACACATTTCCCAGCAGTTTGCGAGAAATAATTTTCCAACGTGGCAATTCTTTGCGCTCATCGCGCACTGCTTGAAGCCGTGTTTCGTATTCAGAAGGAGTTTCGACAAGAAAAGAATTTATGCCGCGAGAGCTTCTAAAAATTTCAGTTAAGTCTTTCAATTGTTTGGAAATATCCTCTAAATTTTCCTCAGTTGTTTTGCCAGGTAAAGTGGATTGTTTCAAATACTCAAGGTCAAAATCAGTATTTTCATCGAACAGTTGCCCAGATACAGAACTGTAAATAATTCTTATTTGATATTTAGTGGGTTTGCCATCAGCAAGAAATTTATAACCTGCGTCGATTATTTGGCGATAAGCTTTGCCTTGCGGCATAAAACTTATTGGCTTTTGGAACAAGGAAACTTCGCTAAGCTTTCTGCCTGCAAAATCAATGGGGTCAGGTTCAAATTTGAAAGTAACATCCACTGCTGGAGAGTTGCCAGCGTTTTGAATTTCTAAATACAAACCGCCTCTATTTGTGCCATCAAAATACCCCACTATGTAAGGTCTCTCTTGATTCTCTCGCTGACGTTGAGCTTCAGTTGCTTGCATTAATCCAGCAATCGAACTGATCGCCGCAAACACCGCTGACACAGCTGCAATACCGATTGTAATTGTTGTCTGAGATTCAGAAAATCCTGTTACCAAAAACCAAGTGAATAAAACAGAAACAGCCAGCAAGAGAACAGCAATTACGAAAATTCCTCTTTTTGCAATCTCTTGCCAAATGTGCTTAAGTTTTCGTCTCATGTATATGAGTTACCTTTGAACGTTTTTTTTGTTGTGCAAGGAGCAAGCCAACGGATTGGCTCAGCGGCAGCGAAGGGGGGAGCTAGATATCTTTGTTATTATCACGCACTTCTCGCAAGACTGATGCAAACCCGCAATGGTGGGGCGGCTGTCCGCTAGAACCGGTGTTTGCCGCACCTTACTTCTTGATAGCGCCGCTCTTCTTACCTTTCTTTTTAGGGATCATCTTGCTGGTTGTAGTCAATAAAGCTCTCTCGATCAAGTCTTCACTTACATTCTGCCACGAATCTATTGTGAGCGCCCTCTCTTCCCGTAGTTTCTCATTTTCGTCGAAACCTCGGACAATAAGTTCAAGTGGTGCTTTCCGTTGATCGCCGCGCTGAACACCGTCTGTCCGCGCCTTGATGATAGCTATGACAAGATTGATGATATTTGCTGTGAGACTCATTCCGGCTGTTGCGAAAGCCAAATATACGAGCAATTCTGGTCCGCTCTCGTGCTCCTCAAAATCGAAGTCACTACTTGGATGCGAGCGCAAATATTCATCAATAATTTGATATGCAATTGGAGAATGCTCTCGGTGAAAACAACCTCCGGAGGGACGGATTTTGATTGAGATTGGAATGCCCTCACCTTCAACGGGTGAAGATGGATGGAATCTTACCATTCTCCTACGGAATTCATCTTCCCAAGTCATGGGTGTCTCCTTATTTTACTGCGCCAGACATTTCAGCGTATGCGGCTAACTATTAATTAAACGGAATCTTGACAAGTTGCATTGACACCGGATAACTTACCTAATTGAGTAGAATATCCCGTTTAAACACTCGGTTAACAATATTCAGGTGCAATTTATTCTAAAACCATTATATACCAAGTATTTCTGAGTCATTCGCATGAGTGAGCTACCGGACCATAAACCTAAAAAGCTGCTCAATTACATCCAAGATGCATTCTGTCTGAACCATTTCTTCTCCTTGGGCTTTGAGAAAACCTGTGTTCAATGGTTGCGATAGTGATATCCCTCAATAATAACCATCTGGTGCCAGAGGCTGCTGCCTTGCTTGACTCATTGATTAACGCGAATATCCCCCTAGGATGAGCCTCTTTTTATTGCTATACTCTTATTACAACTGAATATTATTTTTCTCTATCGTTGGCCGGACATAACCCACTGGGATCTGTCCGGCATTTTGTTTAAACCTCATTAAGAGGCGATTCTGGCACAAGGAGGTTCTTTTGATCAATGAATTAGTTTTGGAAGGGATTGTGGTACGTGAGCCATGGAAATTTATGGATGACCTGTTCTTCCGGTTGGTAATTTATCGTGACAGCGATCTGCCAGCCAAGAAACTTGATCTGGAACGGGACGCGGGTGATTACATCAACATTCGGGTCAATGGTGGAGCGAACGGTTTGATCCATATCCGGCGAGGTATGCGACTGCGGGTGCATGGTTTCCTTCAATCTCGGGATTACAGGGAAAGCCTGGAAGAATTTATCAGCAAAGCCCGGAAATCCAAGAACTGTGCTGACCTGGTAGTGGATATCAAAGCCTGTGATCTGAAACAAAACCAGGTGCTCATTGACCGAAATGTGGTTGAAGCGGTTGCCAGGCGCATCATTGTGTTGGATGCAGCCTCACCGAATGAGAAAAAAACCAGATCAATTGAGAGAGTTACTACTAGTAGGCACGCCGAAGCAGAAAATGATTCAAGTGAAAAAGTATCTGCTTCTGGAGAAATTGACACAACTGCTGATTAACTCATCAAGTCAACATAAAACGAAGGTGCGCAGTGGTAATAGTTTTTTTGTTTGGTTACCTGCAAAAGACCTAAGCGTGTAAAAAATGTTGAATGGATGAGTTCAGACCTGAAGTGAATTCTTAATACTTCAGGGTTATGAGGAGGATCACAAGATGACGCTCGAATCCCTTGCGTAAAGCAAGTTGGATTTCGAGAACTGTCATCGTCAAACTCCCTTTTGTATTAGGAGTGAGTGATCCTCCTTTTTGTTTCCGGGGGTTCCCGGATTGTAGGATTGCACTTTAACAAACAGCCTTTTCCTCTCTTGAGGCGTCTTGGCGTGCTGAGAAGCAGAAAGGTTCATATCACATGGAGAAAACAATCCCCCTCCCTAATATGCCCTATCGGGTATCAGTTTGAAGGGGGCACATGTCACGTGGGTGGATAAAGAAACTTTTTATCCACCCACATATACACATTTTGACAGGACAGCGAATGCCTGCGAAGAAGCAGCTGGCTTCTCCCCTGGCGTTCTCTGCCCTGTGATTTTTCACGGGTAGTCAAAAACGTTGGAACACTCTTGGCGTTTTCCCAAGGGTTGGTCTTTCGTACCTGTTTTTCTCAATTCAACGTTGGAAATTTTCACAAGGAGGATTATGCAAGTAACACAAGATCTCATTCAAGCACAAGCTGAACGAACTGAGCGCGCACGCTCGGCCATCCTCGCTGGTAAGTTCTTGGTCACCCGGACTTCACCCCAACAATGGACGGTCAAAAATGGCGACAAGTTACCCTATGTCGTTTCATTGAAACCCTTACAGAGTGATTATGTTGGGAATGACTGGACCTGCACCTGTATGGACTTCCAACAGCGAGGACCGCTAATTCTTTGCAAACACATTGAAGGCGTCCGTCTATTAGAAGCGGCGCAAAATCAAATCCCACAATTAACAGAAAAGGAGAACCACATGAACGATTCAACCCCCTCAAACGAAGGGAGCCTGGGTGATCGGTTGAGCCGCATTCTCTGGGAACTGCGTCAACCTCTGGATATGTCCCGAGTGAAACGCAGGCAAGCCCCAGGAATGGGATCTGTACCTTACCTGGAAGGATACGATGTCATTGACCGCGCCAACAGCATTTTTGGATTTACCTGGTCTTTCGACCTGATTGGTGAACCGGTCATCGTGCGCTGGCAAAAAAAAGTGTTGATCTGGAACCAGCAAGAAAAGCGTAAAGTCCCGTCACTCGATGCCAACGGCAATGTCCAGGTCGAGGAAGTTGGCCTGGTGTACATCACCGGTAAGGTGACCGTTGATCTCGATGGAAAATTGTACTGCCATGCTGATTTGGGACGATGCGTTTTCACAGGAGACACTCCGGAGGTTCTGGATATGGCGTTAGCTGGATCTGCGACAGATTGTCTGAAGCGCTGCTTCCGCCAGATGGGTGAGCAGTTTGGAAATTCGCTATATGACAAAGAAATTGCCCAGAATGCCGGGTTAGAACAGAACCGGTCTACTGGTGCAAATTCACCCACTGCCTCTCAGTCTACACGCCCCGTTGTTTCAACACCTGTGCCTACCTTACCGGTAGTGCGCAAATATGGCGACGGTGTCAGCGTCAACGGCAACGCCTCCGAACAGGAAGCGTTTGACCAGTTTAAGGACAAAACAGGCAAAGTTCCATCATCCAAAGATGAACTGCGCACCTGGTTAACAGGTCAACGCAGCACAATCACGCCGGCATCCGTTGCCGCGTAAACCCACCCTCATAAATCAGAAAGGAAAATCACAATGTACCAAACCGTCATTCTCATCGGAAATCTGGGCAAAGACCCAGAAATGCGCTTCACCCCCAGCGGGCAACCGGTCACGACCTTATCTGTTGCAACCAACCGCCGGTATAACGGCACAAATGGACAGCCGGTTAAGGAAACCACCTGGTTTCGCATCACCGTTTGGGGAAAGCAGGCTGAAGCCTGCAATGAATTCCTTCATAAAGGAAGCAAAGTTCTGGTTGAAGGCCGTCTTACACCGGATCCAGAAACCGGTGGACCGCATATCTGGGAAAACAATGGGAAGGTCGGCGCCTCATTTGAGGTGACCGCCTCAACTGTACGTTTTCTCTCCGGTCGTGAAGATCAGGATGATCAGGAGCTCCCCGCGAATGGTCAGTCTGGTGCGAATCCGGATGCGAGCGACATCCCATTCTAGCTCTTCCGTAAATCAAAGGCGAAGCACAACTAAGGACATACCAATTCGGGTATGTCCTTTTCTATTTTAGATGAAAAACACAGGAGGAACACATGGTCAAAGCAAAAATCACAATAGGCACTTGTTATGGAGATGCGGACATCCCGGTTGAAGTTCTGGGAAAGGGGCCACGACCTGGGACAGCCTGGGTACGTGCTCTGGATGGACTGGAACCGTTTACCAAGAACAGTCATGGCGGTCCATATCAGGATAGCACGTCCATCGTTCTCATCCCGCACTTAAGGGACATTCAAATTGAGAGCGATCCGGTCGAAGAACTGATTGAAGAACCGGCTCAGGAAAATGAAATAAAAGTTCAACTGCCAGTTCCAAATCAGAGTATCCCCTCAGACTGGTTCTTGGAGAGTGCTTATGAAGACCGCACCTTCTCCGAGTAATCCAGCTCTTCTGGAAAGAGGTCGCAGCACGATCCAAAAGAACTTCAAAAGGCCAATGATCCGAGAGAGCTCCCCAGTTGCTACGCCAACCGTGTCTGTCCAGGGGTATTTATACCTGGTAGATTTTGGCTCTGGGAGTTCACAACGATTCCATCGGGTTAATAAAACCAAGGAATGCTCGTGTGGCGCGACTTATTGCCAAGCGATTGAGGCGGTGCGGCTATATCTTCAAGCCGGTGGCGCTCGCGCCCCTGACCCAGAAGGAATGCCACCCTGTCCGATTTGCGGAAGCAAGACCTACCGGGATCGGAATTGGGACGGTAAATACACAAAGGAATTGGGCTGGCGCTGTACGAATGGTGGTTTGCATCATTTTCTGCAGGCCAAGACTGAAAGGATCAAAAAAAACTTTGCCGAACATCCCTGGCTGATCCCACCGGCTCCTGGTTACCCTGGCGTTAGGCGGGATGAATTGATGACCTGGGAGGAGTGCGAAGCCATCAACCGCAAGGTTTTCCGGGAAACTGGATACGACCCAACTGCATGAAACTCACAGCCCCAATGGAGGGGACAGCATCCCTCCGGGGGTGGTCTGTCCCCTTTTTCAAAGGAGATAGACATGAACGACATCCAACCGTTTCTCATCGAAACTACATATCCGCAAACTTACAGTTTCCACCGACTCAAGCATTTACCCGTTCGAGAGCAACCATCTTTCCGGGTAAGTAAAGACTCAGACGCATGCAGTCTGGCTGAATTGCTGGCTGTCATCATCGGTGGTGCAAATCAAATCGAATCCGCCGAACGACTGCTGACGCAATTTGGCTCTATCCAGAAGATTGCCCAGGCCCATGTCAACGAGATCGCTAAAGTACCAGGGGTGAGTAACTTAACAGCCCTGCGGCTCAAAGCAGCCTTAGCACTCGGACGGAAACTGCTGCAACCAGAAGATGAACGTCCGACGATTCGCTCGCCTGGAGATGCAGCTCAGATACTGATGCCGATGTTGGCGCATCGCGAACAGGAATACATGGTGGTGATGCCACTCGACACACGCAATCGCATGTTAGACGTGATCGAGATTTACCACGGCTCGCTTAATTCCTCGATGGTGCGTGTCGGTGAACTTTTCAAACCGGCACTACAACGGAATGCAGCGTCAATCCTGATCGCGCACAACCATCCGTCCACAGATCCAACCCCTAGCCCAGAAGATGTTAGTGTGACCCGAGCCATTGTCCAAGCAGGAAAGCTCTTGGATGTAAGCGTTGTGGATCATCTGGTGATCGGATTATCCCACTGGGTATCCCTCAAGGAAAAAGGGTTGGGATTTTCATAATTCACAGGAGATAAAAATGGATCAACTACCCACACTACAACAACTGGAGTACCTTGAATCAGGTTTCGAGGTATCCAAAATCCTGGCGCATGCCGGGTTTTCAATGGAGAAGCCGGCTTTCTCAATCACATGGGGACAAATCGCTGAAGAGATCGCTCACACCTTGTCTGATCACGGATTGCCTCCAGATCGATTGGAAGAAGACTTTTTAATCGACTTGGCGCAAGGAATCCAGAATGTTCTTCAAAATGATGATGTGCTTTTCTGGCGCAATTCCGTCCGCGCTTATACCACGGATCAACCCACTTTCATGGCTTTCATGAGCTCGCCAAATGAGGAAGATGACGAAGGCTCCCTCACTGAGCAATACGAAAATGCAATTCGCTTAGGGGATGACGAGGCATATTGGCCAGATGGTGGTGCATCTGCTGATTTATTCGACGAATTCTAAACCAACTAAGACACGCAGGGAAAGAAATCCTGCGTGTCTGACATAAAAACAAGGAGATCCAGTATGACATGCAAAGTGATTGTTCAAAAGGGTACATTTGCCGATAGTCTGGCGATTGTCGGGCGGGCGGTAGGATCACATTCTCATTTACCAATCCTATCGAATGTGCTGCTCAATAAGGATGAAGGGCAATTACGCCTTTCTACTACTGACCTGACTATGGGTGTTACGCTTTGGATGGATGCCAATATGGACGGCGAGTTGGGAATAACCTTGCCTGCCAAGACGTTAACTGATGTGGTCAATTCCCTGACGGAACCGGAGATTGTGTTTTCAGTGAATGGAAAACCTGAAGCATCCCTGAAATGTGGTTCTTACAAAGGAGTTGTCAAAGGAGTAGAGGCATCCGAATTTCCAACCATCCCAGTATTTGATTTTTCTGATGGTGTATCCCTGGAAGTAAACATTCTCAAAGAGATGATTCTAAAAACAGCGTTCGCTGCTTCGATGGATGATAGCCGACCGGTTCTGACCGGAGTGCTGCTGAATATTGACGGGAAATCTGTTTCGATGGTGGCGACGGATGGTTTTCGCTTGGCAATCTGCAAAGCGGAATTACCGGTTGCTCTTGGGAAAAAACAGTTGAACATTCCTGCTTCAGTCCTGAAAGAAGTGTTACGGATCCTGGGAGCTACAAAAGCATCCCAGATCACCCTTTGTCTGCCCGCCACGGGTAGCCAATTGGCGATGCGTTGTGAAAACGTGCAAATCGTTTCGCAGTTGATTGATGGGAAGTTCCCTGACTATCAGGCGATTCTACCTAAAGGATACAAAACCAGGACAGTGATTGGTGCTGTTGACTTGCTCAAAGCATGTAAACAGGCTGGCATCATCGCCCGCGAGGGCAGTAATGTGGTGCGTTTTCACCTGAAACCTGGAATTGATCAAACGGGAAAGGTCCAGCTACTATCGGAATCCGACGAAACCGGTGCGAGCGAAATCGAGCTAGATGCCACAGTTGAAGGCCAGGAATTGGAGATCGCCTTCAACGTTAAATTTCTGCAGGATGGCTTGGAAGCCATTTCTACTAGGAATGTGGTCATTGAAATCAACGCCCACAACACACCGGCCATCATTCGTCCAGCTGAAGAGGAGGGTTTTCTGTACGTGCTGATGCCAATGCATATTGATGGGAAATAAGATCTGAAGGGGGACCACAAATCCCCCTTCGAACCATTTGAGTAACAATCTACACGTTTACAAAGGATGGCAAACCCGATCATCCAAACCCTTGGGTAATCGGGTTTGCTATTCTGTTACACGTTTGTGTACAGAAATGCTTGAACGTTGGCTGATTCTATCTACTTCAACGTTGGTAATTAATCTCAAAACCCCACAGGAGGAACAAATGAACATTTATGAAGACAAATACCTGCGCGAAAAAGTGAACCGCATCATCGCCAGGCAAAAAGAGGGCAAAATAGTCATTGCTGCCTATAAAGACGGCAGCGGACTACCAGCCAGGGAGGATCTCGGTCAAGAACTGACTCGTGCAGCTTATCCTTATGATTATGCGGTTGGGAAAGCCGGTTTTCTGAATTACGATTCAGAACTCGGTGCATACTTGTTTACCGCAAAAGTAGGTGAGAAACTGCCACCAATTTTGGCCAACTACCGTCCTTTAGCTCTGGCGGAAGCCAACCTCGATGTGCAAGATAGGAGGATCAACATCCAATGTGGTGAAGCCAGCGTCACCTTCACCGGTGTGCAGCCCTGGAAAGGACTGTACGAAGTTCTTCGGGAGGTGAATGAAGAGCTGGCACGGATCAATGCCGGGATCGTCATATGGAAAATCATTCCAAAAGATAATGGTAAAGCCAAACCTGGTAATCGTCTGTTTCCAGAAGCAATCCCAAAGCTGCGTAATGGGCAGGCGATGGCGCATGTCACCGGTTATGCCTACGACAGCGACCATTTCCTGGCTTACATCGGCTTGGTTGGTTACAAGACCAGCCTGGAGTCGCTGCGGGTGACGATCATGTGTGCCAAACCGCTGCAAATAACGCAGGATGGTGTGGGCGATGTTAGCCTTATCCCCACTGACAAGTATGAACAAGCCTGGCAAGCTATGCCGGAATACACCAGCCATCATGTTGGTTTCGTATCACGGTTAGGAGTGCCTGGAAAATGGGAACCAGAAGATCTCAGCGCATATCTGCTTGTCTTCCGAGGGACGCATGACGCAGAGGATGAAATGATCCGGCTCTTCATCGAGCGGATCAAGGAAACTCTTGAAATGCCGATCCTGGACGATTGGGGAGTTACTCTGTGGAGACAAGCTCGCAACCAGAAGCTGGTTCAAGACCTGGTCACAGGCGGCGATTGCATCCTGGGAGCCAGAATTGACTTACAGGCTGACTGGCAGGAATTGTTGACCGAGTTATTGGCACAGGAGGATATCTCACTAACCGTCTGAACGAACAAGTAAAACTACTCTCAATATCACCCCGGAGGGGGCGCTTTTCATCCCCTCAAGGGGTGGGACGCGTCTCCTGCGGGGATATTTTTACCTAAAGGAGTGAAAAATGCGTCCACCAGCAATCGAACGAATGGGGTATTACCCCACAGATGACCCGGTTGTCGAGATCATCCGTACTTACCTGAAACCGTCCATAGAAAAAGGGCGGTTATTTGATCCGTGCGCAGGAGAAGGCAAAGCCGCTTCTGCCTTGGGCAATGCGCTAAACTGCGAAACCTGGGGAGCCGAACTCTCCCCGGAACGAGCTGAGAAGGCACAAATTGTGATGGATAAGGTTTACCAGGCACCCTGGCAGGCCTGTGTTCTGAGCGACGAAAGTGTCTCCTGGCTCTACCTGAACCCACCATATGAGTTTGATCGTTTCGATGGTCAAAAGAGGCTCGAATGGGATTTTCTCAAGACGACCACATCCAAGCTGATGCGCGGTGGGCTGCTGACCTATATCATTCCCCAGAAGATTTTAGGAATGATGGAAGTCGCCCGTCTGTTGGCAGGTCACTATGAAGCCATCACGGTCTATCGTTTTCCGGATAGCCTCTACGAAAAGTTCAAACAGGTAGTGGTACTGGCTTATAAGCGCAAAGTCTTTCATGCTCCCACCGACAAGGAGGTGCTTTCCCTGGAAAACATGGCAACAACCGAATTGGAACCCATCGAAACCGTTATTGAACCAGTCTATGAACTGCTGCCAGCGCCTTCACGTGGTGCGAACGGCAAACCGATCGTGTTCAAGCGTACGGATTGGGAACCGGATGAAGTGGTTGAAGCTACGATTGAAGCAGGTGTCCATAATACCAGCGAATGGCTGGATCTGATCCACCCCATGCGGGGATTGGCGCAGTTATCACAACCGGTTATGCCCTTGAAAAAAGGTCATATAGCCATGCTCATGGCCTCTGGCATGATGGGCACGGTACGCTTGACTGATGAAGCGGGTAAACCAATGCTTATAAAGGGACGGGTGATCAAGGTGGTTGAAAAGACCGAGCAGCCTGACTCCAAAGAAGCGGATACAGTAGTGGAAACCTATAAAGATCGCTTCGTTACAACGGTGGCTGTCCTAAAGCAGGATGGTATCCAGGTGATCCAGGACGTGAAAGGGCTTTCGGAGTTTATGAAAGCTCATGGCGAGAAGATCGCTGCGCATGTACTGGAAACCTACAAACCGCTCTACAATCTGGACCCGACGCAGAAGGAGGCAACCGTTCTGGATGCACTCGGGACACGGCGTAAGCCGTTACCGGGACAGGAAAGGGCTGGATTGTTACCTGCCCAACGACACGCTGCAGCAGCGTTGGCACGCTCGATTCGTAAAAACGGCGTGGCGAACTGCCAAGCAGAAATGGGTACGGGAAAAACAACGATATCAACCGGTGTGCTCGAATTGCTTGATGCTTATCCGGCAATCGTCCTTTGTCCACCGCACCTCGTTCCCAAGTGGATTCGTGAGATCGAAGAAGTGATCCCCGACGCACATGCACGAGAATTGCGGCGCATCGGTCGAAATAGTGACGAGGTTTATGATGCTAATGATGTTCGTGGTTTCCTGGAGCAATATCAGCAAGCCAGTGAAACCGCTCAAAGAACTGGAGGCGCAAAACCTAAATGGGTGGCAATCGTAGCCCATACCTCTGCCAAGTTTGGAGCAGGATGGCAGCCGGCGGTAATTACTCGAAAGACAAGAGATCCACTGACTGGGAAGATTGTGAATGCCTGTGCCTGTCCAGGCTGCGGCAAAGTTGTGATGGTCGAGAAGGATGGTTTCTTCGTCCCTGTGACTGACACAGATGAATTGTCAGAAAAACGCCAATTTTGTCACAATCGGGTTCCAGGATGGGAGTTGGACGCAGATGGAAGGATAAAACTTGATGCCAACGGTGACTCAGTATGGGGTACACGTCCATGTGAAACACCCCTCTTCGAGTTCAATGGAGCACGGCGGCATAGCATTTCAGAATTCATTACCAAGCATGCCAAGGGCTCTTTCAAGCTGCTAATTGCCGACGAGGTGCATCAATTCAAATCCAAGTCATCGGATCGTGGTGTGGCGTTTCACCAATTGGTAACATCAACTAAGTGGACGCTGACCCTCACCGGTACGTTCTTCGGTGGAAAAAGCACCTCAATCTTCTGGCTATTGCACCGCTTGAACCATGGTGTCCGGCGTGACTTTGCCTTTCATGATGAAAAACGCTGGGCTCGACTCTATGGTGTACTCGAAACAACGCGTAGGAGAAGACGTAACGATGACGCGGATGAGGATGGTGTGTACACCGGCAACAGGCGCTACCGTAATCAGGCGAAAGAACAACCGGGTGTTAGCCCGGCCATTGTAAGTCGGCTACTTGACACGACAATCTTCCTGAGTTTAAAGGATCTGAACATGGCGATGCCGGCTTACAAAGAAGAGGTGGTTGCCCTGGATATGCTTGACGACCAGGGGCAGCAATACCACAACATGGATAGGAGTCTGAAGCAATTAGCGGTTCAATCCAGTCGATACCTTTCCACCTGGCTTCAATGGAGCCTGGCGCGACCTAACTCGGCTTTTCGAGATGAGGTTGTGCTCGTAGATGAGGTAGATGACGAGGACGGAAAATCAATCCGAAAAGTACCGCTGATGGAGTTGCCGGCAATCAACCCGAATGGTCACAAATGGCTGCCGAAAGAAAACTGGCTGGCCGACTTCTGCAAGATCGAGAAGCAGCAAGGGCGCAAAGTGCTGATCTATGTTCGGCAGACTGGCACCCGGGATATTCAAGATCGGGTGATGATGCCTCTTCAAGCTAATGGACTGAGAGTGTCCATCCTGGGCAGTAATGTTGACCCGCGTAAGCGGGAAGAATGGATTGCCAAACGGGTGAATACCATCGATGCTTTGATCTGTAACCCTCGGCTTGTGGAAACGGGTCTTGACCTGGTGCAATTCTCAACGGTTGTGTTTTTTGAGATCGAATATTCGCTGTACACACTTTGGCAAAGTGTCCGACGTGTGTGGCGGTTGGGGCAGACCCAACCGGTCAAAGCGATTTTCTCAGTCTACACATCAGCAATGGAAGCGACAGCTTTGGCCCTCATGGGCAGGAAGATGAAAGCTGCTCAACTGGTCTACGGTGATGAGGTCGGAGGTGCAATAGTTCCCGAAGAGGAAGGTGACTTTCTCACACAACTGGCGCGTGATGTGCTGGATGGGGCGAAGCTCTCTGACTTGCAAACCCTATTCGCTGATGATCTGCAAGTCAGCCATAATCCGATGGGGAGTTTAACCACTCCGAGTGCTGTAATTGTTCCAGGTCCGAAGGTTATGACCTGGGATGACTGGATTACCCAAAAGACGACGGTCGTTAGAAGAACAAGGAGAAAGGAGGTTGTACCGGAGGGACAGATGGGATTGGAATTTTAATTAATAAATAGCTCTGAGACACATCAGAGCTATTTTTGTATATATTATTAAACTCGAGTGAAGTGTAAACAATAATGATGCAATGTATTGCTTACCCAATGGATACCCACAGCAAAAGGTTTAATCCCTACATCATCTTGGCACCAAAAAGTTGTTCCTGCATATTTGTACATCCCATTTGGTTTACATAATCGGTAAACGATGTCCCAAGCCAAGGTGTAGACTATATGTTCGCGTTTCACATTCTTTACAACCACCGTAAGACCCGCTCCCGGTTTAAGTTTGTAAGCCACCTGAATATAAACCGACTCTAATAATTCTAAAAACTTGTCATAATCTTGAGTATTACCCAAATCATTAATACTTTCTGAGTACACTAACCGAAGGTTTTGCTTCCGTCTTTTTTCTTGGTTTTCACTACCGGGGTTTGTTAACATACTCCAATAAGGAGGGCTAGTTACCGCATAATCAAAAGTAATATCTATTAATTCCTGAATATCGGTTAGTTTAGTGGAATCACCTTGATAAACAAATCCCTTTGCTGATGAGTAAAAGCTTTCAAATAGTGAGGGTCTGAGTTCTTCATCGATTCTTTTTTGTGAGATATCTACAAATTCGGGCATAAGATCAATCCCATATCCGTTACGCCCGGATCGAATTGCAGCGACAACAGAACTTCCTGTGCCTACCATTGGATCGAGGATCGTTTCGCCTGGTTTCGTAAATAATTCAATGAATTCGGAAACCAATGTTTCTGGATATTTCGCTGGATGTAGAGCCTCATTTTTCTTCCGAGGAGGTGGTTTGGGAATTATCCAACCGGGAATCTTTAGATCCGTATCGGAAAGGTTAATTGAGGAGGATAGTATTTTTTGACTTGGGCGCTCGTCTTTTTCAGCCTGCATAAGCACAGAATAAAACATTCGATGTTTATTTTCAATCAAACCAATTTTTTCATCCCGCAATCGGAGATTGTCGCGGCAAGCTATCGCTACTGACCAAGGGATAGGAAACCCACTCCCACCTTCATTAGGCATGTTGACTAATAAACCACAATAACGCAAGGGAATAAGTGCTTGTCTAAGAGCCTTCATCATTTCATCTGCGTAGTGAATAAGGTATTCGTCCAATGAAGCCTGCTCTGTTATCAAGTGCCTTAGGTCAATCAGAATAAAATCATTGTCCTTATTATTTTGTAGAGTAAAAATAATATCTTTAAAATTTGTTCCTTTAAAACTGGCTACAACACGTGGGGACAGAACGTGGGATTTGTTAATCTCATTAAAACCAATTAATAACGTCTTTGATGGATTACCATCTGGCCAAATCGCTTTTGTGAAGAAATAAATAAAACTTTCTACTAAGCTTTGATCATTATCATAACGAAAGAATGATTTTTGAAATTTCATCCAATCGCGGTAAATTAAATCATTCATTCTATTAGGAGGACCATTTCCTTTTTTCTTGGTTCCAGCCCCAGTTTCCATATTTGCGTCTGTATCAATTATCATTTGTTCAGCCATTTATAAGTTCCCTTAAAGAGCGGAGTTCTTGAATTGGGCGGGAATAATTGACAGTTCTAGTCCCGCCAGTATAGATTTTTGTATGCGCGTTAAAGGGAATTATTATTCCAGAATTATAATCTTGTTTTAGTCCCCAACCCGTAAAAGTAACTTGAGGGTCCTGTAACCATAAATCTACCCAGCTGGATGGCGCAACTTGATGATTCCCGTCATTGAATATTTGCACAGTCAAAGAATGTTGAGGTCTCACTAGAATTTTAGCATACTCTAGCGAACAAAACTTATTATTTGAATCTATTGGTGAACCTGGCAGGCTCAACTCTTCCGATACATCATGATTCTCATCAATGGGCTTTTGGAAGGCTTCCTGATCTTCCCCATTAATCGATATTTTTACCTTATCAGTACTATCAACAGTAATTTGCCTTGGTTCTCTCCACCGATTTGCCCAACTTCTTGGAAATATTGAGACAAATTGATTGGTATTTAAACGATTTACTTGGGGACACACAAGGAAGGCTTGTAGATATGCGTCTGGAGATTGTGCCCTCTCAAGTTGATCCTTAGGGACTAATCCCTCCACATCTAGGAACCATTCTGGAAAATGGCGGTTATTTGCAGGGTACACATGGTATCCTTTTATATCCAACCTTTTTGTTCCTACAATAAATTCAACCTTGTCTTTTACCCTCCAATGAGTTCTTCCTTCAGTGCTATAAATTGCTTTTTTTTCGATCAAGTATTCTTCAAAAGTTTTTTCTATCGTTATTCCTACAACAACCCTGATAAGACGATTATAAAACTGGGGCCCATAATTCATTCGATCATAAGTGAAATGGATCGACCGACAAGCGTAATCAATCGCTTCTAATAAGATTTCTTCATTAACCTTAAGTGTGACGAAATCGTTAACATTAATCATAATTTTACTAAATCATCCATTGTATATAAATCTTGGGGTAATATGTATAAATTAGTTTCTCTTATACCACCCCCAAACATGTTCGGGAAATAGTAACATGCTGCGCTTCCACCTCGACCGCTGGTTTTCATCCAACCAGCATTAATTTGGCTTGGGTCGCGCTGAATACAATCACTAAATCCAGCTCTGGTTAGTTTGGTTACATCATCATCAGTAATTTGGGACCAAGGTTGATTTTTGAATTTATCAATCTTGTCGTTTGGCCAAATCCACCCATGGTAATTTCTACAATTTCGAAGAAACTCATCTTTTGGTATCCACCCAATAACATATAGAATGTACTCTTCGGGAAGCATCAAATTGCAAAAATCATTCCTTGTAAAAGAAAAGGGATGCTCCGGTTCAATATTAATATTTTGCATCGATGAGTTGTACACTTTCTCCACAAGTTGGTTCTGGCTCAGTGAAACAATAAACCTGCCAGAAAACTCTCGGAATTCTTCAGGGAGAATTTGAAATGAAGAAACACAAGAATAAGGACCGAAGTTAGTCACTGAACCATTTAATGGAATCTCAACATTTTCCACTTTGCTTTCTCCGTTCCATTCACCTAGGATTTTGAGATGAATATTTGGAGCCGCAAACATTTCCTCACATATGTACGAAATATTGAGAAATATCCCATTGTTATTTGCTTCCCTGGCTTGACAGAGTTTTCTTGATGAAAAGAATTGAAGATGTTCTCCATACGGATATGCAGTTAATGAATAATGTTCACGACCATTCGATGTTTCACGACGAAAATCGATACTATCCGCTATTGAAAAGCAGTATATTTCTTTTCCCTGATTTATTTGTGTATGAGGAATTAACATAGGAAAAAATCTACGCCAATCTGGCCCAGTATATGCTGAATTTTGAATTATCAGATCAGGCGTAAAGACTTCCCGTCCCAATGGGACGTCATAATCTTTGTAATGAACAACGGATTTAATGTCCATCTTCTTTATTCCATGAGGTCCTCGAATTTGAAAATCGAATAAATCATCTTTTCTATAGCTTTTTATTTGAAATTCAGCATCAATGTTTTTAGAATTTAAATGGCGGTGTACCATTTCCTGAGCAACAATTCCTTTTGCGATATTTAGGCCGCGTTGTTGTTGTCCACGGCTGCTCGTATTTAAACTCATACGGTTAAATGTCCAAGGAAGCGTTATTGCAGCATAGTCAGCAGCGGTTTTTAGATCAATGACTTCTGGACGTAGTATCCAAATTTCTTTACTTTGAGATAATTTTTTCATAAAATGAACCTCTCTGCACATATTCTCGCCATGTCACAACATGAACAACTTCTAATATCAGGTGTGGGGTGGAATTCTGATCTACTAATGCCTTCCATCGCCTTATCAAGCAGCCTAATTAATTCATCAATTGCTTCTTGAGAATTGTTTACAATATGGGTAGAAAGGACTCCAGTTGTATTTGTTTGACCAATATCAACAATATCTGCATTACGGACATTCTTGTTTTGTTTCTTCAATGCATAAAAATAGAATTGAAGCTGTTTGTCATAGCGAGGCAGAAGATTTTCGTGAATATTGGATTTCCAATCACGCACCGTTAGTGTTCCATCGTGATTTTTAATGATGAGATCAATAATTCCATGAATGACCCCATTTTTAAGAGGTACTTCAATTGAAACCTCGGTTTCAACTTCTGCATCAAAAATGCCTAACGCCTCCAATCTGCGTATTCGATTTTTTATCGCTTTTTGAGATTTTTTCTCTCCATCCTCTGACATTAAAGGTAATAAAACATTGTCATTTACTTGTTTATTTAACTCAGGTTCGGACCAGACAGGTTTATCTTCATAATGTCTTTGGATTAATTCGTGTAATCCCTTTCCGAATCCCAGTTCTTCACCTACTGATGGCTGCACTGATACAATACGGCGTAAACCATATTGATATGGGCATTCTGTGTAAATCAATAAATCTGATAAGCCAATCCGAATTGGAGGTGCTGTTTCTTCTTTCAAGTCTTCAGAGTCAATATGCCAGGAATGGTTATCGATATAATCCAATCGAGATTCGGAAATTGCACCTTTTCCTTGTAAATCAATTAGGAATTTCGATGTTTTCTTTGGATCATGATTTGTGGGTGAAAGTAAAAACAATTTTTCTTTCGCCCTCGTTGTTGCCACATAGAATAATCTTCTCTCGTCATCTAAATTAGTACCGTAACGATATGCGATTTCATCCGGGTAGCTGGTTCCGTGCCCTGTGTTGGAATGGGGAAAATTCTTATTCACAAGCATTGGAATAATAACCACAGGCCATTCAAGACCTTTGGCCTGATGAATTGTGGTCACAAGTACACCCTCCGAAAAATTAATATCAATTGGAAGGCTTTCACCGAAATCCTCTTTGTTGCGTTTAAGAGCAAAATACACTTCAGTAATAACACCTTTGGCTGTTCGGCGGTTAAAACCGAAAATTCTTCTCCGATGGATTTCCTCAACGCTACGAATTATTTGCGATGCTATACCTAATCCAACCATTAAATCAGAATCATGGGCAGAAACTGAGATTTTGCAAGCATCCATTAGGTCATACAAACGTCCACGGACATCATATGCATCATTGTGGCTATCGGATATCAAAGCGTACCAGAGAGTCAAGTTGTCCCAAAAAGTTTCCTCAGAATTAGGCAAATCGGGAGAAACCCACCCCTTAGCACAATTCCAAAGGTCAATATTTTCCTTTTCTAGAAGGTCCTCTTCAATTTGATTTACTGGCTCTTTTCTATCTTTCCTGAGCCAATCTAAGAGAGGCAATAAGAATTCATCAATAAACTTGCCTCCGCGGCTTAAGAGCGGAGCGTAGAATTTGATATCCCGATTCCTGAGATTTTGAACGATTGGTTTTCCATGTTTTATAACAGACCGCATTAGAATCGCAATTTTATTTTCTGGAACACCTGCTTCTTTGAATCGAGAAATTATCTCAGCTATGAGTTCTGCTTGTTGTGTTTCGCCTTCTGGATTGAGCCAAAATATTTCTTGCATTTCAGAGCTTTTACGTTTAGGCGATATTTGTTTGCTAGCATCTCTCAAAGAGACGTCAGTAGCGATTTGATTTGCTATGTGAACAATACCTGGTCGCGACCGATAATTTTCGGAGAGCCTAAAAATTGAGGAAAATTCGAAATCTTGTGAGAAATTTATGATCCGACTAACATCACTGCCTCGCCAGTTATATATACATTGAAGATCATCGCCAACAACTACAATTTGGGTATTATTAGATGCCATAGCCTTAATTAGGTTCACCTGTGCTGGGTTAACATCCTGATATTCGTCTACATATAGCCGTGTTAAGTTAGGAACCCCCTCATTCTTCTGGAGATGGAGAATTGCGGACCGAACCATATCGCCGAAAGTCATTAGGCGATTATTTCGCAATAGATCTATATAGGTTTGAATAGAAAAGGCGATTTGATCTGGAACCTGCTCAAATTTCAGGTCTTCGTTATAAAACACTTCGACATCTGCCAAAAATGATGGAATTCCTAGCGGATAGGATTGATCATAGCTTTCTTTTATCTTCAGCGCATCATAAAACCTGCTTACAAGAGCATCTACCTGCAGTTCATCAATAGGTGTGAAGTTATAAAAATCACTTTGATTGCTCAAGTATTGGAGGCACCAGGAGTGGATAGTTCCAATGAAAATACCATCAAGCTTTACGTCCGGAAGAAATTCAAGGGCGAGCTTATAAATACGAGCTAAGAGCTCATCCGCTGCTTTTTCCGTAAAAGTGAATGCAATAATTTCAGAGGCGGGGATCCCCTTAGCAATGTCGTCTAATAAAAGATGGGTTAATGTTCGAGTTTTTCCAGACCCAGCGGCAGCTAGAATTACGGCGTTTTGAGATTCACGGTTCAGAGGTTTTTTTTGTTCGTCTGAAAGATTGAAAATGTAGTCATTAGACATAATAGGTTTTTCTCGAATTTCTCATCATATGCGCAATTGTTGGTAAGCCAGTGAATATGAATAATGGCTATGAATTTAATGCGAGAAAATTTGATTCATATTCACTGGCTTGGTTAGTTTAAAGTTACAATTACTCAATTATGTCATTTCAAAAGGAACCCTCCATTACTAAACGGGTCGTCAGTTATTAGTTTTATAACCTTTGATGAAATCTTTGACAAGGCTCTCTGCTTCAGCAAACAGGTATTAATCGATCATTCGAAGTTTACATGGAGTTGGATTGATTGCCACGAGAAGCGGGCGCGACATGCTGGTCATAGAAACAATTGCTTGACCTGGTGCTAAGTTCGGTAATCGATTCCAAAGGCCGTCATCAATTCCTCCAATTGAACGCTTCAGACGAGTGATTACATTGACATCCGTTATTTTGTGGAGGATGTAATTATTGATTAAGCCCAAAACTTCATCTGGTAAGTGTTGTGGAAGTTGGGTAACAAACATTAACCCAATCCAGCGTTTGCGACCTCTACGGGCAATACGGGCTACTTGCTGGAACAAATTCTCCATTTTTGCAATTTTGTCCCGAGAGAGGAATTCATGAGCCTCTTCAATCACAATCATGATTGGTGTTGGTGGTTTGCCTTCTTGTTCAGATTTTCGATATGCTATTTCTTGCGTGTTTTGAATACCTCGCAAAATATCTGAAATGACCAAATTATTGACAATAGTCGAGTCTGTGTCACTTAAGTCAATAATCAATGTGCGGCCAGGACTAATTAAATTGTCGAATGGAATTGGCTTTGCTTTCGGGTTATCAAAAATTTCAAGACGCTTCAAGCGCCACAATTTACCCAACAGAGCTTTCCAACTAATTTCATTATTCGTTTGAACAACATTAATCCGTTTTTCTAATACCTTATGTGCTTGTTCCGATTTGAAAACATCATTAAATATATTAGGTTCATTATGGGTAATTGAACTTAAGATGAAGCTAGCGATATCTATTAGGTACGACAAAGTTATCATCGGATAGCCGGCCTCGAATTCGTTTAAGTCGAGGACATCTTCTTCATCTTGTTTATTGTCTTTTCTCGGGAAAATACCCAAGTCGCGGAGGATGAGCTTCGTTACATCATAAGCCTTGAAAAAACGGTCTGATTGAGCATCAGACAATTCCATTATTTCAGCTGCTGCATATGGCGAAAGGCTTGAAAAATCCAAGCTGAATTCCCTAATATTTGTGGGTGCTTTTGCAGTAGTTCCCCGACCCACCAAATGAAGGACATACAATTCCTTAACCCCATCTGGTTGGCGATCTATCCGTTGGAGCAACCGTAGCATGCTTTTATCTTGAGTAGGCTGATTTATTTCGGTATACTCCCCTTCGGTATCGATCACTACTGTAAAAATACCAGCATTTGAAAATTGGTGGATTAGCCCAGAAACTGTTGTCGATTTTCCACCACCAGTTGTGCCTAAAACGCCAACATGGCGAGGTAACACGGATTTGCGCTTTGAAGGGATCTGAACAGACATTTTTTCGAAACCCACAGCATAACCCAGGTCCATATCATTTACTAATCCAAGCAATGTTCGGGTTTCTTCATCCAATAAGCCAAAAACTGGGCTGTTTGGTAATGGCCGAAAGCGAGGGGGTTCAATTACTCCATCCAATTCTTCCCCAATAATTTCAACCTGAACACGACCGTGATAACGCGGCATAAAGGTTGCCCCCCTAACGGTTGTAGTAACAACAAGGGGTGCATCAGCTCGTAATCCATCAGGTTCAGCGAATGGACCTTCAACCACCGCCCCTAGATATTGTCTGCCATCTCCCCCTTTATCCTTTCGCCGGCTCTTAATTCTTATTAGAGATTGAGATGGAACTTTGCAGATCTGGTCGGTTGGAAGTAACACAGTTACAGTATTATCCTTACTCGCGGGTGAATCAAACATCGTCCTCCCTACGGCACCAGCAAATTCCTCTCCTTCTTGCCATTCACCGCCAGCCAGAGCCACTTCTTCATCAAGTTGAGTAGTAAATTCATCAGTCATGGAATGGATATTCTTTTGGTCTTCACCTGACAAGGCAGGAATTTCCTTATTATCTATCATCTAAACCTCCATTTGATTAAGAACGAGTTTCTCGTTCCCCTAGATACCTAAATGGTTGTCCAGCTTCAGCATATGCAGTTTGAACTGAAGCGTTAAAGGTATCTCCACCAAAAGTTGTTCTACATACCGTATCAGCGAGGTCAATTAGCATCGGAAAGCCCCGATGCTCTTGTAAAATGCTGTCTGCCATCGCAATATGAGCTGCCATCTCAGCTTGATCCACATGTGCATAGAACAAGAAGGGAGGTGCGGCTTCCCAAACTCGGTACAAGCCGACCACTATTTTGGGAGCAACATCTTTGCAAAACTTCTTCATGGCTGGCAATACACCGCTTTCATTCCGATATCCGCCATTGTCGATCATGTTCTGAATTTCAGGCTCTAGTGTTTGGATAATGGCAAATTCCATTGGATTGAGTGCGTTACCGATCGTTAACCAATGCCGTTTTCTTGGAGCACTGGGAACGAATACAAACCGTTTGTAATTCACATACCATTCAATCAGGTCTAAACTCAACTTGATACGATCATATTGTGATGACCATAAACCAGTGAGCAGCTCATAGGGTGCTGGACTGCCATGCCCCATACGCCAGGTGGCAGAGGACTTTTCTTTGAGGATTTTCCGTTCTGCATAAGTCATTATGCCACGTCTGGCGAGGTCGCTGATTGGCTCCCCGCCCAAACCCTGGGACTCTCGTTTTTCACGTCTTTCCAAAACTGACAATACTTCTTCAACTGGGTCTCCAATCTTAGAACGTAGGTCTCTTCGAAATAGGCGATGTGCCCAAGATCCTTGTTGACCGTTGTAAGAAACCAGGCATACCCCAATTTGGGTTATTGTCAACGGAATTGTGTCATGGACGATACTTGTCCCGTCACACGCCTCAACACCCCCGTTAAAAAGTAAACCAGTGTGGATTCGTTCAATGTCATGCCGTTTTGCCTGATAGACGCCGGCATTTTTTGGTGCTCCAGGTGCGCTTCCAATTCTCGAAAACACAACTTCGCGAATCGCTTTTCGGTGTTCATCTTCTTGGGCTATTGCCTCCGCAACTTCTTGCTCCAATCGCCCATAACTTTCGGCTAAATCTTCACCAAGCATCCATGTGTCAATATCCAGTGTATTAAGGAAAGGCTCTCCAAAGGCAGCTTCAAATTCAGGTAAATTTTCCTGAGGCGCTAAGAGTATTTGATCTATGGGCTCAATTATTTTATTAACTTCATGATTGATCATCAACATTCTCCTAAAACGGTCTTATGGAATATACCGGATCCAAGGATCAAACTTCGACAAAAATCACATAGCTAATCTTATGCTCTCTGCCCAAGAAGGGCCTTTACCGATAGATTTCAATAAATCAATCCCATAAGGTAAAGCCACATAATCTGGAAGACCAAAATTCGATATTAACACCGACACAATTTCATGTCGTCTTTCATTAAAGGATCTACTTGCGATATCTATTTCTCTAAAAACTTCGTTTGGTGGAGCGAGTAATGCAATCGCTATTTTGTCTGCCCTATTTTCAACAAGCCAAACATCAATATTTTTGCTTTGCAGCTGTCTTTCCATTAGGTTAGTAAATATACCTATGGGTGTTCCATTTATAATAGAATACACTCGCTCATCTATAGATGGCTCACGAAAACCATCAATAACTTCTAATATGGATACGCCATACTTCATTGATGATTTTTTCCGGGGTTGCCAATAATCAATTAAAAAATGGGCTGTTTCATGGGCAACAGTAAATCGCAATTCGGTTGAAGTATCGGTTCCATCAACAAATACGATACCTTTTCCACCAAAAGCCACAAGACACCCACGAACAGCCCGATTATCGCAATCAAACAGATATTGAACATTTCTACTTAAGAGCCAATTTTCAATAATGTGTAAATCGAGGTGAGGAAGCTTTACCAGAGCTACAGGCAATGCTAAAGATATTGAGCGCTCGAGCATACGAGGGAATGTTTCCTTCTCACCCGCCAATTCCCAGAAAGTCTTTATGATTTCCTGACTTTCATTATCTAGCCACATCATCTCCCCCTGTTTTATCTTTTGACTCATCGTTAGTTTTTACGTTTCCATCCTCTTCATTTTCTGCCTTATCACGAGCAGCCGCTAACAAACCCGAAGTAATTATTCTTGTACCTTCATTCAATTCTTTGGTCTTACGCGGATTTTCCGAAAGGATATTTAGTGTATCGACTTGCCTGATAACATTAGCCAAAATTGCTGGATCAATATGTGTATATATCGCAATTTCTCGAATTTGAGATGAAAAAGCTACAGATTCTGGGTTGGGGCATTTACATAAGGCAAGTCTAACAAACATCTCTGGAGTGGTTTTGAGTTGAGCGATTAATAGGTCGTCATCAATTCGTTCTTTCCGTTTATAGGTTGACAATACCCATGCCATAAAATCGTGATTCTTCTGCAATTTGGCAGCAAGATTTTGTAATTCGTTGGTAATAGGAAGGGGAGTGTTATTCATTTTTTAACTCCTCTACTCGAATATGCCTCAAAATAACCTTTTTGAGTCGATCTTTATTCTGCTTAACAATTCGGAATTGGTCCTCATCGGGTAAATTCTGAATTCCGATTACCTCAGCATAGATTTCGGTTTCTCTGACACCATTCATCATCAATTTCACAATTTCCTGATCTTTTCCATCTGGAATAATGGATAAAAGGCGATTCCAAATTGGGGACAATTTATCTATGACTATAGTCTCAATATCTATGTCGTCTATCAACTCTACACCATATACCGAAGAATCCTCATCAAGTTCGACAATTTCGGCTAAATTCAAAAAAGACTGATCCTTCTTATTTTGTCTAAGATAATTTAGCAAATCTGACTTAGCCTTAAGGATTAGGTAACTGAAAAGATTACCTCGATTTGGATCATATTGATTTGGCCTAGTCAAGTAATCCATTAATGCATCAACAACAGAAGTTTCAATTAAATGTGGATCGTCAATATTTTGAAATCCCCTATTAAGTCGACCTATCATTAATGGCATGAAGAACTCAGCTAATTCTGCTGAAACAATAACATCTCCAGATATTAATCGGTTATGTAGCTCCCCCCATTTATTTTTATTTTCTTCAGAAATAACCATTTTTTACTCACCCTTTTTATATATAAGCACATACTCGGTGCTCATCCTGTTTCCAAAGGATTCTTGCATATATGGGAGTATACGTTTGTTTCCATTAATGGTCCGGGTACGTTCTTCCATGAGTGTTAAACCTGATTTTCCTGCAATTTCTGTGAAGAGTTTATGGGTCTGGATTTCAACTTTTCTAATATGTGAAGGACAGACAACGATAATGGCATTTCTTTCAGGTTTAAGCACTCGATTGATTTCCGTAAAAACTTCGACCATATCAATGAAATATCGTTGAATTAAATTAGCTTGACGCGAATCTGTCTCAGCAAGCTTGACTAGTGTTTGTTGTGTTAGAGGAAAAGCAGACATGGTTTCTAAGAGTTTGAATTCTTTACCTACACGTCCTCGTTCACTCCCTATATATGTTGCTCCGTTTGTTTTATACTGCTCTACGTTAAGGCCTAAACGCTTTTCCATCCAGCCTACGGCAAGAAAATGGGCTCGTGGATAGTCTAGAGCCGTGGCATATGGGGGAGAGGTAAAAACAAGGTCAATGCTATTGTCTTCGATTGGAAGATTTCGGGCATCTGTTTGTGTTACAGAAATATTCAAATGAGGCAAGTCTTGACAAAGCACGCCAAATTCAATCATTTGTTTCCGCATTCGGCGCACTCTTTCACCAAATTTCTTAATTACATTTGGAGGAGAAGAATGCTCGAAGAAATGATGCCGAGAATGAATTATGTCTCGTGCATTTGCTACACTAACTTTAGTTAATATGATTGATGAGAAAGCGACCCAAAAGAAATCCCGAAGATCTTCTGGAATTTCAATGCTACATATATTAGATGAAAGTACCGCTAATGATCTAGATACATCAGAGTTGAACCAATAATCACGATTTAAGAATTCGGGCAATGTGATTTGATTTAATAATTGTAGCGATTCTGAATTGTTATCGAATTCGTTTAATTCTTGTGTAGTCTTTTCAATTATTGAATTATATGCAACCTCAATGGAGGTGTCAGATAAAAATTTACATTTAACTTTAGAAATTAAACAGGCAAGAGCGTCGATATCATAACCGATTGCGCATCTCCCTAAAAGTTCTGCCTCGACCAGCGTTGTTCCGCTTCCCGCCATAGGATCTAGAATGGTTTCACCAGGTCGAGAAAAACGATTAATGCCGAATCTAGCTAATTGTGGTGGGCATTTTGCAGCATAAGAGTGCAGTCCATGCGTCGCATATTGCGTATTATGTCCATCAAAGTTCAAATCATTCATATTTCCCAACGTGTCTTTGTTGTTTTGTCTAGTTATAGATTTAGAGACTGATTTCGATCGCTGGTAGGTATTGATTTCTGCTCTTGATTCTTGATCCATTGTTCAAATGTTTCCTTACGAAATCGCCAATGTTTGCCTACTTTAAACCCCGGCAATCTTTTATCTTGAACTAATTTGTATACGGTCGATAACGGGAGACGTAAATACTCGGCTACTTCCTCAGCTGTCAGGAATTCAGAGTCCATATGACCCTCCCAAATGTTATATTTAAACACAGTTGCTTGAGTTTATTATAGCATTACAACAAAAGCTCATAATTAAAAAACGCTCACGGTTCTTTTCGTGAGCGTCAAATAAACCAAAAAATCCTTCGAATTACTGTGACTTGTTTAACCCATAATTGGCAAAAATCACTTCAAATATTTTTTTTGCTTGATTGGATTTTACAGAAAGTTTTTCGGCTTTCAATCGTAATTCAACCTCATAAAGTGCAAGCGCCAATTTGCTTCGGGGTTCCCCGTTGAGATGAGAAAACGAATTGTAAATCTTCACTAGCTCTGGATCGGGTGCTGCCTGCCCAAGTATTTCATAAACCTTGGTGCCCAAGACTCCAGCAATGCTCAATAGCTCAGCACCCTGAGGTATAGCTTCACCTTGAAGCCAGTTCAACACAATAGCAGGTGCATAACCTAGTAAGTCACAGAATGCCAAGAAATCTTCCTCACCTGGTTGGGATTGGCTCCATTGTTTATATGCTCGCTTAAACCAGTCTGGAAATTTGGACATAACTTGTGAGTTTTACCGGTCGCAATGTAGTAAATAACGAAAAATATGTTCGTCACTAATAATATAATACTTTTCGTTTTCTGGCAACGAATCCCCGATGATGATGCCAGAAAATTTTCGCGACCATGATCGCTTAACTTGCTTCAGGCGGCTCGTTTTGATAGGGATTGCACAGCCCAAGATAGCCAGCCATTGCCATTAATTGATCCCGGCTTTCTGTTTTGAATTTTTTCTTGAGAATTCTAAGATAAAGCCGAATAGATTCTTCTGATAGACCCATTTTCATTGCGGTTTGCTCTGGGGTGAGGGAATTCGCCAGGCATTGCAGCACCTGACATTGTTTTTGGGTAAGTTTGGGTGTAGGTCTTTTACATTCACGGGATTGTTCAGCAAGAATAATCAGTCCATTAATGCGAACAGGTGGGGGTGACTCAGAAAACCCCGGCAGATTGCCACCATCGCGGATTGTTTTCACCAACTCGTGAACATCGTCAACAGTATTTTGGTAAACAACATTTCCTTCATCATTGAAGACTACGATGGATGGCATTGACGGAGACCTCCCCTAAGTTCCACAATACGTGGTTAAGAAATAACATAAAGCCCCCCCGGAATAATGCGCATTAATCCGGAGAGGACCAGGTGTGAGAAAGATTGTGATTGTGGTGGCCATTCTAAGTATTTATGCGCAAGTCAGGTAACGGTAGATTTTTGGTTAGTATAATTTAGAACATACGTTCTGTATAATTATAGGTCAGATTATTCTATTGTGCAAGGAAAAAGTAAGAAAATCTATATACCGATATCGGTAGTTTTTTGGATTAAATCCTACCGAAATTGGTAGATTGAGCCGAACACTGCCGGGTGTTATCCTATTCGTAACTCTTTTTGAAAGGATCACCAATGAACACATACTTACTGACAAAATCAGTCAAAACGCTAAATACCAGGCTTGTCTCGCAGCTTGAAACCATTCAAGAAGACTTGCCCCGCTTATCCGGATATGTATCTGAGCTTTTAGATTTACCTTGTGAACAGTTGAAAATGCTAAAAATGGAGGACCCAGTAGAGGAGATTTTCCGGTGTCTGAAACGTTTTGAAGCTCGTTGCATAGCAAATTCAATCCTCACAGATGAAATAGGGTTTGTTCAATTTATAGGCGATGTGTCTGAAAGAAAACTACCAAATTCAACTGGTGATTGGTACACTGTGCGACGTGAAGCAAGACGCGCCAATAAACTGGCCAGCCAATTGAGTGAAACGATCACCAAAATTCGTGCAGGCTTAAGTGAAAATCAAAACGTCAGTGTAATTTCGGAAGACATCCTTCAGATCAAACAATCTTTTGGGAATGTTGTCAACGATTTTGGGTCGGATGACCTGCTGTTGCATGGATAGATTACAAAACATCATTTCTTAGGAGTATCGTTGGATGGAAGAAAAAAGTCGTAGAACCAAGCTGCCTCATACCGTAATCGTAAAAGCCCCCGGTTTATTACCGATGCTGTACACCCCGCGTGAAATTTGTGAAGAGCTGGATATCGCGGAAAGCACGCTGCGTGACTGGCTACAAACAGGTGTCCCGCACCAGCGGGATAATCGTAATCGGATCTGGATTAATGGTGAAAGTTTTGCCAGCTGGGTGGATGGGCAGCGCAAACCAAAGACGTTAAGTAAGTTAAATGAAGACGAAGCCTATTGCATGCACTGCAACCAGGTTTCCAAGCTGATCTCTCCCCAGATTCATCCTATTAAAGGAAATCTTGTCCTGATCAAAGGGACTTGTACAATTTGCGGAAATATTATCAATCGTGGAGCGCATCGTGATCGAACGCCAGAACTATCTCAAAATTAAAGAACATCTCAAGTATCTTGAGGAAGTTCTGCAACTGAACCCTGCTTCAGTGGAGCGCTATCGCTTTTACTTGCGCCATTTACTCCTCTGGGCAGATGACCAAAATTTTCGCAATGTGCAAGCCATCCGTCCCACGTTACCCACTTATCTGGCATCACTACCAGGCAAAGAAGGAAAGGGAACCCTTGCAGGAGTATCCCAGAAGAAAATTATTGACTCAAGCAAACGCTTCTTTCGGTGGGCAAAGTCCACATACCCAAGAGAAATGAATAGTCTGCCGGTCGCATGGATAGATACCTTACGTCTTTCCCGACAGCCGCAAGTCTCAGTTGAGAATGTCTTTGTCACGCTGGAGGAAGTACAAACCCTGATTTCTGTGCCTGTTCCTGAGAACAACCTGGTTCTTTTACGGGATCAAGCAGCTGCTGCCATGTTATTCCTTTCAGGAATACGCGCCAGCGCTTTTACAACGCTCCCCATTTCGGGGGTCGATCTGGAAAACCTCACTCTACGCCAGTGGCCAGAACTGGGTGTCCATACCAAAAACAGCAAAAAGGCAACCACCTTTCTTTTAAACATTCCCGAGTTGCTCAATCCTGTGCGCCGCTGGGATGCTATCGTTCGGACTACGTTATCTGCTTCAACCCCCTGGTATGCTCCCATTGCCCATACTTGGGGAGAGCAGTATTTATCATCTGAAGAACCAGGTACGAGTCGCTCCAATGCTCTGCAAAAACGATTAGAAATCTTGTTTTCTTTAGCAAATGTAGAATTCAAATCGCCTCATAAATTCCGACATGGACATGCCGTTTACGGGTTGTTGCATGCTCAGACCATGGCCGATTACAAAGCCGTATCCATGAACCTGATGCATGACAGTATCGAGATTACCGACAGCACCTACGCTCCCATGTTATCTTCTGATGTCCAGGAGCGTATTGCCGGTTTGTCGGGTAAGGCGGCGTCCATGCCGGATAATGAGTTGGAGGCATATCTCAATCGCTTAGACCGAGAAAGCCAGAAACATGCTTTGGTCTTCATTGCCGGGAGGTTGACCGAATGATCCCCTCCTGGCTACAAACGCATGTTATCGGCTGGGCTGGCCTTGCGGTGCGCTTGTTCCACGTCCATATCCGCAATTTGAGCATAATGGCGTACCATATCCAGCGAACCATGTCCCAACAGGGATTGAAGGGTAAACACGTCACCACCAGAACGCAGATAGGTGATGGCAAAAGTGTGCCTGAATTTGTGAGGGTAGGTTTTCTTCACTTCTGCTCTGGAACCCAACCGGTTGATCAAGACACGCAGACTATCCTTGTTGAACGGTCGGTCGGCTTGGCTGATGAACAGGGGTGCACGGGGATCATCCCCATCTTCGCGTCCAACCAGATAACGCCAGACGGCTTTTCGGGCGACTTTACCCAGGTAGACTGTACGTCCTTTGCCACCTTTAGCTCCGCCAATAACTCCGTGCCGAATCGTGACCTTTCCAGTCTTGAGGTCCACATCGTTGATGGTCAGCGAACAAAGTTCGGTTGCACGCAATCCGGTATCCAGCAACATCAAAACAATCGCCTGATCGCGATTGGCACTCGGCCGCCGCATGACGAACTTTTTTCTCTCCTCGGTTTGAGATTCACGAGAAAAGACACATGCCTTCAGAATCTTTTCAACGTCTTCTTTGGTAAAGGTTTCAACGGGATGCGTCTGAAATTTAGGAGCAGTGATTTCTATAGCAGGGTTGGTGTACTTGAACTCCACATGCAGCCAGCCGAAAAAGGAACGAAACGTCACCCACACATTGCGAATGGACTTGGCGGACAATGGCTCTTTACTACCATTGAAGCGCACCGGCTTGTACTCGGTGCGCAGCCATGCCATGTAACCGGTAAGATCGGATGCCTGAATTTCAGAAACACTCCGATCTCCAATGTATTTCAACCAATGGTTGAGCATGTATTCGTAGGAGGCAATTGTGCGTTGGCTTAACCCCTCTGCTGTTTTGAATTTTAGGAAGCCGTCGATGGATTTTGCAATTGACAAGCCCGGCGAACTGCGGTTCATAAGAAATTCCTCCATTTTTGGAAAAATGTCTACCGCTGCGCGCCGGGCTAATCAAAAACCAGAGCCCGACGGACTCTGGTTTACTCTTAGTAGCGGGGAGTGGATTCGAACCACTGACCTCCGGGTTATGAGCCCGACGAGCTACCTCTGCTCTACCCCGCATCGTTTTGTTAACGTTTAGGATTTTACTCCACTCTGTACGATCCGTCAAGCAGCTATTGTATAATAAATTTAATGGCAGGTGTAATTTGTGACTTGATTTAAGTTAATTGTCACTTGACATTATGGCAGGAAATTGTAAAATTTAAAATAGGATCGATTCGGAAATTACAAAAAAGTTTACTCATTAATTTATAAACTGAATTAATATCATCCTATGACTTCTTTTGACTAGGCACCTGTTTTGAAATGGATATCATTTTTATTCCATCTCAATCTGCACCAATTTGATTAATTAACAAAAAATTTGTTTCAAAAACGAGGAAATAATGGCAAAAACTGCATGGATTAATCTGACTACCGGGGATATCCGGGTGGAAGAAACCGATCCGGAACTTCTCCAGCTTTATTTGGGGGGACGTGGACTGGGAGCAAAGTACCTCTATGATTCTGTCCAACCGGGAACAGACCCATTTGGGCCAGAGAATTACTTGATATTCACAAACGGTTTATTCAGTGGCACTCCCTGGCCTTCAGCTTCTCGCTATCATGTTACCTTCAAATCGCCTGCAACAGATGGATACGGGTATGCCAATTCCGGTGGAGGATTTGGGCCGGAGCTAGCTCTGGCTGGGTATGACGCACTTGTTTTTTGGGGTGTCTCTCCCACCCCTGTTTATCTCAAGATAACGGATGATAAAATTTCACTTGAGAATGCAAATCATTTATGGGGAAAACGTACCGGAGAAGTACAGGATATTTTATTAGGAGCCAGTACCCCAACCGGCGCGAATGGCCGTGTATCCTGTATTGGACCAGCCGGTGAGAATCTTGTGCGCATTGCTTCCATTATTAACGATTATGGTCGTGCTGCCGCTCGTGGAGGTCCTGGGGCTGTGATGGGTTCCAAAAAGCTAAAAGCCATACATGTAAAAGCATCCTCGAAAGGTAGAAGCAGCCCGGAACTTCGGGAAGAAATTAAAAAATTAAACCAACATTTACGCAAAGATCCCAAAATGCAAGGACTGATCGACACCGGTACAGTTTTTTTGATGCGTATTAAGAATATCAGTGGCGATTTACCTGCAAAAAACCATCAACTCGGTCAGGTGCCATTCATTGACAATATGGATGGTAGCGCTATGAAACAATACCGAATAAAAAGGATGGGCTGCCGCTTCTGCCCGGTGCAATGTTCATGTGAATCGGTTGGTGAAGGAACCACTGGAAAAATTCATACCGAAGGGCCGGAATATGAATCCACCGATGCATTGGGACCCGTGGTCTGGAATGATGATGTCAATGTGATCATTGAGGGAAATTATCTCTGCAATGACCTCGGGTTGGACACTATTTCAACCGGGAAAGTAATTGGATTTGCCATGGAATGCCATGAAAAAGGGATTCTCTCCGATTCCGATTTTAACCTGGAATGGGGTGACGCCTGCACGATCCTCGGATTAATGAAAAGTATTTCTTACCGTACAGGTATCGGTGATCTCCTGGCGGAAGGCACCAAACGCGCGGCTGAAAAAATTGGTCAAGGTGCCGATTTCTATGCCATGCATGTGAAAGGGCTTGAAATCCCGGAACAGGAACCGCGGGTTTCCAAGGGGTTTGGATTGGGTCATGCCGTCGCTAATCGCGGTGCAGATCATTTGTATGGCTTGCCTGCCATCGATCTGGGTGGAAATTTTGAGGCTGCCAGAAAAATCTTTCCAGCAGAAATAATTGATGAATTGATGGAATCCTATAACGAAAAGTATAAAGCCGATATGTTGATTTATGGCGAGCATTTTTGTGCTTTATCGGATGCGTTTGGGGTATGTAAATTTACGACCACGGAAGAATACAGTCTGATGCCATCTGATTTCTTGACCGGATTAAAAATCATGGGGTTTGACTTCAACGAGCAATCTTTGTTGAAAATTGGTGAACGGATTGTGAACCTGGAACGACTTTTTAATATTTGCGAAGGTTTTGACCGCAAAGATGATAACCTGCCAAAGCGGTTTACGACAGAAGAAATGCCTCTGTATGCCAACGAAATAGATCCAGTGACCGGAAAAACCACGTTGGGCAAGCAAATCGGATCTGCGATCATTCAGGATATGGATGCCATGCTGGATCGATATTATCTGTTAAGGGGCTGGGACAATCAAGGAAAACCAAAACCTGAAAAAATTCAGGAAATGGGTCTGACGAATGAGTTTGAAAGAATAATGAATTAAAGGATTTTGTAGACATTCTTTTGTTATTGACAAAGTTAAGATTGGATGAAATTAATGGCAAAATTTGATTATGTGATTGCAGAAACGATTGATGATGCTGTTCGATTATTAAACAAACCAGGTATTCGCAGTATCCCACTGGCCGGTGGTACTGATATCTATGTCGCAATCAGAGTTAACCAACCCTGGTTTGACAGATTAGTGGATATTCGACGTATTCCCGAGTTAACCCAGATTACTATGGAAGGTGACCAGATCAAACTTGGTGCCGCAGTAACCTTCTCACATGCAATCAAGAGTCCTCTCCTGCAAAAGGCTGCTCCCTTTTTAGTGGAAGCCTGTAAGACAATTGGTGGACCAGCCGTAAGAAATTGTGGGACATTTGGCGGAAATGTATCGAACGCAGCTGCCTGCGCTGATACCCTGCCTTCCCTGGTTTGTCTCGAAGCACTGGCAAATTTACGCTCTCCCAAAGGTGAGCGACAGGTAAAAGTTGAAGAATTAATCACTGGTCCGCATGAGACAAAAATTGATAAAGGGGAATTGTTAACTCATTTCACTTTCAAGGCACCACCACAGCATGCCCGCAGTTGTTTCATAAAAATTGGACGGCGAAAAGCGCAATCCATCTCCCGTCTGAGTATTGCCGTGATTGGCACTCTGGATCAGTATGGCAAGGTCGAAACCATTCATGTTTGCCCTGGTGCTGCTATTGCTACCCCAATTCGGTTCCCGAGTGTCGAAGCCACTTTATTGGGCGAAAAACCAGGCAAAGAAATCATAGAATCAGCTGCTGATCAATTGGTCGCTGAAATGATTAAAAGCACTGGAAGACGCTGGTCAACAGAATATAAAGAAATAGCCTTGAAAGCAATTGCTGAGAGATCCCTTACGAAAATCTTCTTAGAGGATGGAAGCTCATGGAAATAAATTTCACTTTGAATCAAAAACCTGTGTCGGTGGATGCCCCGACAGATATAACTTTATTGGCATTATTACGGGATCATTTTAAATTAACCGGCACAAAAGAAGCCTGCGAAGTTGGTGAATGTGGCTCCTGTTCTGTTCTGTTGAATGGCGAATTGGTCAATAGCTGCTTGATAGCGGCTCCTTCTGTTATGGGATGCGAAGTCACCACCATCGAGGGAATCCATGATGAAGATGGTGGACCCAATGATCTGCAACGAAATTTTATTTCCAAAGGCGCAGTCCAATGCGGTTTTTGTATCCCTGGCATGGTGATCGCCGGTGAGGCGCTGCTGGCAATAAAATCTGACCCCACTCGTTTGGAGATCAGAGAAGGGTTGGCAGGCAATTTATGTCGATGTACAGGATATATGCAGATTGTGGATGCCATCGAGACCACTGCCAATGAACGTGCAGAAAAGCGTAATCAAGAGAAAAGGGAGAATTAATCTCAATGACTGATTTAAAATATGTCGGACACCCGGCTCAACGTGTCGATGCACTTGAGAAAGTAATGGGAAAGACCAAATATGTTGGAGATATGTCCCTACCTGGAATGTTATATGCCCGTACGCTACGAAGTGAACTCCCACATGCCCGGATTGTTAAATTGGATGTTTCACCAGCCTTAAAAATACCTGGTGTGCTTGCAGTCGTCACCAGTGATGATTTTGTCAATCATAGTAATTTTGGATTTCCGATTTCGGATATGTATATGCTAGCCTTTGAAAAAGTCCGTTATGTGGGCGAAGGCATCGCTTCTGTAGCAGCAGAAACACCCGAAGCAGCTATGGCGGGTGTAAAGGCGATCATTTGTGAACTGGAAGCGTTACCCGCGATCTTCGATATGGCACGAGCCCTGGATCCCGAAGCACCACAGATTGGTCCGACCCGCAAAGATGGAAAACACCCAAATTTTCTCGGCCATTACCCGGTGTACAAGGGCAATCCCAAAGAAAAATTTCAAGAATGTGATGTCGTCATCGAGCAAAAATATGAGACAGTGATGCAGGAACATGCCTACCTTGAAACGGAAGGTGGCCTGGCAATTCCAACCCCGGAAGGTGGTGTGGTAGTTTATCTTTCCTGTCAGAGTCCTTTTATCCCGAGAAATGATCTTTGTAAAGTTCTGGGTTTACCAGATGATCGTGTACGTGTGATCGTTCCTCCTGTTGGTGGTTCATTTGGTGGCAAAGATGATCTGAATTACCAGACTGCCGGCCAGGTGGCTGCATTGGCATTAAAAGCTAACCGTCCGGTACGGATGACATTTTCCCGCGAGGAAAGCATCATCGCCGGTTACAAACGTGGTTCCATGCGCATGAATATCAAACTTGGCGCTGATCTTGATGGCACATTACGAGCCTGTGAATTTAGAAGCCTATACGATTCAGGCGCTTACTCCTCCCAAAGTCCCTTTACCAGTTGGCGCGCGAGTATCCATGCCATGGGGGCCTATCGCTATGAAGACTGTACCGTCGATATTGATACTGTTTACACCAACACCGGCTATGCCGGTGCATATCGTGGATTTGGTAATACTGAAGTCTGCTCTGGGATTGAACAAGCCATCGATGAAATGGCTGATGCATTAAAAATTGATCCAATTGATTTTCGATTAAAGAATTGCCTCATGGTGGGGGACGTTACACCGCATGGTCAACTTCTTTCTGAATCTGTGGGATTAAGCGACTGTCTGCTGTCTGTCAGAAAAATGAGTGATTGGGATCGCAAGCGTAAAGAATTCGCCGCTCAATCCCCCACGGCAGAAAAACGCCGCGGTATCGGCGTCTCAGCTCTTTTTCATGGCACTTCTCTGGGCGCTGAAGGCACTGATGAAGCTACCGCAACGATCGAGATTCATAGTGATAATCAAGTTTCTATAACATCCGGATTGACCGATTATGGGACTGGTGCCCGCACCGTTTACACATTGATTGCAGCAGAAATATTAGGAATTAATCCGGAACGAATCCGTGTACACCATCCTGATACCAATACAGCCAAAGACAGTGGCCCAACAGTTGCAAGCCGCACAACAATCTTAGCAGGCAACTCAGTCAGAGTCGCTGCACAGAATTTAATCCAAAATCTGGATTGGGCTGCAGCAGATTTATTGAAGTGTGATGGTTTGCAAATTCATCGTGTCGGTGAGGATTATATCGGTCCCAGCGAAGAACCAGTATCCTGGGATGTGGTGGTGAAACACGCCCGCGAGATGGGATTGGTTCTTTCTGCATTTGGCAGATGGTCAGCTCCACTAATTCACTGGGATGAAGAAAAAGGTACTGGTACTCCCTATTTTGCTTATCATTTCGGCTCTCAGGTTGCCGAGGTTGAGGTCGATCTCAAGACTGGTCATACCGATGTTATCCAAATCTGGGCTGTACACGATATTGGAAAGGTGATTTTCCCGCAGGGAGCTTACGGGCAGTTGTATGGTGGTATTTCTCACGGTCTGGGATATGGTCTTTATGAAGATTTGGATTACCAGAATGGGTATGCACAAAGTATCAACTTTGACACCTATCTCATCCCCACATCAGTAGACATGCCCGAGATTAAAGCAGATTTTGTGGAAGCAACATTTTCACAAGGACCTTTCGGGGCCAAAAACATCGCTGAACCAGCCATGGTGCCCACAGCACCAGCAATCCTGAATGCGATAGCCAACGCCACCGGAAAGCGAATCCGAAAGCTCCCAGCCAATCTCGAACGAGTCATGCTGGGTAAGGAACTCACCAAAAAAGGATCGCCTTTTAGTTGCAAGATAGCATTAAAAATCACATAATTTTATAATGGATATCAATCAATTTTCAGTAACAGTTCGTTTCTTTGGGATACTGGAAATGTACGCAGGAGCTCGTCAAAAAAGCGTAGAGTTACCTGTGGGAACCGATCTGGAAGGATTATTAGATAAGCTGGAAGAAATTAACCCTCCAGCTTATCGTGATTTATTTCATCAATTTCCTGATACTGAACCCTTTCTGAGAATTATGCTGAATGAAATATTAATTATTGAAATTAATTCAATTCCATTATCCCAGGATGACGTTATCACTCTTCTTCCAGGCATATCAGGTGGCTCTAGTGGTTTAAATCCGCTTGATCTAAACTGAACCTCATTTGATCCTTGATAAATTATTTTGATTCTTAAAATTAATTCTTGCAATTTTTATCAATTTTTCCTTATAATAAAATAAATCCACTGCAGAATCATCATATTATTTCCAAAAAGATATAACCTCTCAATAAATTGTGGTTGACGAGTGTTTTTAGGTGTGCGAACGCAAATCTAAAATAACCACTCAACCCTATCTTATTGAAAAGATACAAAAAGAAATATTTCAATAAAAATTAATTCATAAGGAAGAACCAAATGTTGATAAGAATGCGTAACAATATATCGCAGGCCTGGAAACAGGCTCGATTATTGAACATGATAAAAAAGGGAAGCCTTACTCCAACAGAACAGACAAAAAAATCATGGACCAGTCTCATCCAATCTTACGAGGATGTTCCTGAAGAATTCAAAGCTTATTATGAGTCTTATCGTGATAAAAAAGAACCTTTTCCATATACCCTCCTATTGCCATCATTTGAAGGGTTTTTAAATCGCCAAAGCATAAAAATGATATCATTATTGGAAGACCATCTCGTTGTGTTAGAAGCAAGTGGAAACACTTTTACAGAACAATCATATCCTTATGAAGGATTTCTTTTTATTGAGTTTTCAACGATATTGCTGGATGCCTATTTTAAAATCAGCGGAATTTCACACCAGGATACGATAATTAAATCCACCATAAAATTCAATTCCATCAATGATTATCTTTTTTCACCCATCATTGAGTGTATTCGGCAAATTACAGATGCTTTTGATGATGTACCCCAGCCAAATGAACCTGATAAATTTGATAAATGGGTACATGTGAGCTACAAATTCATGAACTATGCAAAAAGAAGTCTGAAAGGAACTGAAATTGTCTTGATGGATTTATTCCAGTCTGAAATCAAATCGAAAATTTTCTCAATATTGGGAAAAACATATTATCGAACGATCTCACCTGCATTGATGTGCATTCTCACCAATAAAGAGTTGATCATTATACAAGAAGGAAACAACCGTTACAAGGATGAAAAGTATGGTGGAACCTGGTTTTATGTTCCGTTGAACTGTATAGAAAATTTATCCCTCGCTGAAAAACATGACAATTTGTTGAATCTTTCAATCCATCTACCAAAAATGAATAATCTTGAATTTGTTTTCTCATCCTCTTTTAAAGAAGATCTGCGCAAGCTCATTAATCAATTTCAAGCAATTTGAGGTAACATCGAATAACAGGGGTTGGAGGGTGTTTTTGGAGGATATACTCACCAAAAACACCTTTGCCAATGTAATGAAAGAAATTATCTTTTCTTGAACACAAAAAAGATTGGTGTTCCGGTAAAAGGATATTCTTCGCGAAGAGTATTCTCAATAAACCGAATAAAGGTGAAGTGAGCCAACTTGGGTTCATTGCAGTAAATCATAAACGTCGGAGGATCCGAACGTACCTGTGTGCCATAATACATCTTGAATACTCTGCCAGCTCTGGATGGTGTGTGTAGATCCTGAACATGTTGGATAATGCGATTTAGGGAAGATGTTGTCATTCGGGCAAGACGTTCTTCCTGAACTTTTAATGCCATCGGCATTACCTGCTCCAGGCGTTGACCAGTTTTGGCGGAAATGAATAATAATGGCACATAATCCATGAAATTGAGGTCATTACGGATTTTTTCTGTAAACTCAACCATTGTGTGTGTGTCTTTTTCAATCGCATCCCACTTATTCACAACCACCACACAACTTTTTCTTGCTTCCAGGATATACCCGGCAATATGAGCATCCTGCGCTGTGATACCTTCTATTGCATCAATCAATAACAAAGCGACATCTGCGCGTTCAATCGCTCGCATTGAGCGTAACACAGAATATTTTTCCACCCCGACGTCAACTTTCCCCCGCCGGCGGATCCCTGCTGTGTCAATCAAGGTGACTGGTATCCCATCAAATTCAATTTTGCTGTCAATCGCATCACGAGTAGTGCCTGGGATATCTGAGACAATCATCCGCTCTTCACCCACCAGGCGATTCAATAAACTTGATTTTCCAACATTCGGTTTCCCCACCAAAGCAATCTTAACAGATTCATCTTCTTCTGTTTCCAAATCTTCCGGAAAAGTTGCTACCATTGCATCCAACATATCGCCTGTGCCGGTTCCATGTATCGAAGATAGGGGATAGGGATCTCCCATGCCTAATTCATAAAACTGATAAGCTTCTTCACGAAATGTTTTACTATCTGCTTTGTTGACAACCAGCAAAATCGGTGGGGTCAGCACGCCATCCACCAACTTTTGTCTACGCCTGAGAATCTCTGCAACTTCCTGGTCTGCCGGTGTGACACCGGAAATGGCGTCAACAACAAACAAAATGGTATCGGCATCGGCTATCGCAATCGCTGCCTGCTCTTTTATCTCTTCAATAAAGTTGGCAGATCCAATCGAAAGTGGAGTTTTTCCACCCATGGAAGGGTCAATACCACCTGTATCAATCACATAATATGGACGACCTGCCCAATCAGCATCAGACATCAATCGGTCACGGGTGGTTCCTGGAATTTCATCAACAATGGCTTTACGATCACCAGTTAGTCGATTAAATAAAGTGCTTTTGCCGACATTGGGACGGCCAACAAGTGCTACGATCGGTTTGTTCATTACTTACTTTCCGCGTTTATCCACCCGGTGTGGGTGTTGGCGCTATGATTACTTCTATATCAATTAATCCAGGCTGGATACTATCCACCATTATTTCTTCGGAGGGTAATTCTACCACTGGTTGCAATTGGTATGTTCCCACTTCGTAATTTGTGAGATCAAGATAGATCCGTATATCCTCAAGCTTGAGTTGATCGAGAATGGGCAATGGGCCAGAAATGATTATCGTTATGAACTCTGGAAAAAGGTTTGCTTTCAAGTTTTCTGGTAACCCAATTATTTCTATTGGGATATTGGCAATTGGCAGACTGGTTTGGACAGCTGCGATACTGACTCGCACCAAAACCGTACGTTGATCACCAACCACCAACACTCCTTCAGGTAAATCTAATAACATGGAAACATCCACATCGTCTTTCAAGTTATCGAGATTAAGTGGCATTGTTTGCACATAACCAGGCAATTCATTGACAATTTCTGGATTACTGGAATAAACAGTCACAGCCAATGGGAAAACAGCAATATTGGTTAAGCGATATCCATCAGCCACCTGACCCTCAAGATTGACTGAAACAATTACATTGCGATATCCATAGCGCTGATTTATCCCTAGTTCTACTTCAACACGATCCGGTGAAAGGGTGACATCATCCACAACCATATCGTTTTGATCCAATGCCACAACATTTATGATTCGTGAAATATCCTCGTATGCTTGATTGATGTCCAAAGTAGCTTGTATTTTTGCCACTCTTTCAACCTGAGAAATTGGACCTGTCACTACAATTTGATCTGTGCTGAGAATTGGATCTTCAGCCTGATAACCAATCGCCGGTTCTCCCCGTATCACCAAATTCAAAGGAATGGATTTACTGGCAAGCGCTTCCAATTTAATCGACACAGCTCTTGGTGAATAGGAAATTACTTTTACAGGTTGAATATTAACCTGTATTTGCAAATCAACCGTATGCGTGCCTGCACCCAGCCCTGATAAATCCACCACAGCTCTTACAGGTGCTTGTGCACTTAAGATGGATGCCCAAACCGACTGGGGAGTATTGAGAACGATAGACACATTTGAAGGTAGATCGCTGGTCATAACAAGATTGGTGTCCTGACTCACAATTTCAATCGGTACATTGCGGGGGTAGGAACGGTTCTCTGCGGGATCACTGGCTGTCACAGCAATTATCCAGACAGTAATCGCCAGTACTAATGCAGTGATGAAGGTTGGAAGACTTTTTTTAACCTTGCGAAAGAATGCCCACATGGCTACTCTTCCTCCTTGTGACGAATCACTGGCTTTTTAATTTTCCAACCAAAAATATTAATTTGACCACTGGTGACTGGAATAGGTCTGAAAAGAGCTATCAGCATATTTTCAAGCCTATCTGAATCAAGACCACGGATTAAACGGCCACCCTGCGCTACCGATAATGAACCTGTTTCTTCTGAAACAACAATCACGATACCATCATTTGCTTCCGATGATCCAAGGGCTGCTCGATGACGCAAACCCATCTGGCGTTCTGGGGTACGATTGAGAATTCCGCTCGCTGACAGCGGCATAACACAAGATGCTGCTTTAACACGGTTACCAACAATAATCACTGCCCCATCATGTAAAGGAGAATTGGGATAAAAAATTTGAAGTAATAATTCCGGTGTAACAACTGCATCCAGAAACACACCAGTATCGATATATTCCTGTAAAGAATCTAAACGCTCCATAACAATCAAGGCACCATGCCGGCGAGCAGAAAGCCGGGCGCATGCAACACTGATGGCATGCATGATGCTCTTAATGGCTTCTTCAGAAGCTAAATTTCTTCGAAACAATGTTGATGGTCCGGCACGTCCCAGACGTTCCAAACCTCGTCTGATTTCCGGTGCAAAGATAACGGGGATCGCCAGCAGGAGCGCAGGCAAAGTAGTCTGGATAAGCCAGGAAAAAGCAGGAAGGTTTATGAATTGTGTTAAAAATGCTAATAAAATGACGAGGAAAAAAACTCCCCGCAATAAGACTGTCGCCTGTGTATCTTTCAAAAGCATCAGAATAATAAAGAAAATTAAAGTCACCAACGCAAGGTCGAGGGCGCTTAACCAATTTATTCTTTGAAAAATAAATAAAATCTCATTAAAAAATTCTGACACTGGTTTCCTTTTCTAAATCGGTCTTAGAACTCGATCATTTCTTAATTTCTTAAAAAATAATTTTGTTCCTTCTGGCATGGAATCAACAGCTGCATTAACCCATGCAGAAACTTTCAAATTATCAGGGGAGCTTTTCTCGTAACCTAATTGTTGCCAGATTCGTTCCTGTTTTGCCATTTTTTCGTTCAAAAATAATAATGAAATCTCACATTGGAGTTCGCCTGATGCACGCTCCATTTCATTCATTAAAAGGGGAATTGCATTTTCAAAAGGAACATGCTCAAGAATCAAAAAATCAACCGTTCGGGCAACCAGGTTTTCGACCTGCCACCCCAAAATCCCAACCAGGGTCTCACCTGCTTGCAGGATTAAGAAAGCTTTCTCGCCGAACATTTCCATAATGTCTTTCCGTGAGTACATTTGCCCATTTTTATAAAATTGGTTGAGAAATTCTGCAATTTCACTGGATCTTCGTGGTGTACCGCGCCGTACAGTCAATTCACCCCGAATTGATTGAGTTGTTGCCAGGGTGACTTCACTTTCTGAAACCTGTTTGGGAACCAGTTTTTGCCAATTTTCGAATACCTGCTTCCAGGTTTCTTCCACCGTTCCGATATTTTGGATGACCACATGCGCTGCTTTTATTTTTTCTTCCTGTGGAGGTTGAGTATCAATTCTTTGTTTCGCATCTAGCACTCCCATCTTTCGACGGAAAACCAACCGTTCAAGTTGTGTTTCAGGGGGAGTGTAAGTGACCCAGATGCTGTCACAGCTTTCTTTAATATCAGATTCCATCAATTTTATCGCTTCAATGACAATCACCTTATGTTTGATGTGTTTGATGATGTAATCTACTGCCTGGATTACCAGTGGATGAACGATATCCTCCAGAATTTTCAAGGCTTCTGGATTACTGAAAACCAAACGTCCCAATTTTTTTCGATCGATCTCTCCATCTTCTTTCAGGATCCATTGTCCAAATTGGGTGACTACTTTTTTATATCCTGGAGCACCTTTTGCGGTGGCACGGTGTGCAAGCGCATCAGCATCAATCCCAAATGCGCCAAGGTGTTCTAACATTCGGCGTACAACACTTTTACCTGTACCAATATTTCCGGTTAACCCAATCACGAGTTTACCAGTCCATTTGCTCAAAATTCCTCCTTGATCCCGGAAAAAGAAGTTTTTTCTACCTTCATTTTAGCTTTGCGAAGCGAGAATGTCAAAGGTTTGGGTTTTTGAAAATTGAATCATCCATATTACACATCAGAATTAACGCTTTATTAGCGGTAAGAATACTTTTTGATTGAACCCATCTGGCCAAACAAAGGTGCGTAATCGGATACCTGCATCAAATTTCATTGTCTCCGGTAAAGATTTCCAAATCCCCTGGTCATTTTTTATCCATGTTCGGTCTTCCGATAGGATGCCAAGATTATCAACTGCAATTGGGAATAGATTTGACTTATTCTTAATCTCCAATACAACTACAATTTCATCATCTTTTTCCATCTCAATATTTGGAATTAGATCAATACTATAATACCCGGCATAGGGAATATCAATAATTAGTGATTCATACAGTAGGTCAGTGAGAATTCCATTTGAAAAATTGTCATAAATTCGCAAAATAGCCGTGGCGGTATCATTGCTCCAGAACTCAACGGTCTGGGCGATTTCGTCTCCCTTTGGTGTAAAAAGAGCAAGCGCTTGATTTGGTTTGAAAAACTCTCCATTATTGGTCTGAGTTGTATGACCAGCCTCATCATAAAAGTAGAGTTTTTTAAAGGAAGAACTCTTTTCCCAACCCGTGACTGCAGAAAGGGAGGTGCCAATCCCCGCACTACCATAGGCAATCTTGAAATATCCTTCGTTTCCCCAATCAGTCCCATAACTATTCTTAACGATCCAGGCTCCCTTTCCTCCTGCATGGGTTAATTCATCATCCCATCCAACAATTAAGACTCCGTGAGTGTATTTATTTGCATCGGGCAGCGAATTGTCATATAAAACAAAACCACCAGTATAATCTGAAAAACCAGCAATTTTCGGATCCATTTGAGAGTATAGCGGACCATAATCAATTAATTTTTGCTTGACTAATTCTTTTGATGCAATTTGATATCCGGGGCTGAATTGTTGCCATTCGGTAACATAATAATCTGGTACACAACCCGAATTACATTCACAATCAATACTCTCATATGGATCACAACTCTCCAAAACCAATCCCTTTTGGGTAAAGAGATTAATCAACATGCGGGAATTTCCACCTTTGCAGGAATACATTAAATCACCTACATAGTGGTTTATGGCATTCCAATTACATTCTTTTGCATTGTTCTCAGAAAAATCCAGTTCGAGTTTATCTTTTTTCCAGATTGCTGCCTGAATTGCTCCAATGGTGGCGAAAGCATAACCAGAATTACAATTCCCCACCTGTTGATCCAGAACAGGAAAATTATATCCGTCTTCACGCCAATCAAATTGGCTTAAATCTTTAACACTATTCGCTTTTATTTCCACAGCTTGAAAAATCAGATTGATTAGAAGAAAAAGAATGAAAATCAAAATTCCTCGACGATGAATTCGCATCTGAGAAACCTCCAGGAGAATTTGATAGGTTAATTATAGTAAAAATGTTTTTTCAAATCAAAATTAAATAGGGATTTGATCCATGTTCAGGAATACCAATCCCGGATATAATCACGGCTGATTAATTTGCTAATCATCACCATCAAATTTCTCGAAACAAATCGGGATTAATCTAATAAAAGGTGAAATTCTAAAGCAAAAATTATCGGATTCTGATATGAATCATGGAGTTGGGCATGTCAATGAAAGACTTTAAACATCAATTGGGGAAAGAAATTTCCACCATGAAATTTTCTCGGGATACGGTCAAAGATTTTACCTTTGTAATATTTGGCGTTATCATTCAAGCCTTCGCCATGCGGCTATTTCTGGTACCGGCTTTTCTGGTTAGTGGCGGTGTCAGTGGCGCTGCTCAGTTGATCAATCATTTATCCGGTTTCCCGATTGGTTTAATGGTATTAATCGGCAACATACCTTTGTTTATTCTCGGTTGGCGATATCTGGGGGGTTTACGTTTTGCTTTACGTACTGCAGTGGCAATTATCTTTTTCTCATTTTTCACCAATTTTCTAGTCCTATTCATCTCCCCCGAAGGGGTAACAGATGATCTGGTTCTGAACAGTATTTATGGGGGCTTGATGTATGGCATTGGTTTAGGAATGGTTTATCGAGGAAAGGGTACCAGTGGCGGTAGCGATATTCTCGGACGTATTCTCAATCACCGCTTTGGGATCTCCATCTCCACCTCTTACCTGATTACCGATTCACTGGTGGTCTTATTAGGTGGGTTAGTTTTCGACTGGGAACGGGCTCTTTATGGTCTGGCAGTCATTTACGTCAGCGGTCTGGCTGCTGAGATTGCCTTCGAGGGACGGGCAGTCTATCGCACCGCAATGATCGTCACCTGTGACCCGGAAGCAGTTTCTCAGCGAATCATGGAAGCGTTGGAACGCGGCGTCACCATGCTGCATGGCACAGGCGGATACACTCATGAGGACCGCACAGTGATCTATTCTGTGATTACACAATCAGAGATCCCTCAGTTAAAAGAAATCGTTAAAGAAGTTGACCCGAAAGCTTTTATGGTTATTGGCCAGGCGCACGAAGCTCTTGGGGAAGGCTTCAGACCATTAATCGAACAAAAAACCTGATCTGGCTAAAGTAAACCCAACATGATTAATACACCCAGCGTAATACCCACCTGCCCTAAATGGTAGGTGAACATAACTACAAAATTACCATAGGGAATTGGGCGTAAAAAACGACCGGTAGCCAACACTGTATCTGAGATTGTAAAAAGGAGTGCACCCAGGCTGGCAAAAATGGCGGCACTGGTACTCCAATTCTCTCTGAACCAGGTCATCATGGCTAAAAATAACATACTGGTAATTGTGATCATATACAAAACAATGGGCAGCCACAAGTGTCGATGTTCCAATCTGCGACGAATACCGCCAATAATTCTGGGATAAGCCATAACAATCAGACCAGTCACCAATAAAACCGGAATTAGAACCCACAGGGAAAACTGGAAAGAACCAGAACTGAAGCCAATCACATAGAGAATATGCGCAATCAGAAAAGAGAAAAGCCCCGGGATAAAAAATCTGGAACGCATCAACAAGAAAACATCGCCTAACAGGGAGAAAACCAGACCAGCACCAAACCAATAACCTGGAATAATCCATCCACCGAGGTTGGAAAAAAGAGCAATTAATAAAAGCATGGATAATGGCTTAGTAACTACACGCAATCGAATCCAGTGTTTACCAGCAGATATCCACTCCAAAGGCATAATAATTGCCAGGGCCACTCCTAAAGGTAAAATCATTACTTCTCCTGGATCACGTAATTCATTAAATTAATTGCGTCCGAATTTTGCACCAATTTTAATCCACTTTGACATCATGGAAAATTCACCAATAAACCACCCCTAAAAATCAATATACCATCATTTATAATTCTCAAGTCTTTTTGCACTCCAATTTAAATAATTCCAGTAGCTCATTCGTCAACAAATATTAGTTTGAGATCAAAATAATCTGGTTGAAATTAAATTTGCCAGTAAATCAAATCAGATGATCAGGCTGTCACAAGATTCAATTAATCCCCTCCTGAATATAGGTATTAATTTTTGAAGTAGGTGAAAAAATTATCAATCAATTATTTCCTTGCATCTGAAATACAATTAAGTATAATGGTTTTATCAATTTGAGTAAGAAGATAATTTTTGTAAAAAAAATATCTTCCATCATCTGGAATTTAAGACCAAAATACATTGCAATGTTGAACAAGATTTAAGTCAATCAAGTTTCTTTGTTCCCCACCTTTTTATCTTACATCATGACTAATCAATAATAAATTGACAAAAATTGTGTATATCTCTTCAATTCTTTTTAGAAAATGGAGGTGATGTGTATAGAAAATTTTTGACTTTTTGGCCTGTTAATATTGAAGGCAACAATTGTATTTCGATTTCTTTTTGATAACTGATGTGGTTTGAGAAGGATAGAAAAATGAAAATTAAAATAATCTTTAAAATTGTTTCTGTTTTACTTGTCGCTGCGTTTTTTGCCTCTGCTTGTAGTGCTGGTGCAGGAGATACAATCAAAATAGGTATAAATGCTGAGATTACCGGAGATAAGCCTAAGGTTGGGGAACAATGTAAATTCGCAGCTGAAATGTATGTCAAAGAAATCAATGACGCGGGGGGAGTAGATGTAGGCGGGAAGAAATTTAAATTAGAGCTAGTCGTTGAAGACAATAATGCAACGGCAGAAGGTGCAGCAGGAGCAGCAAATAAACTGATCAGTCAAAATAATGTTCTTGCGATGGTTGGTCCAAATCCTAGCAACGCAGCTGTCCCCGCTGGTGAAGTTGCTAACAATCTTGAAACGCCAATGATCAGCCCCTGGTCAACAAACCCAAATACGACATTAAATCGACCCTGGGTTTTTCGTGCACCATTCCTGGATCCTTTCCAGGGACCTGTTGTGGCGAATTTTGCTTCCAATCAATTCAAAGCCACCAAAGCCTGTGTTTTGTTTGATGTCGCCAGTGACTATCCTAAAGGTCTGGCAGATAATTTTAAATCAGCATGGGAAAATCTACATGGCGCTGGTTCAGTATTACAATTTGAAAGTTTTACGACCGGTGATCAGGATTTCAGTGCTCAATTGACATCAATAAAATCATCCGGTTGTGAAGTTCTCTTTACACCACAATACTACCAGGAAGTTCCATTGATTGTTTCCCAGGCAAAAGACCTCGGAATGGTTATTCCCATTATGGGAAGTGATTCATGGGGAGACCCACAACTATTGGAACTTTGTGGTTCCGATTGTGAAGGATCCTTCTTCAGCACCCACTATGTAGCCAATGGTGCCACTGGCGCAACCAAGGATTTTATTGACAAATTCAATGCTGCTTACCAATATATTCCAGGTGATGTTGCCGCGTTAACCTGGGATTCGATGATGCTGGTAACACAGGCGATAAAGAACTGTGGAAACATCACAGGTGACCTGACTGCAGATCGAAGTTGCATTCGTGACGGTATGGCATCCATCAAGGATTTCCAGGGTATCACCGGGAAAATGACCTTTGATGAACAGGGCGACCCGATAAAATGTGCAGTGATTGTCCAGATTCAAAATGGTGAATTCATCGCCTTTGATTCTGCCTGTCCTTAAACCCAATATTGTTTAAGTATTCGGGTTGGTAGATGGAAATTTAACCTCCTGACTGTCTAAATAAAGGTCGGGAGGTTGGATTTCTCTCATTGACATTCCAGAAATCATTGCAAGGAGGATTTAGTGACAATAGATTTCTTCATCCAAAATTTTATTAATGCCATGCAATGGGGTAGTTTTTTGGCATTGATTGCGGTTGGATATACATTAGTGTATGGAGTACTATTACTGATCAATTTTGCACACGGTGATATTTTTATGGTCGGCGCTTACACCGGATATTTCATTGGGACATTTTTACTCAACAACTTTGAAATAAAATTGCCATTCGACCTACCTGGTTGGGTCGTTATTCCTTTGACAATCATTTTAACAATGATCATTACAGCCCTGGTAGGCGTTGCGATCGAACGGATTGCTTATCGACCTTTGAGAAATCGAGGAGCACATAGACTATATCTTGTGATAACTGCACTTATGTTTGGTCTTTTACTGGAGTATGGTAATCTTGCTCTACTGGGTGCAAGTGATCGTCAATTTCCAACGCTATTCAATAAAATAATTTACAACTTTGGTGGAATCACTGTCACCAATATCAAGATTTATGTGATTTTGCTTTCCTTCCTTATTATGGGAATTCTCTGGTACATCGTGCAAAAAACACGCTGGGGTATGGCCATGCGAGCAATTTCATATGACCGACTCGCTGTTCCACTTATGGGTATTTCTGTTGATCAAATCATTTTAATTACATTCGTGCTTGGATCATCGATGGCAGCATTGGCAGGTATTATGTATGGAACTGCATTTCCCATCCTTCGTTTCAATATGGGTATGCTGGTTGGTTGGCAGGCATTCATTGCTGCTGTGGTTGGCGGTATTGGTTCCATTCGCGGGGCGATGGTAGGAGGATACATTTTAGGATTTACCCAAATTTTTGTTGCCGCTTTTTTACCATCAACATATCGGGATTTGATAGCCTTTGTGGTCCTGCTGCTAATCCTGGCAATTAAGCCGACGGGGTTGTTTGGTGTTCCTCGTCGCACCAAAGTTTAAGTTATTTAATCTTATAGAAAAAATCCAGGAGGATCTATGAAACGCTTTGGTATGCCTACCCTGATCGGAATTTCATTTCTAATTTGTATTGTGCCATCCTGGTTAGGTTGGTTCAGTAATTATATTCAATTCATCATTGCATTAATCGGCATCAACATCATACTGACTGTCAGTTTGAACCTGATTAATGGGTATATGGGTGAATTTTCTGTCGGACATGCAGCATTTATGGGTGTTGGAGCTTATTCATCTTCTTTGCTTACCGTTTATTTACTCACAGATAGTTCTTTTTTTGGAAAAGCAATTTTACCTGAAGAATTAGCTATTCTGATTTTTCCGATAACGCTTATCATTGGAGGAATAACTGCAGCTCTATTCAGCTTATTGATTGCTATTCCATCTTTTAAAACACGCGGAGATTATCTGGCAATTGTTACACTGGCAGTCAATTTTATTTTTAAAAGTGCTATCGAAAACATTGACGCCATTGGTGGTCCCCGTGGATTTATGGGAATGGGAAAAGTCATGAAGGCTATGGATAATCTTGTGAGTTTCCCATGGTTAATTTTTTGGACGTTCGTGGTAGTTGTATTTTCCATTTATATCATCCGAAATTTTGTGAACTCAACCATGGGGAAAAGTATTGTAGCCATTCGAGATGATGAAATTGCCTCTGAACTTATGACCGTCAATACGAGATGGCTTAAAATAGTGGCGTTTATGTTGTCATGCGGATTAGCTGGGATGGCAGGAGGATTGCATGCCCATACAGTTACTTTTATTAATCCGTCAAGCTACTTTATTCTGCAATCAACTTATATTCTTGTAATGGTATATCTTGGAGGAATGGGTTCCCTCAGTGGATCTGTTATCAGTGCGATTGTTTTCACGATACTGCTTGAATTGCTGAAACCTTTAGATGTATTTCGGTGGGTGGTAACCCCGCTTCTTTTAATTATCTTAATGTTGTTTAGACCTACTGGCATTATGGGAAATCGAGAACTATTGGATGTTTTCCCTACCTTGAAAAAATATTTTTCATCTCTGCAGGAGCGATTATCAAATGCCATTATTAAAAGTTGAGAAACTTACACATTTCTTTGGTGGTCTAAGATCAGTCGATGACTTCAATCTTGAATTAAGTGAAAATGAACTGGTAGGACTGATCGGCCCAAATGGAGCCGGCAAGAGTACCGTTTTCAATCTAGTCTGTGGGCTTTATCGTCCTACACAAGGTTCAATCACGTTTGAAGGTCATGATCTGATCGGTCGCTTTCCACATCAAATCACATCATTGGGAATAGGTCGAACCTTTCAAAACATTCGATTGTGGAATGAATTATCCGTAATTGATAATTTACGGATTGCCCATTTTTCACAAATAGATTATAAGCTCCTCGACTCCCTCTTTTTTACTTCTCGGCTGGTAAAAGACGAGCAGAAAGTCTCACAAGAAGCAATAGATTTGCTCGAAAAATTCAATCTTATTCCATATATCAATGAATTACCCAGAAACTTGCCTTACGGTATTCAACGTAGGGTAGAAATTTGCCGTGCATTGGTTATGAACCCCAAGATAATTCTGCTTGACGAACCTGCAGCAGGGATGAATCAGGGTGAAATTGATGAATTAATAAAATTAGTCCGCTGGGTGAAAGATGAATTTAAAGTCACAATCTGGATTATTGAACACCAGATGCGAGTTATTATGAATATTTGTGAGCGAATTCAGGTACTCGATTTTGGCTCAACGATCGCTGAAGGAACCCCTGAAGAGATCCGCAATAATCCACAAGTGATCAAAGCCTATTTAGGCGAGGAGGTTACATAATGTTGCTAAGCATAAGGGATCTGGTTGTTTCTTACGGAGCAATCGAAGCACTACATGGTATCTCCTTTGATGTTGAAGAAGGGGAAATTGTGACGTTGATTGGAGCAAATGGGGCAGGTAAATCGACAACTTTATGGTCAATTGTGCGTCAAATAAAAGAAATGGGGGGTAGAGTAGTTTCAGGCTCGATCCATTTCAAAGGTGAGGATTTGTTACAATATCCACCCCACGATATCGTTAATAAATTGGGGATAACCCTTGTTCCAGAAGGCCGCAGAGTTTTCGGTAACCTCAGTGTCCTGGAAAATTTAAAAATTGCTGCTTATGGTAGAAAAGATAAAAAGAACGTTGAAGAAGATTTAGAGCGTGTGTTCGGCGTTTTTCCTCGCCTGGGAGAACGAAAATCTCAATTGGCTGATTTATTGAGTGGTGGAGAGCAACAAATGCTGGCTGTCGGTCGCTCAATGATGAACCGAGGTTCTTTGATGTTGCTCGATGAACCTTCGATGGGGCTTGCTCCCATTTTGGTAAAGGAACTATTCGAAAACCTAGCACAAATTAATCGGGAAGGTACAACAATTCTGCTCGTTGAGCAGAATGCAAACCTGGCATTGCGTTATGCAACGAAGGCCTATGTATTAGAAACTGGGACAATTACACTTTCAGGTACTGCAGAGGAGGTAGAACGTAACCCAGAAGTGAAAGAAGCATATCTGGGTACCTGATAAAGAAACCGAATTAAAAACCAGTTTTCAAACAACCTGATATCGGTATTTTTTCAACATGACTACCTCGTTTTTTTTGAGATGATACCGATATCTTTATTAAAAGGTATGTGGATTGTTCATTTCTCCGGAACAATGTAACCCATTAATTTGAGTGCATCCGGATTATTGCGCCAATTTTTATGTACTTTCACCCGCAGGTCCAGATAAACATTACGACCCGTCATCTCTTCAATTTCCTGACGGGCAGTCTTGCCAATCTCCCGAATCATGCTGCCTTTTTTACCAATCACTATCCCCTTTTGCGAATCACGTTCCACAAATAATGTCGCCATGATATAAGCCGATTCTTCACCACGGTCTTCATAGGAATCCAACCGGACAGCAACTGAATGTGGTACTTCTTCTTCCAGATGGCGCATAACCGCTTCACGGATCAGCTCAATCGCAATATCCCGCTCATAAAAATCGGTTACCTGATCTTCATCATAAAACGGGTCTCCTACTGGGATTATCTCTATGATTTTTTCCAACAAATCAGAAATACCCTGTTTCCGATTGGCGCTGATCGTGAAACAGACAGAATCAGGTACAAGATTCTGGTACAAAATCTGATTTTGATTTACCTGGTTTGCAGAAATCAGATCCATTTTATTAAGAATGATGAATAAATCGGGACGTGGTGAAAAACCAGAGATTTTTTCAGCAATCAACCGGTCTTCTTCCGTTGGTGTCACTGATACATCCACAATCCACAATATCAAATCCCCATCGAATAAGGCTGAATCAGCAACCTTGTTCATATAGTCACCCAGCTTATGTTTAGCAATGTGCATACCAGGTGTATCCATAAAAATGATTTGAGCCAAATCATTGGTGAATATTCCCATTTGTTGTTTTCGTGTGGTCTGAGGTTTGGGAGATACCGCTGCAACCTTTTGTCCAAGAATTGCATTCAACAATGTAGATTTTCCAACATTTGGTCTGCCAACTACCGCCACAAATCCAGCTTTATATTTTTTAATTTCTTCGACATTGTTCAACACAGGTTCATTGTTATCCATTAATTACTTCTCCTGAAGGGGCGTTAACCAAAAAACACCACTTAAAATCATGACCACCTATTATCATTCTCAAAAGGATCCAACTCCCGAAACCTAATTTTGCCCACAACAATGTTGATCCCCTGTCTGTTCAAAAAATTCCATTTTTTTTTCCAATCATAAAACTTCAATCATGAGGTCCATACCAATCCAATTAGAATTCATTTTAACAGAAAATCTCTGGTCAATTTGATCATATCGGATAAATAATTGAAATTCTACCGAAGTTGTCAGGTAATTGGTAGGTCAGCGTAGGGTGGGCGTAGGGTAAGCGTCAAGTAATGTTCAATATGTTCTGGTAATATTGTAAATAACAAAGGGCGACTTCTCTTCTTCTCCTCCTTAAAATGAGAGCCGGGGGCGGCGTACCCGGCTCTCACTAAATTAAAAATTCAACCTGATTTTCTTCAGGTTGTTTTTTTGTTTCTGTTCAACATCGCAATCAGGGTGTTCTTGGCTTGGATTCACGCCAAAAAACACCAGCCAAACCCTTTTTATTATGACGTTACTTTTTTGTTAATTTACGTAAATCGGATAGAATTAGATTATCAATAAATTGAAAGAGGGAAGCATATGAGTAATAGCCGAGAATTCTATTTGGGAAAAGAATTTGACTTCGAGAACAAGAAGCTTACGGATAATATTATTTACTATGATCCTGCTGATCTAACCACGCATATGTTTGTCACCGGAATGACCGGTTCAGGGAAAACAGGCCTATGTGTTGGTTTGATGGAAGAAGCAGCTTTACAAAATATTCCGGCAATCGTTATTGATCCTAAGGGTGATTTAACAAACTTACTCTTACATTTTCCAGACTTGTTACCTAATGATTTTGAACCCTGGATTGATCCTGAAGAAGCACGCCGTGAAAGTAAAACCACCCAGGTGAAAGCAGAAGAAACCGCCAGCATGTGGAAAAATGGTTTGGCGGATTGGGAATTAACCGGTGAGAATATTGAGAGACTGAAAAACGCAGCAGAGTTTGCAATCTATTCTCCCGGTTCAACGTCTGGTATTCCTGTTGATATTCTTTCTTCTTTTGCAGCGCCAGATTTGGATTGGGATGAAAACCAGGAAATGTTAAGGGAGCGAATTGCTTCCAATATTACTGCTCTTTTGGGTTTAATTGGGTATAACGATATTGATCCACTTGGCTCCAGAGAACACATCTTACTCGCTAATATCATGGAATATTATTGGAGCAAAGGTCTCTCATTCGATCTGAGTGATCTGATTATGCAAACCCAAAGTCCTCCATTTGACCGGCTGGGAGCATTTCCAATCGATCGTTTATTCCCCGAGAAAGACCGCTTTGGCTTGGCGATGAAACTTAACAATTTCCTTGCCTCCCCTTCCTTCCAAACCTGGATGCAAGGACAACCGCTGGATATTCAAAGATTGATGTTTGCTGATAATGGAAAACCACGTCAATCAATTTTTTATCTGGCGCATCTTAGCGAGAACGAACGGATGTTTTTTGTGACACTCTTATTTGGAGCTGTTGAATCCTGGATGAGGCGTCAAAGTGGCACCAGTGGATTACGAGCCATCATATATTTTGATGAAATTCTGGGTTATCTACCGCCTGTCGCTAATCCCCCTTCCCGACCGATTATGCTTCGCATGTTAAAACAAGCCCGCGCCTTTGGTGTGGGTCTGGTACTGGCCACACAGAATCCTGTAGATATGGATTACAAGGCACTCTCCAATGCCGGAACCTGGATGATTGGCCGCTTACAGACAGATCAGGATAAAGCACGATTAATTGATGGATTGCAAAGTGCCAGCGGTAGTATTGACAGGGCTGAAGCAAACAAAATGCTCTCCAATCTTGGAAAACGAATTTTCCTGTTACATAACGTTCATGAAAAAGGCTTAAAAGTATTTAGTACCCGCTGGGCAATGAATTACCTGGCAGGACCCATGACTCGTTCTCAAATTCCAGCATTGAATGCATTAGCAGGTATCGGAGCAAAACCGCTCTCCTCTTCACCCCGATCCGCGGCGAACGAACCAAAAACACAACCTGTCAAATCACAGTCCGCAGCCTCTGAACCATCCTCCACACAACCTGTTCTTCGTCCCGTTTTACCGAGCGGAATTATTGAGTATCATCTGCCGAATAATCTAACTTTACAGAATGCTGCAAAACTAGCAAATATTACCCTCTCCAGTAATTCGAAAATTACTGCAATTGAATACCACCCTCGATTAATATCACAGGCCGAAATTCGATATCTGGATCGAAAATACAATGTGCAAACTTTACAAAGAAAAACTGTTTTGGTTAATGATGATACCGGCAGAATAATCCGATGGGAGGATCACATTACCGAACCAATCGATCAGGATTTGATCGAGCGCATGGCACTGCCACAAACAGGGTATCAGCAGATACCGGTATGGATGGTTGATCCGAAAACACTTAAGATTCTCCAATCCGATTTTGTTGATTGGATATATAGGACTGACAACCTAACCATTCGCGCCAGCCAAAGTTTGAAAATCTTTGCAGGACCTGAAGTTTCAGAACTGGAATTCAAAGCACAAATCGATCAGGCAATTAGAGATCAACTTACTATTGAAAAAGATAAGATCAAAGCGAGCTACGATAAAAAAATAACCGTATTGGAACAGAAACTTGAAAAAGAAAAACGTGATGTGGAAAATGCTGAAGACCGTCTGGGGCAACGTCGCATGGAAGAAGTAGGTACGCATGGAGAAATGTTATTAGCATTATTATCCAAACGTAAAAAATCAATCTCATCATCCTTAACCAAACGCCGGATGACTTCTCAGGCGAAGGCAACCCTTGAAAATGAGAAAAAAGATGTGGATAATGCAATCGCCAGCTTAAATGGCATGCAACAAGAAATGAACAACACTATCAGTCAGTTGGAGAAAGATTGGGCCGGGAAAGTTAAGGATATTACCGAAATTACCATTACCCCACTGAAAAAGGATATTTTTGTTGAGTTATTTGGTGTTGCGTGGGTTCCCCATTATTTAGTCGATGTGGATGGAAGATCCTACCAGATCTGTGCATTTAGTAGTAAATGATGAAACAACCGCCCTGATCAGGGCGGTTGTTTTTCTAATCTAATTCCTGGCGACCAGCCAATGCCCGTAAAAGAGTATTCTGGTCAGCATATTCCAAATCGCCCCCCATGGGTAAACCACGCGCCAGTCGTGTTAATCGGATCGGGATTAATTGTAATTGTTGTTTAATGTATAAAGCTGTCGCATCGCCTTCCATGGATGGATTGGTGGCAATAATCACTTCTTTAATATTGCCAGCTTTTACACGTTCAATCAGGGGTCTAATTTTCAGATCATCAGGCCCAATCCCTTCGATTGGTGAGAGCGCTCCATGCAGTACGTGATATTTCCCCATGAATCCACCCGTCCGTTCTAAAGCAAGCACATCTAAGGGTTCTTCCACAACGCAGATTTGACTTTCATCCCGTTGAATACTGGAGCAAATTTCACAAAATCGATTACCAGCCATAGTGATATTAAAACATTGTTCACAAAAGGCGGTCGAACTTTTCAGGTTTTGAAGCGCGTCAGCTAAATTCTTGCTGGCTTCATCCGGTGCCCTTAACAAGAAAAAAGTCAATCGGGAAGCAGATTTTGGTCCCACCCCCGGCAGACGTTCAAATGCATTAATTAAGTTCTGAACTGGTTCAGGCAAGATAGGCATTTTTTATAATCACTTCGCTAAAAAGGTTGATTAAAACCCAAGCCCTGGCATTCCACCAGCCAAAGGACCCATCTTCTGGGCTTGTAATTCACGGGATTGATCCAACGCCATGTTGACAGCACTTAAGATTATATCCTGCAGCATTTCTGCATCAGCATCCTGAAGTAATTCAGCTGCGATTTCAACTGATTTGCAGTGTTGGTCACCAGTCATAGTCACTTTCACAGCACCACCACCCACGCTGGCTGTAACTGTCTCATCTGCCAATGAAGCCTGCGCTGCTTCCATTTGTTCCTGCAGTTTTTGCAGTTGGCGCATCATTGCATTTTGACCGCCACCCATTCCCCCCATTTTTCCACCAAATCCTTTAGCCATATTAATTACTCCTTATCTACAATTTTTCCACCCAGATCAAGGGCTGCGCTGACCAGACTATCCGGTTCAAACTCATCTTCATGATCGGGTAAGTTAGATTTTGCATTAAGCACCACAGCGTGAACTTTTACATCTGTCCCGAGAATATGAGAAAAAGCACGCTGAATGATATCCTGATGATCTCCTTTTTCCATTCTTTCTTTCAAAACCGGACTTTGAAATCCGATGATAATTACACCTTTTTTCAACGAAAAATTTCTTGCAGACGCCAGAAGCGCTTCCGTATTTTTTCGGTAATTTCGAATTAGCGTTTTCACCTCTGTCAGCGATTCGCGCACATCATTGATACTGATCGGTAGATCAGTGCTTTCCTCTTTAAGATCACCACCGACTGAATCCAAATTTCTGCTTGTCTGCACTATTGTGGATTGATCAAACACTTTTTCCAGTTCTGCTTTCTTTTCATCATTAATTTCTTTTTCTTGCGGATTTATTATCAGCTTCTCTTCTTTGTCTTTCGGTTTCTTCGGAGCTCTTCGATCTTCTGTTTCAATGCTCTCTTTTTGTTGGATTTTGTTTGTCTGAACCTCAAATAATTGAACCCCCTGAGCAATTGCCAGCTCCAACGCCAGACTGGGTTGCCATGCCAACCTGCTTTCGTTGGCTGCATTATTGAACAACTTCACCAATTCGGTTAGATTAATCAGGGACAACTTTTTGGTCTGATTACCCATAATCTGGCGGACTTCATCGGTGACGTCCATTGACTTTTCATTTCCTAATTGAATTAACATCAGACCACGCAGGTAATCCACCATTTGCCGGGCAAACTGACGTGGATCCGTGCCTGAATCAAGGGCAGAATGTAATTGGTCAAGACATCCTTTGGTATCCTTGATCATCAATAAATCAACCAGATTGATTACCGTCTGATTGGTGGCAGTCCCCAACACCTGCTGAGCAATTTTAAGCGTAATGATCTCTCCGGTCGAAGTCAGTTGATCCAATAAAGAAATCGCATCCCGCATCGCACCTGTCGATTGACGGGCAATCATGAATAGTGTTTCTTCATCAATTTCCAGCTTTTCGGCTTTTACCAGGTCTTTGAGGAGTTCCACAATCGTGATTACCGGTATCCGGCGAAACTCATGCCGCTGACAGCGTGATAATACCGTTGCCGGTATTTTATGAACTTCTGTGGTCGCCAGAACAAAGATCGCATGCGGTGGCGGTTCTTCCAATGTCTTCAATAAGGCATTAAAGGCTGCAGTGGAAAGCATATGAACCTCATCGATGATGTAAACCTTGAAGCGCCCCTGGGAAGGAGAAAAACCAATTTTTTCACGCAAATCACGAACATCATCTACACTGGTATTGGAAGCAGCATCAATTTCAATCAGATCCATGAAACGCCCTGTATTGACGGAAAGGCAATTTTGGCATTGGTTACAGGGTCGTACACCGAGATCGTCATCCAGACAATTGACAGCTTTCGCCAACAAGCGTGCTGTAGTTGTTTTTCCTGTACCCCTTGGACCGGATAACAGGTAAGCATGCCCAACGCGATTTCCACGGATGGCATTCTTTAATGTTTGCACAATATGATCCTGGCCGACAACTTTATCCCATTTTTGGGGACGCCATTTTCTATATAAAGCCTCAGACATGCTGGTTCCAATCAATGTTTAATTTGATTCTTGTTGACTGTTCGAAAGAATATCCTCTGTCTTTATCGTCATTCTTTGCAGTCGAGCAACAGGAACACTTAAATTGTAATCGAAAATTTCCTTATTAATGACCTGGATATGAAGACATTTTGCATCTTAAGGAATCGCGTAACTGGCGCGTTCCTGTCCAGCAGAATCATAGATCAATACTGTCTCTCCGGGCGACCAGATAGGAGTTTCGCTGCCCCAAAACAGAGTGTTAACTGTATTCGATCCAGCCCGGGAATAAATGGAAATTTGACCCTTTACCAATTCAATCGCCGGAAATACGAAAGCGTTTTTATCCTGATCAATAATTTGCCATCCAGACAAATTAAGCTCGCCTTCACCCACTCTTTCTACAATCAACAGCTCATTTTGAAGATCTCCAGCGGCAAATACATTCGCAATTTTAAGCACCGGTATATCCAGGGGTGGAAGAACTACGTCATTCGGTGGTATAGGATTCGTCTGATTGATCGAAGAAGTTGGATCAACAGAATATGTTGCTGGACTATTGACCCGGTTCCAAATCGTTAAAACCAATAAAGTAGTTGCAGCTGAAACAATTATATTAACAATGAGAAAAGGTAACCAACGTTTCAATTGATACTCCTGTTCCACTAAGAAAAATTCTGGTAAGAATTCTGAATACCAAGTTCCGCTTGAATCATAGCACAGTTTCAACGTAAAATAAAACCATAGGAGCAACTTACAAACAGATGATTTTCATTGATGGGCATAACTTAATTCCAAAAATTAAAGGTCTTTCCCTCAGTATGCTGGATGATGAAATGGAACTGATCCAGATTTTAAGTGAATATGCCAGGCTGTCCAGAAAAAAACTGGAGGTTTACTTCGATAATGCACCCATCGATAAAGCAGGTACAAGGAAAATTGGCAGAGTCACAGCGCATTTTGTGCGCCAGGGATCTTCTGCGGATGATGCCATCATACAAAGAGTATCAAAAATGGGCAGGAAAGCTAGAAATGTAAAAATTATCACTTCTGATCAACGTGTGCAAAGGCAAGTACACGCTCATCAGGCTCAAACAATACCTTCAGAAATCTTTGCAAAAGAAATTGAAATAACTTTTTCAACAAGTCCAGGAGGTGGTAAACCTGATCCAGGACGCATGAGTGAGAATGAAGTTGATCAATGGTTAAAATTATTCAATAAAGATAAAAAATAGAATCTAAAGATACTTTTCCATAATCGGTTTGGGTTTTTTTGGCGGGAAAATCCCGCCAAAAAAACCCGACAATACCAATTTATTGAGTTGATAGAATTTTAAGATTAAAATATTCTTAATTCATTTTAATATAATATTGATAAATTAGATCTATAATATCAAATAGACACCATTTAATGGTTAAACTAGGTGTCAGAATCGTCAGAAGATCTGTAAACAGTTCCCCCATATGTTTACATCCAGGATCTGTCTGATGGCATTCCCTCCCTGGAGACCGTCATGCATTCCCCAAGTGCATGGCGGTCACGTTTTTCCGAATTCTTATACATCAATACTTGACGTGAAATCTATTTCCAATACAATGCAGGTAGAGGCATTTATCATTGGAGGAAAATTATGAAACGACCATTTTTGGTTTTAATAGTACTGATGTTACTACTTTCTTTAGCGTGCAGTATACCAGGTAAAAATCGATCGGAAGAAGTCGAAGCGGAAGTCACCGTTGAAACAACATCACCCACCCAGGCGGTTGCTGAGAATCCAACCGAAACGGTGTATTCACCACCAACCGCAAGACCAACCAGTGCTGAAACACCAGTTCCAGTTGCTACCCAGGAAAAAGCACAGGAACCAACACTAGCCCCAACTGAACCGGAAGCGTCATGTCCATCGTTTGGAAAAGAAGAATTCGATACCCCAGGTGGTTGTTGGCCAGATTCTGTGGACAAGGTTTTTTCTTCAGCTTCGATTTCAGACATAAATAAATTAAACGTCCAGGTGAAAGGTGGTCGCCTCGAATTCGAATCCCGAATGAACGAAGATGTCTTTCTTTATTCCTTTTACCCGGACAACGAATACGATGAGGTTATTTTGAAGGCATCAGTCACCAAAATTGAACCCAGTAAGAATCAAAATGGTTTTGCCCTTGTTTGTCATATAAATCGATTTGGTTGGTATGAAGCACGTGTGGAAAGCAGTGGCACTTTTGAAGTATTTCAATATGATGCTGTGAAGAAACAAAATGGACAAAATCCATTTGTGCGCCTTGGAAGTGGCGGAGCTTCTTCATTCCGAACAGGTACTGGTCGAGAAAATATCATTGAGTGGCAATGTTTGGAAGACAGTCTGACTTTGATCGTGAACGATAAACAAATATGGGAGAAAGTCAATTTCACCAGCCTGAACAGCGGTGGTGGTGTTGGTGTCGGGCTGGCATCCTATTCAAATACATTTCCACGCCATATCGGTTTTGAATATGTAGAGATCCTGGAACCTTAATAAAGCAGGGAAATCAGTCTTGCCGCATAAGAAGCTGAATGCTATAATTTTGATGTTGCCCCAGTAGCTCAATAGGATAGAGCAAAGCACTCCTAACGCTTAGGTTGGGGGTTCGAGTCCCTTCTGGGGCACTTTCTTTCTGAAATGGTATCATTTCAATAAAATGGTTTTAAAGGCCGTTTTTTGGCGGTGATGCGTGCAACCAACTCCCTGACCAATACAGATTGAAAAGATAGTGAAATGTAAGGAAATGTAAGGAAAAATCCTTGCATTTTTTTATACTCTTTGTTAAAATATAGATTGATAAACGCTTGGGTGCCCCCCTCACCTAGGCGTTTATCATTTTAATCATCCGTAAACGATCATTCATTTATAAGAAATAACCGTATCTTTTCAAAAATTAAGAGCTGAGTTTCGAAATCACTCCTACACCCCGCTGTGTTGAAATCAAACAAAAGACCCTGTTTCCAGGGTCAGTTTTGATTTATCAGCTCAATCTAATTATCAAAATTTGGGAGGTCGTCATCCTCATCATCTATATCAATATCAAAATCATATTCGATTTCACCAGCTTTTCGGCGAATCCAAAGGTAAAGCACCTGACCATCATTGGTATCCGATGATCGGGCTGCCATGATCGGAACTTTTTCTTCAAGACCATAATCATTACGATAATGTAGAAAGATTGAATCCTTCCTGCGCCAGGCACGATGACAGCGTTCAACCAACGCCGGTCCATTAAATGTACGTAAGCGCGTCATTGCCAGATCGTACAGACCTGGACCTTCGTTCAGTCCCAAAGCCCAACCATCATCAATCAGTTCGAAATTTGGTGGTGGTCCTTCAATAATTGTAATTTTGTCTTCCATAAAGCTCCCCGATTCGTCATTAATGGCAGGGGACGAACCTGACATCATTTTACCGCGAAACAGCGAATTGTCTATGAGAATAATGTTAAATTTTTATTAGAGTTTTTGAATCTACAAATAAATCAGTTGTATCAGGTGTGAATGTGGTGTTATCTGCCTAAACAAGCCAGTCAGCCTCGATCAAAGGTGTGGAAATCTTTTATAAAACTTTTATATTTTTCATTCAAAAAACATATATGCGGGCGATAAGATTATCTAAATGAAACATACAAACAAAATTTGGAGGAATATAAATGCATACTCTTTATGTTAGAAACCCTGTCCGTTCAATCTCCCGCCGTAATTTATGGGATGCAGTCAATCAAAACAACAATGAAGAAACAAAAGTTATCTTCCCATTGGATATCCGCATTGAAGCAGATGACTATTTGTTGGAAGCCTTTCTACCCGGTGTTACCACCGATGATCTCGATATTCAGATCGAAAGCAATATCGTAACGATAAAAGGTGAAATTAAAAACGAACAGGCCGAAGATGCCCGCTATCTGTTGAAAGAACGACCTGCAGGTATCTTCCAACGCTCGATCGAATTGCCGGACGATGTAGATACCGAAAAGGTGGAAGCAGAATTAAAAAATGGCGTTCTCACCTTGCGATTGCCAAAATCTGAACTGGCGAAACCTCGCAAGATTAAAATATCCAATAATTAATGTACTAAGACAAGTATCTGTCAATAAAACACAGTAGAGGAGAGTTTCCAGACGGCCGAAAATCCGTCTAGAAACTCTTTACGCTTAAATACAAAGAAAAGATTTACGGTACAATCAATGCATGTCAATCCCGGAAGATTTTCTCAAAGCCATCCAGCAAACAAACGTGCCACAATTCAAATATTTTGAAAGCATCAATTCAACCAATCAATGCGCTTTGGAGTGGCTTGAAGAAGGTGCATCAGATGGGGCAGTCGTTTTTGCAGACCACCAAAGTGCTGGCCGGGGACGCTTCGATCGCCCCTGGGTGACGCAAGCTGGCAGTGCAATTGCCATTTCGATGATTGTCAAACCTGAAGCGAACGAAAGAGAATACCTCACGTTCTTTTCTCCATTGGCAGGGATCGCACTGGTAGATGTTCTCAATCATCATCTTCATGTCGAAGCACAAATTAAGTGGCCAAATGATGTACTGATCCAACGCAGTAAGACGTCCGGCATACTGACAGAATCCGTTTGGAATGGTGAACAACTACAGGGATTGGTCGTTGGCATCGGAATCAATGTTTTTGCTCAATCCATTCCTCCAAAGGAACTTTTGCAATTTCCAGCAACCTGTCTGCAGGATCATTGTTTATTCCCGATTAATCGTTTTGATCTGTTAAAAGCATTGATCCAATCCTTTAATTTCTGGAGATCACAAATGAACTCACCAGAATTTATGAATCAATGGCAAAAAACACTGGCATTTCGTGGCGAAAAAGTATATATTAAGCAAAAGGATGGAACGGATCAGATATTTGGAACACTCATCGGTCTTACGTCCAATGGAGATCTGGAAATATTAACGGAAAATAATCAAAAACATACCGTCACAGCAGGCGATGTTCATCTTCGTCCTGCTGGACCAGAAAAATGAGAGGTTCACATGTTAGATGATTTACGAAATTCAGCCGAAGCATCTTTCCTGGAAGAAGAAACAACATTCGAAAGGGAGGGTTTAATCCCCCGAAGGGAAAAACGTTTCATGGGCATGACTGCTGCTCAACGCTTTATTCTTGCTTTTCTGGTGTTGATTCTGGTTGTTGTCTTGGGAACCCTGTTCCTGTTAGTTTCCGGGAAGATGGTCTTACCATAAAGATGGCTCGACCATAATATGGTTTTGCCATAACATTGGTTCACCACAACTTTAAGTCAACAATAATTTGGTTTTTCTAGCATCATTGTTGGTCCAATAACAATTTACATAAAAAAAATGCCTGGCAATCAGGCATTTTTAATTTAAAAGTGTTCTTTATTCCGCTGCAGGATTTTCAGGTGGCTGATTCTCACCTTCCCCAGCCAGTATCTCTGCGCTAATTCTTGCCATGGATGCGACACTATCACCCTCGCCAATATCCATCACACGCACACCGCGCGTTGAGCGACCCATCTGCGAGATATCTCGCACATACATGCGAATCATTACCCCGTTGGTGGAGATTAATGTAACCTCATCATCCAGTTTTACAATTCTGGCAGTTGAAATCAACCCGCTTTTATCGAGATTGTGTTTATCAATCGTTGAAACACCTTTCGATCCGCGGCTCTTTGGATTATATTGTGCCAAAGGTGTCCGTTTTCCATAGCCTTTATCAGTAATAACCAATAATTCACCATCCGGTTCCAATACATCCATGCCAGTGACTCGATCCCTGACATCCATACGAATGCCAGTCACGCCTCCGGCTGGTCTTCCCATACAACGGATTTCGCTCTCATCCATTCGTAAGGCACGACCGTAAGCGGTTACCAGCATAACTTCATCCTTGCCACTGGTCAGGTGAACCCAGCCAAGTTTGTCATTTTTGTGCAGGCTCATGGCAATTAATCCGGATGGGCGTACATTTGCAAATTCAGATAGCTGTACGCGTTTGATTTTGCCTTTCTCGGTTGCCATCGTGCAGTATTCAGCCTCTTCAAAGTCTGGTACCGGTACAGCGGCAGTCACACGCTCACCAGGATTGAAAGCCAGCACATTCATGATCGATATTCCTTTGTCCGTGCGGCCAGCTTCGGGCAAATTGTAAACTTTTTCGGAATAGACTTTTCCCCGGTCTGAGAAAAACAGAACCGTATTGAGGGTACGCGCCGGAATCAAAAGCATGACTTCATCTTCATCACGCATGGATTGGCCAATTACACCACGGCCACCGCGTCCTTGCGTGCGGAATAAATTCGCTCGGGTACGTTTGATATAACCCTTCTCGGTCACTGTGATCAATACAGCTTCATCCTTAACCAACTCCGCTTCTGAAAACAATTCTTTAGTATCAAAGCTGATGATCGTTCGGCGTTCATCGCCATATTTGTTGGACATCTCCGTCAGATCATCCTTGATCAAAGACAGGATTTTTTGTGGATTGGCTAACAAATCCTCGAGGTAAGCAATGGTCATGAGAATTTCTTTGTGTTCATCTTCGATCTTCTGACGTTCCAAGGCTGCCAGACGTCGTAATTGCATATCCAAAATGGCCTGAGCTTGAATTTCCGATAGATTGAATCGTGATATCAAGTTTACTTTGGCAACATCTGCGTCAGGTGCCTGCCGGATGGTATTAATCACATCATCCAGATTGGCAAGAGCGATCAACAACCCTTCCAGGACATGCGCCCGATGTTTTGCTTTATCAAGTTCAAATTGAGTACGGCGGGTGATAACTTCTCTACGATGTTCAACAAAAATTTGTAACATGCGTCGTAGCGGAAGACTGCGAGGTTCACCGTTAATCAGCGATAACATGTTTACCCCGAAAGTGGATTGCAGTTGCGTGTATTTATACAGCTGGTTCAGGACACGCTGTGGTTGTGCCCCGCGCTTTAGCTCGACTACGATTCGCATGCCTTTACGGTCCGACTCATCACGCATGTCGGAGATCATGTCCAGGCGACCTTCGCGCACCAACGCTGCTATTCTTTCAAGCATTGTGGTTTTATTAACCTGATAGGGAATTTCCGTGATGATTATGGCATGCCGGCCAGCTTTAAATTCTTCAATTTCGGCTTTACCACGCACCACCAGGCGGCCACGTCCGGTTGAATACGCCTGCCGGATCGAGTCCTGACCAATGATTAAACCACCGGTTGGAAAGTCCGGGCCCGGCAGAAATTTGATCAAATCTTCAACACTTACATCTTCCAGATTTTCATAATGATCAATCAAGTGATTGATGGCGGCCACCAATTCACTCAAATTGTGCGGTGGAATATTGGTTGCCATCCCGACCGCGATACCGGAAGAACCATTCAAGAGCAAATTTGGTAATCGTGCCGGTAAAACAAGTGGTTCTTTTAAGGAACCATCAAAATTATCAGTAAAATCAATCGTGTTTTTGCCAATATCCGCGAGCATATCTTCCGCCATGGAGGATAATCTGGCTTCGGTATAACGCATGGCTGCCGGTGAATCACCATCAATCGATCCAAAGTTTCCCTGACCATCCACCAGCATATATCGCATCGAAAAATTCTGTGCCATACGCGACATGGCATCATACACGGAAAGATCACCATGCGGATGGTACTTACCCAGCACTTCCCCCACAATACGGGCAGATTTCTTGTAGGATGTATTTGAACGAATGCCCATATCATGCATGGCATAAAGTATTCTACGATGTACCGGTTTTAACCCGTCTCTGGCGTCGGGTAATGCACGCGCCACAATCACGCTCATTGCATAATCTAAGTAAGCGGAACGCATTTCACCGTCAATGTCCACGATTTTAATATTGCCAATATCCATGTAAGTGCTTCCTCCAACCAGCGATTTCTTGCTGGAAATTTCGTAATTTTATCACTTCCCTGAACCCTAATTATACCCTATCACAGGCGTCTGAAGGTCGTTTCTTCCTATTTAAAGTTTGATCATTGGGATTGACTTGCGCTTCCAGCAATGTTACACCTCTTGACCTTAAAAAAAACTGGACTATAATTTCATTTATGGAAAATATCGTTTCTCTGAATGAAGACTCTGCAAGCGAGCCCGATTCGGACCAAGATCATTTATACAGCGTCGATTTTATAATCAAGCGTGTGATGTAAACTAAATCAACCATGTGATTGATGTACGAATACCATCCGCGTTTGAAAATCGCGGATTTTTTATTCTGGAAGGTGTTCATGCAGAAATCAATTTTTATTTTTTATCTCAAGTTTATTAAAAAGAATATCTCTCTCCCAATTGAATTTCTTTGTGTAAAACAACTGAAATGAATTATCAATTTAATTTAAACCTTATTTAAAGGACTTGTTTTCAAATTTTTATTGGGAGGGCTTATTTTATGTCATCAAACTTACCACGTATCTTCAAAACAGAATCCCGACATGACAAAATATTTACCTGGGGAGACATAATTTGTCTTTTCCTGATTGCAGTGTTGATTTACCTTGGCGTTCGGCTGGCTGTCAATGCGCCTGAAATCATTCAGGGACCTGAGATTTCTTTATCACCACGAGCCCTTCCCTGGTATGCATTCCTGTCGATTGGCAGAATGACAGCTGCGTACATATTATCGATACTATTTTCACTGATTTATGGTCGCTATGCTGCGTATAATCGAAATGCTGAGAAAATTCTGATGCCATTGTTGGATGTTCTCCAAAGTGTTCCTATTCTTTCATTCCTACCAGTTGTTTTACTCAGTTTGAGTGCGATATTACCGATTAAGATTGCTGCGGAATTAGCATCAATCGTTTTAATATTCACCAGCCAAGCCTGGAATTTGACTTTTGCCTGGTATCAATCACTGACGACTATCCCAAAAGATTTACGTGAGGCCAGCAATACCTTTCGATTGAACACTTGGTTACAATTCAAAAAATTGGAATTACCATTTGGTACAATCAGTCTAATCTGGAACAGCATTATGAGCTGGGCAGGGGGTTGGTTCTTTTTAATGGCTGCAGAAACATTTACAGTAGGTTCACGTGATTTCAGGTTACCTGGAATAGGAGCCTATCTGCAAGAAGCAGCTAACCAGAGTAATTTTCTAGCGATTCTTTGGGGTATCGGCATATTGATTCTGGTAATTGTTGGGTTGGATCAATTCATTTGGCGTCCATTGTTAGCCTGGTCGGATCGTTTCAAAGTTGAAATGGTCGAAAATGATAATCCACCAACTTCATGGTTCTATGATTTATTAAAGAATGCAAACCTGGTTAATAAATTTCAAGAAAAAATCACTAAACCAATTTCTGAATGGATTGATGTGTGGTTATTGAATAAATTTCAAGCGAAGTCATCAGGTTCATATCAACAAAAGAAATTTAACATCAAGAATTTACTTATCGTAGTATTTGCTTTAATTCTTGTCTATGGTATCTATCAAATCTCACTAATTCTTATTTCCATTCCAATCCTTCAATGGAAAAGTATGGGATCCGGGATCCTCATGACGACCTTCAGAGTTTTTATTGCACTCCTTATCGCTTTAGCGTGGACAATTCCTGTTGGTGTTGCCATTGGAACCAACCAACGACTGGCTGCAATTGTTCAACCGATCGTTCAAGTTGCAGCATCTATTCCGGCAACTGCTCTATTTCCAATTTTCTTGTTGGCAATTATTGGCATGTCTGGAGGTTTGAATATTGCTGCAGTTTTATTGATGTTATTAGGCACACAATGGTATTTATTATTCAACATCATTGCTGGTGCAAGTGCTATTCCTCAAGACTTAAAATACACTGCTACCATGATGCAGATGAGTCGTTGGCAACGTTGGAAAACACTAATCTTACCTTCATTATTCCCTTACCTGATAACAGGTGCGATTACCGCCTCCGGAGGAGCGTGGAATGCGAGCATAGTGGCAGAACATGTTCATTTTGGGGGTGAGACATTACAAACAACAGGTATCGGAGCATTGATTTCAAGTGCAACTGCTTCCGGAGATTATCGTTTACTGTTGGCTTCTACCATCAGTATGGTCGTGACTGTAATTTTGATCAATCGTCTTTTATGGCGGCGTTTATACAAAATTGCAGAAAATAATTATCGTATGGAGTAAGAACATGGTCAACACATTAGCAAGTCAAACAAAAAACCTGGTGCGGTTGGAAAAAATTCAACAAAATTATAAAAGTGGAAAACGCTTATTTACAGCAATCGAAAATATTAATATCATTATTCAGGAAGAAGAATTTGTAGGGCTTTTAGGACCTTCAGGCTGCGGAAAAAGCACTTTATTACGAATTATTACTGGCTTACAACAACCTTCACAAGGAAGTGTATTTTATCGGAATCAACTATTAAAAGGTATAAATATTCATGCGTCTATTGTGTTTCAAACATTTGCATTATTTCCCTGGTTAACTGTGCAGGAAAATGTTGATGTTGCCTTAAAAGCCAAAGGGATTGATATAGAAACTCGAACCGCAAAATCAATTAGTTTACTCGATCAGGTTGGTTTGGATGGCTTCGAAAGTGCATACCCCCGTGAATTATCGGGTGGCATGAGGCAAAAAGTTGGTTTTGCACGTGCAATGGCAGTTGAGCCAGAGTTGTTATGCCTTGATGAACCTTTTTCCGCCCTGGATGTTCTCAGCGCAGAGACTTTACGAGGTGAACTGATGGACCTGTGGATTAGTGGAAATATCCCTACCAAAGCCATCCTGATGGTCAGTCATAATATTGAAGAAACAGTTTTCATGTCAGACAGAATCATAATCATGGAAAAAGATCCCGGACGGATAATTGCTGAGATAAATGTAAATTTGCCCCACCCGAGACAAAGGAAATCAAAGGAGTTCCAATTACTGGTTGACCAGGTATACGGTATTTTAGCAGGACAAACACAAGCAGAATCCATCGAGTTAGGTACTGCTCCAGGCGAGCCAGGTAAAACCAGACGGCTTCCGCAAATAGCGATTAATGATTTTATCGGTTTCCTCGACTATATGGATGGATTACCCAAAAACAGTTCAGATATTTATTTGCTGGAAGATGCTCTATCAGTGAATAGTGATCATTTATTGCGATTGACCGAAGCTTCAGAGCTGTTAGGATTCGCAACGATCTCAAAAGGAGATATCAGTCTGACACCTTTAGGAGAAACATTTGCAGACGCAAGCATTCTTACTCAAAAAGAGATTTTCTCAACACGAATCAAACGCTTGCCATTATTCCGCTGGTTGCTTTCAATGTTGCGTTCAGCCAATAATCAAAAGCTCGATTGGGACGTAGTGCAGACAGCGCTGGAATTGGAGTTCCATCCCGAAGAAGCAGAACGCCAGCTCAACACCATTATTGATTGGGGTCGTTATGCAGAAGTATTAGCCTACAATGATGATGAAGAAATGATATACCTTGAAACGAACTGAGAGCATAATAATTCACATCAAAAACCAACAGAAGGTGATTCGAAAGATACCTTGCCAATCCAGGTGCAATTTGCTATAATCACCGTCACCAAGGGCGCGTGGCTCAGCTGGTTAGAGCGCACGGTTCACATCCGTGAGGTCGTGGGTTCGAGTCCCTCCGTGCCCACAAATGGCTACCGTTGGCATCACAGAATAACAATTTCCCTTCCTGTGATGCCACGGGTTGCATAATCACCACCAGTACCTTCAACTTATAGCACCACGGTTAGTTTCCGGCGAGTTCATCAGTAACCCGCTTTTTTTATTATATAATTATAGAACAAATTATCAGAAAATAATTTCTATAACGAAAGGACACACGGAAATGAAAAATATCACCCTCGCCCAGGCAATCGCAGGATATCTTATTAATTTGTCTGCCAGGCACCTCTCCCAAAACACCGTCAATGACTACACGAACACTCTGAATAAATTTTCAACTCACGTTTCCGGAGAATTGCTGGTTTCCGATATCGGAATCGATCACATCAATCGCTTTCTGGCCGGCCAGACCACTCTCTCTAATAAAACGCTGAGCAATTACCACTCCACACTGAGCACTTTTTTTGAGTGGCTGGTTACAAGTCGGCTGACTTCGGAAAATCCGGTCAAATATGTTCAAAGAGCAAAACCTGAAAAAAGGGTGATCGATCCGGTTCCCGAAAGCGAAATCAAAGCGCTCCTGGAAGCGGTCACCTACTCCAAAACATACGGGCGCAGAGGGAAAAAGACCTGCAGGAATAAACTCCCCTGGGCCGATAAAAACGTGGCCATTATCCTCTTTTTTCTTGATAATGGAGTCAGAGTTTCAGAACTCTGCAACCTGCAAATCAAGGACCTGGACTTGAAGCAAATGCGAGCTTTTATTTTGGGAAAAGGTGCCAAGGAGCGATTCGTCCCATTCTCCCCCAGGACGAGCAAGGCTATCTGGAAATATCACACCAGCCGGTCAGAGATCTACCCAGAGGACTTCGTTTTTACCACAGAGAATAACCGCCAGATTCAAAGAGGATATCTGCAGAAAATGCTGGAACGTGCCTCCGAAAGAGCCGGGATCTCGCATGTCCACCCTCACAGGTTGCGACACACTTTCGCAGTTAATTATTTACGGGCTGGTGGTGATGTTTTTACCCTGCAAATGATCCTTGGCCACGAACACTTGGAGATGGTAAGGCATTACTCCAGGTTAGCACAATCGGATATTAAGAGAGCGCATCGCAGAGCAAGCCCGGTTGAGTTTTTGAGACTTTAATTTGTTGTAGAATATTTATCCTAACATTTTGTTCTATCATTTGCTATAATTCAAGGAGAAAGTCTTATCAGAAAAGAAAAACACGGAAGGAACATTTAATGGAAGGATGGGGAGAGAGGTCTTTAAGTTCGTACTTTGATGAACTTAAAAGTGCTCAAGTAGCCGGATTCTTTATGTCCAAAAATAAAGGACGTATGAATTATATGAAGTTGATTAAACTAATGTACTTAGCTGATCGTATGTCTTTTGAATTATATGGCCGGCCGATTACAGGTGATGAATTATTTAATCTCGAACATGGGCAAATTCTAAGTAAAACTTTGGATTTAATTAAACAAAAAGTAGAGGGGAAATTTTTTTCGAACTTTTTTTCTCGTCCTCGAGGCTACAATATTACTATTGAAAATGATCCAAGAACTAGTGAACTTTCAAAAGCGGATCTAGAAATTCTAGAATCTATTTTTGAAAATTTTGGAAATTATAGCCAATGGAATTTAGAACTTTATTGTCACAAACTGCCTGAATGGGAGAATCCCGGTAATTCATGTATCCCAATTCCTTACGAACGCCTGATGAAGGTTCTGAAATTTTCAGACGAAGAAATAAATCAATCACTAGAATACATCTCTCAATGGTCTAGTTAGAAAATTTATCAAATGGCACTCACCATTGCACCAGGGGATGTTTTTCATTTGCCATATCCAAGATTAGATTCTGGCCATGTACATATTGTCATAACCTCAGTAAATTCCCATACAGGAGCATTTCTTTGTGTACCTATAGATTCTTGGAAAAATCCAAAATTAAGCGATTCAACGGTAATTTTAACTCCCGGAGATCACCCTTTTATTTCCAAAAAGTCATTTATAAATTACCATGAGTCAAAGATTTTAAATTTTGAAATAATAGAAAAATTAATTAGTGAAGGAGAGGCACAAAAAATGGTGCCCATTTCACCCGCATTGCTGGAAAAAATAAGACTTGGTATAAAAAAATCTAATTTTACAAAAAGTGGAATTATTGAATTCTACGTAATACATACAGAAAATTCATATAACCGCTGAACCAATCAACAGCCCACCATATACCTCACTCCATCATGCACAATCGCGCTCCAGCCTTCCTTGTCCTTCACCCATACACTCTTGGCATTATTCACTTTCAGCTCCAGCGCGTTCACAATCTCCCCGGCTTCCCGCTTCCGGATCTCGCGTGAGAATAATGAAGTATTCGGCAGAGTTCTGACTCTCACACGGCTGATCACTTTCAGCTGAATGTAGTCCTCAAGAATCACCGGTATTTCCGGGTCCACCGGCTCAGGTATATCCGGATCCTCGCTTTCGGTAAACACCTGGTTGACTCTGATCAGCTCAAATACCTCTGGCAGATCCCTCTGTGTCTGGAACCACACCCAGAAGTTACACCCGTGAAATCCCATTGCCTTTGCTTTCAAAAAAAACCGTCTCACCTGCTCAGCTGTGGTTTTCCACTCACCCACCTTGTAAGCCGGCCCGGTGGGAAGATAAGGTAAAGTCGGTGTTAAATTCTGGAACTGGTAGTAAGAGCTCTGCAGCTGCAGTTCCCCGGCTTCATCCCTGAAATCCTGTTCCCAATACACCTGGGGCATGTCGAAATCACAATACTCCCTGAATTGTTTCCAGGGTAACTCCGGATGAGATTCCGGGAAGCGGTAAGAGGATAACCCGATCGGAAGGTCCGGGAAAGCTGCTCTGACCTTTTTCATCATGGATTCTGCTTCATTCGGGGAATACTTCATGCCAGCTTCAGCATCCACCACATGCCCCACCAGTTTGGGATGTTTATCCAGGGCTTTGATGATCATATCCGCGCAGGTCGACCAGTTGGAAGCATACACCGCCCCCCAGCCCCAGCACTCGATTCCCAGCTCATCAGCTGCCTGAATGAACGGCTCCAGCTCCGCGCCCCCATCCACCTGGGTTTCATCCTGCCAGCCATTATGCACATGAAAAAGAATATGGCCAAAGCCGTTATCCTTCGCGAACCTGGCGATCGCCTGCGGATCCCCGCCTAAGGTCTCCGTGATCTGCCAGATAAACCAGCCTTTTCCTCGAGGAAGCCTATTTCTTTCTGTCATTTTATTTTCTCCAGCAGCTTTGAAAATTGAAACATGATCTCCTGCCATAAATTTCGCCCATTCACATATTGCGGTCTGACGGGTTCCATCTCATTTGGGTTGGTTGCAGTTTCAGCTGGTTTCTGCCCAAGTAAAGGCTCGATGGGATATCCCGGGTCTGGATATCCATACCATTCGACCGGGTACCCGATGTCATCAGTAGGGGCGGGATAACCCGGATCGGGATAGCTCGTACCGTATATCGGGTATCCAAATTCATCAACAGGCGTGACGGGGTAACCAGGATCATCTGCAAAAACAGTAGATTGCCATTCGGGTAATCTAGCCAAAGACAGCCCAACGACACACGTCGACACAAAGATGGCAACAATGATTAAAATTGAAACTCGATTTTTTTTCATTTTTTCTCCTTATTCAATTTCATAAGTCAAATTCATCCAAAACAAATCTGTATTTCCAAATGTGAAAGGTGCGGTAGGAGTCCAATACAATGATGTTGTTCCGGCAGTTGTAACAATGATGTAGGTAGTTTTTGATGCATTTGTGTAAGGCTCTAATTGAATAATGACCGGGTAACTGGCTACCCCGATGTTTCTTATATGTCCAATGCCAAAATATGCAAAAGCCACTCCGTTATTCTTCGCGGCGACTGGTATACTGAGAAAATAATTGCCTGAGCCAAAAGTTGTTGTTGAACCCGCTTGTAACTGTATGGATACATGACAGGTTTTCCCAATGACACAATATCTTCCAATAATCGTTCCATTTCCAATATTCGGATTTGTTACACTTGCAGTCCAAACAGGCGTATATGATTGCCAAACTCCAACCGATTCCAAAATTCGAGGTTTCAGTTTTGCAAATAATTCGCCTATTTTTATGGTATCCATCATTTAGCCCTCGCTTATTTTGGTTCCAATTCCGAAAGGCGATCCCTGCCCTCTGGCAATTGGAATATAACGTTCAGTAGCAACTTCAAAACTGGCCTCCTCCACAAAAAGCACAGTTGGATCCGAAACCAATCCCAAATCCAGGCTACCAGGAATAACGTCTTTCAACCTCATCCATAACCCAACAGGGCATAAACTGGAAATATTCCGGTTGGCATAATAATTTTCAACCTGGCCATTTTCACGCATAAATAGTTCTATGTCGTTCAAAGAACTTAAAACAGGTTCTTTGTAAACAATTAAATCCCTTGCTCTTCCTACAGAGCTAAGTAACCGGAAACCCGTATTCGTGCCCGCTGCCAGCAATGTTTCTATTTCAAAAAGTGCATTATTATCACCGGCTCGATAAGGATCAATTGAGAAGCCACTGCTATCTTTGATTTCTGTACCGGTGAAAAATTGTCCACTGGTCGTGATGATATTTGCAATCTGGGTTGTCGTTTCAACAGCGGATCCGGCTGCAGCTGAATAATATTTCCACTCCAGGGTTTTCCACCACCCTCTACCAGTAATTCTTGCGCTAATTTCACCGTTGCCATCATTAAATGAAATTTGGGAAATAGGTTTTTTTAAATTATTTAAAACTTCGTTACGAAAATATTCAGCTGCACTTTGACCAGTTAGAGTAGAGGTAATTAATAGCTGTTTCTCGCCATAAACACCGACCGAATCATCATTTTGTACCCAGCTCGTGACAGCTTTCTGTTTGGTATCAGTTTCATATAACGCTGCGATTCTGTTTGACATAGAATCCAGACTCACAGAGAGCGATACTGATCCTATATTGATTTCAACTTCATCTATAAACCCCCACCAGACACACATTTGATTGTGATCAAAAATTTCAATTGGACATCTGAGATATTCCAAAAGTTCCAAAATTGCTCTTGAGTCTTTGCCAATCGCATTGACAGAAATATCCGCGCTTAATGGGCCGCCTATCGAGTTCCAGCTGTACCGCTCTGGGATTAATTTAACCGGTGGTAGAATAATTGGGTTTGTAAAATCCCTTTCCAACAAACGTACACTGAACATCTTGCCCTCCGGATAGCTCATAACCCCATCCTCCTGGGGCGGTAAAACGCTTTCACACTCATATAACGCACTATTGCAATGTCCCCTAATATGCCATCAACTAAGAAGTAAATTCGTTGGGTTTTATTAGGTTTTAATTTTAAATGTGTGCCAACAGGCGTGTAATGCCCGGTTTTTCCGGGAGTCGTCCAACCGTCCGTCCATAATTGGTCTGTTATTCCATCATCAACCAACCTTACCCCATCAGCAGCACCGTACCCCAATGATGTGAGTACTCTGTAGCCATCGACAGGAGTTATTTGCAGGTAATCTATAGCAATGCTTCCACCTCCTGTCTTTTTTGCATAAAGATTAAGGTCTAATGGATAGAGATCACCACTACTCAACAGCCAGGGCGGGATTTGCAGTTCACCTATTTCTTGGTGCCGATAAGTTGTTGTGACGATTTCACGTGACGATAATACAGTAGTAAGTCCGGTACCCCCAGGATATTTGATTTTACATTGCAATCGAATACCTTCGGTAATAGCACTCGTAAATCCGGCGATTATCTTGAAGAATCGTTTATTGGCTCGATTTAGAAATGTTGTATCAAGTAACCAGGTTGCTATTAATTCCTGGTAACTGGGTACCCATGTAAAGGTTCGATATTTTCCCCCGCTATAATTTGAATTTGTTGTATCAGTACCTCCATAAGATGCACTTTCTGCCTCAATCATATGATTGAATAAATCTGGAGTTGAATTAACATTTAAACCGATAAATACTTGATTCATGTTGCTTGCCGAAACATACTGATTCGTCATCTCCAGCCTTACCGGGGCAGGCAAATCACCCCCCACAGAGGCGGCCGCAATCTCCACGTAATTATTTCGTTTGTTCGGGCTGGTTCCGCTGCCATCATTGCAGTTATAAACATTCAATCCGGCCGTGTTATTGGTTCCATTCCCATTCGTCAGTGGGATCTGTGCTTCAGGTCCTTCCCAGAAGCCATCACGCTCCAGGATCAACCCGATCTTCAGCTGCGAACGTTTCAGGTAATAGGCCATTTTTGCATCGTAATCAATCTGGCCACCAAATACCCTCGATCTCCATAAATCGTCCGTGTCGTTTATGGCAAACCTCAGCCACACTCCAAACGGCCCAATCGTATTCTCACTGGCATACACCAGCATCCGGTTGATGTTCCTCAGTTTCGCCTGGACCACTGAATAAGCTCCATTGATTCTTACTTCGATGGTTTCGGTGACATGCTCGTCCTGGTTAGTCGTTTCCGGGAAATATCCATCCAGCAAAACACAGCCATCTTCATGCAGATCGATCTGGCTGCCATCATCCGATTCAAGTATTAATCGCATCATACGCGTCTCCGTTCAATCGTTCTCACCAGTCTTCTGGCCAGCCGCTCAATATCCATGTCATTATTGACCGATGCCTGAACAGTTAAATAAACATTTCCGCCATTATTCATCCCCTGCGAAGGGCTCACTCCAGCCAGAGCTGGCACCGCTCCGGAGTGAAAATCTACAGCTGCCCGAAATGCTCCTTCAATCTGTCTGGACACGGTATTAAATTGCTCAACGAAACCAATACCGGTTCCGAGCGCCATATTTTCACCAATTTCTTTATAAACCTTGGAAGGTGACTCTTCTTCCAGCTCGTCCTTCGAGCCTTGGATAAGGTTTCTGAAAAATGCTCTTACCTGATCAGCTAGCCATCCTGCCTTGGCTGAAATTCCTTCCCAGATTCCTTTTACTATATCTTCGCCAACTGCAAGAATATCATCCCAGAGATCCATCAATCCCTCGGTGAGTGTCACGATAATATCTCCAGCGGATTGCCCAATCTGTGGCAGCATCCCTCCAATCCCCAGGATCAATGCCAGCACCAGCTCAACAGCCGCATCCCCAATCATCGGTAGGGCCACAATCAAAGCGTCAAATATAGCGGTGATAATTTCCGGGATGTATTCGATCAGAATCGGCAAAGCCACAATCAACCCATTCACAATCGCCATGATCAACTGCAGAGCCGCGTCAATCAAAAGCGGTAAATTCTCGATTAATGTAATGATCACCTGCGGGATGATCTCCGCAATTACAGGCAGCAGCTGCGGGATAGCTTCCACAATCCCATTTGCCAGGGCAATAATAATTTGAATCGCAGCAGTAATCAGCATTGGCAGCTGAGGTAATAGTCCATTCACCAATGCCATGATGATTCCAATCGCCGCGGTCATCAGGATCGGGATGTTCTGCAACAAAAAACCAACCAGACTGGAGAGGATCGTCACAACCGCCGGAATGAGAACCGGCAGCTGTGTCACAAGCGCATCAATAATCCCCTGCAGTATCCCCAGCCCGGCATTCAACATTTCCGGAGCTTGTGTAGCCACATCTCCGATCATGGTCCCGAGTAACCCACCAATGCCACCCGCCGCTTCTCCCAGATCTCCACCCGAATCACTTATAATACCGGCAAACTGGCTCAAATATCCCTGCAAACCTCCGGCAATCCCCGAGAAAGCTGGTAGAAACCCACTCGCCAATGTTCCCAGTGTTCCCTGCAGTCCCATCTTCAAACCGCCCAGCTGGTCACCAAATGCTTCCAGACCATAAACCGCATCCTCGCCCATCACCGCTCCCACACTGTGGGCTTCATCGGTCAACCGGCCAATTTCATCCGCTCCGGCTTTGATCAGTGGGTTCAGCTCCATCGCGTTTCTGCCAAGCAATTCCAGGGCGATGGCATCGCGTTCGGTCTCATTGGTCATGCCACCCAGGGCATCGATGACCTCACCGAAAACCACCTGTGAATCCCGCAAGGATCCATCTGAATTGGTAGCGGAAATTCCAAGTTCATCAAAGAGCTCAGTATAGGTTTCAACGCCATCGCCAGCCTCGCTCATGCATCTGGTCAGCTTTGCCAGGCTTTTACCGATCACATCCTGACTGGTGCCAACCTGTTCGCCCACATAAGCCATTTCCTGCAGTTGTGTGGTGGTAAACCCGGTCTGCAGACTCATATCCACCAGCTCGCCAGCCGCATCCGCCGATTTCAACACCAGTCCTGTAATCGCAGCTCCCACCCCGGCCACAGCCGCAGCTAAACCGGCTATAGCCGCCCCACCGGCTTTCAATGCACCACCCAAACCACCCATCACGGAAGATAATTTGCTTGTTTTTTCGCGGGTTTCATCTTCCTTTTTACCCAGATCCTGGACCTTCTCCCCAGTGTCTTTGGATTCATCCCCCATTTCATCCAGTGCTTTTTGGGATCCCTTCAACTCCGATTCCATCTTGTTGAGGGTTTCATTTTCTTTATTTAACTTAATCTGCAGTTCCTGAGCAGCCCTGGAGGTCTCGCCTTTTTCTTTGGCTACCCGTTCATATTCACCCCGAACGGCAGCAACCTTTTTTTGCTGTACCTCCATCTGACCGGTCAGCGATTTGACACGCATTTCCAATCCATCCGCTGATTTTCCCCAATCCCCCAGGGCAGCGGAGGACGCGCGAAAGCCACTCTCAATCACCCGGATCTCGCGATTCATCGAGGTAATCGCTGTCTTGAAATCAGTGGTATCCAGTCCTACTTTTCCGCTCAGATCCTCAGCCATTTTTTCCTCAATCCTCAATACTCAAGCCTAAAAACTAAAACCCATCCACTTCATCAATAAACTTCCGGTTTTCTGTTGCATTTCCATCAGACAACTGCATCACAAACGGGATCAGGCTCTCAATCGAAGTCCGGTCAATATCCACCAGGCTCCAGCCAAAGGCTTTGATCAAAGAGATCTCCAGATTAATCACCCAATCACCGCGTTTCTTGTTTTTTTCGGCCGGGTCTATCCCGGCCGGGTAGGGTTTACCTTATTTTGAGGCATGAGACTGCTCGCCCGTGCCACAATATTCATCAATACCGCGCTCATCTCATCCAGATCAGCGCCCTGGCTGGCTTCCTGCGCTGAGAATTTATTCCCAAACGCCTCAGCCACCAAACCGGCCAGCTCGTCGATGATTCCTTCATCCAGATTCGCCACGTCCTTATTTTCAATTTTTGGAATTAACCGGATGGCTGCTTTCAAAATCTCCCAGGGAATAAACGCCCGGGAATAAGTTTGTTTCACTTCATCCGTCTCCGGATCGTACAACGTGATAGTAATCGGTGTCTTTTTGCTTGCACTCTGTGAGTTCGCTTCCATTTTTTCTCCTCTTAATCCTCAATCCTCAAAACTCAATACTCCTCCCCATTCGGGCAAGGCACTCAAGCGGGGTGCCCTGCCCTTTGGGAGGAGAAAACGCCTAATAATTAGGCCGTGGTGAAATTCACCGCTCCATTCAAGGTCTGACCGTGGATATCTTCCACAGCGTAAACCAGAATGTAAGCAGTCGCTGCAGTTAAGCTTGCGGTTGGATCGATGGTGATGATCTTCAAAGTTGTATCCAGGGTGATGGATCCAGCCACTACTGTTCCATCGCTGGCTTTCAGCAATGTGATTCCATTCACCGCATCGGCTTTCAATGCATTATTGAAAGTTAGAGTTTGGTTAGCGCTGACTGAAACACCAGTGGCAGCATCAACCGGGGTACTGGAGCTGAGAGCCAGTGCGCTCGGAGCAACAATGCTCGGGGTCTGCACCGCACTGAACCAGGTCGCGCCTGAGAAGTTGGTGGTATCCTCATCGCCTATGGTTCGTTTGACTGATTTATTCTCAGCCAATCCAACATCAAATTTGTAAACCGTATTCACCGCAGTAAAAACGATCTGGGATGGCTTCGGTTCCTTCTTCTCCGCAACCGTGGCAGCTTCATCCTTTGGAACCGAAAACTTGCCTTTCAGATATTGGAAGTAACGATAACTGCCATTTGATTTCAACGATCGGAAACTGAGCGCAGCATCCGGAGGGGTCGCGTCCGCACCGGTATCAAACATCCTGCCGGATACGGTATCAAACGCCTTTCCCAGGTACTTAGCCAGCACCTGAATCGGGATGTTGGTGGTCGTCAGGGTAACTTTCGTTTCCCCTTCAGCGGTCAAAACATCAAACGGTTGGTTATCTGCATACTGGGTATCTTGAGAGGTGGTCGGTTCTGCAGTCGCTTCCATCGCCGGAGCAAAATCCTCCGGTGTGTCCGCCACATAACCGCTGGAATCGTCCTGGGTAACCAGAGCGACATGCACCTCATCCAACCCGACAACACTTTTATATTCACCAGAATTTGGCATTGTCTTAAATCCTTTCTTCTAAATAGTTGAATTCGAAAGTCATACCAAAATGACGCGTGTCATCTTCATATGGCAATTCTTCGTTTTTTATAAAGGTAAATCCTGCTGCTTTCATTACGCCTTCAATATCTGGCATGCTTAGAAGTCCTTGTCTGCTATAAAATACAACCTGAATTTGGTATTCTCGTAAAAATTCAAGATTATTAGCAAATTGCTTTGGACTTGAATTGATTGTGTAACCAATAATCGTATCTGGAATGTCGTCTTTGTTTTGAGCGATATAAATATTGGCAGAAATCGGAATATTTAAAAGAGTTAGCGCGTCTTTTACTAATGAATAAATATTCATATCTTCCCATCTTCCTCTAAACTTTTTTTCACTGCGGCATTTGCTTTTTTGGTGTCCTTCTTTAATGTTGGGTTAGCATACGGTCTTGCACCTACTCCTGTGCGCCCTTTACTATGTCGACCATATTCAACATAAATCATATACAAATGTTCACGCCCCCAAGTTTTTTTAAATTTTTTAACACCATCTTTTGACTTTCTTTTATATGTTACTGACCCGGGTTTTCCGTAATCAGCAAGTTCTTTTCCAAGATCTACGCCAGCTCGCGCTGAGTGATAATTTCCTTGGCTAAATCTCTCAAAAATTTTTATATTTGCTTTGAGATGGCCTGTTTTTCCCTTTGGGGCACGATCATACATACCCTTTCTAATTACTTCAGCGCCTGCCAAAACAGCCTTTTTCGCGGACGCATCGATATCTTTTCCGGCTTTTGCTAATTTTTCCAAATAATCTTCAAAACCTTTTAGTTGTATATGACCTCTTACAGGCATCATCCACCAACAATTCTTTTAACCTTAAGCTCGATATACTCATTCCGTTCGCGGATGTTATCCATCGTCACAATCTCAAACAACTGCCCGCCTTTCTCCACCAGGCAGGTTTCATCCAAATCCGATCGATAGCGGATCAACACCGTGGCAGGCTGAATCGCCCCCGCCATGTTGGCATTCCACACCTCGCTACCATGCGCATTGATCCACCGCGCCCATACGTCCGCGATTTTCAATGTTCCTGGAACTTGAAAACCTCCGGCATCGGTAACCACCGTCCGCGCATACAGGCTGATCTTGATATTTAATTCACCCGGGTTGGTTGGTTTCTCATTGATTCGCATGCCTACAGCTCCCCTGGTTTCAAAATACAAACCCTATACCAGTTGGCCGAGAGGTCAGAACCGCTCAATTGCCTCAGGTAACCATTCACGCTGATCACACTCTCAAAGCTGGCTGATTGATCTCCGCTCACACCAATGATTCCGACCAGTGTAGAAACGCTGTCTCCAATCTCCAGCCCCGATATGGCAATATAGCCAACGGCACTCAATCCCTGGAAGGTCTTGTAGCGCAAAGCAATTGATTCCAGCTGCACCAGAGCAGAATTGAGACCAAACATCAACGGGCTCATCCCACCGGCTATCATGGCCGGATTCTCATGCCACATCGTCAACAGCATCCTGGCAGCGTTCTTTGCTTCCTGTCGGATCACCGAGTCATTTGCCCAGTTGTAACCGGTGGCATGCACAATGTAAGCATCCACCTGGGGTAAAAGATCGAGCATGTACAGGTCATCCACCGCGCAGCGTAGAATATTGGAGGCTTCTGTAGCAGTCAGGATGTAAGGACCATCATAAACCGGCAATTGCGCAACCGGTACCACCTCATACAACAGATTCTGCTGTACACAGCCAACAGCCGTCACGCGGATCGCCAGCGGGCCTTCGGTGTTCGTGTCCGATTCAGACAACAAATAGCTATACCAACCAGATCCAATTTCGCTTTTCGCTCCCAATCCGGCAGCAAAAACCCCACCGTTTTTGGAGATCTCCACGGTCAATGCGCTGCCCAAACCCGTGACTTCGACCCCGGAGGAATCGACCATCACAAACATGGCTTTATGTTCAGTATCCTGTCTTAAATAGGCACTCATCCAACCTCCATTCGTTTGGATAATGCGATTTCAATCCCCTTTTCAATCGTGATGGGGAGTAAGGTTCGCTCCGCTTCAAAATAAGCGCTGGCAACAATCGTTACACCATCCAGTGACTTGCTCAGACCCGCATAGATGATTAATACTCCCGTGGAGGAGATTCCAACATCCTCCAGGCTTTCTTCGACCATGCCGGAAATCTGGACTGACCCGTTTGCTGAAAGAGATGTAACACCCAGAGAAGAGGAAACAAACCCGTTTACAAACACGGATCCATCAGCACTGATGGAAACGTCATCCAGAGTCTTGCTCAGCGAGCATTCAACCGGTACATCCCCAATCGATCCATTCGCTGAAATACTGGCATTGTCCACAGTCTTGCTAAGCGATCCTGAAAGTGCGATCGACCCTGCAGCGGAAATGCTGGCATTGTCCAGACTCGCGCTCAGCACCCCTGAAATGCTTACACTTCCAGCGGAAACGATTCCAACACCATCCAGGTTAGCAGCCACCAGTCCGGAAACAGCTACAGACCCATTGGCTGAAATGCTGGTATCATCAATACTCTTGCTCAGCGACCCATCAACCTGAATGGACCCGCTCGCGCTGATCGTAGCTCCATCCAGTGTGGCGGACAGCGAGCCTTCAATCGAGCTCGCCCCGGCTGTTCCACTGGCGGCAATCGTAGCATCATCCAGAGTCTTGCTCAAACTTCCATTAACTGCTACCGATCCACCAGCTGAGATCGAAACATCATCCACACTCTTGCTCAGTGACCCATCAACCTGAACAGAACCACTCGCGCTGATACTGGTGCCATCCAGAGTCCCGGATAAACTACCGGTTACGCTGGCCACACCATCCGGAGTTTCTAATTCTGTCCAAGATACGTAAACATATGACCGGCTGGATGCTGGGATAGTGACCGTCCCTCCGGAGGTGAATTTAATGCGTAGATCTGAATAATCCGTGATGTTGGCAGCTTGCGCTTCGGTTAGCGTCCAGTTATAGGCGGTGGGAGTTCCTTTCACCAGGTTGAATGCCGTCCCGCCATTGTAGGAGCTGATAACAGTCGTCCCTTGTAAAAGTTGAACGATTAATGTTCGTTGGTGTGTGGCATTCTCCTGCCAGGCTCTGAATCGCACAACATGGCCAGTATCAACGGATGGCGTGCTGACATTCGATAACCCCTCCTCTGCACTGCCGTTTGAGGCTTCTTCGCCTGTGATGTAGTCAGCATCGGAATAGGTTACCTCGTCGATAGTGGTATAAGACCCTGACCAATTAGACAGGGTCTCAACACTACCATCAGGCCTGGCATACTGTGTCATAAACAGTTACCTCGGTTTATGCGTTTCCAGCGGTCAAAGTAAATCCGGTGATCGTCACCGGCTGCCCACTGGCAATCGAAACGTTATTCAACTCCATATCACCACCACCACTGGTAGCAGTAATCGTGCCCTGCATGTGCTGGGTGGTGCCATCGCTGGCATAGATACGAAAATGTCCGGCAGTTCCAGCTGCATCAGCAGACAGATCCTCCCAGGTGCCAGCCTTCGCCTTAGATCCAGCCGAGGCGGCCGCCAACCAGTCAGTAGGGAGCGTCAGAGTCGCCAGTACCGTTCCAGCATCAGCATCGCTGATGTTGGTTGGAGGCGCTCCGGATCGTATTTTCAATATCGCGCCTGTCCCGATCGCGGTTTCAATCGCGTCCAGTTCAGCGTTTCTAACAGCTACAGAAAATTTCAAAGTCATGTATCACCTATCCTTTCACTCCCCCTCTCGTACAAGAAGGGGAGTATTTCATCGGAGGACTAGGACTATCCCAATAACAGGGCGATATGCTCACTCTTGACTGCAGTGTAGCCCCAGGCGATACCAACTTCGTACGCCATGCGGCGATACTGGGCATACATGCGCACTTCGAACGGCAACCCGGAAACGGGATCCTGTATGATGAGGGCATCGATGGCAGAATCACCACTATCGGGTACGGCAGGAGCACGCGCAGCCAGGAAGAGTGCATCTTCACTGAACAGAACGTTCGGGGTGTAGCTGTTACCAATGGTCATGGCGTTCGCGGTCGGGATGATCATTCTTGCGCCTGGTTCTCCCAAGGAGATGGTTCCAGGGGCAGCCACACCGGTGTTGACCACGTACTTGTTGACTGTGTCAGCAGCAAAGGTCACCACATCACCGGCCAGAACGGTTCCGGTACCGGTCACCAATGCAATATCTTCCACGTCAATAGCGGTTGAGCCACTGGTTACATAGCTTGCGCCTGTACCTTTGGTGTGCAGTGATAGCCCGGCTGAGCCGTGCAATCGTACACCCTGGATCATGCCCATAGCGCCCTGGCGTAGCAGTTCCTGAGATCCTGCTTCTGCCAGCACAACAGACTGCTTACCGCGTAAAACGGCCAGCGCTGCAGTGTTGAGCGCCAGGTGCCTGCCACTCATCGGGGCGCCGTTATCATCCAGGATCTTCATCACCTGAGCCAGATCGGTCATATCTCCGGCTGTGCCAAACGGTGTGGTTCCAGCTGTGCCATAGGCACGGGAAGCGCCCTGTTTGGCAACGGTCGCCAGATCAATCTCGATCAAATTCGCGAGAGTACGAATAGCCTGAGAAAACGCATTGCGAATGATAACCTGGTCCGATTTTCCATTTTTCAGACCCTTCAATTCCTCACCGGTCAGATAGAAAGTGACCGATTTGGATTTGGAGATGGTGACACTGGGGGCAGCAACTGCAGTATCACTACCGGCAGGGCCTGTAGCAGCTGGTGCAATATCACTGGCTGATCCGGCTGGAACCACTGGCCAAACGATTGATTCTCCAACCGCAGCCCTTTCTGCCTCGGCATTTTTCCCAACAGCTGGGATAAATCCGATCATTTCGCGCGAGACGACGTCCAGCGCCTGGTAAATAGTGGGCAAAAGCCCGGTTAAGGTATTAGACATCTCTTACTCCTTGTCCTCATCCAGGACAGCCCCGCCACCCTGAATAAATTCCATTCGGGCGCTGGCATCAAGCGCGAGGAAATCTCCACGCTTCATCTCCCGCTTGTTTTCAACTTGCGGAAGGTTATTACTGACGGGAACAAAATCCTTGGCTGCCTGCGAATCAACCGCTGCAGCATCCCGCATCGAAAGGTAAAGTTTGTTGGCTTCTTCAGCTTTGGCTTTCGCCTCGTCCAGCGTCGGGCGCAGATCCAGAGCCGCCTGTTTGCCTTCATCAGTACCTTTTTCAAAATGTGCATGGATTTCGTTCATAATCTTTTGCACATTCTCATCCGCTGATCGAGCGGCATCAAAATAGGGCTTTAAGTCAATCATTGTCACTCCTTTTTCACAAAGATTTTTACGTAAGCGCACAAGCGTTCTGCCTCAGCTTCCTGCCTGGCTTTATCCTCCCCGTTCTCTTGGCATGCCCATTGGGTATCGCTCATTTCCTCGGGGGTAGCACCCCCCCACGCGGGGGTTTCTGTCAACACCTCAGGTTCTGTGTCGCTGGAGGCCAGCACCTCTGGTGGTACATTCGAATAATTTTTTAATATGTTCAGCACGGCCGCATTCTTCAACGAATCAAAGATCTTAGCCCGGCCGCTGATCACTTCATCCACAAAACCCAGCGCTTTGGCTTCTTTGGCAGTCATCCAGGTTTCTTCATCCATCATTTCGGAGATCTTTTCATCACTCAGCTGCGTTTTGTTTTGGTAGGTCTCCACGATCCCTTTTTTGATGGTCCCTAAATATTCGGCCGCTTTTTTCAGATCCCCTTCATCGCCCCAGGTAATCATCCACGGGTTATGAATCATGAAGTACGCGCTATCCTGCATTTTGACCTGGTCACCAGCCATCGCAATATAGGTAGCTGCGCTGGCGCACAGTCCATCGATCCGGGTTGTCACTCTGCCCGGGTAATCGATGATCATCGATCGAATAGCGCTGGCTGCGTAAACATCCCCACCCCCGGAATGGATCCGGATTGTGACAGGCCCGCCTTTCCCAAGGTTATATAAATCAGCTTTGAATTTGGCAGGCGTAATTTCATCATCCCACCAGGAATATTCAGAGATATAGCCGTAAAACTCGATTTCGGCATCTCCGCTCTCCGATTCAGCTGCATCTACCACCCGCCAGAACGGTTCAAACGGGCTGGCACTACCTTCAATTATTCTCAAAGGTTCGTTCATTTTCTTCACCTCCATTCTGTTTCGTAGCACCCCCCTCGGGGGTAACTCCGGACGCTGCCAGCAAGGTACCATCCTCCTGGATAACAGCCATATTGGACGGGAAGTAATACGAATCCCCACCATAATAAGCGCTCAAATCCTCAATCTGACGGCCTTCATTGGGCGTCATTTGCCCGGAAAGGATGCGATTCTTCATCACTTCAGATCTTGTTTTGGCGTCCGTTTGTAAAATGGCTTCCCGAATAAATTTGAAATACATTCGATCCTGCTCATCTCGTTTCAACCATCTGATTCGTGCAACCTGTTCCCATTGCACCAGGTACGGGTTCAGCGTGGTGCGCAGATAATCCAGATTCTGTTGCTCGTTGCTCTGGTAGCTCTGCTTGCCCATATTTAGCTTATATAAAGGCATCCCAAAGAAATTGGCAATCTCCGCATCCGTGGCATTGATCGTCTCCAGGAACTGGGCATCACTCGGTTTCATGGTGACCGCTTCAAATTTTGCAATCTTATTATCAAAAACAGCAACACCACCGGCATTGGATGTACCCTTTATTTGATTGGTGTACTCTTCTTTGACCTTTTTCCTCGCCTCTGAGCTGAGTGCGCCATCCACCCACAAAAGGGCAGCGGGATTCAACCCGGCTCCGGTAATTTTGTTCTGGGTTTCATGCGCCCCCAATTGTCGCCCCATTGTGTCGGCTGCATAGGTAATTACGCTCCTACCCACCAGTCCATCCGTGGAATTGATCATCAAATGAGTGATTTCCACCCAGGGAATAATGAATTCTTCCCCACTTGGCAACCTGGTACGATACCAAAGATTGCCAGATTCATCAAAAACCGGGTAAGTTTTATCAGACTCTAAAATAAACAATTCCCGGAAGCTTTGCGCGGGTTCCCAAATATACGTATTGCCCCAAAATACCAGCCAGGAAATGACTGTCTTTTTGAATATAAACGGGGTCATCCAGCGGTTCGGTTGCACTTCCACCAGGTAAGCCATGTTTCTGATCACAGAATCAGGTGCGATTTGTTCAATCTGCCTGCCTATTTTTTGGAAAACCTGAAAAGGCATCGAGGCAATATCATCCGAGAGAATATTACCGCAGCGGTACGCGGTTGCGATTCGCTTAGCAGTTTCTACTGTAACGCGCACACCTGAATCGGTATAAATACCAAACGGGCTCAAATATTCCGGCTGAAGTTTTGGGGTAACAGCAGCTGGAGGCGCGGGGATCGCTTCATTTCGTGACTGGAATAAATTTTTTATAATCATTCTTTATACCTATCCTCCGGACACTCCGAACCTCTCTGGCCAAAACCTATCATCAAACCAAAAGCAATCAGAAAGATCCCTGCAGAAAACAAAGCCAGAACCGGCATCAAATAATAAAATCCAGCTGTGATCAAACCAGCCCCTACCAAAACCAGCACGTCATCCAGATACTTCAACATCCTACATACCCCAATCATCCGAGAGAATCTCCTCACTCAGATCCAAATTGCCTTTGTAATTCAATGCCCGGCTCATAGCATTGGCCAGCGCAACAATCGGGTCAATCCGTTTCGTTCGCACAACACTTTTTCCCTTATGCTCTTTCACAAACTTCATGTTGCTATTTCCATTTTTGGCTATACTCGCGTTCCCAAACGCCCAGCGCGCTACTTTATCATCCAAATGGCTGATCTTTCCATCCCGGAAGAGCTTTTCCATCGCATCAATCGGGGTGGTCATATTCATAAACGTCTGTGGAATATCAACAATCGTGAAATCTTTTTTCGCCAGGCGTTGCATCAACATGGCAGCAAACTTCATATCAGGGTCGATCTCCTGAATCTTGTATTGCTTGGCCAAATCCAAAATCTTGTCTTCAACTACTGTATAATCCACCGTATTCCCATCGGTAACAGTGATCCAACCTTCCCGCTCAAACTGATCATACGGAATTTTGTCCCGCTCGATTCTTTCCTGCATTCCTTCCCTGGGAATATAATTCCACCACAACACGCGCCATTCAAGCATGGTGCCCTGGGGCGGAAATAAGAGCGCCAATGACGTAAGATCAGTCGTAGACGATAGATCTACCCCCAGGTAACAATCCATTCCCAGCAAATCCATCTGATTCCACTGGCCAACAGTCTTATCAAACAAATCCACCGGTAACCAGGTCGTTAGTTTGGTCGTGATCCATTGATTCAAATCCAGCCATCGAAACAGGCGTTCATCTGCTGGTTTATTTTTGGCAGTGATGGCAGCGTTTCTCATCGAATCAAGTTTTTTTGCCAAACCAAGACTCGGGTTAGCCTTATACCAGTTTGCCTCGTTATAAATATCATCCCCGTCGTAGTTGTAAATCACTACATACCAACGCGGATCGAGCTTATCTCCATTCAGAATCTGCATGGCATATTCATGGATCTCCCAGCCAATCGAGACGCGGTCGGGATCATCACCGGCAGTGCTGATCACCCACCAGATTGGTTGCCGCCTGGTGGCACCGGCTTCGAATGTCATCACGTCCCACAAATCGCGATTCGGCTGAGCATGCAGCTCATCAAAAATACAGGCTGATGTTTTGAAACCATGCTTTGTGAAGGCCTCAGCTGATAAAACCTCATAAACAGATTTTGAAACCTTGTCATAAATAGTCTTTTGAGAATCGGTTACTTTCGCCCTTGTTTTCAGAGCTGGCACCAGGTCGATCATATCTTTCGCAACTTTATAAACGATCTTGGCCTGTTTTTTATCAGCTGCACATCCATATATTTCACCATTGTGCTCACCATCCGCAAATAAATGGTATAAAGCAGATCCAGCAGCCAGCTCTGATTTTCCGTTTTTCTTCGGGATCTCGAGATAAACAAATTGATACTGACGTGTACCATCCTCTTTCAACGTTCCATAAACATCCCGAATAATCTGACGCTGCCAGGGAAATAATATAAATGGCTTGTTATAAAACTCACCGTCTGTGTGTTTCAAGCACTCGAAAAACTTGACGGCGCGTTGAGCATGGGCTTCAGAAAACATGGCACCCACTAAAACTAAAACCAGTATGAGAATAAAAAAAAGACGTTTCATTCCTGTTGATTTCCATCACCATTCACAAAATCTGTAATCTCGCCCAAAAGCATCGCCATAGGATCAACCTCTTTTGGTTCCGGATCCTTTTCTTTCGGTGCTACACCAGCTCGTGACCGGGGAGTGAGATATAAGTGCTGCCGCATCTTGAACATCAGATCGCGTTTCCGGTCCACCCGGCTATCCAATTTGATGATATGGTCCATCATCGATTGAATCTTCTCGCTCATCATCACGGCTTCAACAACCTCGCCATCTTCCCTATGCTGCCGGTTCTTCTCAATCAGGTACTTATATAACTCCCTGGCATTGGTCCTCATTTCATCGAGCTCATGCACCTGCTCAGCCAACACACAATAATCCAGCAACAGATCAAGATCCAGCCGTGTCACAATCTCGCCTTCAAGCGAGTGGTACTCGCGCATGACTCTGCGCCAGGCTTCCGCTGCAATCTTCATATTCCTGATCGCAGCCGGAGCCGCAACAGGCAGCTGCCGATTCGGCCTCAAACGCGCCTCTGATTCCTCCCGCGTTTTCCGCTCGGCAGCTGTTTCATGTCTTACTATCAGGGATTGGGGTTTCGGGGCTGGCATATTAACTAGATTCTCCACATTGGGAAATTTTTTCACGCGGCTGACCATCTGCGCTCGACATCTTCCAACCTGAAACTTTTTCACCCCCTCTACCCTCGGATACTGTGACTCTCGAGTGGCAGGCATGACACAAAGACTGCAGTGGACTCGACCAGAATATCTTCACATCTCCGCGATGTGGGACGATGTGATGCACATCAGTCGCAGCCTCATATACTCCATTGACCAGGCACTCCTCACACCAGGGATGATTCGCCAGGTGGATCCTTCGTCTCCGCTGCCAGGCGCGATCATACAACCGTTGCCGCTCCGGATCACGCTCCACAACCCGTGGCCGCTCATGAGCAGCACAATACCCAGAGGGCACCAGCTCGGCACACCCAGGATACTTGCACGGTCGCAGTGGTTTACTCGGCATACTACTGATCCTCCACATCGGCCTTCCTCCGGACATCAATCCCATTCCTCCACTTATTGATTTCCGTAATGGACTTCTCGGTGAAGTTATGATGATTGTTCAGAGACTGATAAATCAAATCGGTTTTGCCTGCCAATAACTGGATACTTTCATTCAAAAGAGTGGAAGATTTCTGCTGATCCTTCTGTAACTTTTCCATAAAACCATGCGTGGATGAGAGCAATTCACGCTGGAATTCATCACGCTTTTTACCCTGCTCTTCACTCCATAAGCGTTGCTTATTCGCCTCGCTTGCCTGGAATTCACGCTCCCTTTCGCGGCGTTCATCCTCGCACTTATCCACCTTATCCTGCCTGGTAAGCATCCAGATCACAACAATGAATATGAGCGCTGCCATAGGCAACTGCTCTGCGATGGTTCCCAATATCCCCTCCATTGCTTAGCCCTCGCCGTTCGGATCATCCGGAGTAGGAAACGGCAACAATGTCCCATACAAACCATTTGCATTTACCACAATTGATTTGCCTATTGTTGCAACCACTGCCAGCCAGGAAGCCCAAATCACTACATCACCCACAATCACACCATACTCAGGACCCAAAACTTCTTTACTGGCCAGATTGGTGATGATAATAAATCCAACCCAACCAATCAGCATCGGTAAGACCATCGTCAAATAAAAGTCGCCCAGTTTTGCCCAATCGAATGTTTTAGATCGAATTGCCACAGCAACCCCCAGCAATACATCCAGTAATATCAGACCTACCAACGCTAACGCGTGTTTGCTGTAAGTTTGGATTACCAGCCAGATCTGATCAAGAATCCCAATATCCGCCTCAACCGAAACACCACCAGCTGCAGCTGCGACCGGGAAAGCAACACAAACCAGTAAAAGCATTGCGATTACCAAACCAAACCATGAACTTTTCATTTTTCACCTCACTGGATTTAACAAAAAAAGACCGTCGAAAAAATAACCTTTTTCTGACGGTTCTTTGCCGTATACAAGAAGTATGTACTTAATTATTCGATTGTCTTTTTACTCTGACTATTTTACGGTTCTTTGCCGATTGATTTCATTATACAGAAAATTCGTTCTGAATGCAAGTTCTATTTAAATTTACAGGCAAAGATTTTGCCTATTGCAGCGCTATAAAAGTATTGGATAATTAAATTAAAAAGTGGAGGTTATTATGGCTGTTTGCAGAAGTTGTGGTTTCATTCATTACAACAAAGAAGAATGTCCGAATTGTGGATATCCAACAGAATATGATTGTTGGAATTGTGGAGAATATATATATCCTCCTAATGAAATTCATTGCCGTAAATGTGGATGGTTTGTTTGTCCAACCTGTGGAGAATGTGGATGCAATCCCGAAGCTCCTAAATCATTTCAAAAAAGGGGATTTGGGTGGAGTGATGATGATCTTTAATTAATTATCATCACGATAAAACACAGGTTTACCATCAACTGTATGCGAAAATTTATAAACCTGTCCTTTTTTAATGTCAATTTTTAAATAACCATAAATACCATCATTTTCCTTCAATAATGACAGCCTGCGTTTCAACTCCTCAGCCTGCTCCACCGTCATACCCAACCAATTTGCCACAATCTGCGCATCATCCATGATATCTCCTACTGGCTATGACCTACTCAATCCTCAACCCAACATCCTCAAAACTGATAAGGCAATGCTCACAAATTACCCTGGCAGCTTCCCTCCAGGAATAACAAACCACCGTTCTCCACGAATTCTCTGCCAGCTTTTCCAACCACCACTCCTGCTCCGGAGTCGGCTTATTCCGATCGAATTTCATCTCGATTACCAGGCCAACTACCGGCCGGTTTTCATGGATCCCATTCACCGGTATCCACACATCAGGCACACCCTTCTTCACGCCCTCAGCCTTCAAATCCCTGGCAGTCTTTCCCAAACGGTACCCGCCATTCGGAACAGCAAACATCAACTCGATGCCAGGAATTCTCTTCTGATAAATACTCGCCCATAAAAACAAAGCAACTTGCTCGTCGTGTTCGCTCATGATTTAACCTCTTCCATATACTTATAATAACGTTCCTTCTCCAGCTCAATCACTTTATCTTTAGCAGCCTGGATTTCAGGATCCGTTTTCCCTTCGTAATAATCTGGTTTTACTTCAATTTCAGCTTCCACCAGTTGATCAGCAAACAATGGATACTTTTTCTCCATCCGGCGTTGCAGTCTTTTTCTTCTAACCGATTTCAGCGTATCTTCTGATAATTGTCTGGGTGGTGCCATCACCGCCGACCAATATACAGACCATTTACCAAGTTCTTTCTTCTCTTCAATCTCCGGAGGACAATGGTTATAAAATGGGGAATCGTAAGGAACAAACTTTTCAACCCTCACACGATCCTCACCACCTGGTGGATCCGTATAAGGATTAGACCAAATCACCCGCCACACCGCCCCAACCGGCTTAGTCATTTACTTAACAAACTCCGGATACATTTTTCTCAAATCCTCAGGAGTATTAAATCCACCGTTATTTTTTTCGCTATCAGCTGTGAGCTGTGAGCTATCAGCTTTCCCCTGCTTCCCCCATCTCCTCTCCAATTCCCGCAAATACTCAGCCTTCGCCCAATACCCGGCTTCTCTCAGCTCCTGATACAACCCATCCAGCGCCGATCGATCCACCTCGCGTGTGCGATAAAACCGATCCTTGATCAGCTTCACTTTGCGTTGATGGTTCAGCATCAAACTTTGATTCAGGTTGCGATCCGGAATCAGGTTCACAACCTTCAAAATCTCAGCCACCCTGGGAAAGTACAGACTCTCGCGCACAATCTTCTCCGCAGCCGCCTGCAGTTTGATCATGTTCACGGATCCCAGCGCTTTCACGTAAGTATCCACCTGCTCATCCGACAACCGGTTACCAAACGCGTTCTGGAGATAAATCAACACAGAAATAATTTCATCTTCGAATTGTGGCATCATAACCTCCTCTTATTTTTTCTAATCTTCTCTCAGCCGCCGATTTCTCCTGCATGGGAGATTCTTTGCGATCTTTTTTATCCTGTACCTCGCCAGACATAGCCCAATCCAGCCAACCAATATTCGTTTTGCTGTAATTCCGGTCACACCAGGCTTTGAAAAATGGACGTAAATAATCAGCCGTATGACTGTTTTTATTGGCATGAATATCCCGCAATGATTCAATCAGTGCTTTGCGATCTGCGCTCTTAACGGGTAATCCCATATTCCCTGTCACATTCATGTAAATTGTCACCAGCTCGCGATCTTCAATCTCCTCATCACGCGAGAATACTGTAATCCCTTCCAGATCCGGATCAGATGAATTATTTATTTTTTGTTTTTTTGCATGCGCGCGCGTTGCTTCTTCGCTCTCACCATCATCCTTAATCTCATCCTCATACTCATACTCACTCTCATCTTCGCATACTGTACTATTTGCTATATAGCCACCTATACTATTCCAGTTACTTTCAAGTATTTTGTTTCCCTCTCCATGATAGCGATAGCGATCAATCCAACCATCAGGAGCGGGATATTTAGAAGCACTCGCCCAACGAGGTTTTTGATGTTTCCACCAATTCACTATTTGAATGAGTTTTTTTCCATCTTTTTCATATCGTAATATTCTTCCGACTGTACTATAGGATTGAACAGCTGCTTCAATTTCATCAAGCGGAATATCATCAAGAGGAAATATATTTGATCGAATCAATGCAGCATTATCTCTTAAGCGTCCCTGGTCATCTGCCAATTTTGTAAAGATACCTATCCAAAGAAGTCTAGCAAAAATAGATAATGATGTGAAAAATTCATCCTCGAACATATCCCCATCTGTCATACGTTTATTTGCCATTACTCCTCCTTAATCGTTTTCTATCAGCAACACGCTGTTTATCTTTCTCTCTCATATTTCTGAAACAAAACAACAATTCCTCAGTAGATCCTTGCACCATAATCGGACACCAATCCGGCTTAGCTGTTGGAAAATCAACTCTGCGATTGACCACACAAAAAGGTGGCTCATATAACACCTGATCCAGGAACCGGCAATCCACACAACGCGCCGGGACCTCATCCTCACTGGTAACAACAATCTTAACAATCGCACTCATCCTGGGCAGTACATCATCTGTCATTACATTGCGTCCTTAAAAATCTCATCATACTTACCAATGACCTTCTTCACCCGCTTCTCATAGGAAGCGGAAACCATCACCAAAAAACTATCCATCAGATAAACCGCTTCATCCAATACAGGCTTCATCTCGCGTTCAGAGTATTGGTGATCCGAGCAATGCTCCCAGGCCGGATCATTCACCTGATCACTGCAGGTGCCATACACAAGGCAATTCAAAGTCCGCGGCTTCCGAAAAACACAATTCTTACAAGTTCTCATATTGATACTCTCTCAATCTTGTTAGCCGGTTGCCAACCCGCTTTTCGTTCCATTTCGGACCCATCCTGGCAGCAATATCGCGGTTTGTCATTCCGAGTTTGTATCTTCCTCGCAACATCCATATATCAGCCCGGGTTATCTTCCTGCTCTCTATTTGTTGAGCCTTAGCGCCACCTTTCCCAGGGTAAATAATTATTTCCCGGAGAGCTGATAACGGAATAAACCAGTTTCCATTTTTTCTTGCTTCTGGAATCTTTCCGCGATTCACACGCATATTAAGAGACTTCGAGTCGCAACTAAGAAATTCAGCAGCCTCACCAATCGATAACCAGCGGTCACCCCAAAGCTCCTGGGCACGAATCACCAACCGCTTCAAATGAAAATCCCTCATGTTTCCAACCTTGAAATAAATCCAATGCTGAGGCCGCGTTGCCCAACGGTACAATGTCACCTTTCGAATGTTCAAGATTTGTCGTTCTCCAGGAATAACATCAAATGGCATCAATCCTGATCTGTTCCAACGCATCACAGCGTGGATATCTACCCCCAGATAACTGGCAACATCCTGCCCGGTCAGCCAACCTTTCCGTTTGCTGGGGGATGGTATTCCCCGGCGTGTCATCCGAATCTTGACAGCCTGTTTACTCCTGCCCAAAATTTCAGCCACTGCATCAAATCCGAGCGTTCCCAAATTTTCTCGCATAAATTCATCTTCTTCACGGTTCCAGCGCCGGTGAACTTTTACGGGTCCGGATGGTTTTTCCTCAGACACCATCATATCGATCATAAAATCAATATTCATCACATCGCCTTATTGAGCAATCGCAAAACAAAAAACACAGCTGGGCATTCCTTACAGACAGACTCACTCGCCATATCTCTTAAAGCGCAATCTGTGCATGTTGATTCAGCGGCTTTTTCCACCAGCTCCCAGGAAGGAACCTTACCAACCTGTTTAAGTAAATTCCAGCGCTCCGGATCAAACCATGTTTTTTTCGTGGCAATTTTAATGGCAGGAACCCCTGAAATTGCCCGGTAAGAATCGGTGGAAACAACAGAATTCTTAATCTTATCGATAACCTTCAGCATCTGCTTTATACTCAGATTGGTTTTACTTAATCGCTCAGCAACCTTCACACGCGTTTCCACCGGTAATTCAACCAACGCATGAGTCAAACGTCTGTCAGCAGGCAATAATTTTCTTTCAACCAGCTCCTGAGTTTTTTCATCCAGATCCATCAGATCGAGTCTTGAATTGACAGTCACAATATTTTTTCCGGTCATAATTGCAATCCGGTTACCCGATAGTCCAAATTCCACCATCAACTTTTTATAAGCGCGAGCCTCCTCCATAGGGTTCAGATCCTGTCTTTGCACATTGGCAACCACTGCCTGAGCCAGCCTGTCTTTATCCTCAGACAACTCCTCCCGGATAACAACTTCTACCGAGGAAACACCAGGAATAAGTTTGCACGCCCGCCAGCGTCGCTCACCATCGATGATGTAATATTTCCCCGGCCTGATCTCCTCCACCACAATCGGCTGAATCAAACCAACCTCCTGAATCGATTCCGCCAGCTGACCAATACCAGCCTCATCGAAATCACGCCGTGGCTGCTGTGGGTTAGGTTGAATATCTCTTAAAGGAATTTTCATAATCTCGAACCTTATAACCCTCTTGTGGGTGAATCCTCAATACTAAACAAACTCTTCAAGTGCACCTCCGGCACCGGCCAGCCATTATCCAATTTTGGTGGCTCCTCCAGATACCCTTCCAGCCAACACTGTGCACAAACCGGTTCACGAAGATCCCCAAATTCCTCCAAATCCGATCGAATCTCAGCCCCACACACACAGCAATTCTTCATGTCCATAACCGTGTTTCCTTTCACTTCAATCCTGAATCCTCAAACCTGAATCCTGAACCCTAATCAATCAAACTCATCTGAGTCGGCTTCTTTACGCCAAACACCTGCAGAGCCGTTTCGCGCATCCGTTTGGATTTTTCAATAACCGTATAAGCCCGTTCTGTGTAATCCTCAATGAATTGATCAAACTCATCCATATTGGTCACCAGAAAATAACCATCCCCGGAATGTGACATCCCAATCATCCAGTGATCATCCCGCAACTGGCCAATGGCAAAACGAATCGCCCGGTCAATATCCTTAATGTTGCGATACTTGCTTGCAAATAAACCAACCAGTTGAACCCTTGGTATTGCCATTTCCTTTCCGCGATGTTGTAGTAATACCTGGGCAACATCCTTCTTTATACTATTTGGCAAGCTTTCAATAAAACTTCTATAAAATTCATTTTTCATTTTTCAACACCTCCAAAACGCCAGGCCGAAAACTATGCAGAGAAATCACAACGCCAATCAGATCAAACGTGTCCTGAGGAACATGATCTAAACTGACCACAACCTCAAAAATAATTCGTTTAACATACGCAACCACAACTCCTGGACCTAACGGCGTGTTTACCCCGGAATGAATGGGAAATCTCTTTTTCCACTTTTCCTCACTATTTTTATTAATGGGTTGATCATGGTGATCATGGTAAATTAATTTCATCTCATTCATTTCCGCTCCAACCTCCGATAGGATACTGCTATCGGAACATCATTCACGCCTCAACGGCGATCAGTTTAAACACTTTCCGGCTGCGCTGATCTTCAGCTCTCTCCAACCGGTGCAGGTAAACCTGGGTGGTCAAAAGCGAGGAATGCCCCAAAAAAGATCGAACTTCCTCCACATCTGCCCCGGCTTCCCTCCGCAACATCGCAGCGGTATGTCGCAAATCGTGTACCCGCACCCTGCCGGCAATCCCGGCTTTCCTGGCGCGTCTGTTCACAATCTCACCCACCCCCCGCGCACTCAAAGGTCCACCAAAACGGTTCCGGAAGATATAATCATCAAACCCTCTTCCACCCGTCTCAGCAATATAATTATTCAACACAGCCCACAAATCAGCCGGGACGTTAATCAGGTTATCCACTTGCCCTTTGCCGGACCAGCGGTAAAACAACTCACTGTTGCTCATCTCAAAATCACAAACCTTAGCACTGCGCCATTCACTGTTTCTGCGTCCCAAATTCAGGTACCCCAGCAGCAGAGCATAATCCCGCATCCCTCCATCCGTTGTCTGATCGATGGACCCGAGCAAACGTTTAATTTCCGAAACCGATAAAGCCCTGCTGTTCGCATACTGTTTTACCTTCACACACAAAAATTTCATTTTCAGTGGGTTATGTTTTGCCAGTGGTTCCATCTGGCCAGATTCATTCTCCACCAGGTACTCGCTGCAGGCAAAATTAAACAGTGAATTCAACGCGCCAAGCCTGGCATTAATCGTGGATCCTTTCAACCCGCGTTTTAGCATGTCTTCACGCCAATTGAAAAAGTCCTCATAAACAGCACTCCAGATCGGGAATTTCGAGCTTTCAATGAAATCTTCCAATGCCTTGGCATAGGAGCGTTCTGTATTTCTCGCCCGCCTGGTTTGTAACCAGAGAATTTCACATTGATTCCATTCGTTACTTTCGTTTTTGATTGGCATCTGCTATAATCCTTTTAACCGTGTGAAGCCGTGTGGATCGATCCCCTCGATTCCACGGCGTCCTTTTTTAATTCGGGATCCCACAACCCAGAATTGCCCCAGTGAAATCCATCTTCACAATCCTCGCAAATAGTAAACTCTTCCCGAATCTTTGCTTTGCAGCCACATTCGCATTGGCATGGATGCGATCCCTCAGCATGGATTTCAATACCTCCAGTAGCACGCAGAAGCTTATTCATAAAATCCTCACACTTGCTCCGGGATCCTTCGCAGGCGATGAAATATTCATACTCATTTTGGGTATTAAATAAAGCTACCTGTGGGTTACTATTTGGAGAAATAATGTTGATCGATCGAATAAAATCCAAATTCACCAACACACCACTTTCCAATTTCAGCAAGTTCATTCTTCCTCCTCGATTCTTTAAACCTAAATCCTGAATCCTAAAACCTGAATCCTGAATCCTCAATCCTCATACCCATTGCTGATCACCCGATAATCCGTAACCTTCCCAATCGGCTTATCAAACTTTGCATAATATTCTCTGGTCTTTTTCTCCTCAATTTTTCTGAGAACAAAATCAGAAATACCCGCAGCCAGCGCAAAACTAAAAATAATCAGAAACAAAATTACAGCCATCACAAACCCGGTCGAAAAATTACCAATCCATGCATTCATCTATTAATCCTTTCTCTTCAATTTTTCTAATCGTTCCTTCGTGGCAAGCATCTTCTCCAGCTTCGCCCGCCTCCGCCGCTCATGACGGTTAGGCTTCTTAGGCTCTACCATTTCAATCTTTTCCTTATCAACCTCTTCCTGAATTCTCAATTCTGAATCCTCAATCCTAAACAGTTTCGTCGCATCCTCCGCAAAAGTTCCCTCCGTATCAGAGTAACTTTTCACCTTCTGGTTCTCAGCCGCATCATTCATATTTTTTCCTTTCCTATCAGCTATGAGCTATCAGCTAAACCGGCCTCGTCGGCGCTCCTACACCTTCCAAAAACCGCAACGCACGATTCAAACAGCCAACAGCCCTTCCAACACGCAACAAAACATCAGATTCAGAACAATTCATTTTTAATAAATCCTCAATCTGATCCAAAGCTTCCTGAGTCTCCTCAGCTGCCCGGTCCCTGGCTTCCCTGGCCACATTTGGCCATTCCCTGGGTTTACTACTCATGCCGTCGAGCCTCAGCAATCAACGCCTGCTGAAATTTTTCACGCTGGTGAATATATCGGGAGATCGAACCAATGATCATCGGCAATCCGGAGGCAAAAAAAGCAACCAGCACCAAAATGGCAGCCGGCAGGCTCACAATCGCCACACCTACCAGGGTAAAAAATACCCCGCATGCCACAACCAGGCTCATAAAGCCTTCTGCGTACTTTTTGGAGATCAAATAATCCACCAGACGGTTATAAAGGATCCCAAATAACACAAGTGCCAGAAAAGCAGCCAGAATCAGCCCAAAATCCAGCCTTATTTCAAAACTGATAATTTTTGTCGTACCATCAAAATATGACATCCCCAAATCTCCCGTGTGTCCTTTTATTACTGACGATCCGGCAAACTCACCACCATCTGATCAATTGCCTTTGCAGCTGCCAACTGCCGCCTCTGCCATTCCAACCGAATCAGCCGGCGCACAAAAGCACTGCGATTATCGTAAGCATCTTCAACCATCATCAGATCGAGCGCTTTCGAATCTTCTTCAGTGAGGTTTATATTGGTCTGAACAAAACCATCTGCCATTTATTTCCTCCATTTTTACTTGTAAACATTATGTTGTCATGAGTATACAAAATATGTAACTAATTGTCAATAGGTAACTTTTTGAATACCACAGTATACAAGCAAGGTGTAATAATGTTGTCAATTGTGAACACTATGTTTTCTGAATGGTTAATGAATGAATTGAATAATAGAAATATCAATCAATCTGAATTAGCAAGATTGTCTGGTATTTCTCGTGGTGCTATAAGCCATATTATTAATGGTGTACGACAACCAGGTCCTGAAGTTTGTGATGCCATTGCAAAAGCATTACAGCTTTCTCCAGAAACAGTGTTTCGAGCAGCCGGGATACTTCCCCAAAAACCGGAGCTCGATCAAAAAATCGAGGACCTCAACCATCTTATGCGGGAGTTACCACCGGAAGAACTGGAAGAAATAGAATGGTTCATCCGCATGAAACTCAACCGCCAGACGTCAAACAAAAAGAGCCGCAAACCCGCGGCTCGAACTGTTTTAAAAGGATGAATAGAACAATGTTTCTATATTAGAACGTAAGGAGGGAGAATGAGGGAAAATTCTTTTGTAGTAATTGACGTAGAAACGGCAAACTATGATGTCTCAAGTATTTGTCAGATAGGAGCTGTGAAATTCTTAAATAATGAGATTATTGAAGAATTTATAACCTATGTTAATCCGGAAGATATTTTTAATGATTTTCACATAGGGATTCATGGAATTACACCAAAAATTGCGAATAAATCCCCGATATTTCCTCAAGCATTTAATAGCTTTCTGAAATTTTTAAACAATGAAATTTTACTTTCATATACTACGTTTGATTTAGGTTCATTAAGAAAAGCTTCAAATAAATATCGAATGCAATTTCCAGATCTAAAATACATTGACGCTTCAAGAATTGTACGACATTCATGGGACCAGTATGCAAAAGATGGTTATGGGTTGGCTTGTGTCGCGAATGACTTAGGAATTTTATTCCAGCACCATGATGCTCTTGCTGATTCTCGCGCAGCTGGACTTATCGTTATTGAAGCCATAAAAAAAACAGGAATTCATATAGAAGATTGGCTTGAAAAAGCAAATTATTCCATTGATTTATCAAGAGATACTGTTCCACCTCCATCAATTTGCCAACAAGGTGATCCAGAAGGTTTCATGTTTGGAGAAACTTTACTTTTTACAGGAAAATTATCAATCCCCAGAAATCAAGCCGCAACAATAGCAGCAAAAGCCGGTTGTAATATTATTGACCGATTTAATTTAAATACAACGATTCTGGTTATTGGAGAATTGGATCCTCGCAGTTTGAAAGGAAATTCAAAAAGCACAAAACAAAAAAATGCAGAAAAAGCCATACAAAATGGTCAACAAATCAGAATTCTTTCAGAAGAAGATTTTTTTGAAATGATAAGGTTTTGATAAAAAGCTAAGGTGGATAAATGTCAGAAACTATTATGTCAAAAGTTGTGGGTGTGAGCTATACCAATCCAGATGGAACAGGCCGCCAAACCATTATCGAGAAGTATGTTGATCCTTACTCGGAAGTTCTCCTGGAACATGATATTGAAAATCAATATAGTGAAAATGCGGTTGCAGTTTATGTGTTTGATGAAAGCTACAATCAAAAACAAATTGGATATTTATCAGAAGATCTGGCATCCCGTTTTCACGATCAATTAGATAATGTAGAATGCTTTGTTGAAGAAGTAACCGGCGAAGATAAAGGAACACTGGGAGTCAATATTCGCCTTGTGATTTACACCGATGAAGAAATGCAGGAAAGAGCAGTTCAAAAACAAAAAGTTACCCCAGTCCCTCCATCCAGACTTCCATTAGAACCAATCGGCAGTGCACTCCCAAAACCAACCGTCAAAACCCAACCGCCCCAACCCATCCGCAAAAACATCTCCCCCAAAAGCAGGACCACCGCCCTGACCCTCTGCATCCTCCTGGGATACTTCGGCGGTCATCAATTTTATGCCGGCCGGAAAACACTGGGAATTATTTACATCTTCACACTCGGCTTATTCACCATCGGCTGGGCAATCGATTTTATTCTCATCATTCTCGGGCAATACAAAGATAAATATGGAGATTACATCAGCAATTGGTAACATCGCCTAACCTGCACCTTAATAATCCTAACGCCTAAATACTAACACATAAAACCGCCTGAACTTATCCCCGGAATGTTCAACCGGCAACCTCACGGACACCCCAAAAAGGCATACATTGATGCCCCTGGTAACCATTACAACTTTCTTAGTTCACATCCGTGAGGTCGTGGGTTCGAGTCCCTCCGTGCCCACAAAGGACATCCAATATAGGATGTCTTTTTTTATTGGGCAATTTCACACCACACACCAATTTATTAAATAGTGATCCCGTAATCAATTCTTATGATCCAGCCAATGAATCACTGGAGATATTTTATTGAGGATGCTTTTTTCATCTCTGGAAGCAAAATTGCTCCCATCTTACTTGGACATTCATCCAGAAGTCTGGTGATGTATTAAAAAACTTTGCCAGCCGTAATGCTGTGCTGGGTGTAAATCCTCTGCGGCCATTGACGATTTCATTGATGCGCTGGTAAGGAACCAGGATTGCATCAGCTAATGCTCTTTGTGTTAATTCCATTGGGATGAGAAATTCTTCCAGAAGCATTTCGCCAGGATGGGTGGGGGTTCTTTTTGTGTGTAAACGTACCATTTTTCTCACTCCTAATTCTTAATGATAATCCATGATCTCTACATTACCAGGACCATTTTCCGTCCAATCAAAACATAGGATATTTAGAATTATCTCAATAAGTCGGTGAAAGGGGGTGTTTTTGGCGTGCGAGCGCACGCCAAAAACACCCTAACTGCTAATTATTGAATGGACACTCATTATTGTTAATCCAATTTCTATGATAGATTAAATAATTATTCATGCTGGGATTAGATCGCAGGAAATTGGACTGGAACTTCGAATAAATTTTGGGGTTTTCCATTAAAATAATCATAGGCAATATCCATATGAAATCCCAGAAAATCCTGATCGCAACCATAAGTCTGTTGGCACTGGTTCTGCTGTGTGCAGGTGTTTATTTATTGCCACCCGTGCATTCACGAATAGCCTGGCGGTTAGCCTCCCTTCAAACCAAAATCCATTACTTTCTCAATCCCCCTGACCAGGTGATTTTTTCTCCCATACAGGAAGAATTAAGTCTGACAAGAGAGTCTAACCCTCCGATTTCAGAAATAACCCCTTCAGCGACATTTGCACCCACTGAAACCTCCACACCCATCATTTCACCAACCATAACACTGACACCAACAGCGATTCCTGCCGCTGTAACCTTACCTGGTGTACCGCACGAGTATCAAAGCTTCAACAATTGCGGTCCAGCCAACCTCTCCATGCTGCTTAATTATTGGGGCTGGGAGGGTGATCAACGTGATACCCAGGCGATCCTGCGTCCCAATGAGGATGACGCCAATGTCATGCCGGAAGAGATGCTGGCATTTGTGGAGAAACACACCCAACTTTCAGCTGTCTTGCGGCTGGGTGGCGATCTGGAATTAATCAAACGACTGGTGGCTGCCGGTTTTCCGGTGATGATTGAAATCGGTCATCACCCGCCCAAAGATTGGTGGATGGGGCATTATGTGGTTGTCAACGGGTATGATGATGCTTATGCAGCGTTAATCACACAGGATTCGTTAATCATGGCTGATTTTCCCTATCCCTATCATGATCTTGAGACGCGCTGGTGGCGGGATTTTAATAACGTCTATCTGGTGGTTTACCCACCCGAACGTGAGCAAGAAGTGGCTTCCATCCTGGGTGCAGATTTTGATCCAACGGAGAATTTAAAAAGATCATTACAGAAAACGGAAGAAGAGTTGCCAAGTTTAACCGAACGGGATCTGTTTTTTGGACTGCTTAACCAGGCAGAAACGCTCTTTCGGTTAGGTCGTATTGATGAAGCAGCAACCGTTTTTGATCAGGCTTTTGCACACTACAACACATTGGATGATAAGCAGCGTCCCTGGCGGGTGCTGTGGTACCGGGTGGATGCCTATCAGACTTATTACGAAACCGGCCGCTATCAAGCGGTGTTTGACCTGGCGCGCTCTACGCTATCAATGCTGAACAAACGCAGTCTGGAGGAGTCGCATTATTGGCGTGGTATGGCTTATGAAGCATTGGGAGATATCGATAAAGCACGTGAGGATTACGAGATCGCCCTGCAATTGCGTCCTACCTATCAGGACGCTCTGGAGGCTTTAATTAGAATCAAATAACAAGCCGCTGAAGGAGAATCAAACCGGGATTTTGATTACCAGCAAAACAACTACAAAAAAGTTCTTTCTATTTTCATTTACTTAATGATACAATCTTAAGGGCAGGCTGGTGATCCTTCCAGTCTGTCTCTTTAAGAAATCGTTTATTGCATTGTGCTGCTTAAGGAGTAATCGTTTATGACCGCTTATACCTACCCAATCAAATTTTCTGAAGATGACAGATCATTCATCGAAGGCTCTCTGATCCTGGAAAAGCCGCTTCCCTACCGGACAAAAAAACCTGAAGGAAGCGGCTTTTACCGTCCAGGGAAAATACTCCTGGGTGATGTAACCAATCTCGAACTGGTTTTTTACCATACTCCTTCTACAGCACGCTTTATTTATATCGAAAGTCGAAAACCCGAACCCCGTTTGATGGAATTTGTTGGCATTGAACCGGAAGAATTGGAAACTGTCGAGAAATTAAGTTTGCCAGGTCAGGTCTGGATGGGTGCTGGGCGGGCAAACCTGATGTGGAAAGCCATGCAGGATATTTTCAATGCGCCTCCCTTAAAAGAAACGATCACCAGCCATAAACAGGAAAATTTGGCGATTTTTCCGATCGCCCGCGAAGGTTTGAAATATCAGGTTCCGGAAGCAATTTACGAGACTTATGGTTATTACACCGATGAAGTAATCCTGGATGCCCACCATGTATTTGATAGTTCTGTTCCGGTCTACAACCGGAAAGTGGAAATGACCCTGTTCAAAGACAAAGATCTCAATCAACCACAGCATGATGACGTGAAAATTGCCTTTATCGCTGACAGTATTGCCAGTGGTCTTGTGATGAAAGAGGTCATTATTCGCATCAAAGAACGGTTCCGTAACCTGGAACGTGTCGAAGTATTGGCACCATTGGCAACAATTCGCGGATTGAGCCGGATTGCTGATTCAGAATGCCGTAATGGCGTCAAGGTGCGCGTTCACATCTTTGAAACCATTCTTAACGCCTTACCACCGGATTATTATTATTCAGCGCATTTCAATATTCCTGAATTACATATCCGCCCGGATCTGGAAGCCATTTATCGGGATTGGTGGGGCGTGGATGAGAATGGTAACCAGATTGCCGACACCACCTGTGCAGGCTATGGCTGGAGCGAAGCCTTCTATTCACCCCGCAAACAAATAGAGATGATCAACGAACAACTCACCAGCCGGCACAACCTGACGATTGCTGAGATGGTGCGCAGGAACATGCGTAAATAAACACGGGAATGCGATCAGTTTTTTTCCAATAATGTTTGTATCATTGTTTCAATACGCCGTTGACGTGTCTCCGGTCGCTTCGCGTCCTCAATATTAACCATATATTCCTTTTGGTGGGTAAATGAGAGCTGCTGAAATTGTTCAAAGGCAGCTGAATTTGTTTCAAATACCAATTGGACATCCTCCGGGAGAATGACTTCGCGTTTTCCTTCATCCAATTTTACTTTCACATGGACAGTATCCGGAGCTTGTTTTCCAATTGCTTCCCTTACCTTCTTAACAACAATAATGATGTGCATTTCTGTCCCATAACGCAACATTGTTCCCTGATAAGGAACCCCATCGAATTCAACAACGACCGGAATTCTTCCAGTTGTACCAAATAATTCAGCTGTATCAAAAGGAAATTCAACATAAGCTCCGACACCAGAACCAATAATAGGACCTGTGAATTCAATCGGTCCAGGATTCTTTAATTCTTTTTTCATCATTCAGCCTTTCTTAATTTGGACATGTAGTGTCCTTTCAATAATTAGTGGTCAGGGTGTTTTTGACGCGCTGGCGCGCGTCAAAAACACCCGCTAACCCCCATTTATTGAGATGATACGACATGTGACACAAACGGTTGTATTTCATCCGTTCATTCAATAGAATAGGATTGCTATAAAGGTTTTCAAAAGTATAGCATTGGTAGGTAAGAAAAGAAATTTGAGGTAGATGGTTTTGAATTTCAGATTATTGAGCAAGATCACCATTTTTTTGATAATAATTGTGTTGGGAACAGCCTGTAATGTTGTCATTAATAATAATCCAGCTCGTACTGGCAATCAGAATCTGACGCAAGAAACGGTGGTGGCTCCTCCCGATGTGCCTACCCCATATCCAACGCCAACAAATACTCTTATACCCAGTCCCACGCCTACCAGCACCATTACCCCTACAGCCACACCGACTTTACATCCAATGACTATAGCTTCGATGCGCCAAACAGACTATCCAGGCAGTGTGATCGTTATTGAAAATACATTGACAGCTGGATCCAACTACGACCGCTATTATGCTTATTACCTTTCAGAAGGATACAAGATTTATGGATTATTGACAGTTCCCTATGGAGATCCTCCGGAAGGTGGCTGGCCCTCGATTGTTTTTAATCACGGCTATATCCCACCCACGCAATATCGCACCACAGAACGCTACATTGCCTATGTGGATTGGTTGGCACGCAGTCAATACATCGTATATCGTATCGATTTCCGCGGGCATGATCAATCCGAAGGAGATGCGCGAGGTGCCTATGGCGATCCCGGCTATACTGTGGATGTGCTCAATGCCGTAGCTTCTTTAAAACAATTTCCTTTAGCCAATTCTGAGAAAATCGGGATGTGGGGACATTCCATGGGAGGATATTTGACGCTGCGATCCATGGTGATTTCCCAGGACATAAAGGCAGGTGTGATTTGGGCAGGTGTGGTTGCATCGTATCCGGATATGATGTCCAGATGGCGTCGCAATACCCCAGGTCCAGCGCCAACACCCCCATCGTTTGCCCGTCGCTGGCAACAGGAATGGTCGAATGAATATGGAACTGTGGATCAAAACCCGGATTTTTGGAGCTCAATTTCCTCCAACACGTATGTAAATGAAATCTCAGGACCAGTTCAACTGCATCATGGCACAGCGGATGAGAGTGTACCAATTGTTTTCTCAGAATTATTAAGAGATGAAATCCTGGCAGTAGGAGGTGAAGTTGAATTCTACAGTTATGAAGGTGATGATCACAACCTTGCTGGTTATTTCAGTACAGCGATGACCAGAACAATCGCTTTCTTCGATCGCTATTTAAAATAATGAGTTTATAGTATCATCGCAATAAATGGGGGTTAGAGGGTGTTTTTCCGTTTACCAATTTTCAATCGAATAACTTAAGTTAATGCATTACCTTCAAAAAAGACTTATAATATAAATATTATCTGATTATTCTGGAGTAATCAGGGGAATTTCTTTTCAACATTCATTCTTTTCAGAAAAAATTCCAAATTTACTAAACTAAAAGCTTATTGGAGGAAGGGATTCAAATGAAGATTAATATAAAAATGTTGATTGTATTAGTTGCCTTATTATTGCTGGTAGCTTGCGCCAAAGCAACCACTGCTCCAACGACTGTACCGATTCCACCCACTGATGTCATTGAAATGCCGGAAGAACCAGCTGAAACAGGAGATGATTTATCGTTGGCAGCCAGCGCCTTTCAAAAAGGTGGTTGCGTTGCCTGTCATGTGATCCCTGGTGTCGAAAACGCAGTGGGAACCATCGGGCCAGATCTTTCAGAAATTGGAGAGACTGCTAATGCTCAATTAACTTCGTCGGATTACAAAGGAACTGCAACAACAGTCCTCGAATACTTAAGAGAAGCATTATTTGATCCAAATGCCCATTTATCATCGGATTGTCCAGGTGGGACATGTTCACCAGGATTGATGCCCTCCTATTCAGACAGCACCCTCAATGAATCTGAAATAGAAGCTATGATCAACTTTATGGCCAGACTGCCAGATTTGGAGCTTTCCACACCAATCACAACCGAACCACCAGCAACAACTGTAGAAACCAGTCTTTCTGACGAAGATTTGGTGTGGGCAAAACAAGTCTATTTTGAACGCTGTGCTGGTTGTCATGGAACCCTTCGGAAAGGTGCAACCGGACCAGGTTTAACCCCGGATTTGATGCAGCCAAAAGGCGCATTCGCTTTAGCTGCTATAATTTTTAATGGAACCCCGCGGGGAATGCCTGATTGGGGAAATCAGGGGTTCATGACCAAAGAAGAAACCGAAATTATGGCTGAATATTTACTGATTGAGCCGCCACAACCGCCTGAATTGTCATTGGATCAGATGTTGGCTTCCTGGAAGTTATTGGTACCTGTAGAAGACCGACCTACCGAACCGCAGACCACACGTAATTGGGAAAATTACATGGCAGTAACCCTACGGGATGCAGGACAGGTCGCCATGATCGATGCTGACACGTACGAAGTAGTCTCACTCGTTGATACTGGTTATGCGGTTCACATATCCCGCATGTCTGCATCAGGTAGATATGTTTATACCATTGGTAGAGATGGCAAACTGGCACTTATAGATTTATGGACAGAAATCCCAACGAAAGTAGCTGAAGCCCAACTTTGTTACGATGCCCGTTCGGTTGAGACCAGTAAATATTCCGGCGAATTGGGTGATTTCACCGATAAATATGCCATTGTCGGCTGCTATTGGCCGCCCCATTTTGTGATCATGGATGGAGAAACGCTGAAGCCTTTCAAGGTTGTCAGTACCCGCAGTTACACCTATGACACAGAAGAGTACCATCCCGAACCGAGGGTCGCTGCAATTGTGGCTTCACACTTCAAACCTGAATGGATTGTTAATATAAAGGAAACTGGTCAGGTGTGGTTGGTCGATTATTCCAACCCGATTAACCCCACCATCAAGATGATTGAGGCAGACCGCTTTTTGCATGATGGTGGTTGGGAATCGACGAAACGGTACTTTATGGTAGCTGCCAACCAGATGAATAAAATTGCTGTCATCGATTCTCTGGAAGGGAAGTTGGAAGCACTGGTCGAGACCGCAACAATTCCTCACCCTGGTCGTGGTGCCAACTGGATAGACCCGGAATTTGGTCCGGTGTGGAGCACATCTCATCTTGGAGAAGGAGCGGTTGTATCCATTGGTACTGATCCTGTTAATCATCCTGAGTATGCCTGGAAAGTCGTTCGCACCACACCACTTCCAGGATCAGGAAGTTTATTCTTGAAGACGCATCCCAACAGCCCCTGGATTTGGGTGGATATGACCTTGCATCCAGATCCAGCCACCTCCCGCACAATTTGTGTGATCGCAAAAGAGAATCCAGATGAGGTTTACAAATGCTGGGAAGCTTCAACCTATGGTCGCGCAGTCCATTTTGAATACAACATGCAAGGAACCGAAATCTGGGTCAGCATCTGGGGAAATGCAGACATTCCTGGTGAGGTTGGCGAAATCGTCGTTTATGATGATAAGACCTTAGAAGAAGTAGCCAGAATTCTGGATTTGGTAACCCCAACCGGAAAATTCAACGTATACAATACCATTTACGATATCTATTAGAATTACAAAGATCTTTACAGCACTTAGCGATTCGGGTATTTTTAGCAGGTTTTAGCCTGCTAAAAATACCCACCAACCCCAGTTTATTGAGATGATATAAATTTTTTTAATAACAAAAAAAGCAGGGAGTTACTGAGCACTCCCTGCTTTTTGTTTCTGATTTGAAGACCTAGACTAAAACTTCTTCGGGAACGATGAATTTTTCGTTTGCTTTGCGAACTTCATCGGTCACATTGAAGTCAAGGTCGGCACCAACCATCTGTCGGACATAATCTTTGACGGTTGAATCCCAGTATTTCTTGGTGACATAGAAGACTTTTGCGCCGCCGAGTTCATGTTGAACATCTGGCCATGGGTAGCTTGGTTGAGCCATTCCGAGACCCCAACGCAACCAACCATTGTATGATTCGTAGGTTGCCCACCATTCTTTGTTCTTGATAATTTCAAAACCATAAAATGCTTTGGCGTAGTACATGGCTGCACCGATTCGGCCACCACGAATGAGAGCCATGGTATGCAGACTGATGTTGATATCTTCATTCATCAGACGACCATTGGCAAAACCTGCCCAAACGCCATCGACCAAACCGACCAGGGTATAGACGTCCTTGAGACGTTTTCGTTTCCAACCCAAAATTTCTGAGTAAACGCGGGAACCAACGATATCATAGAAGTCATGGTCGACTTTCATCAATTTTTCCATGTAGCCTAACATTTCGGGAACTTCCTCGAGTTTGGCTTCGCGGATATAAAGGGTGCGGCCATCTTTTAATTTCAGCATCGCTTCCGGAAATGGTGGAATGTCCAATTTTGGACCTTGTAATATGGCTTCGATTTCTCGGGCATCGATGCTTAAAACTTCTTGAGATGCTTTGGTTGGTAATTCGTATTTCACAATAAATCTCCTTTTTACAATAATATATTTTAGATCAGCTCAGGTTATCTAAGCTGATTTTATTTAAACTTTCAACATGCGCTTGGTTAGTGGCATCACCATGTTTTGTCTTTGTCATGGTTGCTTTCTTTGCCATTAATTCTTCATATTCATCATCCTCAACCATGGCCACACAACGACCAATCGAAGATTCACCATCCACAAAACGCCAGGGGAAGAAGCCAACCTGCACACGACGGTTGAGCAGCAAATCGAGATCCCCACCAATACATTCAGCATGAATGATATGGTCTGGGAACATTTTGATGTGCATTTGTTGGTATTTATCATCATCAAAGAACTCTTCCAACTCTATGCCTAATTTCTTAAGGAAGACTCGTTTCGCCTGTGCGGTCTGGCGTGGCATCCAGTTGCGGATAATCGTATTCATCGGATGATCTGCACTGCCACAATCCACACCAATCCAGCGTAATTTCTTGGATTTTGCCCATTCGACAAATTCAGCACCTGGACCAGGATGCATGACCATGTAGCGGATTTCATCAGCGGTGGGTTGATCCCATCCGAAGTGGTGATATCCGGTGTGAATGATTAAAATGTCGCCTTCTTTAACTTCCACACATTCTTCAATCATTTTGCTGGTGTAAACATCGTAATCAGCAACCACATCACTCAGATCAACAATTGCTGCTTCATGGATAAGGAAATCCATGTCAAGAGAAGCAATATCCTTTCCTGGTGTGTAGAAATGAATTTCTCCATCTAAATGAGTACCGAGGTGATTTGAATGTGTCAAAAGTTGACCATTGGCTCCATTTGGAGCTAAGCGTTTATTATATTTAACCTGTAATGGTTCATAGGTTGGCCATGGAGGTGTGCCAATTCCTAACGGTATAGTTAGATCAATAAATTTCATATTTCATCTCCTTTTTTTATTTTTTTTATTCACAAATGTAGTAAACATTGAATAATTCACAAAAAAAACGATACGATAAAAGAACCGTATCGAATTAGACCATCATAAATACTTGATAGTTACAACACCTCCAGAATTTCATAAAAGAATACCATTAAAGTTGTCAGACAATAATATAAAATACATTTTTATTATGCACGATTTCGCCCGAAAGTCAAGCAAATAATTCAAGCAAGAACTGGTTATTTAAACACCAGAAAGCTTAAAAGTTATCCATTTGGTTCATCGGTTTCATTAACCCCAAAATATAGTCAGAATTTTTACGGGTATGGTTGAGATCAAATAATTAAATCAATCCTTGCCATGAAATTGATTTCAAATTACAACTTCCTTATAAAATATGGTTTAATCAAGGAGAGATTCTCAACATGTCCGAATTAACCTATTCTTCAAACACTTCAGTTATTGGCAAAATTGCTTTCGATTGGCTCATGCAATCAAATGAAGCTGTTGTTTGGGGAGTGACTTCAGGTGGTATATTTCTGAATATCAAAGGTCAAAAAATAGTCTTCCTAACCAAAGAAAATCACTTTGGACCAGTAAACCTCATCAATCCAGATGGTTTTCCCCATTCCTGGAAAGGCGAAGATATCATCCACATCCTGGTTCAGGATCATCATCTGACTCTCTCTACCCCAAATTCAAAAGTCGAGATCGATAATTTTCAAATCTGGTCTACACCCGCGATACCTAATTTTCAAATAACAATCCCCGAGCAGGATCATCGTATGCTGCAGGCAGCAAGTCAATTAAGCTTGCTCAAGGATGATCAGGGATTTGCTCCATTACTATTACCTTTCCTAAAAAGAGAAGTGTTCACATTCCCGGACAGCCCCTGGTTGCAAAATAGCTGGAAAAAAATTCAGGACATCCGGCAGGCATTATCGGAGCAAGACGCTGAAAAAGTTTTAAAATCAGCAGCCACCCTGGTTGGTTCCGGAAAAGGTTTAACTCCCTCTGGTGATGATCTTTTGATTGGTTTATTTTTCATGACCAACCGTTGGTTTAAGGAGGTTGAATGGATCCAATCGATTCAACCAGCTCTTCTGGACCAATTTCAGCAAAATACTACAACAATCAGCAGTACCCTCTTAACTTGTGGTCTTCAAGGCGAAGCAGATGCCCGCATTCAGGAGATAAGTGATGTTTTGATGAACAGCGAGATCCCATTTCATCATCAAGCGATTGAATTATCCCATTGGGGAAATTCATCCGGTGCTGATATCTTCCTGGGGATACTACTGGCAATTAAAGCATTTCGCAACACCAAAAAGGACTTTACATGACCATGATGGCGAACCATACAATCCACTGCCCGGTCTGCAATCAGACAAATCAAATCGTTTTGATTGAAGAACTCTACTTTGCATTAATAGAAAAGGATCAAACATTCTTTTCTAAATACAATATTGACTCTTCTCAAAGCAAATTCATTTTAAGAAACATTACCCCACCCAGCCTGGAACGGCTTCCGATCTGGTTGATTCTATCCCCGGATATTTTGATAGGCACTATTCTTGGCATTCTGTTGTTATTTGCCTTATTTTCATTGAATCAAAATATGACAGAGGCCAGGAACCTTTTCCTCTTTATCATTGTGGTCCTAATGGGTTATGTAGTTTTCCGAAAACCAATCCTATCCCGCTTCCGTGCAAAAAAAGCCGATCGCGAATTAGAAGTACAAAAGGCTCAAAACTCCGCTGAAAGATGGTCGTCATATTTCATTTGTTTACGGGACCAAACAGTCTTCAGTGGACATTCCGGAAACCATTTTTCTATCGAAGAATTTAAGAATAAGATTCACTCCGATGAAAATAAAGCAGACTTCAGAATGTAAAAAATGGTTCAATTTACGCCTGATAAACCAATTTCCGGGGAACTAATCGAGGTTTGACTAACAATTCTAAATAACCATGAATTTCAAATCTTAATGATGATGTTATTGAATGAGGTCGCCTATGGTTAATACCCGTTCCGAGTACACGAACCTCAGGCTCATAAACAAGAAAACCTGCTTCAGCTGGTTTTGAATTTGCCAGACACGGATTTCAATCCATGGTAAAGATCAAACCGATTCAACATATATGCCTGAACTTATAATACAGATGTTGTAAAACCTGCCTTCAGTGTACTAATTTTATGAAACTCAGGCTTTAAGCTTATTGCTCCAATTCAATAGCTCTTACCTGCATTTGCTCACGCAGAATCTTTGAATCGCGTGGGTATGACCAATAGAATAACGTGAAGACCGCTGCACAGATGATCCACGGAAAGGGAATTGTCCAGATCATTGCTTCCGTAAACCCAATCCTATCAGCCAGAACACCAGCAATATAGGCTGCAAAGGCTGCAAAACCACTTTCAATAAAAGTGACCATTGCAAACGCGGTTCCCCGCAACTCGGGTGGAACTACTCCCTGCATCATTGGCTCTTTGGCACCTTTACCTGGCCAGCTGATGAACAAGGCAGTCACAGCACATAAAGCAACAATTTGACCAAATGACCAGTTATCCGTCTGTGTAAACAGAATATAGGTTAAAGGTATTCCCATTATGATAGAAAATTGACCAATTGCCGTACGACCATATTTTGGACTTTTTGACTCAGCCCAGTCCCCCAGAAAACCACCAATGACATTTGAGGCAGCTGTTCCGACAACAATCCCGGCAAATGCAACCGATGCCAGCGATTCGGTTAATCCACGCACGTTCACAAACCAGGTGATGATATACAACCCCATCACGACCCATGGCATCGAACCAGCCAGACCCTGTGCAATCGCCACCCAGATGGTCGGAATTTTCAAAACTTTAGGGATATCACTTAATTTCATTTTGTATTTTGCTGCATCTTCGGCAGTTATTTTTCCCATCAACTCTGGCTCTGAAGCACCACGCACCGGTTCATCCACCATAAACCAAATTACAAAACCGGAGACCACACTGAACAATCCTAACGAAATAAAACCCCAACGCCATAGCGTGGGTGAGGCGAGCAGTCCTAACCCAAGTGTCCCAAAAACAATCCCAAAAATCCCAATTGCTTCTAAAATTCCCAGCGCTCTTCCACGTTGCTTGGGAGGAAATGTATCAGACATAATCGAAAATGTTGCCGGCATCAAACAACCTAATCCAACTCCAGAAATTGCCCGGATGATCAACAATTGTCCAAAATCCTGTGTCAGACCACAAACAGCTGTCCAGATACCCCATAATCCAGTACCAATCAAAATTACTTTTTTTCGTGAGTATCGATCCGCAGCATACCCCCAGAACGGAGCACTGAGTGCCTGTAAAATGCTCCTGACGGTACCTATCGTTCCCAAATTCGTATAACTTAATCCCCATAAAGCCTGTAATGTGGGAAACAATACTGACATCGTCTGACCTTCTCCCTGGTCAATAAAATAACCAAATGACAAGGCAAAAAGAGTGCGCCAACGTCGTTGTTTTTTCACTGGTTTTTCAACCGATTGATCATTGCTGACTGCTGCCATAAACAACTCCTATAAAGGTATTTGCTCAATTCTGAAATGATCTTCATGTTGAGTATAACTGTTCGTGGGAATAATGAATTCTAGGAAAATGGTACCTGAATGTCAAGTATTTTTAGCTGTTTTTTTTAATTTTTTCTTCCATGATTTGATGTCATTTTGTTAGCAGTCAGGGTGTTTTTAGCGGAAAGTTCTTCCTCAACCCCGGTTTATTGAGATGACACAGATGATACAATAAAATTATGATACTGGGACGTTTTCCTTATCCCTCTTATCGAAGAATTCGACATATTGTGATTGTCTGGGTAATTGAGACAATTACTTTATATCTATTGAGCAACTGGTTACCTGGCTTAGTCATCTCCAGTGAATTCGATGCTTTTCTTGCAGTTGCCTTAATCGGATTATTGAATGCAATTCTTCGTCCTTTGATCCTTTATTTGACAATGACGATAACCATTTTGTCATTGGGTTTGTTTTCATTTGTGTTGAATATTGTGGTCATCCTCCTGGTCGCGTATATCATGCCGGGATTCAACATTACAGATTATCCAACAGTTATTTATGTGGTTTTAGGAATATCATTTATTAATTTATTGGCGTCCAATCTTCTGGCTTTGGATGAGAATAATTCTTATTATCGTTCAGTCATTCCCAAAATAAAACCCGAAAAACTACCTCCAGAAAATGCTCAGCCAGCAGGCCTGGTCATCATCGAGATTGATGGATTATCCTATACCGTTCTGCGCAAAGCGATTGATTCAGGATATATGCCAACCATGCGGGAGTTATTATCTAATGAGTATCTGGTCGAAGAATGGAATTGCGGCTTACCTTCTCAATCATCATCCAGTCAACTGGGTATTTTATATGGAGAAAATTCGAATGTGCCTGCCTTTCGATGGTATGAAAAGGACAGAAACAAATTAGTCGTCTCCAATCGTCTGAGTGATACAGCCATGATTGAACAACGTTTTAATCATCTACCGGGTTTGTTACAGGATTCCAGCTCCAGCCTGGGTAATATGTTCTCTGGCAATGCTTCCCGAGCTGTTTTAACGATGAGTAAGTTATCACAATTTCGGAAAATTCCCAAAAGAAGCGGAAATTTTTATAACTTCTTTTTGAATCCCTACAACTACATTCATACAGTTATATTAATGGTCCTGGAGCTGATTCGTGAGTTGTACCAATCAACAGTACAAGTTGTAACCCGGCGAACTCCCCGCATCAGACGCACAATCCTATTTGCTATTGAGCGGGCAATATCGGCCGTTCTCATTCGCGAATTGACCACACACTTATTAATTGAAGATATGTTCCGAGGGGTCAAAACGATTTATGCTACCTATATAGGATATGACGTCGTTGCTCATCATACAGGCGTAGCAAGTCCGGGTGCAATGACAACCCTAAGAGATATTGACAAACAGCTGCAACGCATCAAGGATGCAATAGATCATGCTCCTCGTATGTATGAAATTGTTTTTATCTCTGATCATGGACTCTCCCAGGGCGCTCCTTTTCAACAACTTTATGGAGTTTCTTTAGAACAACTGATTAGAAACATTCTAAAAGACCAATATTCAATCCTGGATTCCGGTGCATCCGAAGAGACCAAAGGGTATGTAAATTCATTACTTCACATAGCACTTACACCCCACAAAAAACTAAACAAAGCTGCCCGGCGTTTGTATGAACAGTATAAAAAAGAAAAAGGCGAATATCTCTACTTTGATATTCCCAAACACGATAACGCTGAAAAATCTGATATTGTTCTGTGTGCTTCGGGAAGTCTTGCGATGTTGTACTTTGTTAATTTTCAGAACCGCCTCTTTTTGGAGAATATTAATTTTCACTTTCCAGGCTTAAGCGAAGCTATCATTTGTCACCCAGGAATTGGATTTATCGCTGTTGATTCAATCATGAATGGTCCCGTTGTAATCAGTGTGAAGGGGATGTATTTTCTCAATCGAATGGATTATGAGGGACAAAATCCTCTGGGTGTATATGATGACAATGCTGCGAGTCAGATAAAAAAGTTTTTTACCTATACGAATATCGGGGATATTGTCATTCAAAGCCATTACGACAAACAATCTGATCAAATACCTGCTTTTGAGAACCTCTTAGCACATCATGGTGGTATTGGTGGTGATCAGACTCAATCTTTCGTCATGCACCCTAAAAAACTCCCGTTAACCCATTCAATCGATGATGCCACAAAAATGCATTTCCAATTACTGGAATGGCAGCAAATACTATTTATCAAAGAAAAAAGAGTCTAGAATTTCGCAGTTCTTGTACTTAATGAAAACCTTCAAAAATCCGCGGTATAATCCCATCCTGGAGTAAAAATGCAATCCATAAAAATCGCAAAACTTGATCCTGAGGCAACCCTTCCCACCCGAAAACATCCAGCTGATGCCGGGCTGGATCTTTACGCTAACCGCACCTTCATTATAGAATCACATTCATTCGCAATTGTCAGCACCGGTATCACCATTGAAATTGAGGATGGATTTGTTGGGTTATTAAAACCAAAAGGTCGCAGCAATCATTTACTGGGTGCAGGTGTAGTGGATGCAGGCTACCAGGGGGAAATTCTTGTCAAGGTTGCGAATATTAATGATACACCTCTACTAATTAACCCTGGTGATGCCATTGGCCAATTATTGATCCTCCCCATTTTTACGCCAGAAGTGATCGAAACGTACGCTGAGGAAATTCATTTGGCAGACTCCTCACGCGGGGTATCAGGTGGTATCGTCGATCAACACAAAAAATAGTTCTCAAAATAAATTCCCCTGGTTAGCATTCCCAATTATTATTTAACACATGTACAATTAAATTATCTCATTGCAATGCATTATACAAACATTGTACATTTTTTGTATAATTTCAATTCTCACCTGTATAATCGTGAATATAACAAGTATTAATGCGAAAGGTGAAGTATGGGAAATGTAAAAATTGTTACGGATAGTACTTGCGATCTTCCAATTTCCATTGTTGAAGAATTAGGAATTCATGTAATCCCTTGCTATGTCAATATGAATGGAAAAAGTTACCTGGATGGCATTGATCTGACCCGGGAATTTTTCTTTAAGTCTCTTCCAACGGCTAACCCCCTGCCAACAACTTCTGCTCCTGGTATGGATGCTTTCATTCAGATGTATCAAAAGTTGGCAAATGGAGGCGCAGATGGAATTATTTCAATACATATTTCAGAAACTTTGAGCAATATCAACAATGTTGCCAAAATAGCAGCGGAATCATTCGAAGCCATTCCAGTGCGTGTCATCGATTCTGGCCAATTAAGTATGGGGTTGGGTCTGCTGGCAATGGTAGGAGCTAAATTAGCTCAAAAAGGTGCCAGTCTGGACGAGGTGGAAGCAGAAATCCTGACTAAAAAACCACTCACCAATACATTTGCTCAACTCGATACGCTTGAATATTTACGGCGGGGAGGCAGGTTGTCGTCTGCCATGCATGGAATCGGCAATCTGCTTGAAATAAAACCTATCACAAAAATGAACAATGGCGTTTCTGGTGTAGAAATGAAGCGTACTCGAAAAAAAGCTCATCAACGCTTTCTGGAGATAGCCAAAAATCTTGGTCCGGCAGAATTGGTTGGTATCATCCATGCGGATGCGTACCAGAATGCATTGGTCGTTAAAGAAGAACTTCGTGAAATCTGGCCAGATATTGAACCCATTATTTCCTATGTCACACCAGCCATTGGAGCGCACGTCGGTCCCGGTACAATCTGCGTTGCTAGCATACAAAAAGAAATTCATAAGCCGCTCTTTGAATCGCGGTTTTCCAATATTCGCGATAAGGTCAACCAGTTTCGCAGCCACTTACCAGGATATAATCACAACGATGAGGAGGGTTAAATGAGTTACTGGTCTGTTTATGCAACAGCAGCAGTAACAATCTGGGTTTTAATGACTTTAATATGGTTGATAAGTTTAAAATTAAAAAACACCAGTATTGTAGATATTATCTGGGGCTTTGGGTTTGTATTGGTAAATTGGGTGGTATTTTTCCTTACACCTGATGGTTTTGCAGACCGAAAATGGATACTCAATATTCTGGTCACTCTCTGGGGTTTACGCCTGGCAATACACATCTTCTTGCGAAATCATGGAAAGCCGGAAGATTTCCGATATGCAGCCTGGCGTGAACAATATGGAAAAAAATGGTGGTGGTACAGCTATTTTCAAACATTCATGTTACAGGGAATACTCATGTTTATCATCTCTGCTCCTTTGATACACACACAAGCAACAGCCACCCCCACACGAATTGGGGTCCTTGAAGATGTTGGTATATTTATTTGGGCAATTGGTTTCTTTTTTGAAACTTTAGGCGATTTACAATTGGAAAAATTTAAAAAGAATCCTGCCAATAAGGGCAAGTTGTTAGATTATGGAGTCTGGCGTTATACCCGGCACCCGAATTATTTTGGGGATTCGGCCCAATGGTGGGGTTTTTACCTGATTGCTGCCGGTTCCACCCTGGGGTTCCTGACAATCTTCAGCCCAATTATCATAACTTACCTTTTAATAAAAGTTTCAGGGGTAGTTTTGTTAGAAAAATCTTTAGCTGAGAGAAAACCTGGTTATAAAGAATACATGCAGACAACCAACGCCTTTATTCCCTGGTTCCCAAAAAAAATTGATCATTAAGAGAGGAAAATATGAAAATAATTCGCATTCTCAATCTGGTATCCCTTCTTGCAACCATTACGGTTAACGGATTGGCAAATGCACTTCCAATTAATAATCTTCAAACAGGTGAAGTTAGTGATTCCTTTGGTGCTTTATTTACACCAGCTGGTTATGTCTTCGCCATTTGGGGAATTATCTATCTTACACTGGCTGTATTTTCAATCTATCAAATACTCCCAGCCCAAAAGAACAATACCCGTCTGGATCGTGTCGGAATCTGGTTTATTCTGGCAAATCTATTTAACGGTGGCTGGATTTTCGCCTGGCATTATCTCCAATTCCCCTTATCTCTCCTGCTCATGCTTGGATTATTGATCTCTTTGTTAATAATTTACCAGCGGCTTGGTATTGGTGTTGGAAAAAGCAGCCCACGTGAGCGCTGGCTGATTGATATGCCGTTCAGTATCTATCTCGGCTGGATTTCGGTGGCTACCATTGCGAACGTCTCTGTGGTCCTGCTTGATTTGAACTGGAGTGGTTTTGGAATCAGTGAAACAATCTGGACTGTATTGGTTTTGATTGTAGGAACAGTTTTAGGCTTATTGATGACCTTGCGCAGATCAGAGGTTTTTTACACATTGGTTTTGATATGGGCTTTTATTGGCATCACTCAGAATGGGAGCGGGGATAATCTTGTTAATATCACTGCCTGGGCTGGTGCTATAATACTGGCGGTCTTTATATTTGTTGCAAGAAGTATTCTGCGGAGAAATCAATTGATTTCTCGTTACAAACGACCTTAAAAAAATAATTCTGAATTTTTCAAAAACACCCATTTTTCATACCTGAATTGGGTGTTTTTGATTTCAACTTAAGAGTCAGTTTGTATTCTTTTTATTGAGATATCACGAGTTTTTTAATAAATCTCTAATGGAAGATTAATGTAAATCGTAGTACATTTATTATGGTATTTCCTGATTTCCAGACACGGGAGGAACAATGATAGAAATTCGTGATTTATCAAAATCTTATGGTGAAATTAATGCGCTTCAATCTGCGACCATAGAGATCCAAAAAGGTGAAATCGTTGGTTTGCTGGGTCCAAATGGTGCTGGTAAGACGACATTGATGAAATTGATCACAGGAGTTCTCGAACCAGACAGTGGAAGTGTCTTGATCAATGGATTGGACATTATCAAAAATCGAGCCAAAGTGCAGGCAAAAATTGGCTACCTACCAGAAAATGCTCCCCTATATCCTGAATTATCAGTTCAGGATTATTTGTTGATGATGGCAGACTTACGCCTGATTGAACCAGACAAAAAAATACCGGCTGTCATCGACGCTATCCATGCTGTCAACCTGACAGAGGTGTCTGTTCGTCCGATTGGACAACTCAGCAAAGGTATGCGCCAACGCGTAGGTTTGGCTCAGGCAATTCTTCACAAACCCGAAATCCTCATCCTCGATGAACCTACCGTTGGATTGGATCCCACACAAATCATTGAGATTCGCCAGTTAATTAAAAACCTTGCAAAGCAAAGCACCATTCTGTTCTCGACCCATATTCTCTCGGAAGTGGAAGCGCTTTGTGATCGTGTCATCATGATTATGAATGGAAAAATCAAGGCTGATTCACGTTTATCTGAATTGGCAAATACGGATAACGCCATTTTAATCCTGGATGAAGATCGTCCCAATACTGTCAATCTCTTAAAACAACTCGAAGGAGTTGTTGGGGTAAATAGAGAAGTGGATAATCATGAATTTCCCCATTTCTTTATTCAGGGCAAACCAGCCGCAGACATTACACCAAGTATTTTTCAACTCGCCATTGAGAATAATTGGCCAGTACGCGAACTGCGTAAAGATATTCACACCCTTGAATCAGTTTTTAATAAACTTGCGATTGCTGAGTGAGGTTCTCTATGAAACAAATTATCGCTATTACCCGCAAAGAACTCAACAGTTATTTTAACTCTTTACTGGCAGTTATCTTTTTAGGTACGTTTCTGGCAGCGATTGCCATCATTTTTTTCAGTGTGGAACGGTTTTTTGGCAGAGGGATCGCAGATATTCGCCCAATGTTTTCCTGGATGCCGGTTCTGTTAATCTTCTTAATTTCTGCCTTGACCATGCGGCAATGGAGTGAAGAACAACGCTCCGGAACACTTGAGATCTTATTGTCATTACCTACCAGCCATGTTCAATTGGTTCTGGGCAAATTTCTGGCAGTCATGAGTATGATTGGCATTGCCTTACTGTTGACATTACCACTTCCCATCATAGTTTCCTTATTAGGCAATCTGGATTGGGGTCCTGTCTTCGGTGGTTATCTGGCATCCATTTTAATTGCAGCCGCTTATGCATCTATTGGATTATTTATTTCTTCACGCACCGATAATCAGATTGTTGCATTAATTCTGACAGTTATTACCGGTGGTGCCTTTTATTTGATTGGAAGTGCGTTTTTTACCGGATTTTTCTCAGGTGTTACCGTTGAAATTCTAAGATCTATTGGGACTGGCAGCCGATTTGAGAGCATCCAGCGTGGTGTCATTGACTTGCGTGATTTGATCTATTATGGCTCTCTCAGTGCTTTTTTCCTGACATTAAACATCCTTTCCATCGATAGTATGCGCTGGTCACAACAACCAACACCATATCGCTTTTCCTACCTGCGCACAACTGCATTAATCTGTCTGAACCTACTCTTAATCAATATATGGGTCTATCCTCTTTACGGATTACGTCTGGATCTGACTGCTCAAAAAGAATTCACCATTTCTCAGACCACCAAGGATCTGATTTCAACACTGCCTGAACAACTCCTCATCCGTGCTTACCTGAGTGAAAAAACCCATCCATTACTTTCCCCCTTAATTCCGCAGGTCAGTGACATGTTGAAGGAATATGAGATCGCTTCCCGTGGAATGCTGACCACCGAAATTATTGATCCAATCGCTGATCCTGAAATCGAAACCGAAGCAAATCAGGCTTATGGCATCCAACCAACCCCATTTCAAATTGCTGGACGAAACGAATCTTCCATTATTAATGCTTATTTTAATATTTTGGTTCGCTACGGTGATCAATCAATTGTGATTGGAATAGACGAATTGATCGAAGTCCAACAGTCGGCAACAGGCGTTAATGTCAGTTTGAAAAACTTGGAATACAACCTGACTTCAGCAATTAAGAAAACAGTCTATGGATTTCAAAGCATCGACTCAATCCTGGCAGAATTGCAGGAACCCGTCAAATTGACTTTACTCCTTTCCCAGACTCTCCTGCCAGCCAGTGAAAATGAAATCGTAGTCATGATTAATCAGGTAGCTAATCAGATTCAGGATCAATCGAATGGAATGCTGATCTTCGAAATTGTTGATCCGGACATTGATGGCGCATCCATGACCCGTCAACAATTAATCAAAGAAATAGGCATTGAGCCTTACCCTGTTGCTCTTTTTTCTCAAGATTCGTATTTCTTCCATTTACTCCTGCAAAATGGGGAACAAGGACAGATTATTTACCCACCAACCGAAGCCAATGAAGCTGATATTCGCCTGTCGATTGAATCCGCATTAAAAAGAACCTCCAGCGGGTTTTTAAAAGTGATTGGTATCTGGACACCACCACAAACTCCCACCCAGGATATGTTTGGACAAACCCAACAACCAATTTCAAGTTACCAATTTGCTGTGGAACAACTGAATAGTGATTATGAATTACAGTATGCCGATCTAAGCACTGGCCGAATTCCTGATAATTTCGATGCGGTTGTTGTCATTGCTCCCCAGGATCTGGGAGAAATCGAACAGTACGCACTGGATCAATTCTTAATGCGTGGCGGAGCAGTTATCCTGGCAATCAGCCCTTACAAACTGGATGCTGATCCCTTCGGCGGATTTTTAACCCTGACACCTATCAATACCGGATTGACAGAAATGCTTAATTCTTACGGCATTTCTGTACAGGATCAATTGGTGATGGATACACAAAATGCGGCTTTTCCGGTGACAGTTAATCGAGATGTTGGTCAGGTTCAAGTGCAGGAAATTCAAGCTGTCCAATATCCTTTCTTTGTAGATGTACGTCCAAACATGATGGATAGTGAAAATCTTATAGCTTCCGGTTTACCAGCTATCAGCTTTAATTGGGCATCCCCGGTACAACTGAACGAAGAACTACATCTGTCACGTGAAACATCCATCATAATCAAATCAAGCACTGATTCCTGGACGTCAACCAGCACCAGCATCCAACCAGATTTTGAGTTGTATCCAGAGCTTGGTTTTGCCACAGGCGAAACTCGTTCCTCTTACCCATTGGCAGTCTCCGTTCAAGGCAGTTTTGAATCATACTTTAAAGATAAGCCAGTACCGACTTTCACAAATGCTGATGGCACACAGTCAACAAATACAGGCTTAATAACAGTTTCTCAATCCTCCCCAAACAGTCGTCTGGTAGTGTTTGGTAGTTCTGGCTTTATTGATGATTTTCCACTTCAGTTATCTTCACGCTTGACCCAGGATTATGTAATTAATAATTTGCGTTTGCTGCAGAATGCAGTTGATTGGTCGGTTGAAGATACCGATCTTCTATCCATCCGCTCTCGTGGTACTGCCACACGGGTATTGATCCCGCTTGAATCGAACCAACAATCAATCTGGGAAATCAGCATTTATATCATTGAAGCAATCTTATTGTTTGGATTGTATGGGTATTGGCAATTTCAGAAACGCAAGAATAAGTCTATCAATCTCCTGGCTGATGAACAATCAAAATTAGTAAAAGGAGCATCCAATGAATAAAACACAAAAGTACCTGATCGCATTTCTTGGCTTGCAAATCATTCTGATATTGGTTGTCTTTCTTTTACAGCGACCTGTTGCTGCCAGCAACAACCTGATATTCACTGACCTGAAAATCGAAACAATTTCGGCAATAAACATCAGCGATTCCACAGGCAATCTTATATCAATCCAAAAAAGTGGGGATGGATGGGTGCTGCCGCTTCAGGATGATTATCCTGTTCAAACTGCAAAAGTTCAGGAATTAGTGGAAAAGCTTGCTACCATTCGTGATAATCGGTTGGTTACCCGTTCAGAATCAAGCCATGACCGCTTGAGTATTTCGGATAATAATTTTGATCGAAAAGTGGAAATGACAATCAACGGAAAATCAGAAGTGATCTATTTCGGTTCCTCTCCGGCTACCAATAATATTCATTTTAGAATGGCAGGAAAACCTGAAGTCTATCTGACGAACGCCCTTACCAGCACCCAAGTACCCGCGACAATTGCCAATTGGGTTGATACTATCATTTTCCAAATTGTAAGCACCTCTGTTAATAAAATCGAAGTAAAAAGTAAGGAAGGTGATTTCGCATTTGAGCCGGATGCCAATTCAGTCTGGTCCACAAACCAAATTGAGGAAGGTGCTGAATTTGATCAAAGCAAGTGGAGCAGTTTATTGACTGGTTTCACCACCCTCCGCTTTGTTGAACCAGTGGCGAAGACTGAGTTACCAGAATATGGATTCGATACCCCTGCTGCAACCTTGATGATTCATTATGCAAATGATGCAGGCGAGCCTCAATTCGGTGAATTGGTAATTGGTGGTCAGGACAGCGCAGGTAATTATTATGCGAAATGGAGTGACGGGGAATATATTTACAAGATTAGCAGTTTTAATGCCGAACGATTTATCAATCTGAGCACAGATGATTTTTCCAGTACGATTCCTACGGAAGAAACAGGAAACGAGTAATTCTCTTTACTTTTCCGGGGTGGGAATGGCAACCGATTGCATAATCATTGCCATTCTCATCCGAATCGTCGCGACAAGTTGTGCTTTATTTTGGTCTTCTGCCAGTATTGAAGCTTTTTCCAATGATTTATATGCTTCCGAATTTTGACCCTGGACTTCTTGAACAAGTCCCCGATAGAGATAGGCTTCTGCTGATTGAGGATTTACCGCCAAAATATTATCTACTTCTGACAATAAATCATCCAACAGTCCAAACTGCATGAAAACACTTCCTCGTTCATAATAAAAATATTCGATATTCTCCACATACAAAAGTGCGGTTTCATAGGATTCCTGCTCAACTTTCTCATTTTCTAAAACTTTTGCCAGTACACCTTTTTTAATCCAGAGTGGATAATATTCAGGAGCCAGTTCCAGAGCCTTATTGGTTTCTGATATGGCGGCATTATAGTCTCCATTTTCAATCAGATTATCAATTCTGGTTTCAAATTCCAATCTGGCTCTTACTTCTGGCGGCGGAGCAATAAATTGATCATAGACAACAGCCATGACAACAAAAACGATAATCAATACGAATCCAAAAATACCAAGTCGTTTGAATTCATTCTTCTTTTTTAATTCCAGGTATTCGTCTAAATACCACCACCATTGCTCCTGCTTCACAGAAACGCCCAACGACTTTCTTTTCTCTTGAAATGCTCTTTTCCCTCCAATTGTTTTTACGAACACCTTTGACATCGCTCGAATTTTCTTTGACACAAATGTCAATTGTGTTTTTATCTTTATTTCCTCAAGCTCATCTCGCTGGTCAGACTTCATTTGAAATTGGATTTCATCCATTGTCACTAACACTTTTTCGGCCAATGGACTGGGAGAACCATCCAATTTGCCAAGGATTGCTTCGATATCATCAAGAGCAGCACTGATGGATTTGGTTCCAGATTTTTTTTGAAAGTATTTTTCTTTTATGGAAGTGGTCATTTTTATCCTTAATCCTGATAATTGTATTACAGGTTAGTGGAACTGATAACCTTTCGACCATTCATGAGCTCTTTTTAATATGACTCTAATCAATAAGAAATAATTTAGACAGAAACTTGACACATCAACTATCAATTGCCATAATTTTCATAAGAAACTTTCTTATTTTCTGAAAGGAAACCAATATGGCTACTGTAAATGATATGCTCAAAAACAAAAAGAGTAATTTGTGGGTCACGTATCCAGAGTCAACCATTAGGGAAGCCTTGGAGCTCATGAAAACTCATAACGTTGGAGCGCTCCCCGTGGTTAAAGATGAGAAAGTCGTAGGTTTCTTTTCAGAACGCGATTTCGCCAGACATGCAATTATTGACGAATGTTTTGACATGAATAAACCTGTTGAAGCGTTGATGGTGCATCCGGTTTATTTTGTTGATCCTGAACAAAAAGTGGAAGAATGCATGGCTGTCATGACTAATAAGAAGCTGCGTCATTTGCCTGTTTTAGAGAATGGTAAAATGATAGGTATTGTATCGATTGGTGATGTTGTAAAACAACTTCTCGATGAGAAACAGGAAACAATCGATCTATTAGAACATTTCCTTTGGGTTAATATGATTTAATCACCTGCTTTGAAATTCTAAAATAGCGCAGGAGATATCGCCTGCGCTATTTATTTTTTTACTTGAGGTAATATGAATAACAAAAAAGAGCATTCCATACTCATTCCAATAATCCTGGTTTTAATTTTTGCTGTACTTGTTTTTTTTATGATTTCCCCTGGTTTGAAACTGCATGCACAGGAAGCTAGTCCAGAATTTAATACAGGTTACGAATCGAATACAGTAAGTGCCAAAGTTATCAATATGATCGAAGAAGGTGTAACAGATCTTGGTGGCACTGTTCAAAATTATCAAGTTTTTGATGTTGAATTGGTAGAAGGCGATTTTAAGGGATCTGTCCTGACCGTAGACTATGGGTTACGGCAGATATTAGGGGGAGATGAAAAGATCAAAGAAGGAGATTACATTCTGGTTACGGTAGGACAACGACCTGATACGGGTGAGTTGCGTGCATTCTTCACCGACTTTGTTCGCTCGAGGCCAATTTTTTATTTGTTCCTTTTATTTGTAGTGATTAGTGTTCTCATCAGTGGGTGGAAAGGTGTCCGCAGCCTTTTTGGGATCGGATTCAGCCTCTTGATTATCGTTTTGTACATCTTGCCTCAAATCCTGAGTGGAAAGGATCCAGTTTGGGTCAGTATCTCTGGTGCATTTGTTTTTCTGGCAGTCTCTCAATTTTTGGTGTACGGCTGGAACCTTAAGACGCATTCTGCCGTGATAGGCATTTTTATTTCTCTGGTAATTACAGGACTCTTATCTAGTTATTTTGTCGATTTCACCCGTCTGACAGGATACGGGGACGAAAATGCATTGTTTCTCTCGCAAATGTCCTCCCAGCCGATCAATATCAAAGGACTACTCCTGGCTGGTATGTTGATTGGTGCATTAGGTGTTTTGGATGATCTGGTGATCAGTCAGGCGTCTGCTGTGTTTGAGTTACATGCGGCTAACTCTGCGTTGACTTTTGGATTCTTATTCAAACGTGCCATGAATATTGGCCGTGATCACGCTGCTGCCACTGTTAACACCCTGGTACTTGCCTACGCTGGAGCTTCATTACCAATGTTATTATTATTTACCATCAGTAATCAGGACCCGGCAATGTTGATTAATATCAGCTTCATTGCTGAAGAAATTGTCCGAACACTGGTGGGTTCGATTGGTTTATTTATTTCCATTCCTATAACTACTGCATTAGCATCCATTTTTGCTACTCGTCATCAACAATATCCATGGATTCAAAAATATTTAGGACCGGATAATCAATGGCACCAGACCCACCACCACCATTAAAGATGTTGATTTTTGGAATCATTTCATCTTTTGCTATAAGGGTATTGAATTTTTTTGATAAAATTTCAGAGTTAATTAGATAATAAATATAGAAAAGAGGAGAAAAATGAGTAATGATCAACCAACCCGCTGGGATTTATCCAATATTTTTCCTGGCCTCGAGTCTGAAGAATTTAAAAAAGCTATTGCTGAAACACCGATAATCATTGATGAGTTAATGAATTTCTTCAAAATTTCATTAGCCCCATTAACAGCAGAAACAGATGTGCAGATACTCAATCAGGCCTTGGGTGAATATGTTAACAAGCTCAACTTAACATTAACCCATGTTGGAAAAGTTGGTAACTACATTTACAGCTTTATCAGCACCGACTCCTACAATAAACTCGCTACGCGTCTTTTATCAGAATATGAACAGATTATGGTTCGGATGGAAAACCAGGATGTAATCTTCAAAAACTGGTTGTCAAATGTCCAATCAAGAATTGATGAAATCATTTCATTGGGGGGCACCGTAGCAGAACATGACTTTGCTTTGAAAGAAATCGTCCATTTCAGCCAATTTTTAATGAGCCAGGCAGAAGAAGAGCTTGCCTCAGAGCTTAACCTGAGTGGTGCCTCCGGATGGGAAAAATTACAGGGTGTAATCACCTCCCAGCTAACAGCGGAGATTGAATTGGATGGTGAAATAAAGACTTTACCAGCTCCCGCCCTTATCAATCTGCGTTCTCATCCTGATTCAGAAGTCAGAAAAACAGGCTATGAAAAAGAGATGCAGATCTGGAAATCGGTAGAGGAACCACTTGCTGCTGCCATGAATGGGATTAAAGGGACTGTGATTACCCTGAATAAAAAAAGAGGGCGTATAGATGCTGTTGAATCTGCTCTCGATATGGCACGCATCGATCGTGAAACCCTGGATGCCATGCTTTCTGCCATGGAAGATTCCTTCCCAATGTTCAGAAGATATTTTCAAGCAAAAGCAAAACGCTTCGGACAGGAGAAATTACCCTGGTGGAATTTATTTGCGCCGGCAGGAAAATCCGATACAAAATTCACCTTTTTGGAAGCACGTGATTTTATTCTGGATCATTTTTCTAAATTTACACCTGATCTGGCTGATTTTGCCGCCAGAGCTTTCGACAACAAGTGGATCGATGCTGAACAACGCGAAGGAAAAATGGGTGGAGCCTTCTGCATGGACATCCCTGGAACAGGCGAGTCACGAATATTGTGTAATTTCGATGGATCACTCGATCAGGTATCCACGATCGCACATGAATTAGGACATGGCTTTCACAATGATTGTATGGAGAAAGCTGGGCGTACACAATTACAACAACGCACTCCAATGACCATGGCTGAAACCGCATCCATTATGTGTGAAACGATCATTTCAAATGCATCCCTCAAACAAGCAAAGAGCAAAGAGGAAGAATTAGCAATCCTTGAAGGCATGTTAAATGGCGATTCACAAGTAATTGTTGACATTTACTCCCGATATCTGTTTGAAAAAGAGGTCTTTGAACGCCGTGCTAAATCAGATTTATCTGCAGAAGAATTATGTGAGATCATGGAAAGAGCCCAAAAAGCAACCTATGGTGATGGGATGGATGAGAATTTTCTGCATAAATATATGTGGACGTGGAAACCTCATTACTATTCTGCCAATCTATCATTCTATAATTTCCCCTATGCTTTTGGATTGATGTTCGGCACCGGTTTGTATGCGATTTACCAGGAACGAGGTGATTCTTTCATCCCTGATTACACAGATTTACTCGCCAGCACAGGATCAGGTTCAGCAGCTGATCTGGCTCAACGGTTTGGAATCGATATCCGCAAGAAATCATTCTGGGAAGGAAGTCTGAAAGTCGTTGAACAACGGGTCAATCGTTATGTAGAAATTTAGGTTTTATTTTGATCAGGATTGCAGATCTCCCAAAAAGAGACCTGTATTTTTATCCTGATTCACAAAAACCTCAGTTTTCAAGTTTTGATGAATCACATTGATTGTTTTACCAAAAAAACTATCAGTATGGTTATCAAGTCAAAAATTGACTTAACAAAATCCTAAGTTTAAATATTATTGTTAATAAAATTACTATTATATAATTATCAATAATTAAAGATGGGATAATGGTAAAAATAAAAACGAAAACTTGTAACAATTCAATTAGGTTGCATAATTAATGATAGCGTTATTATCAATCGTTCCAATCATCGTTACTAGTATATCGGGAGCTTTGGGTTTATTTGTTCTGATATTATCATTACGGGGAAAGAAAGATCGCATTCAGATTTCATTTGCTTTCATCGCCTTTTCTGTCATGTTGTACGCTTTCGCGACTACCGAATTATATAATGCATCAAATCTTGCAGACGCAACCATCTGGCAAAGAATGCAAATCAGCACGATTATTTTATTTGTTCTGTCTTATTTTTATTTTGTCATTCATTTTCTAAATATCGCATTTTGGAAGAAGTATTTTTGGACCTGGATCGTGTTAACTGTTCTTTCAATTATTCCTCAAATTTTCATTTTCCATCCTGTCATCTGGAACATTCAAAAAAGTAATTTTCACCTGATAAAATTTTTTGGGGTCATGCAGATAATTACCGAAAGTTTACCTGGAATTGTTACCCAAATTACCTTTGGAATAGGACTGATTGCTTTTGGAATCATCACCTTTATCGTTTTTCGGGAATTTCGAGGTCAATCCAAAAAATTCCGTCATCCATTATTCCTGTCAACTTTAATTTTATATATTGCTTTTATACACGATACTTTACTAGGTAATGGAATGATTAGATCCGTCTATATTCTTGAAGTTGGTTTTTTGATTGTCATTGGACTGGTTGCTTTCCTGCTCTCCAAAAACATTTTGGAATCGATTGCTAACAAAGAAGCCCTCGAAAAAGCTAATCTCGCCTTGCAGGTACATAAAGAGGAATTGGAGAAAACTGTCTCGGAAAGAACCCAGGCTTATCTGTATCAGGCAGAATATTTTCGTGCTTTGGTGGATAACAATCCAATCGCGACAGTAACTCTCGATAATTCTCAGCGGATTTTATCAATCAATCCTGCTTTTGAAGAGCTATTCGGTTATTCTTATGAAGAAGCATATGATCAGGATCTGGACTCTTTAATTTCACCAGAAGAACATTTGAATGAAGCCAAAAATCTTACACAGAATGTCCTAAAAAATATTCAGATCTCCGCAAAAGGGATTCGTAAACAAAGAGATGGAGGTCGTGTACATGTAGAAATCCTGGGCGTTCCTGTGACAGTGAATAAAGAAAGAGTTGGGGTTTTAGGGCTCTACCGCGATATATCGACGCAGATTAGAACTGAAAAAATCCTGCGAGAAAACGAAATGCGTTACCGCAGTTTGTTTGAAGATTCCCCCATTTCATTATGGGAAGAGGATTTCAGTCAAATAAAACTTGAAATTGATCATTTCAAAACCCTGGGTGTGAAGAATTTTCACGAGTTCTTTGCTTCAAATGTTGATGTTGTCGATAAAATAATTAAAAAAATAAAGATCATCAATATTAATCAGGCGACAATCAAACTTTTTAATGCCCAGTCCAAAGATGTTTTCCTGGAAGGTCTTGAAAACCTTATTTTACCAGAATCAATTCCGGCCATGGGAAAAATTTATGCAACATTAGCAGAAGGCGGGAACCAATGTATTGGAGAAATTGATCATAAAGACTTTTTGGGTTCAAGTATCAATACAGTTTTAAGATTATCAATAGCACCTGGTTACGAAGACACGTGGGAAAAAGTATTTGTTTCTGTGATTGATATCACCGAACGAAAGAATAATGAAAGTTATTTGGAATATCTCTCAACCCACGATCAATTAACTGGAGTAGCAAATCGCTCTTTGCTTTATGACCGGCTCAGTCACGCTTTGACGCATGCAAGAAGAGATCAAAAAATGATTGCTGTTTACTTCATGGATTTGGATGGTTACAAGACAATCAATGATCGTTTTGGGCACCTGGTTGGAGATCTTTTATTGGTTCAAATTGCCAATCGGCTCGAAGCAAACCTACGAGCTTCCGACACGATTGCACGTTTTGGTGGCGATGAATTTATTTTGGTTTTGGAAAATATTTCTGGTGTTGAAGTGATTAAACCATTAACAGAAAAGATTCTGCATTCAATTGCCCAACCATACCAAATCAACGAACACCTATGCCATGTTACAACCAGTATTGGAATCAGTATTTTTCCGATGGATGGGGTGACAACAGAAGAATTGATTAATAAAGCGGATTCCGCCATGTACCGTGCGAAACAATCAGGCAAAAATCAATACAAATTTTTTAGCTTGCGTTCTTAAAAATAATCATTGCAAAAACCTGGCAAATTCTTTATCCTGCGTGTATCATTCAAATGGGATTGGAGAATATGATATGAGAATACTCAATCAAAATCAAGAAGATTTATTATCGCTAGAGCGAAATCTCTTGAATGATTTACAAATGGCATTGGTTGGTTTTGGTGCTTCAAAAGAGGATCTGGAAACCCTGAGCCAATCGATTCGTCAAATTGATGATCTCTTTTTACTTGTGATCGTTGGCGAATTTAATGCAGGAAAAAGTTCCTTTATTAATGCTTTACTGGGTGAAAATCTCTTAAAAGAAGGTGTCACACCAACCACAACCCAGATCAATATCATTAGATATCATGATCAGAACCAGGAAACTCTTACTGAAAAAAACATTCTGATAATTGGTGCTCCTATTCCGATATTAAAAGAGATTAGTATCGTAGATACTCCTGGAACCAATGCAATTGTCCGAAAACATGAAGAGATCACCAGTCAATTTGTTCCACGCTCTGATCTGGTTTTGTTTGTCACATCTGCTGATCGCCCTCTTTCAGAAAGTGAGAGATCATTTTTACAACAAATCAGAGATTGGGGCAAAAAGTTAGTGCTTGTTTTAAACAAAGTAGATCTGTTACAAAATGATGATGAAGTCCAACAGATCGAAAAATTCATCAAGGAGAATATCCAATCATTATTAGGAATTCAGCCAGAGATTTTTTCTGTCAGTTCAAGATTAGCCTTGCAGGCAAAAAAAGGCAACCCCCATCTATGGAAAGCCAGTCATTTTGAAGCCCTGGAAAAACATATCCAATCTACATTAGATGAGGGTGAGCGCGTTCGACTAAAATTCTTAAACCCCATTGGAGTTGGCTTGAATCTCAATCAACGCTATTCAAGCGTGGTTCAAACCCGTTTGGATCTACTAAATGCAGACTGGGAAGTCATTAGCAGCGTGGAAAGACAATTAACGCTCTACAAGGATGATATGCGTCATGATTTTGATTATCGGATGGCCGACATTGAAAACATCTTGTTTGCCATGGAACAAAGTGGTCAAGCATTTTTTGAAGAATATTTGAGAATATCAAGAATCCCGGATTTGTTGAGAAAAGAACGGATTCAAAATGCATTCAAATTAGAGGTGATTGGAGATGTACCGCAACAAATTGAGCAGAAAATTCATGAGTTGATCGATTGGATGGTTGACCGTGATTTTCGGCAATGGCAGGCTGTATTGGAGCATTTAGATAAACGAAAAAATGCACATCAGGGGAAAATCATCGGTGACAATTTCAATACTTCTTTCCAATATAATCGTGAGCATCTGATTGAAAGTGTTGCCAATCGTGCCAAACGAATTGTTGATGGATATGATCGTCATATAGAAGCAGCCAATATTGCTGAAGGCGCACAAAATGCTGTAGCGGCGGCAGCTGCAATAGAAGTAGGTGCTGTTGGTCTAGGTACGCTGATTGCAGTATTGGCCACATCATTGACCGCTGATGTGACCGGTATTTTGGTGGCAAGTGCAGTAGCAGTACTTGGTTTATTCATTATCCCGGCAAAGAGAAGAAAAGCCAATTTGGAATTAACAGAAAAGATCAAAACACTTCGGGAGCAATTGATCGCTACCTTGAGCACCCAATTTAATCATGAAATGGATCGCAGTCTGGAACGGATCAATACAGCTATTGCTCCTTATACACGTTTTGTCCGTTCGGAAAAAGATTCATTAGATCAGGTAAATGAAGAGCTAGAGCAATTGCAGATTCATCTTCTGAACCTTGAAAAAAAAGTGAGAGAAATGTAATTTGGGATGTTGTCCAATTTTAAATGGAATTTCCAAACCAATTGATTTACAATATTATTGCAATTATGTAGGTTGATTAATCAAAAATTTAAAAAATAGGAGTAACTTATGATTGTAACTACAAAAAAATTATTCGAGGCAGCATACGGAAAATATGCAATTGGTGCATACAACATAAATAACGTTGAACAAACTATGGGATTGTTCCGTGGTTGTGTTGAATCAGAAGCACCTTTTATAATCCAGATTAGCAAAGGCGCTCGATCCTATACGAATAAATTGGTTTTAGAGTCCATTATTCGGTCAGTTGATGAAATTTTCCCTGATGCCATCTTTGCCGTCCATCTGGATCATGGCGATGAACAAACTTGCTACGATTGTATTGAAAGTGGTTTCTATAGTTCTGTTATGATTGATGCCAGTCACGAATCTTTTGAAGAAAATATTGCCATCACGAAACGAGTTGTGGAAGCAGCCCATGCCAAAGGAATTGTTGTAGAAGCAGAATTAGGACAATTGGGTGGTGTGGAAGAACATGTTTCAGTGAAGGAATCGGATGCAAAATTAACCGATCCGGATCAAGCCAAAGAATTTGTTGATCGAACAGGTGTTGACTCATTGGCATGCGCAATTGGCACCAGTCATGGGGCTTTCAAATTCTCCGGAACGCAAGGCTTACGCTTTGATGTTCTGTCAGAAATCCAAAAACGTTTGCCTGGATTCCCACTGGTAATGCATGGTTCAAGCTCTGTACCCCGGGAAGAAGTCGAACGGATCAATAAGGCAGGGGGAAACATTTTAGGTGCAAAAGGTGTGGATGATAAACAATTCAAACGCGCAGCTGAATTGGGTGTGACCAAAATCAATATCGATACCGATGGTCGCCTGGTATGGACCCGTGTTCATCGTGAATATTTTATTGAGCATCCAGAAAACTTCGACTTACGCCCACCAGGAATAGCGTTTATGGCAGAATATGCAAAATTCATTGCAGATAAGAACCAGAAATTGGGAAGTGCTGGTCAAATTCCCGATGTAAGAAAATTTTTAAAATAACATGAAATAAAGATTCAATATTAAACACATTCAGTATGGAATCGGAGTGTGTTTTTTTATAACAATGTCTGATAAAATGCCAGTATGAATGATCAACAAAACCGAAAAATTGAAACCAGTTTTCCTGTTGAGATATTAATCCGGCCAGAAAACCAGCCTGATATCGAGTGGATTAAATTAGACGATGGCCCTGGATATTTTGATATCCCTGATGGGATGGTGGCTGAGATCGCAATTCGTAATTTAAATGACGATACGATCAAACCTATGATTGAAGAAATACAAAACGTAAATGGATTGGTATCTTTCAATTTATCTGAAAATCGCAATGTGGGTAATAAAGGCATGCGCTTTATTCCCTTGCTCACCCAAATCATCCATCTCAACCTGAGTGCCTGTGGTTTAAATGATTATGGTATTGATCCTATCATCAAAATGAATAATTTACGCTTTCTGGATTTGAGTTATTGTACACGTATCACCGACTTGAGTATTAAAAAGCTCGGTGAGATGCGTTATTTAAAAGAGGTATATCTCAGGGGTATTCCCAAGATTTCTCATGCAGCGTTGAAAAAGATCGAACGTCGGGATCTTGTGATTCGTCGTTAATCGACAGTCAATTTTTTTCTTCGTAATCGCAAACTATTACTGACCACAAAGACACTACTAAATGCCATCGCACCAGCAGCCAGCATCGGATTTAAATATCCCATGGCTGCAGCAGGTATTAACAGAATATTATAGATAAATGCCCAGAATAAATTCTGTTTAATTGTTGAAAGTGTCAGCCGGGATAAACGGATTGCTTTTGGAACCCCAGAAAGATCACCCCCCATCAACACCAATGGTGCCGAAGCCATTGCTACATCTGTTCCGGTACCGATTGCCATACCAACATCCGCCTGTGCCAGTGCTGGTGCATCATTAATGCCGTCACCGACCATAGCAACAATTGCACCTTCCTGTTGAAGCTGTTTGACTTTCTCTGACTTATCAGCAGGTAACACTTCTGCAATTACCTGATCCAAATTGACTTGTTCTGCAACTGCATTGGCAGTTTGCTGGTTATCTCCGGTAATCATTACAGTTTTTAAGTTCATGGCTTTCAAGGCATCAATCGCTTCTTTGGAACCGGTTTTCACCATATCTGCCACGGCGATGCAGCCACGAACAACATCATCAATCGCAACCAGCATGACAGTCTTTGCTTCAGCTTGCAATCTTTGAATTTCTGCCTGCAGTTCATCGACTTTCCAGTTCATTTCATTCGCCATCCGCAAATTACCAACTGCCACCTTTAAACCATCTACTTCAGCTGAAACACCAGAACCAACCTGTGCCTGAAAACCTTGCGGGTCGCTGAGATCCAATCCACGCTGATTAGCTTCCGTCAAAATAGCTTCACCCAAAGGATGTTCACTGCCTTTCTCAACCGAGGCTGCCAAACGCAATAACTCATCCTCCCCTGCAGGGAAATTGGATAATTGAATGTCGGTGACCGCTGGCTGACCGCGTGTGATGGTTCCGGTTTTATCCAGGACTACCACTGTTAGCTTACCGGCCCGTTCCAGCGCTTCACTGGATTTGAATAGAATGCCCTGCTCAGCACCTAATCCGGTTCCCACCATTACAGCGGTTGGGGTTGCCAGGCCCATGGCACAGGGACAGGCGATAACCAATACAGCAATCGTCTTAATTAATGCCCGCGTAAATTGAGAAATTTCTGCATCGATTGCGGGTGGAACTGCGAAAAACCAGACTAAAAAGGTAACCAATGCAATACCGATAACGGCCGGAACAAATACTGAAGAAATTTGATCGACCATTTTTTGAATGGGTGCTTTACTTCCCTGTGCATCTTCAACCAAACGGATGATTTGAGCAAGGGCAGTTTCTTTGCCAACTTTGGTAGCTTCAAAGCGAATCAAACCCACTTTATTCAGTGTTGCACCAATCACGGTATCACCCGATTTTTTATCAACCGGCATGGATTCACCAGTGAGCATCGACTCATCAATCGTGGTACGTCCTTCGATCACCACCCCATCCACCGGGATTTTTTCACCAGGTCGGACAAGCACTATATCGCCAATGGTGACTTCATCAGTCGAAATTTCAAATTCCTGACCATCACGAATTACACGGGCGGTTGGAGCTCTTAAACTCATTAATTTCTTAATTGCTTCAGACGTCCTGCCTTTCGCTTTCGCTTCCAGATACTTACCTAATTTAATCAACGTGATGATGACAGCGGCTGTTTCAAAATAAACATGACCAGGGAAAACACCGATAACAATCAGGATTGAATAGAAATAAGCAGCGGAGGTTCCCATTGCTACCAACACATCCATGTTAGCTGACCGGTTGCGTAAAGATTTATAGGCACCTATATAAAATTGACTCCCAACATAAAACTGGACAGGGGTTGCCAGGACAAACATTACCCATTGAGTCCACTTGCTATGCATCCCTACATTTAATAAGCCAAAATCAAGACCCATTGAGAAGATAAAAAGTGGCACTGTAAAAATCAGACCAATGATTAACAATCTGAGTTGGGATTTTATTTCAGCTTCTCTTGCCAGCGCTTCAGCATCGATGTCAGAATCTCCACTTTCCACAGCCTGGAATCCAGCTTGTTTTACAATCTTGCGTAAATCTTGCTGACTGATAATTGTGGGAATGTATGTGATTTTTGCACGTTCGTTTGAATAACTAACATTATTATTTAAAACACCTTCCTGAGAAGATAATGCTTTTTCCAAACGACGGGCATCATTATCATCACTCATCCCACGAATGTAGAGATCAGCTTCACCCGTTGCAACACCATAGCCAGCTCTTTCTACCCGTTGCAGAATCATGGGTAGTTTCACCAGAGTGGGGTCATAATCTACTGTTGCGCGTTCAGAGGAAAGATTTACGATTGCTGTATTAATCCCCTTTTCCTTCTTAATATTTCTTTCGACGGAAGCAACACAATTAGCACAAGTCATGCCTGTAATAGGTAAAACAACATGTTTTGACTCAGCCATATAAATTTCCTTTAAATCGATTCTATGTGTAATGACTCTGGTGAAAACTGCCCAGCCTGAATTTAACCTACTGCCGGATAATTGATTTCAGTTAACAAGGATTTTATCTTTCCCTCATCCGCTGGTGGATCAAAGGTCACTGTTACTTGTTTGGTTTGAGCTGAAGCTACAACTTTTTCAACGCCTTCCAATTCGACTAGTTCAGTCTGGATGGTGTGGACACAATGACCACATGAGATATTGGGTACATTAAACGTTAAGCTTGTCATTTTATCTCCTTATTTTTTAGACTTTGGTTGCTGCATCAAAAACCTCGGTAATTTCCAATAGCACCCGTTCCCGTTCTGCTGGATCATCACCCTGCACTGCAGTAATCAGACAGGAATGCAGATGGCCTTCGAGAATTTTGGTGCTGATTTTATTTAACGAGGATTGAACTGCCTGAATTTGACGTATGATATCAATACAATATGCATCATCTTCCACCATACGTTGAACCCCACGGAGGTGTCCTTCAGCGATTTTTAGGCGTTGAATAACATCTTTATGATCGTGCATTTTTTCTCCTTATCCCCCCCATGGGGGGAGGTATAAGTTATTCTATCAATTACGACAAATTTTGTCAAGTATTGAAACTAACCCATTATCACGCTTACTTTTCGCTCTACAAGGAAGAGGTCAGTAGAATCCGGTTATAATGAGATACTAAAATTATGGAGAGCTAATCAATGACTAGAATTTTTTCAGATGAGGAGACCAGACCGACAAGAAGGCAAAAAGATCGATCATTGGATATGACTCAACCAATGGAAACCTTTCTGGATTCAAAACCTGTTTTCCAGGACGATAATATATCTCATTTTCAACCTATTCCTATATCAAATTCTCGTTTACCCTTGCAGCGCCAAACGGTTATCCAACCAGAAAAGAAAAGCCGGGGATGCGGTTGTTTTTTGTGGGGTCTTATTATTCCAATTCTGGCAATAATCATTGGGTTTTTGTTATTCCCATATCGCACCAACGTTTTAATTCTCGGTGTCGATCGATCACCTGATGGTACTTACGTTGGAAGAACTGACACTATCATGTTGTTGAGTGTTAATCCATTGAAACCTGTTGTAAATTTACTCTCGATTCCCCGTGATCTTTGGGTGAATATTCCCTTCTACGGGGAAAACCGAATCAATACTGCCCACTTCTTTGCAGAAGCTAATCAAGCAGGTACTGGTCCGGATTCTGCTTTGCAGACCATACGCAGCAATTTTGGGGTTACGGTTAACTATTTCGTCCGTTTCAATTTTGAAGGATTCAAAGATATCGTTAATGCCATGGGTGGAATCACAATCGAAATCCCTCAACCCATGTCTGGGTATGATCCGGGAATTTACAAATTGGATGGTGATCAGGCACTGGCATTTGTGCGCGACCGACAAAGCAGCGATGATTTCTTCCGCATGCAACGCGGTCAGATGATGATCCAGGCTGCAGTCAAACAGATGGTTAACCCAATCGCATGGCCCAGGGTACCGCTGGTTGTGACAACCAGTCTTCAGGCTGTAAATACCAACGTTCCATTTTTCGAAATTCCACGATTAGGCTTGGCAATGGTACGCGCTATCATTACTGACAGTATTAACAGCCAGACAATCACACGGGAAATGGTTTATCCAACCATCACAGCTGATGGAGCAAATATCCTTATACCCAATTGGGATATGATCAATCCATTATTATTGGAGATGTTTGGAGAATAGAAACTTTCAGGCAACACCATTTTGAGAATGGCGTAGACGCTCCCAGGTTTCATCATCTTCCAGGGTGATCACCCGGAATGCTTCTGCATATTGCATTCCTTTATCTTTTCCCCGTTCTGCTGCCCATTGTTTGACACGCTCTCCAGGATCCCAGTTTGGAAATTGACTCTTATGTGCACGTAGAGCAGCCAGTTTAATTTCAATAGTCTCATCAATACTGACAAAAAGATCCGTCTGTTGCTGACCGGTAATGTAAACTTTTCGCACTTTATGGGCGGTCAGACCTTCCTCTTCCAATTCCTGGAAAAGGTTTGGCTGCCCGGCAGCTGGAAAAACTGCATCCAACGCAGCGGTTGCTGCGGCTCTATGATCCGGATGGTTTATATAATATTCACTGGCGAACACCACTGTTGGATCACCAGTAAAAACCACTTCTGGCTTAAAGCGGCGAATCTCCCGAACCAATTTTTTTCTCAATTCAAGTGTCGGCTGTAATAGTCCATCAGGTTCACGAAGAAAATTTATTTCAATAGCTCCAGCAATTTTCGCAGCGCTTCTCGCTTCTTTTTCACGAATTTCAGCAGCTTTTTCTCGGGTCATCCCTGGTGTCGCAATCCCCACATCGCCACTGGTGCACAAGACATAACTCACCTTTGTGCCGGATTTTACCCAGCGAGCCAAAGTCCCTACACAGGAAAATTCAATATCGTCTGGATGAGCAACAATTGCCATAGCACTTTCAGGAATATAAAAAAGTTGATCATTCATTTGTGTGCCTGTTTCAAATTAAATTTGAGATTTCGGGTTGATTTTATGATGAAATCTACTTTAACACAAATGCAAACCTTCTCGATTGTTAATTTGGCACTTAAAAAGTTTAGATAATCGAATTTGATTAATCTTATTTCAATTTTTTTATCTGTTGAATGAGAGGCAGCTGATTTTCCTGCCAGGTAACGACTCGATTTCGCCCTAATTCTTTGGCTCGGAGCAATGCCTGATCTGCCTGGTCGATAATCCAATCCAGCCTTGAATCACAATCGCCGTCCATGTTGGAAATTCCCAGACTAACGGAGATAGAAATATCGCCACGATCAGTCATTATTGGGCGATCCAGAATCAATAAACGAATACGATTGGCTATGTTTTGTGCTTGTTGTATACTGGTTTCCGGAAGCAGGAATAAAAATTCCTCACCTCCAAAGCGTCCAATAATATCTGAATTTCGTAATATTGATCGACATCGATTAGCGATTTCCTGTAAAACCTGATCTCCAATCAAATGTCCATAAACATCGTTCACTTTCTTAAATAAATCAATATCAAGCATCAGAACCGCAATCGAATGGTTGTATCGACAGGCACGACTGAATTCAATTTGACCCAGGATAAATAATTGTCTGCGATTATACAAGCCTGTGAGGGAATCAATCATTGCTAATTTTTCAAATTGTTCATACATCCTTGTCCGCTCAATGGCAGCACTAAATTGATCTCCTAATGTCTGCAATAATGAAATCTCATCCCCGGAGAAGATGACTTCAGGAGCCATGACCAGGTTGAGAAACCCCAATTGTTTTTCAGCAAGCTTTAATGGAATACTGATCAACCCCGGATAGGAAATGGATACATCAAACAACACTTTACAGGGCATAAAGGTAATTGGTTCCTGGTATTCGCCATTAAATAAACGCTCAAATGATTTACATACAGGGCAAATTGGATACGCGTCAAAAGCTACCTGCACTGCCTCTGGTAACCGATAGGAACCTCTTAAACCAGGACGTCCAAACTCATCAGCAAGTACAACATAACCAAAACGTGCTCCAATCATGGAGACAATTGTTTCCAACCCCTCTGTCAACACATCTTTTTGTTGAACAGATTGATTTAGTTTTTCAGCAACTTTTCGTAAAACATCAAGTTCCATAGCCCGAACTTCTGCCATTTCGCGCACCGATTGTTCAGCCATTTTACTGGCTCTATATTGGGTTACATCATGGATCAAGATAAGTTGGTTAGTCGCCTGTGTTTTTTCGTTCAGGGTGGAAAACAGTATTTCGAAATAGCTTTCTTCTTGATTATCCGATCTAATCATTAATTCATTTTGTTTGAATAAGATCACATTTAACCAGGGAGAACCAGGCAGAAGTTTCGTTTGTAGTGCTTGTCCCAGCAAGTTTTTACTGTCCAGATTGAGTAATGATGCTGCACGTTCGTTTATTTGCAATACACGAAATTCCTGATTTACAACAATTATTCCATCCTGTAAATTCTCCAATAAAGATTGATAAATTACTGGGGAAAGATCAAATAGCTGATAATGATAAATCGAAAAACCAATCAAAATTCCACTAATTGCATACCCAATCGCTATAATCTTACTCACATCCGGTTGAAATTGGGGAAGCAGACTCAAAAAACTTAAAACAAAAGAAATACCTGCTGCAATTTTGAAATTATTTGCCTGAGAATTTTCCAAATTGATAGATAACTTAATATGTCTATTTACCTCATAAAATGCAAAACCCATGATAGCGATTGAGAAAAGCCAGAAAATTATGAGCCAATTTCCGAATTCATAATTGACCGTCATTAAATTATTTAAGTTTAAAAATTCAATATCCTTCCAAATCATTGTTTCGAAATCAGAATTCAATCCAAACAAAATGGTTAATAGCGGTAGAGCAAATAATGTTAATTGTCGCCAGGATTTCATCCAATGTCTATGCGATGTAAATTTGAGCATGAATAACAGATATGTTGGTGGAATGAAACAAAGGAACAGTAATTCGATCCTTAATCCTGTTAACAATAAATCCTCTGGTATATAAGGAATCAAATTCTGAACAAATAACCAGCCACTAACAAACAATAACCAGATAGCAAACGAAACAGCTCCTGCCGATTGACGGTTCCGGAGAGCATAAACAGCAAAACTGATTAGAAAAGTTATTGTTGCTAAAGATATGATTAGGTAAAAAAAAGATAAAAACTGAGTCATGCCCCCCACACAATATTTGAGCACGGATAATTAGGATGAATTATTTTACCATTTTTTAATTATTTTTACTATTTACTTAACAAATCCATTAAGAAATTGATCACTCACTTTTATGTGGGCGGCGGCTTCGTGCTCTTGATTTGATGGATTTTGGTTTTTTTCTGCCAAATTCAATAACTCTAGCATCAGTAGAGGAAGCCAGCAGAGACCTTAATTGTGATAAGGCTTTCTCATCGTATTCGATACGATTACAAACATCACAAACCCAACCGGGGAAATCAGGCACGGTGATGAGGTCATTGCTGTGCCATGCATAATAAGTAACCAGTTTGAGATGATAATTTCCAACCTGGCAGGCGGGACAAAAAACTTTGCTTCTTTGAATCGATCGTCTCATTTTTTCTTTTTACCTGGCTGCATTAACGATTAAGGGATGGGTAAGCGTTTTGATCTGGTCGATCGGCCAATAAACGATCAATGCTTTACCAACCACATTTTCTATTGGTACAAATCCCCAACTATGAGAATCCGAAGATTGATTTCGATTATCTCCTAGAACAAAAAATGAATCCAAAGGTACATCCCACGTCCCACGATAGGAGGGAGGAGATGAAATATATGGTTCGTCCATTGATTGCCCGTTAATAAATACCTGTCCATCTTCTATCCTGACGATATCACCTGGTAATCCGATCAAGCGCTTAATATAATCCTCTGATGGATTGGCAGGATAATGAAAAATGATCACGTCACCATGCTGTGGGTTTCCAATTTTATATGCCAGTTTATTAACCAACAATAATTCACCTGGTTCTAAAGTAGGTTTCATGCTGATATTCTCTACTCGAACCCGTGGGAAAAAACTATCAATAATAAAGTAAAATATCAACGCTAATATAAGCGTCTGGAATATTTCAAAGAAAAAACTGCGCCATTTTGATTTTTTTTCAGGTTGGTCAACCCAGTCCAGTGCTGGTTGCTCCGGATAATTGTTATTCAATATCTACTCCCAATTTCTTGCTTTGATTATAAATCTCATATCCCAGACAATCAAGGGAGAAAATCGAGTTGTGGATGAATAACGATTATTCCTCAGCTTTTAGTCTCGTTCCACAAGCCCGGCAAAAAACATCTCCTGAATCTGCCCGACGCCCACAACGATGACAGAAAATCGAATCGCTTTCCTGGCGAGAGACTCTTCTACTGGTTGAATGTCGATTTCGTGATGCAGGGAGATTCTCTTTTTGCCTGCTCATAAACCAGAACATACCAAAAACCAGCAAAACCAGTCCTATTCCTGCAATAATAAACGGTAATACCTGGGTAAATGATGTTTTTCCCTGACTGGTTTCATCATTAAGTGGTGTTACCGGTTGTACGGGAATCGCCACACTGGAGCTTAATGTATTATTATTTTTAAAATATTGTAGATTTAGCGAGATCTTGGTATTTGCTTTCAATTCACCAACATCCCTTGAAAAATAGGTCAGACCATCATTTCCCACTCGTGCAACTCCCATACTTTCCTTAAATGTCATATTGGAGGCTGAAACTGGTTGTTGCACTTCCAGAGAAAGACTTTTGACAAAATACTCTCCCATCCATTGAAATTCGAATGTTCGAATATCCTCATTTATGGTTAAAGTAGGATCGTAATATTCAATCCATAATTCAGCAAACGGTGTGGTAAAAGTCAGTTGGTTCCATTCACCAACAGTTGTCATTTCATAATCCAATAAATACAACTGTCCATCCAATTCCCTCACTGCCACTGAATGAGGTGTTCCGGCAGCCACCGGGATATTGATGTTCATTCGCGCTGGAAATTTCACGTCTCCGGAAAGAAAAAAATTATTAATCACCAATACTGTCGGCTGATCATATTCAGGCCAAATTTTCACCTGCATTTGATCAATCGTAATTTCAGATTGTGCCTGTGTGGAAAAAGGAGAAGAAAGAAAAAGTAAAAAGACAATAGCAATTATCTTGAAACGATGCATACTACCTCCAATATTAATGATTGAAATATCAGGAATTTTTTTCTCATTTGAATACTTTATTATAACCCTTCGAGATTGAATTTTATTTATTACGAATGGAATCTCGATCAAAGTCTTTAATGTGACGAATGATTGTTGTGCCAATAGCTTAAAAATCTCATTATAATTTCAGGTATAATCACCGAAGAGGACAAGCTATGGCAGGAAAAAGAAGAAAATCTGTTGACGATATGTCAATAGAGGAATTACGGCAGATCATAATTGATAAACAACGTGCTGAACGATCAAGACAAAAGTCTCAATATCGTCGTTCAAACCGCATGATCAAATTAGAACCAGAATCTGCCCCAGGTCTCTTGTCCGATGATATGACACAATCAGAGCAAGGTTACGAAGATTTCCACCCAAACCGCAAACCAAGACGAACCTTTTTTGACCGTTTCCTGGTTGGAATTGAGGTGGTTGCTGTTTTGGGCTTGATCCTCATTTTCTTTAACATTTTTGGTCTTCTACGAAACCTCAATCAGGAGGCAATTGCCTCGATGACATTACCAACCCTGACGCCTACCGCCATTTTTCAAGTGGTTGTTTTACCTTCCGGACATACACCTCCGACAGATCCTGGTGGTGTGCGTTTTAATGAGTCCGAAATTCCCGAACATTTACGCGCACATGTCCAGGCAATGGCAAGCCTTCCCCTGCCAACCGCCAGCCCGGAACAGGCGATTCGGATACGAATTCCAGCCATTTCTGTGGATGCACCTGTGGTTATGGGTGATGGCGAAGAACAATTAAAAAAAGGGGTTGGCCAATATATCCACTCTCCAAACCCAGGACAAAAGGGAAATCTGGTATTATCAGCACATAATGATGTGTTTGGAGAAATATTCCGTGATCTGGATCAACTGCAACCTGGTGATGAAGTCATCATTTATACCAATGTTCGCGCTTACACCTACGTAGTTCAACAACAACAGGTTGTAGGACCTCTCCAGGTCGAAGTAATGGCACCAACCCCTGATCCAGTTGTCACATTAATATCCTGTTATCCTTACATGGTTGACACCCACCGGATCGTGATTTCTGCTGCCTTGCTTGAGCAATAATCAAAAAAACGTGGTATAAATAATAGTGCATAACGCCTACAAGCGTTATTGTTAGATTGGTTGAGGAGAACGTCCTATGACAAAGAAACAAACAAGAAAAGTATCAAAGTCGGTTGAGAACACCCCTGTTACTGTTACAATCAACACCCGAAATCGATTGTCAAGTACTGATTTCAATCCGGATTATACCGACATTATAAGTGATCTGAAAAAGATTGGTATTCTTGCCAGTAGTTTTATTGCAATTTTGATCATTTTAACTTTCTTTTTACGCTAATAATTAATAAGAATAAAATTGATGACATCGTCTACCCGACGGTGTTTTTTGTTTAAGATAAAAATTTACTTTTTTTCGACCTAAATAACCGGGATTGTTAATTGTTTTGACAGGTATCACCACAATTAATATCTTGATTGTAATAATGAAAAGACCCCTCTTTTTCATTTCTAATAACAAAATTCCTGCATTATTGCATTTTTTGCATTTTTCTACCTGCCTATTAAGGTGAGATAAATTGAGATAAATTCTTCTTGTATAATATTCAAAGTATGATATACTGGACTTGAGTCCAGAATATCATACTTTTACATGAAAAACGAATCATTATCTTCTACGATTGAAAGAGCTTTATCCCTAATTGAAATCTTCCTGCAAAATCCTGATGGATTAAATCCTCAGGAAATTCTTGAGAAGACGAATATTTCACGCAGTACGCTCTTTACACTTTTAAAAGAGCTCAAGGATATAGGTTATCTCGATCAAACCGAATCGCGAGGTCGCTATGTCGCCGGTCCACGCCTCTTATCCTGGTCAGGGTCAAATTCACCATCATATCAATTATTGATCAATGTTTTTCAACAGGAAATCCACAACAAATCGTTTTCGGAAACAGTCGCTCTGGCAGTGCCAGGGCCACAGGGAATTTTATTGCTTGATCAAAAAGAAAGTGACCAGGTCATCCGCGCTGTTTACTCGATTGGTGAACCGCTTGCTGTCAGCTCCGCTGCCCACCAAGTTCTTTCACCCCCATTTAAAGAAAATGTGATTCAGTGTGGTTATTATCTCAATGAAAATGATGATTTTTTTGAACTATCCATACCAATTTGTGCAGATGGTGTGAATCCTGTTGCGGGATTGTTGCTAAATGTACCAAAATATCGCTGGAATTCAGCGCTATTATTGGAAAAATGGCTTTCGGACATGCGCGCGATGGCGGCTCGAATCTCTTATCGTCTTGGCGCTTTGCAGTACACACCATATCATCAGGATCATCAATCATCCTTACAGGCTACTACTGTTATGGACGAAACACAGATTACCCAGTTTTTATTGGGTCCATGGACAGCCCGGCTTGCCTGCATTCATCCGGATGGACATCCGCATGTCATCCCAGTCTGGCAGGAATGGGATGGGAAGAAATTCAGTATTCTGGCTTTACAAAACAGCCAATGGCCAGATTATGTTCGCAAAAATTCTCAAATCTCGTTGACGATCGACGAACCCTGGGTCCCATATCGTCGGGTCGTTATGCGCGGTATCGCCAGAGAATTAGAAAATGTGGAAATTGAAACACAAACTGCATTATTAACCAGATTATCCAGCCGTTATTTAGGACAAAATACCCCACAACGGTTCATTCATCAGGTGGAAGCAATTTTTACAATCAGTCCGGATACCTTACGAGGATGGATAGGCTTGGCAGGAGAGAAAAATTAATCCATGCAGATATCAATCAAATCCCTCTCTCATCAATATTTCAACGGAAAGACCACTCATGCACTGGAGGATATTCACCTGAATATACCCCAAAAACAATTTGTTGCTCTGATCGGCCCCAGCGGTTGTGGAAAATCGACACTGATTCGTCTGATAGCAAATTTGATTTCTCCATCCATTGGAGCGATCAAAATCGGACAGATAGACCCTCAGACAGCGATTGAGAATGGACAGATCGCCTGGATGGCACAGAGCCCGGCATTATTACCCTGGTTAACGGTCGAAGGTAATCTGAAATTGGCAGACCGCTTTCAAAAAGGAAGACAAAAACGAAAATTGAGCATTGAACAAGTTTTGGAAAGGGTTGGATTGGCTGGGGCTGCTGACCAACACCCCTTTACTTTATCAGGTGGCATGCAGCAAAGGCTGGCTTTGGCGCGGCTCTTGCTGCAGGATGCTCCTATCTGGCTGATGGATGAGCCCTTTGCAGCATTGGATGAACTGACCCGCGAACGGTTGACCGAGGAATTGTTTTCTCTATGGAAGGATTTTTCACCGACAGTTCTGTGGATTACTCACAATATTCATGAGGCAGTAAAGCTATCGGATCGCATTCTGGTTTTCTCGGATCAGCCAGGGCGGATTATTGCCGATATTCCTAATTCGATACCACATCCACGTTTGGAAAACCAACATGATTTTCAGGATTTGTTATCCAGGCTGCGGGCAGTACTTCACCAGGAATCTGTCGGGAGCTTTGTAGATGCACCATAAACCCTCCCGCAAATCATTGTTTATCACGATTGGCATCGTATTGGTTTTCTTCATAGGTTGGGAATTAGCAGTTTCAATTTCACAAACTCCTGTTTATCTCTTGCCTGCACCGTCCCGCGTTGTCAAAACTCTTATCACCCATCCGGATACTTTTGCTCAGGCGACGTTTCTGACATTGGCGGAAGCGCTCTCTGGTTTGTTGATTGGCGTTCTGGCTGGAATTCTACTGGCATCGGTGCTCACATTATTACCGGGGATTGAAGACGGTGTGATGACACTCGCTATCCTGATTAAATCGACACCAATGGTTGCAATCGCTCCCCTATTGACCTTATGGCTGGGGTTTGGGGTTTTACCCAAAATAATCATCACGGCCTTAATGAGCTTCTTTCCTGTGTTGATCAACGTCTTGAGTGGTATGCAACGAATTGACCCGGCACACCACGATCTTTTCCGTTCCTGGAATGCAAATCGCTGGGAAATCTTCCGATTCTTACGCGCTCCTTCTGCAGTTCCCTACTTATTCACCGCCTTAAAAATCACTGGACCTTTGTCCTTGATTGGTGCAGTTGTTGCCGAGTGGACCGGCGCATCCGGTGGTCTGGGCCGCACCATGTGGATGGCTTATACAAATCTCAACTTGCCTTTTTTGTTTGCTGCCATTTTTATTTTAGCTGCAGCCGGAATGATCATCTATCGCATTATCACCTGGGCTGAAGAAAAAGCTGTTTTCTGGCAGCCAGCTCAATTCAATTCATAAATTCAGGAGAAAAAATGTCGCACGGTATCGTCACAAAATCTTTGATCCTTCTTTTTATCTTCCTTTCAGCCTGTAGCCAGGCAAACATTGCAACCGAACCAACTATAACCCCCACAGTTGATCAAATGACATTCATGGCGGGCTATAAACCGCAAGCCAATCTCCCATTTGTCGGCGTTTATGTTGCTCAGGAAAAGGGTTTCTTCGCAGCCCAAAATCTGGAGGTCATAATTGAGCACTCTCCCGGATCAGGACAACATCTCCAGCTTGTTGCCCAGGGGAAGGTGCAGGTAACCACCCAGGATGCAGGTGTCATGCTCAAACGGCGCTCGGATCCTGGTTTACCACTGGTTTCGATTGGTTTAATCGGACAAAAAGGTCAACAAGCCTTTGCAGCTTTGAAAAGCAGTGGTTTTTCTTCCCCAAAAGATTGGGAAAACCATCTGGTGGGCTTCAAGGGAACTCCTCCGCCAGATTTATTTGCATTGATCAAAGCTGCTGGTGCTGATCTGAACAAAATTGAATTGGTGAATGTTGGTTTTGACCCACGTATCCTCACCGAAGGAAAAGTTGATGTGTACCCGGTTTTCAAATCAAATGAACCTTATATGATGGAACAATGGGGATATGACATTGATTTGTGGGATGCGGATGATTATGGGATCCCTTCATTGGGATTGACATACGTAACCAGTGAGGAGACCCTTGCCAATCAGTCAGATATCCTCAGACGGTTTATGGCAGCCAGCCTCGACGGAATTTTATATGCTGAGCAAAACCCCGCAGAAGCAGTTGAAATAGTCTTAAAGTACGCTGGTCCAGAAACAGACCGCAATCATATGCGTTTTATGCTGGAAACTGAATTATTAGATTTGCGTAGTGAAACAACCGAGAAAAACATGATTGGTTGGCATAATCTTGAAGAATGGCAGGCACTGGTCGATTTATTGGTCGAATATGAAACAATGCAGCCAATTGATGTCAGCAAAGCATTTACCAATGACCTGCTTAAGAAACAATAGCAATAATACTTATTCAAAGGCTATCATCCTTTTTTCAAAGGAGGACTTTCCCCGGTCCTCCTTCTTTTTTCCCTTTTTGCATTCATGATTGTGGAGATGAAAATTCAATTTCAGATGGAGAATCAGCATGGATGATATGCTAAAATAGATATCAATTGAACATTTCCAAAAAGGATAGGATATGCTTATTCCAATAAAGGATCAAATTAAAACTGAGATTGCGGAAGATCTGGTTGTAACAACCCGTTTTGACGAAAATGGCAATTTAATTTCAGCTGGTGCAGGCAAACAAGGAAGAACTTCTACCTCGCCAGGAAAGCCTGATCTTGCCAGCTACATCGATCACACATTGCTCAAGCAGAATGCAACCAGTGAACAAATCATCCAGATATGTATGGAGGCCAAAGAATACCATTTTGCTTCTGTTTGTGTCAATCCAACCCATGTATCATTATGTGCAGAATTACTTAGAAATAGTGGTGTAAAAATTTGCACGGTAATCGGTTTCCCACTGGGTGCCAATACAACAGCCACTAAAGTTTTTGAAACCAGGGATGCCATTCAAAATGGAGCCCATGAAATAGACATGGTCATAAATATTGGCGCATTAAAAAGTGGTGATTTCACATTGGTAGCCAGAGACATCTCTGAAATTGCCCAGGCAACTCACGAAGGGGGTGCAATCCTCAAAGTGATTATTGAAGTGTGTTTGCTAAATGAAGAAGAAAAAGTGATAGTCTGTCTCCTGGCTAAACAAGCGGGGGCAGATTATGTTAAAACTTCGACAGGTTTTTCGACATCCGGGGCAACAGTGGAAGATGTTGCTTTGATGAGAAAAGTTGTTGGACCGGAAATCGGGGTTAAAGCTGCCGGAGGGGTTCGCAATCTGGAGGATGCCGAGAAAATGATCGATGCTGGTGCAACCCGCTTGGGTGCCAGTGCTGGTGTTCAGATCATTCAGGGATTGATCGCCAAAGCTGATTATTAAATCCGGCCAGCTCACGAAGGTCATTTTTTCTGTTATTTTCATTTAAATTTAGAATTAAAATCCACAAACATTAAGGAAATTCAATGACAGAATTGCTTTGCCAAAAAGATAGTTACCTGCAAGAATTTGATGCGATCGTGACGGCAGTCGATCCCGAAATACATGCCATTTGTCTCGATCAGACAGCATTCTACCCTGGGGGCGGGGGACAACCGCATGATACCGGTTGGTTATCATCAGGGCAAACCAAAATGGAAGTTGTCCTTCTGAAGAAAATTGGCGACCAGGTCTGGCACAAACTTCAAACCGATTCATCTCTTCCTCAACCAGGGGAAAGGTTGAAAGGCAAGATTAATTGGGATCGCCGCTATCAGTTGATGCGAACGCATTCTGCCATGCATGTACTTTGTGGCGTTGTTTTCCGTGATTATGGTGCACTGGTAACTGGTGGAAATATGGATCCGTTAGAAGGGAGAATGGATTTCGAATTCGAGACCCTCACCAAAGGTCTGGTTCAGGTCATTGAAGAGTCCGTCAATGCTGAGATCCAAAAAGATCACTCTGTCAATGTTAAGATTCTCCCACGTGAGGAAGCTTTTCAAATTCCTGATCTCATTCGTACCAAGATTAATCTCCTGCCACCGGGAATCAATGAAATCCGGACAATTGAGATTGAAGGTCTTGATTTACAGGCCGATGGTGGTACGCACGTTCATTCAACCATTGAAGTTGGGGTAGCCCATATCGTCGATTATAAATCCAAAGGGAAAATCAATAAGCGTATCTACCTGGAACTGAATAAATGAGGTCTGATCCAATATGCGCATAACACAATTGTTCAATCTGACACTTCGAGCAGCACACAGTGAATCCACTTTCCCTGGAAATGAGTTTCTATTGCGTGCTGGATACATTCGGCAGATGTCGAATGGGATCTTTTCCAGTCTGCCATTGGGAAAACGTAGTATTCAAAAGATGGAACACTTCCTCCGGCAGGAATTCAATAGGCTTGGCGGACAGGAAGTTGATCTTCCATCTTCGACCCCTGGAGAACTTGTGCTGGATTCTTACTTTGAATCTGTATCTCTCCAATTGTTCGATTCCTCCCAACCTACATCATTAAGCTACCTGATTGATATGGTGAAACATGTGGTCCGTTCCCACAGACACCTGCCCCGCCTGTTGTATCAGATACAACCAAAAACATTGAATGATACCCAGAATCGCTCTGGCTTCCTTTCCGCCAGATCAATTACCAGATTTGAGGGGTTTACACTGGACAAGGAATTGGAAAATGCCACCCAACAGTATGAAAATCTACACAAGGTATTTCAGAATCTCTTTATCCGTTGCAAACTTCCATTCAAGCAAGTTGAATTCAACAAGCAATCAACCTACCCGTATGCTGGACATGAATTCTTTTATCTTCACCAACTGGGTGACGTCAACCTGCTGCATTGTCGATCCTGTGATTATTGGGCAAATCAAAAAACCGCACCATCTTTCAAACCTGAACTGCAACCAGAGCCATTATACCCGCTAGAGAAAGTTCATACGCCCAATACCAAAACGATTGACGAACTTGCTAAATTTCTGAATATTTCCACCTCCCGGACTGCCAAAGCAGTCTTTATGACTGCCTCACTTGTGGAAAACAGTACCATCATTGAAAAAGTCGTCATCGCAATTGTTCGTGGGGATATGGAATTGGATGAAATAAAACTCGCTAACGCCATCAAAGCCAGAAAAATCAGAGCTTCAACTGAAATGGAAATCCAATCGATTGAAGCGGTAGCCGGCTTTGCCTCTCCCGTAGGGCTTAAGCAAGGATTGATTGTAGTAGATGAATTAATCCCTGCTTCTTTTAATCTGGTTGCTGGTGCAAACCAGCCAGACTATCACCTGATGAATGTCAATTATGGACGAGATTATCAAGCTCAGATTATTGCTGATTTAACACTGCGAAAGGAAGGCGATCCCTGTCCCAATTGTGGAGATCCTTTGGAAATTCAATGTGGTTTTCAAATCGGACAAATGACTGCACCTGATCAACTATTATCGGGAACCAAAGGTTGTAATTTTCAGGACGAGAATGGCGAATTGAAACCCGTCATTATCGGATCAGCGTGGATCGATCTTGAAAGGGTACTGGCCTGTGTGGCGGAAGAACACAATGATCCATATGGATTAATCCTACCATTCTCATTAGCTCCTTTTCAGGTGCACCTTATCGTTCTTCCATCAAAAAATTCAGATCAACCGCTGGAATTTGCAGAGAAGCTGTATCAGGAATTGCAGAGAGCACGAATTGATGTGTTATATGATGATCGTAAAGAGAGCCCTGGAATCAAATTTAATGATGCTGATTTACTCGGAATTCCTCTTCGTATCACTGTAGCGGAAAAAAGTTTAAGTCAGGGGCAGGTAGAATTCAAGTTACGGCATGAAAAAGAAAAAACCTCAGTAATGGCAGAGGAAGCTGTCAGCACCTGCATGCACAATTTGTTAAAATTGGAACGTGAAATTGCTCAAGCAATAGCGAAAAACCAATCTTAAATAAATTGAAGCATGCCATTTTCTTTCAATTCTTTCTGCCAACATCATTACAGTGACCTGTCTAAACCAAATTAGGGGGCAAATAACACGTTTTCGACCAGAAATCGTTCTACTCGTTGATAGTAATCCAGCAAGGTCGCATTCATTCTGAATCCATGACCTTCTCCTTCATATAATTGATAGATGAACGGCACACCTTGATGACGAAGTTTCTCAACGATGCTCTCTGATTGGTTTGGAAGAACGACTTTATCCTCTGTTCCCTGGAATACTGCCAAAGCGTCTCGAATTTGGTCAGCATGAAAGACCGGAGACCAGGCATGGTACTTATCCGCTGCTTCTGGTAATTTTCCAATTAAGGAGGCATTATAATGGGCTTCAAATTTATGGGTATCCATGTCGAGCATGAATAAATTAGAGACACCATAATTACAGATGCCAGCTTTAAATACGCCTGGATAACTGATGAGGCTGTTCAGGACTGTATAGCCTCCGGCACTACCACCCAGAATCACGAGTTGGTTCTCATTCACAAACCCCGCCTCCATTAATGCTCGTGCTCCACCAATTGCATCCTCCACATCAACATCCCCCCAGCGTCCCCTTAATAAATTCTTATACGAATGACCATAACCTGTACTGCCACGGTAGTTTACATCCAGCCAACCATAACCACGGGAGGTAAAAAAGGCAGTTGCAGCACTATATCCAGCCGTCACCTGAGAGGTTGGGCCACCATGAATATAGACAATCGCAGGAGGTTTACCTGCTCCAATAAAATTTGGGTTTGCCGGTGGATAATATAAACCATGCACACTGGTACCATCTTCCACTGGCCATGATATCGCCCGCGGAGAAGATAGAAATGAGGAAGGAATATTTTCTGCAGAGGATCTGGCTACCACACGCCATTTTTTTCCATCTCCAACAATAATTCGCGCAGGAATTATTGCACTGCTAGCAATCAATGCTACTTCACCTGCGGAAGAGACTGAAATTTGTTTCAACCAGGTATATGCGCCGGTATCCACTTTATGAACCTCACCCGATGAAATATTCAATTGCCAAAGACTGCCAAAACCGGCATGATTTTGCAGCAAATAAATAGATTGGCTATCCGCATCCCAGCTGTAGGTTCTGATACCCTGAACCCAGGCAGGTTCCATAAGATGCAGTCCAGCTGGTTGATAGACTAACCGTTTTTCCATGTTGCTCAAATTAACCAGCACCAGAGCATCCCAATCACCCACACTTGTCAGATAACTGAGCCAGCGGCCATCCGGGGAGAATTCAGGCTGAAAGATCACTGTCTCCTTATCTCCGGCTATGGTTTGAATCTGTTTGACAACCGGCAGTTCATTAAAATCCAGTGATGCGATTTTCAACCTGGTTCCATCCCAGGGCATATTGGGATGGTTCCACTCAATCCAGGCAATCATATCGGTATTGGGGTGCCAGATTGGTTGCATATAAAAATCTGCACCCTGTACCAATTTCTGTGGCCATTGCACGCCGCTGGAATCCACCACACCCAGAGCGTCATTTTCCCCATCAGAAAAAACATAAAGCACATATTTTCCATCCGATGATATTTGAGGGGCTGCTACCGATCCGAAAGCCGGCGTGATGGCTTGAGGAGTTTGAGGATCCAATCCACGCCTGTATAATCGGCCATCTTTTCCTGCGAAAATAACCTGTTGATTGCAAACAGAAAATTCACCGCCCCCATACCCCACACCACCTTTACAACTGATCTCTCCATTCAAATCGGTTCCGGCTTCAAAATTACGGCTGGCAACCAGCATACCGATATCTGAGCGGCCTTCCAACCAAACCAGTGTCTCCCCATGTGTATCCCATTGAACATCATTCAAACGAATGCCTTGCGATATACTCAAGGCAGTGATCGGGCTATCCCAAAGTCCAAAAGGTTTTTCTTTTTTTTCTTTCATAAGACTGCCTTTCTCTAGTCAATATAATCTTTAAATGTTTCAATAATTTTTCCCAGTGGACGAAAACCAGTGAAACGTTCTTTTTCCTCACCATCTTTCATCAAGATCACAGTAGGTACACTCATAACCGTAAATAGCGTTGCCAGATCCGAGTCATCATCTACATTAATATGGGCCAGAACAACTTTGTTGTTCCAGACATCCATCAATTTCTCCAATTCAGGTTCCAGTCTTTTACAGGGGGCGCACCAAACCGCCCCAAATTCTATAATGACTGGCAGGTGGGACTTCAGAACTGCTTTCTCATAATTATTTTGCGTAATTTCTATCATGCTTGATTCCCTTCTGAAAATCATTTTTTATATTGAACGATGAATTCTCAACCAGCTAAAATGAATCCTATTGATTTTTGACAATTGCTTTGTACAATAAAAGTATAGCCGAAGCTCTCCCGTTTGTCAGCCAGGTTTATGTAGACAAGTCAAAAATCGGTAAGGTAATGATGGAAACATTTTCAGTCAGGAAAATAGAAAAGGAAGATCGGGATTGGATCAATAGATGGTTGATTTTTCAGTGGGGTGCAGAAGTAGTTATCTCACATGATATTGAGTTTCATCCAGCTGAACTTCCTGGTTTTATCGCCATCGATATCACCTCGCAGGAACCTGTTGGCCTGATTACCTATGTATTTGATGGGGATGATTGTGAAATAATCACGTTAGACTCTTTACGTGAAGGTATTGGTATTGGTAATGCATTGATTGAAGCAGTAAAGAATTATGCCCGTGCTGCTGGTTGTTCAAGGTTATTTTTGGTCACAACAAATGATAATATCTATTCACTCAGGTTTTATCAAAAAAGGGGATTCAGAGTTACAAAAATCAACGTTGGTGCAGCCGACCGGGCACGTGAAAAAAAACCTGAAATTCCAATCGTCGGATATTTTGGCATCCCCATACATGATGAAATCGAATTGGAATTAAAACTCGATAAAGAAAATTAAAAATATCAACCTTATCAAAAAAACAATTATTCGAATCTTTTCACCAAAGTGTTCAGAGTGACCTTGATCGAAATATATTTCAATTTTTCCCATCAGTCCCTGTTCGAGAAATGATACAATTGTGTGATTCAATCATAAAATCAAAAAAAGAGATGACTGACATTGAAGCAACCCTCAAAGAAAAATTCCGATAATCTCCCTTTGATCCCGCCATGTATTTTCTAACCCAGGGAATTGTTTTTGGTTTATATGCTGCCTTCCTGCCCGGACCGATGCAGGCGTTTTTGCTTTCACAAATCATCCGATCCGGCTGGAAGCGCACCCTACCACTGGCATTAATTCCATTGGGTTCCGATGGACCGGTGATGATTTCATTATTCTTTTTACTATCACAGCTACCGCTCTGGTTCACTCATGGATTGCGTGTCATCGGTGGTTTTTTTATCCTTTACCTGGCCTGGGATGCCTATCGATCGGCAAAAAAATCAGATGTAGTTTCGATACCGATTAACACACCACCCGTACGTGCAACCTTTTTTAAAGGCGTAACCATGAACCTGCTCAATCCAAATGTTTACATATTTTGGGCAACAATCGGGGTTCCAACCATCTTAACTGGTTGGCAGATATCACCTTTACACGGTCTGGCATTCGTCCTGGGAATGTATGGGACGATGATTCCCGCCACGATGATCTGGATAACCTTGTTCGGAACAATCGGAAATTTGAAACCTGCAATCCAGATGACTATTGGTCGTTTGATTATCTTGCTATTGATCATTGTCGGTATATATATGATCATCAATGGCATGATCGCATTGTTATCAACCAATAATGTGTGAATGACTTGCCGGTTAACCGCACTTCAGGCATAATCTAAGTATGCCATATCCTTTTACCCGTTCGCTTTTCTTAACTAAAGGAGATCTGGAATTTCCAGTCTTTTTGCCAGATGCGACTTTTGGTGTGGTCAGGTCAGTTGACAGCATTGATTTAGAGAAAGCCAAAATTCAAGCAGTGGTGATGAATGCCTTTCATCTGATGCAAAAACCCGGTACCAGCACGATTCAATCATTGGGTGGATTACATGCTATGAGTGGTTGGCAGCGACCAATCATCACGGATTCTGGCGGGTTTCAGGCTTATTCTCTGATTCGTCAGAATGCCAAATTCGGAAATATGAACAGCAAAGGAATCAATTTTCAACCAGAAGGAGCCAGCCGGAAATTTCTGCTAACCCCTGAAAAAAGCATCCAGTTGCAGCTTGCCTACGAGGCTGATGTGGTTATCTGTCTTGATGATTGCACTCACGTGGACGCATCTAATGAGGAACAGGAACTCAGCGTCAAACGTACGATTGCCTGGGCGAAACGCTGCCGTGAAACCTTTGATAAACTTGTCTCTGAAAAGAAAATGAATGCAAGTGATCGTCCACTATTGTTTGGGGTCATTCAGGGCGGAGGAATATTCGAATTACGCAAACACTGCGCTGATGAATTACTGAAAATTGGCTTTGATGGCTATGGTTACGGGGGTTGGCCATTGGACTCAGAAGGCAAGCTGCTTACCGATATCCTCACCTACACGAGAAATCTCATTCCAGAGCAATATCCAATGCACGCCCTCGGAATCGGTCACCCGTACAACGTCCTGGCTTGTTACCAACTGGGTTATGGAATATTCGATTGTGCCATGCCTACCCGCGATGCCCGTCACGGACGTCTGTATCAATTCTCCAAAAACGAGACTAACGCTCTTGCTGATATGCAAGACACCTGGCTTAGATATATATATATCAACGACCAGGAACATATAAAAAATCCTGGACCTCTCTCAGATGGTTGTGACTGTCTGACGTGTACACGATATTCCCGCGGCTATCTGCACCATTTGTTCAAAATGAATGATTCCTTATTCCTGCGGCTCGCAACCATACACAATCTGCGGTTCATGACCCAATTGACAGAAAGAATTCGGGAAATTACAACATGAGTGAACAGCTTAAGAAATTAGTCCAACAGGTGCAGGAAGGAGCCAAATATCGATTTATTCATAAGGATTTGGTTGAAAATATCGCCAGAAATGAAATAACCAAAGGCCGCTCCTGGAAGGGTACTGTAAAGGCAGTTCGCAACAAACTCCATCAGGTTGGTGGAGCTTATCAACCACTTGGTATTGATTACGAACAACTCACCTCTGAATTAAAGAGCCTGCCACATGATATGCAAACGCCGGAAGCAAAACGATTTTTTATTCAAACGATGGGGTTACATGCGTCGACTCGTGAACGTCTGCTAATTCTGGATCAATTCTTTCATGAAACCCTGGCTCCTCTAGCACCAATTCATTCCGTACTGGATGTAGCCTGTGGACTCAATCCGCTGGCATTGGCATGGATGCCGCTCTCGGAATCAGTCGAGATCACTGTCTGTGATATTTATACCGATCAGATGGAATTTCTCAATGCTTATTTTGAACACTTTCACATCAATGGGAAGGCAACCTGTTGCGACCTGACGCAACAAATTCCTTCAGAAAAAGCACAGATTGGATTTGTGTTAAAAACGATCCCCTGTCTGGAGCAGATTGATAAAAGCATCGGATCAAAAATCATTCAGAATTTACAGTGTGAGAATTTATTGGTCAGCTTTCCATCACAATCATTAACCGGCAAACAAAAGGGAATGCGGCAGTTTTATAGCGAACATTTTCAGACTCTATTAAAAGATACCAACTTAAAAAGTACTACTTTTTCCTTTCAAAATGAACAGGCATTCCTGATACAAAAATGAGCAAGAGTCAAATTTCCCGAGAAGAATTAACCCAATACGTTGGAGAAATTTTAAAATCGACAAAATACCGATCAATCGATATTCCAGAAGATCTGATTGAATCGCTATACATTCAGGAAACTCCTAACCATAAACGCACACAGGATTTACACAAAGCCGTCAGAAAGAAGCTGCACAATGTTATTGCATCCTATTTAGGAGATCCTGATTACAAACATGCAGCGATTGATCTGAGCAGCGCTTTCAACCAGAGTGAAGCGGCCGTCAGAACGGTCTGTACTGAGATTTTGGACAGTCACGTTTCGACCAAAGAACGGCTTCTTTTTCTGGAGTCGTTTTACCAGGAGATTTTCGCCAGAGTCGGAAAACCGGATTCCATTCTCGACCTCGCCTGTGGACTACACCCCTTTGGGTTGCCATGGATGGGGTTGGATCAGAATTGTCAATACTATGCGTATGACATCGTTAAAGCACGCATTGATTTGATCAACACTTTTTTTACGTTATCAAAAAGGCAGCCGCTGGCGTTTCAGCAGGATATTTTGCTTCACCCTCCTCAAATCGAAGCTGATATGGCTTTCTTTTTTAAGGAAGCCCATCGGTTTGATCAGCGTCAAAGGGGATGTAACCGCTATTTTTGGCAATCTCTGCAGGTAAAAAATCTGATGGTTTCTTTACCAACCTCCAGTATGACGCTGCGGCATAATAAGATCGATCAACATCGCCGGTTGGTGTATGACAATCTAAAAGGGTTAGATTGGTCAGTAGAAGAATTCCAAATTGAAAATGAATTGATTTTCTGGTTCAGGAGAGATGGATAGATTACAATCATTTAAAATGTCCAGGAAAAAACAAAAAAAACAAGAAGTTGCCCAAAATACCAAAGCAGCCATGCTGGATCACCTGCTGCCTTTGCTACCGCCTGAGAACGTGCAAGCATTACTCAACGAATTAGCACAGCCTTTATACCCATCATTTCGGTTCAATCCATTAAAAGGTGCTGACAGCAAAACAGTCAAAAATTGGACTGAGTGTTACCAATGGCAACTCAAACCTGTACCGTTTTGTGACACAGGTTTCTGGGTAACTGACTCTCCTTATTCGATCAGTAAAACGATCGAGCATAGTCTCGGTCATTATTACATCCAGGATGCGGCTTCCATGCTACCGGTGGAATTGTTTGATTTCACGCGCTCAGAACATCCCTTGATTCTGGATATGGCAGCCTCACCAGGCGGAAAAACCACCCATCTCGTGAGCAAAACCAATGACCAGGCATTGATCATTGCCAATGATTCGAGCCGTGAGCGCCTGACCGCATTACGCCTCATAATGCAAAACTGGGGCAGCAGTCATGTGGCTGTTACCAATTATCCTGGCGAATACTTTGGAAGCTGGTATCCTGAAACATTTGATTGCATTCTCCTGGATGCACCCTGTTCGATGCAGGGATTACGCGAGAGCGACTCGCATTCGATCAAATCGATTACACAAAAAGAAATCAATAATTTAGCAAAAAGACAAATGAAACTGTTAGAGAGTGCTCTGAAGTCATTGAAAATTAACGGGCAGGTCGTTTATTCCACCTGTACGCTTACACTGGAAGAAAATGAGATGGTGCTGGATGCTATTATGCATAAATACGGTCACCAAGTCCAGATTGATCCGATTGAGCACATCCTTCAAAAACCAGCTCCAGCATTAGGACAATTCGATCAACATAGGTTTCATTCACAAGTTCCGCATGCGGCCCGTATCTGGCCATTCAGCTTTGGGACAACCGGGTTTTTCGCAGCCCGAATCACAAAAATCATATCAATCGATGTGATCCAAAAACGACCCCCAGCTCGTCCCCTCTCCGAAACAGAATGGAATCCCGTAACAGACCAATTATTACAGGAGTTAACCAAAAAACTTTCTGACCTGTATGGCATTTCATTAAAAAGATTGATTGATGACCACAATTGGGAAATCTGGCAATATAAAAACAACCTGCATTGTTTCCCGGCTGAATTCTTCCATCATTTTGCTGAATTGCCAGTTCAGGCACTCGGTTTACCATTGGGAGAATTAACCCAGTCTGAATTTCAACTCTCCCACGAATTTGTTTCCCGGTTTGGCGGATTGGCTGACAAAAACATTTATGTACTGGATCCCGACTCATTAATTACATGGATGCGTGGGGAAGATATTCCTTCTGAACCCGCGATCGGTACTAATCTGCAAATCATTCGTGATCAACAAGGACGCAATATCGGACGGGGGAAACCTTCCGCTGGACGTCTGCGCAACATGCTGCCTAAACGAGCTCTATTACAGGATTTTTAATTTTCCCCAACACATGATTCTTATAATTACATATCTCCGGTGAGTTGGAACACCATTGCACAAGTAACGATTGCAGCTGTTTCCATCCTGAGGATTCTCCTTCCCATGCTGAAAGGTTTCCAATCAAGCGAAACAGCTGCCTGGATTTCCTGTTCACTGAATCCACCTTCTGGTCCAACCATTACCGCGATATCTTTTGAATTCTCTCCATCGAACACATCCATTAATCGTTGCCTTTGTTCATTTTCCCAGGCAATCAGACGCCATCCACCTGTCTCCTGTAAAGCCTGATCAAAATGGATGGGAGGTTTCAACACAGTTATTCGTCCACGATGGCTCTGTTCAGCGGCTTCTTTCAGGATCCTGTTCCAGCGTTCCTGTTTATTATGAAAATCCATTGTTTTCATCACCAGTGAGCGTTCTGTTAGCATCGGTGTAATGGCATGAACACCAAGTTCGCAACATTTTTGAAGGATCCATTCAAATTTCTCGCGCTGCGTCAAAGCCACGATTAAATGAAGGCTTATTTTTGGTTCTGTGTCTACTACCTGCGATTGAAAAATCTCACCTTCACATTGTTGCGGGTCCAGATTTACCAGTTTTACCTCAAATTGCATACCCTGGTTATCTAAAACGATAATCGTTGAGTCACTTGTCAATCTTAAAACCCGGACAATCTGATGGGATACATCAGGTGGAAATAAAACGCTGATTCCATTTATTTGGTCGGGTTCCACAAAAAATCGATGCATGATTATCTACTTCCAAATCAATAATAAAAATTAATTCATCAGTAATTATATAACCATCATAGCTGCGAAATATCCATTACCATCTAATTCCTTTTCAATTCAACAAAAGAGAAGTAGAATTTGCGGCTGTTTGAATTTATAATGATTGAATAATCTAAGAATGGATGAAAAAAATTCTTCCTGATTAAAAGGAAAATAATTTGACCCAGGAACCTGAAAAAATTCGCGTCTATCACTATTACGATCTGATTATGGTCGTATTTGTTACTGTATTGATCTTAAGCAATATTGCTTCATCAGCAAAAATTGTGGATTGGGGTGTCAGCTTATTCGGTCTTCCTCTGGCATTTGACGCCGGTACTTTACTATTCCCTATCAGCTATATTTTTGGAGATATTCTGACGGAAGTCTATGGTTTTCGCCGATCAAGACGAGTTATCTGGGTTGGCTTTGCTGCGCTGGCATTCAGCTCATTGATTTTGGCATTGATCAGGGTATTACCAGGAGAAGCAGCCTGGCAGGAATACGCCGGTCAGGGAGCCTATGATGCAATTCTGGGAGGAATGAGTACAGGAGGCATCGTGATTGCCAGTCTGGTCGCGTATCTGGTTGGAGAATTCAGCAACTCAGTAACTCTCGCTAAAATCAAAGTTAAAACAAGTGGTCGCTTCTTATGGTTGAGAACCATCAGCTCAACATTAATTGGACAGGGATTTGATACCCTGATATTCGTGACCATCGCTACCTTATTGGGTGTTTTCCCCTGGGTTATTTGGGGCAGCCTGGTTGTATCTAATTACATCTTTAAGGTTGGCATCGAAGCGTTGATGACCCCCGCCACCTATCTGGTTGTGTCAAAACTAAAGCAGGCTGAAAGTGAAGACTATTACGATCACGATACCAGCTTTAATTTTTTCGCCATGCATTAAGTCTCAGAAGACAAATTCTCATCCGGGTCGCTTTTTCCGCCAATTACAACACAATATTCCCCCAGGATTTTTTCATTTTCAAAGCGCTCAACCAACTCCTGCAACGTTCCCCGATACATTGTCTCAAATTTTTTGGTTAAATCATTGGCAATCGCTGCAGCTCGATCGCCAAAAATTTCTAGTGCATCCTGTAAAAATGCTTTTAAGCGATAGGGACTCTCATAAAAGATCAACGTGTGAGGTGAACCTGCATCAACTGCCAGCCAGCGCTTGCGGGGTCCTGCTTTTCGTGGAGCGAACCCGCGAAAAGTAAAACTGTGAACAGGCAAGCCGGAAAGCACCAAAGCAGTAATTAACGCAGTCGGTCCGGGGATGGCAGTCAATTCAATATTCGCTGCTAGGACTTCACGTACCAACGTAAAGCCGGGATCACTGACAGAGGGAGTACCTGCATCGGACACCAGGGCAATCTGTTTGCCTGCATTCAACAAACCCATCAGTTTGGGAAGGGTACGTTTTTCGTTGTCTTCCCGAAAAGAAATTTGAGGTTTGTGAATATCAAAATGCTTCAACAAAATTCCTGTCTTACGGGTATCTTCACTGACTACAAAATCGACTGACTTCAGTATCTCGATCGCTCGTAGAGACATGTCACCTAAATTTCCAATGGGTGTTGAGACAATATAGAGCATTATTTTCCTGAAATTCTCTGAGGAAATAAAATAGGTACCTGATAAAAAAAGCCGACCCTTTGGGTCAGCCTCATCATTATCGATAATCTTCCGGGAGCCAGATGTGGTTGATTTCTCCGTCAGTCTCAGATGTCAACTCACTCCATTTGTCAATGAATAAATAAATTTTTGCAATGGAACCGGTTGGTAAAGAAGCAATTTTATCACCAAATGTCATCACCAATCCCTCGAGACCTGGATTATGACCAACAATTAATAACGTATCAATTTTATTCCCAACTGTTGCAATTTTCTGAATGTACGTGTCTGGTTCTGCCATGTAAAAATTATCAAGCAATTCCAGTTTGCCTTTATAGCCCAACTTATCAATTAATAATTTGGCTGTATCTTTTGCACGCGTTGCTGTGGACGAAAGAATCAAATCCGGAACAAGTCCTTTTTTCTTCAAGACTTTGGCTATATTCCCAATATCTTTTCGACCACGCTTCTTTAATGGCCGATCATGATCCGGTAATTCCTGCTCTTTCCAGCTAGATTTCGCGTGACGCATTATTAGTAATGTCTTCATAAATCCCTCAAAAATTAGTCATTAGTTAATTTTCACAATTAAATTAGTATATCATGATTCAATTTCAACAAAATTTATTTAACAATTTGTTAACTCAATCTTTGATTTTCCTGATCCATCAATCATAATATTCAATATTATTTATGTTAATATAAATATTATTTAAGTTTAGTATTGACATATTTATATTTTATGATAAGATATTTATAAAAAGAAATATTTGATTAAGAAAATTAATAAAAAATTGGAGATCGCGAGATAGCCACGCGAGGTATGAAGAAATTTCAGGAGGTTCAATGAATAAATTACCAACCCAATGCCCTATCTGCCGAAATGATCTCGAAGTAACTGGTCTATATTGCCTGCAGTGTGACACCAGTCTTCAGGGGCATTTTGCACCCACTGCCAATCCCTTCAATGTGCTGAATAAAGAACAAATGCATTTCCTCATGACTTTCATCCGTTGTGAAGGCAGGTTTAATCGCATGGAGGAAGAACTCAGCCTCTCCTACCCAACTTTGAGAAATCGACTGCAAGACATTCTGCGCCTGTTAGGATTTGAACCCAAAGCAGATGAACCGACCAAATTTACAGCAGAAGAAAGATTGCGCATATTAGATGCGTTAGCCAGTGGAGAAATAAGCCCGGAAGAAGCACAGGCACAGTTGGCTGGCAAGAAAACCGAATAAAAAGGAGTGTCGACCATGACAACACAGGAAGAAAGAATCAAGATATTATCCATGTTACAGGAAGGTGTGATTAATGCGGATCAAGCCGCAAAACTGTTAGAAGCATTGGGTTCCTTAAACGTCGAAACAAAAACTCCCCCTTCGCCCCCACCCTATGAACGAGCAGGAGGTGGTCGGCCTGGAAAATTTTTTCGTGTTCGCGTAACAGATACGGATACGGGTAAAACACGCGTGAATGTTCGGCTACCCGTCGGTCTGGTAGGTGCTGGCTTGAAAATGGGTATGAAATTTAGCCCCGAAATTGAAGGCTTTGATCCCAATATCATTAATGAATTTTTGGAAAGCGGTGAAATCGGCCAGATAGTCGATGTGTTTGATGAAGAAGATGGTGAACGCGTAGAAGTATTCATCGAATAATTTATTTCCGATATATTACCCTTTGTATTGTTTAAACAACTCTAATAACAGGAGAAGATTCCCAACTCCTGTTATTTAATTATTCATTCGTCACAGCGTGTTTCAAATCCCGAAAGCGAATCAAGCGATTATTCTTGACATCGATAAGATCCAAACCAACCGATTTAAATCCTTGCCAGAATGATATCTTTTTGACTTTTTCCTGAAAGATCTCGCCATTTTTATAACAGGCTTCCAGGTAATAATTAGGAATTTTGGGGCTGAGATGATGGATATGATGAAAACCGATATTTCCACTGAACCATTGCATCCATTTTGGCAATTCGTAATAGGATGCACCTTCTAATGCTGATGCAACATAATCCCATTCAGCACTTTCAGCCCAGTACACCCCTTCAAACTGGTGTTGCAGGAAAAACAACCAGATTCCCACCGCACCTGCTATCCAAATGACTGGTAATTGAATGATAAGGAACTCTTTCCAGCCAATTGCCAATGACATCATAATAATCATCGCCAATAAGGCAAGGTTGTGATAAATCTGAAATCGTGTTTCTTTCTTTCCCAGAACTGGACGGGGGATACGGTGACTAATCAGAAACATATAAACTGGTCCTAATATAAACATCACCAGGGGATGTCGAAACAACCGGTATCCAACCTTTACAATAGCTGGTTTTGAAAGATATTCTTCCACTGTCAGGGTCATCACATCGCCGATGCCGCGCTTGTCCAGATTTCCACTGGAAGCATGGTGAATGGCATGCGTTCGCGACCATTGTTCATAGGGTGTAAAAACCAAAACACCTAGAAAAAATCCCACAAGCTCATTCTTCTTTTTGGATGAGAACAAGCTATTATGTCCACAGTCATGAAAGAGAATAAAAACGCGTACCAAAAACAATGCAGCCAGAATGGATAAACCAAATGTAATCCAATAGGTATACTGGAGACTCCAAATCATCAACCCCCATAACACGAAATAAGGGACAACTGAATTGAGAATTTGGATGATAGCTTTCTTCGTATTCGCTTTAGCATAAGGAGCAATGTACGGTTTGAGATTATTCATTGTAGGTTTTAATACCTGTAAATTTTCCATAACAACCTCCAATCTTGTCAGATTAAATTTAATGGAAATTTATGCCATTCACATCCCACCCAAGTCATACTTTTTGGCATGCTTTTTTAAATTTAGGACTATTACCATCCTATAAATCTAATTTTATCGAAACCCATCTTTTCTCTATGTGGAAAATTGAAAGTGGAGTTAATAATTATTGTGTCATCTCAAAAAATGGGGTTAGCGGGTTTTTTTGGCGTGCTGGCGCACGCCAAAAAAACCCTGACCACTAATTATTGTTTTCCAATTAAAAAATCAATCCTCAAGTGTTTGATTTCCTTGAGGATTGATTGTAGAAAATAGTTATGGCGGAAGGGTGATTCCTCCCTTTAAAATTTGATGTTTATGGAATTAAGATTGGATTCAATGAAGTATCCACCCAGGCTGAGGAACCAGCATTGTTTACAGCAGCGATGCGATAGATGTAAGTCACACCTGAAACAACGGTGGTGTCTGTGTAGGTAACGCTGTCTGCTGGTAAAGTTGTTAGTGGCAGGAAACCTCCACCATCATTACGTTCGATGACATAGTTCGACTCATTTACTGCCACATCCGTCCAGGTCAACGCGATCCCGATAGGGGGACCTGCCTCCTGTGTTGCGGTCAAGCCAGTAGGATCAGCTGGAGGGACGGTTTCTATTAAGGTAGATACAATCCAACCGGATGGACCTGCACTGTTGACAGCTGCGACTTGGTAGGTATAAGCAGAACCTGAAACGATATCAGTATCAATATAACTAATAGTGTCTGCTGCGAGGGGCGTTAACGTTAAGAGTTGAAAAGCTCCACCATCGACAGAACGATTGATTACGTAGCCTGTCTCCGTAACAGCATTGTCAACCCAGGTTAACCCGATCTCGATTGGTGGACCTGAATGAAATTCACCCACCAGTCCTGTGGGATCACCAGGTGCAACCGTATCGATCACAATGGTGTTAGTGAAACCTGAATCCATGCTGGTATTGGGGAAGCCAACCGCTGGAAAAACATAAGGAGTTGTATCCCCAATGGTGTTGGAGGCAAACACGCGGTAATCAAACCGTTCGGTTGTATCACCGATCAAATCCTCATAGGTAGTTGTGTCTGCTGGTACAACAGCGATTATCCCCCATACCCCAGTCCCGGCAAGAGAGCGTTGCACGGTAAAGGAAGTCTCATTCAAAGAGTGGTCTTCCCAGGTCAAAACAACAGTTTGTGTAACTCCACTTCCAGTCAGACTTCCAGCAAGATTGGTTGGCGTTCTCGGCCTGACACCGACCGACATAGGACGCATCATATCCATTTCCTCGTGACTGAGGATATGGCAATGGAAAACGTACTCCCAGCCAAAATTAACAAAGCGATTGGTAACTTCCACCGGATTACCGAGCGGGTCGAAGACCCCGATATTACCCTGGTTTAAAAGTGCGCCTTCGGGCATAGAGGGGTCGATTAATCGCACACTGTTTGGTAGATCCCAGGGAACTTGCGGGATCAACGGACGTAATGCCACAATGGTGTCTTCCAATGGGCTAATTCGAACTGTGTCCTTCCAACCCAATTCATTTGCTTCCGGTTTACGAATGATGCCGTCCCAACCAACCCGGTTGAGCAGCTGTACATCGAACAGGTGAAAATGGATTGGATGAGTGTCCACACCATTATGGGTGAACTTCCAGATTTGTGTCCCATCGTTTGCTGTAGAAATCGGAGCCAGTTCAACACCAGGTGGCAGTTCAATACCACGAATGACCTCGGTCGGTGGTGCTACAAAGCCATAGAGGATCATGTTTTGGTTACCAGCCTGGGCTCCAGGCACCTCTACGCCGAGGAATCCACTCATACGCCCGTAAACCGGGTCAAATGCCTCACCCATCTCATCCTGGATCATTTTAGGTCCGAGTGGCATGGTCAGAGATGCACCCCTGGCACCATTTGCCAGGGTTTTAAAGCTAAAGGTAGAATTGAAGATTTGGACCAGACCAGCATTTGGTCCGTTATGCTGGAATGTAGTACCATAAGCTGAATTGTAGGCTCCCTGCCCGACAATGATCGGGTGTTGCCCATTTTCAAACACACCCAGTCCACCCAGACTCACTGCTTTGAACGCAGTCTGCAGCGCAGTCAGGTTAAAAGCTGGTGATGGAGTTGAAGGTTTCACAACAATCTTCATTACTGTGCGTGTATTGGGACCATAACCAGGTAATGTTGGTGGTGTACCACCAGTATCACGGAAGTCACCATCGCCAGAGTAGTAATCATAGCGCGGGTCACGTGCTGGGAAGGCTGCAGGCGCATCATTGTAAAGCATCAGCGTCTGACCTGCGTAAGCTGAGAAGTCAACTATTACATCCGCACGCTCTGCAGGAGCAATCATTAACGAATGCAAATCAACATTTCCAGCATTGAAAACCGTTGGATCAGTGACCCAGGTAATTGGTTGTGCTGGAAGAACAGTAGGTGCAGGTAAAAATCCACCTTCGGTTCCAATCTGGATCCAACTGGGACCTTTGGTACTGGCAAGTGGGGTGGGGAAGATAGTTGGATCTTCCAATGCTGCTTCAACTTCACCAGGGTTTAACATAACTTCAGTACAGGTCACTCCAGTCGACTCCGGTTCTGGATTAATATTAGCAGAATCACAAAGTTGTCCGTTGGCATCCACAGCTTTATAGAACGACAGGTTGAAGAAACGGTCATTGGCTGCGTTGAGAACACGGAATCGGTAGGTCTTCGGATCTACTGCCAGAGTCGGATAAACTGTCCCATTGACCACCGGGGTATCCATGAAAGCTTCCATGCCCATTGAATTGAAAGGCACACCTGGCATCATGGGGGGTTCACACCATTGTTCATCCGGATCACAATCCTCATCATAGTAGGGATTGTCAACGGGAGGTGAGTCAATACTCGACGTTGGCGGCCAGAACCAGGGGCCATACGCCCAACGACCGAACTGGTTGACACCGGATGAATCACCCGGGTTTTGCGCGGGTGAGTAGACATGCGGTAGCCACAAGTTTCCTGGTCCACCCCATCGTTCTACATCCCAGGTTTCATCTGATAAAGATAATTGTTTTGCACCAGGCACAAATGTCTTATCCTGTACGACCAGCGGAATGGTGCTTTCTGGTCCAGGGATAAAACCACCTTCAATCAACGATTGTTCTGTATCATCAGAAATCAAGTATGGAGCAACTTCACCTGCGTACACGTTCAAGCGGGTGATGCCCCAGGCATGGTCGTGGTAAAACATCAAGCGCGCAGATTGCTGATTGGTGTAATAAAAAGTCATGACACCATCAACAGGATCACCAGTGTCACCCATATCAGGAACTGGTTGAACGCTGACACCTTGGGGATATGAAGTATCCTCACCTGCTGGTGTAATCCATTGATGCGGGGTACCGTCACTTATCCATGGAGTAATTCCACCATGTAAATGCAGGGTAGCCCGGTTTTCAGCGTAGCAATCTTCGTTTTTGGCGATACGATCACCAGTTTCATCATAAGCCATTCCGCACATCGGATTCAGGTAATCCTCCTCAGACATATCAAATTCAGGTCCCATTCCAGCACCCATGACGGTTGTGTCAACCGGTAAGAACAGGTCACCATCAATGCCTGTGGGCAATAAGTTATAGAACTTGATGCGGACTGGTTTATTTTTAGTTGCAATAATGGTTGGTCCCAGATAGTGAGGTGGAGTGACCCCAAAGAAACCATCAAGAACAACTTCACTTCCATCCAGGAGAGTATTTGTTAGTTGCACCGGATCATCAATAACTAATGGATCCACTACATTTGTAGATAGCTGCACATACCCGCGCAGGTAAGTCGCTGGTAAATCGGAGTGCATTTGTTCTCTGTACTGAACCAGAGCAATCTCATAATAGTCGGAACCAGGGTAGGTAGTTGTATCCGGCACACCGATTGGCATAAATTGACCAAGAGAGGAAGTACCAGCACATGGTCCTGTGCTCGGGTCACATAACATTGACAATTCATCCACAAACTTGCGAATACCACCGGAAACTTCAGCATGCTCACCAGTGTCATTAAATGGATTGTTTCGTAAGTAATGCGCGAAGGCGTTCTGAACGATTTGTTGACCGAGGGACACTGCAAGTTCGCTGGAATTGCGGAAATGCATTCCACCCCAGGTTCTGGCATTCACAATTTCTGTGCGCAGTTCCTCTGCTGTAGCAAAGTGTCTGGTTGTTCCAGTAACACTACTCTCCAGATCAATCTCAATCTGGTCCGTTCCAAAGAACTGAGTGAACATTTCTGCCTGTGCTGATACAAAGGATCCATGCCCAGCCACATACTCGGGAAAATTCGGTGTCATTACAACAGGCATCCAGGCTGGATCTTCCACCGTCGCTGGATTTCCGTCAGTGTCAGCGCGATGGATTGCCGTGACAGGCCGCCAAAAATTGTAGAAATATTTGGAGTCAAATGTAGCGATGAGACTGTCGGTAGCCACCATATTACCCATCACCATCAGGCGCGCTGTATCAAGCAAATTCAGACTTCGTGTTTCTGCAATATTCCGGTAGGCCTTATTGGTCTGAATGACCATGTTATCCGTCCAGAATTTGGCCACCTCAGTCTGTTCGGAGGTACGGGTCATACTCATAGCGCTACCAATTTCCTTGACCTCATTTAAATCGGCTGCATACTCAGCACTAGTGAGAGCTGGTGGAGGTACAGGGCGGAATTGATCTGCGCTATCACGCAAAAATGGCTTTAATTGGGCCATCCAGGGATCGACAGGGGGAATGTCAGTACCAACTGGCATTTCATTTGGTTCCCAAACGCCTGGTCCTGGATCAGGCAAGGTGTATGTATCAGGAGCAAGCAGACCGTCATCAGTACGTAATGCAATAATTTCAGCTGCAGCCTGGTCACCAATCGCAATCCCCAGAGTCTTTTCAGGGCCATCGGGGATGGCAGCCAGAGACTCGGCATATTTGACTTCTAATTTCTCGATTAATTCCAATTTCTCGATTAATTCCAAGTAATGCGATAATACTTTGTAGGCAGCGGTAGCTACGGCAGCCTCGCGGGTAACTGTGCTGTCAGTGATAAAATGAGTGCCGCTTATTTCATTACCAGTTACTCCATCTAAACCACCACTAACAATCATCGGAATAAAGGTTACAAAAGTAGGGTTTCCATCATATGCATAATAACCACCTTCGATGGCTATCAAGGCATTGTAAACGGCCGCCTGTGTGTAAGATAAGTAAACAAAAGCTGTCGCCATGGAAATATCCCCCATCATCATCGGCATTCCCGGCATAGGTGCTGGCTGGAGAATATTCTGGGCGATGTCATTCCATTCGGAAACAATGTTTCCGGGTAATGGACTGTTGGTATAGTTTGGATGGCTGAAATAGCGTGGAACATCACCATCCATATCCATATCCATTGCCGAATCCAATGTTGAATTCGCTGGTACAGAAGCTTCAAGCGAAAAACCACCCGCAGCAGCGCGGTCAGCAGCTGCCTGGCGGTCCTCCTGGGTAATTTTTCCCTGCTTTTCAGGCCTAACAATACCGTCAGGTGGATTTACGGTTTGCGCCTGCACCTGGCTGTTACCACTCATAAAAAGTGAAAAGATCAGCGTAAATAATACAAATACATTGAGAATTTTATTTTTAGACATGTCGGTTTTCCTTTTAATAATGCTTTGAAAGAAAAAAATAATTAATCAAATGAATGAATGATATTGTCAATATACTTTTCTTATAACTTGCCTCCTTAATTCATCTAGATGTTTCTAATACAATTGATACAACCTGAATCTTTCCAACGCAGGATTTCGCCATCCTGAAGATATTGTTGCTGGAATAATTGGGATAAATATTGAATTTCTGAACGATTCAAAAGGTCAGGGGAATCCTTTTTATGTAGCACCTGCAGAAACAAAAAGATATCTGCCCCTGTTTTTTCTGCAAAAATTTTAAGGTTGTTATTATCACAAGGATCAACCATATCCTTTTGTCCTGGTCGATAGCGTGCAAACCAGTGGGAAGCCACATGACTTGCCAGCCAATCTGGAGCTGCCGCGCTGACCAGACTTATACCAACTTTTAAAGCATCCTGTAATCGTGACAACCTGTTTTTCTGACAAATCACCGAAATGACATCTATTGGATTTGCAGAATGATTTTGTAAATGACTGAAAATTCCAAAATCAGCAAGAATTAGAAAAAGTTGACCAATTTCAGAAAGTGCTTTATCTGAGGTATATAATAATTGACGGAATTTACATAAGGCTGTCTTATTTATTCCCGGATGATTTGTTGGCAGATACAGAGCATATTTCCAATCAATTCTTTTCATTGTCGCAAGGGAAGCTAAAGAATCAGGTAAAAATTCGGAATATTGGAATGCGCTGGTTAATGCCAGCCTGAAAACAACCTCATTGTCTTCTATGGAAGATGGATCAAGAAGGGTTAAGTCTATTTGATTTACAATACTCTCTAAAGAATCCCCTATTTGAAGATAGCGATTATTATTGGAAACCAATTGGCGAGCTGCTTGTGATGTTTCATTTGGAATTTTTACTACCAATCCTGATGATGACTTCATTAAAAAAATCCCTCTCAAAAAATTTTCGTTCACATATAAGATACAAAAAATTAGGTGAATTGATATCAGTAAGAAATCAGGATTTCTATTTGTGATAATATACGTAGATAATATCCGATTTTTAGACGTCACCTCAGTATTTACTACGGATAAGTTGGTGCTGATCAGGTGATGACTGAAAATGTAATTTGGTGAATACAAAAAGAATTTAATTCATTCAGAATCAATCCAAATCCTAAAAGGATTAATACCCTCCAGGATTTGGATTACCTTTTTAATATTTGTTAGCTAAATCAGTATTAATTAATCACTAAACCCATCCGATAACGTCTTGAGGAAAGCCAGAATATTGTTTTGATCCATCATATTGAAGTGATTCATTTGAGCGAGATTCTGGTCAACTTCCGGGGCTGGGAACAGGTCAGGATTGCACATCATTTCATGATTCATCCCACCGCCCATGCCACCGCCGCCCATTCCTCCACCGGCACATCCATCCATTCCCCGGCTTCCCATTCCCAGTCCACCGTTCATGGTTAATCCACGCCAGGCGTAGAAGAGAATGATGTCCTCCAGTGATTTGAAATAGCCGTTGTGACCATAGGCTTTCAGGAAGTCATCTGAAGGCCGCAGATCTACATTGCGTATAGATGGTACTTTAAATTTCCCCAGCTGCTGTAAATACACCTCATAAGTGTATCCAGCACCCTGAAGAAAACCCCCCAGGCCATAGTCCACAAAGTTTGCTCCATCGGGATTCCAGGCTTTCGGCATGGTATAGAACGGATTATCTGGATTTTTTGGCATTCCGACATTGTCATAAGTGAAACTGGTAAAGAGCGGGTAACCAGCTGTACCTGGTTCCAATGAATGACAGGAAGCACAATTTGCCCGGTTGGGATCATTGAAGGCTGCCAGACCTTGTAATTCTGTGTCTGTCAACCCCAAACCGCGATAATTCTGCCAGCGGTAGGGGTCAGCGTTTCCGCCGCCACCCATTCCACCACCAGAGGTAAATTTGATTTTGGTCACATCTTTTCCGGTTGCGATTGCATTGTCCCAGAAAAGATCAAACTTCGAGCTGAAGGGATTGACCTCAGCGCTTCTTTCATAGGCGGCAACAGATCTGCCAATGCGTTCATACACCCCGTTGATGTCCTTGGCACAGTCGAGGGAACGGTCCCCCCAGACCTCTTTAAATAGATTCGCGTAGTCCGCCTGTTTGATCCTGACACACAAAACCTGTGCATTGGGGATCGCCTGCTCCAGCGGATTTAAGAACGGACCCTGTGCCTGTTCAGCCAAAGGATCTCCTAAAACTTCGCCGGTAGCACGTCCATCATAAAACATACCGCCAATCCATTCCACTCCATCGAAATAGAAGACCGGGCTGTCACCAGCATAGGCGGAGGCTGGCGGCTTGCGATTGCCAAAACGATGCGGTAAAGCTCCCTGGTAAACAACGGTTTCCAGGTTCACCAGTGCATCCGGACCCGTCCAACCAACCTCGGGGGCATGGCAGGTAGCACAGGATTGAGTGCCATTTACTGATAGGTCGGCATCGAAGAAAATCGCCTTTCCCAGCAATTCCAGGCGGCTGTTATCTTCAGTTTCCTGTGCGAACGCGGTGGAACGGGTACCGCCGATAATCAAACCACTTACCAGAATGAAACCCACCAGAAGAAAGGTAAGCTTTTTCATGTCGAACTCTCCTTGTTTTAGAAAACAGAAATATTAATGAAGATTTTTGGGGGAAGCCCTAAAAAAAATGAATTGCAGGAAAGGGATTTCTCCCTTTCCTGCAATGGTTGGTACTGGTATTACGGTGTATTGATGGGGAATGGTGTTGCATTCACCCATGTTGAAGTACCTGAGGCATTGAATGATCGAATACGGAAGTAGTACGCTGTTCCGCGAGACAAATTCGGAGTGGTGAATGTGGTAGCATTCACTGCCACGGAGGCGGATGAAATGAGGTTAGTAAAAGCGGCATCAGAAGCCCACTGAACAGTGAAACCATTTTCGTTGTTGGCGTTATCCACCCAGGTCAGTGTTACCTTTACATTATTACCTTTTCGAACAGATCCAGCGGTTAAGTTGGAAGGAGCTGCTGGTAATGCAAGCGAAACACTCGCTGTATTCGAGTAAGCTGATGAACCAGCTGAATTCACGGCTTTCACCCGATATGTGAAGGTGGATCCAGACGAAATGGTTGTATCAATGTAAGTGACAACTCCGGCACCAACTTGTGCCAATACAGAGAAAATACCGCCATTGACCGAACGCTCGATCACAAACCCAGACTCGTTGGTAGAATTATCTGTCCAGGTTAACAATGCCTGCGGTCCAGCCTGTAAGGTTGCTGATAAGTTCGTTGGAGCAGCGGGTGTAGATGGAGCTGTAGAACCAAATGTTGCAATATTGGAGGAGCCCGAATCTAGATTCAAGACTGGGAAGCTTGCTCCTTCATTGATGGCAGGGTCACTGTAATCCCATGTATCGCCAATAGTATTACTGGCAAAGACCCGGTAGAAGAAAACAGTGTTGGTGTTTCTAATAGGATCTACATAAGACATTGTTGATCCTATTGACGGCAGCATTGGAGATTGTAAGAATGCAATAGGCGTCCATGGACCACTTGCGGATAAAGCTCTCTCTATTGTAAAGGATGTATCATTCAGAGAGTTATCTGTCCAGGTAAGAGTAACACGCCGGTTATTGCCACTACCAGATCGCACTGCAGTCAAATTAGATGGAGCTTTTGGACTCACACCTACGGCAACCGGTCGCATCATATCCATTTCTTCATGACTGAGGATATGACAATGCATCACATACTCCCAACCAAAGTTGACATAGTGGTTGAAAATATCAATCGGTTCGCCGGTCGGATCAAACGCCATCGGTACAAGTCCACCTGCTTCTGCCTGGGTGGAACTGGCAATAACTGCGCCATCAGGCATGGATGGATCCAATAGGCGTATGCTGTTGGGCAGTTCCCAGGGGATTTGCGGGATCAAAGGCCGTAAAGCCACAATGGTGTCTTCCAACGGACTGATTCGTACTGTGTCTTTCCAACCCAGCTCATTTAAATCCGGTTTACGGATGATGCCATCCCAACCAACCCGGTTGAGCAACTGCACATCATAAAGGTGGAAGTGAATAGGATGGGTATCCACACCGTTATGGGTAAACTTCCAAATTTGTGTGCCATCATCAATTGTGGTAATTGGCTGAAGAGCCACTCCAGGGGGTAACTCAATCCCATTAATGATTTCTGTTGGTGGTGAAGTAAAACCATAAAGGATCATGTTCTGATTTCCAGCCTGTGGATTTGGTGATTCAACCCCCAGGTTGCCACTCATGCGCCCATATTCCTTTTCAAAAGCTTCACCCATCTCGTCCTGAATCATTTTCGGTTCAAAAGGCATGGTCAGCGTATTTCCTGAGAGCGTATTGAATGTCAGAGAGGTATCGAAAATTTGTGCTAATCCAGCAAGAGGTCCATTGTTCTGGAAGGTTGTTCCATAAGCAGAATTGTAAGCGCCCTGCCCAACGATGATAGGATGTTGTCCTTTCTGGAAAACGCCCTGTCCACCAAGGCCTGTTGCTTTGAAAGCCGTCTGTAAAGCAGGTAAATTGAAGTTCTGAGCTGGAGTAGATGGAGCAACCACAATCTTCATCACAGTTCGAGTGTTAGGCCCATAACCAGCCAATGTTGAAGAGGCACCACCTGTGTCGCGGTAATCGCCGTTTCCAGTGTAGTAGTCATAACGTGGATCACGTGCCGGGAAGGCTGCCGGGGCATCATTGTAGAGGATCAGCGTCTGGCCGGCATAGGCTGAGAAATCCACAATCACATCAGCACGTTCAGCCGGTGCGATCAACAGAGAATGTTGGTCGACATTGCCAGCGTTGAAGACAGTCGGGTCATTTACCCAGGTGGTAGGTTGTGGAGGGATAACCACGGGAGCTGGTAAGAAACCACCCTCGGTACCGAACTGAATCCAGGAGGGACCTGCGTTTCCAGCCGGAGTGGGGAAGACAGTCGGATCTGCCAAAGCAGCTGCAACATCAGCAAGAGCAACTTCTGTACAGGTTACACCAGTAAACTCTGGTGCTGGGGCTATATTAGCTGCATCACATACCACGCCATTGGCGTCGATAGCCTTATAGAGCGATAAATTGAAGAAGCGGTCGTTGGCAGCATTAAGAACACGGAAGCGGTAGGATTTTGGGTCAACCGTCAAAGTTGGGTAAGCAGTTCCATTCACAATGGGGGTGTCCATAAAGGCTTCCATACCCATCGAATTGAAAGGCACACCAGGCATTAATGGTGGTTCACACCAGGTAACATCCGGGTCACAAGCAGGATCATAATATGGGTTGGGAATTGGTCCATTTTCAATCCCAATCGTTGGCGGCCAGAACCAGGGACCATACGCCCAGCGTCCAAATTGGTTGACGCCAGAGGAATCACCAGGGTTTTGTGCAGGAGAGTAGACATGTGGTAACCACAGATCTCCAGTATCACCCCAGCGAGTCATATCCCAGGTCTCGTCTTCTTCAGCGAGTTGTACAATACTAGGCACAAAGGTCTTGTCCTGAATGACCAGTGGAATTGTGCTGTCAGCACCAGGGATGAGACCTTGAGAGAGCAAAGCTGCCTCTATATCATCAGTAATGATGTAGGGTGCGGCTTCACCAGCGTACACATTCAGACGGGTAATACCCCAGGCATGATCATGGTAGAACATCAAACGGGCGCTCTGCTGATTGGTGTAGTAGAAGGTCATCACACCATCACCATCTGCACCAGAATCATTCATATCGGGAACCGGAACAACACTGACACCTTCCGGATATGGGGTAGTCTCTCCTGCCGGAGTTATCCATTGGTGCGGAGTACCATCGCTGATCCAGGGGGAGATACCACCATGCAAGTGCAGGGTAGCGCGATTCTCAGTATAACAATCATCTGTGATCGTTTCCATATCACACATGGGGATCTGAGGATTCGTATCCATGGTCATATCCGCATATTGACCCATTCCAGAACCCATGACGGTTGTGTCAACAGGGATGAAAAGATTTCCATCCACACCAGTCGGTAGAAGGTTGTAGAACTTAATACGGACAGGTTTTCCCTTGGTGGCTACAATGGTGGGTCCCAGATAGTGAGGAGGTGTGACTCCATTAAATCCGGTTGGTACAACTGTTCCATTAAGAAGCACATTGCTCAATGGCACCTGATCACCTGGAACCACACCGGTTGAAAGTTGTACATACCCACGCAATAAGGTCGGTGGTAGATCAGAGTGCAATTGTTGTTCATATTGCACAACTGCGATCTCGTAATAATCCGAACCAGGGTAAGTTATCGTATCAGCAACTGCAACCGGGATATACTGCCCCAGGTTATTTGCGCTTCCAGCGCCCAAACCAGGCAATGTATCAACAAACTTACGAATACCACCAGCAACTGCAGCATGCACACCGGTATCAGATCCCGGATCGGCAACGAAGTTAGTTGCTAGAGCATCCACTACAAGTTGTTGACCTAAACCTTCAGCAATATTATTTGAAGTGCGGAAATGTAATCCGCCCCAAATTCTGGCATTACCAACTTCCGTTCTAAGTTCAGAAGCAGAGTTAAAATGGCGGGTGGTATTGGTAGCAGTACTGATCAGATCAACATCAATTAGATCTGTGCCTAACACATGGGTTAATACCTCAGCCTGAGCTGACATAAAGGAGCTATGACCGGTAATGTATTCAGGAAAGTTTGGTGTCATCACTGCTGGCATCCAGGTTGGATCTCCGGTAGTAGCATCGTTTCCATCTAAATCAGCTTGACGAATCGCAGCCATTGGGCGCCAGAAGTTGTAAGTATATTTAGAATCAAAAGTCAAAATCAAACTATCGCTGGCAGCCATGTTACCCAAAGCCATCAAACGAGCAGTATCCAGCAGGTTCAATCCGCGGGTTTCTGCGAGTTGACGATAGGCAACATTCATCTGAATGACCATATTGGTGGTCCAGAAATTTGCTATTGCAGTTTGTTCTGGAGTTCTGTCCATACTCATTGCGCCACCAAGCGATTTGACCTCATTTAAATCAGCAGCATATTCAGCGCTGTCAAGGGAATACGGCGCAGGTGGGCGATAAAAATCAGGTGTAGAACGCAAAAAAGGCTTTAATTTCGCCATCCAGGGATCAATCGGAGGAACGACTGTGCCATCAAGCATTACGTTTGGTTGCCAGACACCAATTCCAGGTGCAGGAACAGTGTAGGTATCTGGTTCGAGCAAACCATCACCAGAACGTAATGCAATGATTGCATCAGCAGCTGCCTGACCGACAGCAATCCCAGCGTCCTTCTCTGGACTGTCAGCAATAGCTGCTACCATTGCATCGTATATCCCGGTAAGGGTTACACTCGGAACATAATGGTTGAGCACGCCAAAAGCAGCAGCGGACACCGCTGCTTCGACCGAAGCGTTTGGATTGGGAGTTGCAGAAAAAGCATACGGTTGGTAACCTCCCTCAATCGCAACGAGTGCATCATAAACAGCAGCCTGCGTGTAAGAAAGGTACACAAAGGACGTAGCCATTGAAATACCATCCATTGGCATTGGCATTCCAGCCATCTGTGGTTGCAATAAATCCTGTGCAATGGCATTCCAGTCCGCAACCACATTTCTGGGTAACGGGCTGTTGGCATAGTTGGGATGGCTGAAGTAGCGTGGTGCAGACATTCCACCCATTTCCATTGCAGCAACAGCCGATGCTTTCAGTGTAAAACCATCAGCAGCTGCGCGTTCAGCCGCTGCATCACGATCTGCCTGGGTGATTTTATCCTTTTTTTCAGGTTTATTTGCCTGCCCAGGCGGAGTTGTGGTTTGTGCCAGTACCTGATCGCTACCACTCATAAAGAGGGATAAGACCAGGGTCATCAATACCAATAAATTTATAATTTTATATTTAGACATCTTGGTTCTCCTTTAGATTTTTCTTTCTGTTTTTATTAATTTTTTTGTATCTTCTCAATAAATTTGGGTGGAAAAATAGTTTTTCAAACTACATGGGGAATTTTTTCCGCCAGACGACAATCATTTTTAAGGTTTGTTCTCATTTTCTTATAATTGACCTCCTTCGACCTTAAGGTCGTTACTTTCACAATTAACACATCCGTGGTTTTTCCATATTATGATTTCCCCATTTTGATCGAATTGGTTTTGGAATAAATGCATTAATGATTGAATTTCTGGTCTGGTTGCTAATACAGGTGAATCTTTTTCCTGGATCAAGGAAATAAGGGAAAAAATATCGTTGCCGATTCGATCTGCGTATGTCTGTAAATCTGCTGGATTAAAATAATCAACGGAAATAAATGGTCCCGTTTTATAGCGGTTGAACCAATGCGGGGAGATATGACCTGCCAGCCAATCAGGTTCCAGGGAACTGATCAGGCTTAATCCAGCTTTCATAGCTTCTTGAAGACGAAAAATTCGATTAATCAGACAGAGGATGGAAATCATTTCACCAGGTTCCAAGGAACGATTCTTCAAGTTGTCATACAAACCAAATTCAGCAATTATTTGCAGTAAATTTCCAAATTCTTTTAGGGCTTCGCTTGAAGAATATAATCCCTGTCGAAAATAACACAGAGAATTTTTATGAATACCAGGATGTTTTACCGGCAAGTAAAGTGCATATTTCCAATCCAATCGTTTCAAAGAAGCACTGGAAGCAAGCGAATCGGGTAATAGTTCTGCATATTGAAATGTACTGACGAGTGCATGGCGAAACGTTGTATCCTGATCCAGTATGGAAGTTGAATCGAAAAGAGAAAGGTTAATTTGATTTGCAATGCTTGCTAAACTGTCCCCGATACGTAAATAGTAATTCCGAGAATTGTAAATTTGGTGAGCTGCCTGGGAGGTTTCAATCGGGATATTCACGTTCAATTTGGAACCAAACTCCATTTAGGTCTCCTTAAATAGTCAAAATACCTGCTCATTTACAATAAATGGAAGCAGGCATTCTGAAAACAGTATTAATCCAGTATTTATTTTTACAATTTTATACGGAGAATAATACGTGTTTGGATACCATATCCGTAATTTCTACGGATTAAGAATCACAATTCAATTAATGAAGTTTGTTTAAATGATGCTCATTCACATAGCGAACCAATTCCACCCGGCTGTGAAGATTGAGTTTATCCATAATGTTGGAGCGATGGGTTTCGACCGTGCGCACACTGATATGTAATTTATCTGATATTTGTCGATTGGTGTTTCCATCAACAATCAACAACAGTACTTCAATCTCACGAGCTGTCAGCTCCTCATCACCTTTGTGATGTATGTTTGATTTTTGAGGTAAAGCAACCAATGATTGGATCATCGAAGGATGAACATAGATCATACCGCGTTGCACAGCATAAATTGCATCAATCAGTTCAGATTCCGCTGCCCGTTTGATAATGTATCCTGATGCACCCAAGCGCAGGCATTCTTGCAGCATAGCTTTGTCTTCGTGCATTGTCAAAATTAAAACACGGATCATAGGATCTAAAGCTGCGATTTTTCCGGTGGCCTCTAGATTTTCATTCCCAGGCATGCCTATATCCATCAATACGATGTCAGGTTGTAATTCCTGTGTAAGCCTCATAGCTTCTTCGCTGTTGGTTGCTTCACCAACTACCTCTAACCCTGCATCAGCGTTCATAAGTGACTTTAGTCCAGCACGCATGATGCGGTGGTCATCTGCAATCAGGATTCGAATGGCCATGGTACCTCCAATTTTATCGTTGATCCATGATCAGTAGAGCTTTCAAAAGTTATCAATCCACCTAACATAGTAGCACGTTCCTGCATACCCACTAATCCAAGATGATTGACCACCGGGTTTTTTGCATCAAATCCAACACCATTATCTTCCACAATTACGACCATTGAATCTCCATGTTGTTCTAATAAAACATCGGCTCTGGTCGCGCTGGCATGCCGAACAATGTTGGTTAAGGCTTCCTGAACGATTCTATAAATGGCAATTTCCACTTCTGAAGGAAGTCTGTCTATTTTTCCCACAACTTCAAATTGTATCGGAAGATTGTGTTGTTGACTTATCATTTCTGTGTGCTGCTTCAATGTTGCGATTAACCCAAGATGATCAAGCGCAGCTGGTCGTAAAGATACCGATAGCCGGTGTAAATTTTCCAATACACTATCAGCTATTTGTTTCAGTTCACGGCTACGAGCAATAACTGCTTGCTGGTCAGCGCTTTCACTCTCCATTACTTTTAATCCGACCATCAAGGAAGCCAATGTTTGTCCGGCTTCATCGTGTAATTCCCGGGCTATATATTGTCGCTCGGATTCCTGCACTTCCACCAGTTGACGAGATAGCGCCTGCATTTGCTCTCGGCCATCGCGAACCTGTTCGAATAACCAGGCATTTTGAATGGCAATCGCGGCCTGGTTGACCACAGCAGCTGCCCATTCGATCAGATCGGGCGTGAAGAAATTCGATTGAACATGTTCAAGCAAACACAAGCCGATAATTTGATCACTTACCATGAGCGGTATAGCAATCCAACTGCCAACATATTCATGACCTGGAAAATATTTAGAAGAAGAATATGATTTTGTGTCAGGTATTGAGACTACCTGGTTTTGACTAAATAAATCTTTAAAAGAAGGAATCTGAAGAATATCAAACTTTCTACCCATAAACTTCTTCTCTACTGGCCAATTTTCTTCCCCACGTGCAATCCGGGCTATCAGATGATCTTCATCCTCTAATAATCCAATGTGAGCACTGGTATAAGGAACCAGCTTGTAGATGTTATTCAATAATGATTCATAAACATTGCCGCTGATCAATGAACTGGATAGGTCCAATGCAGCGCTACGCAATGATTCTGCGAGAAAATGAGCATTTTTTTCTGCCTGATATAAGCGTTGTATTTCTTCTTCATTTTTAATCAGTCTTTCTTCTGACTGAACCCGCTCAGAAATATCACGCGCTTCAATAATTAGAAGAACAGGGTTACCTCCTTCATCTAAAAGAGGTTTTATGCTGGTATCCATGATTACTACTTCCCCGCTGTGTGAGATAGTTGGATAAACATCCCGCACAGTCAATCCTTCATACGCACGGTGTACAGCATTTTGTAATGAATGTGTTATCTCTTCAGTTTTTTGCCACCATGGCATCTCCCATAATGGTTTTGCTTTAACAGCTGTAAGATCAACACCGGTAAAATCAATGGCTGTCTGGTTCAATAAAGTAACTTCACCTTTGGGTGTTAATAATCCAACTAGTTGGAAGGTTTGGTTGAAAACAGCACGAAAACGTTGTTCACTTTCGAATAAATCAAGTTGCGCTTGCTTTCGGGTAGTAACATCATTGAGAACCATGATCAGACCAATTACTTGATTTTCGCTATCCTTGACCGGCATCAGGCTCCAATCCCAATAACTGGTTCCTCTTTCCGGGTTGAGGGGATATTCAAAAGGTTTCTCAATCATTCTGAAAACATTACCTGTTTTGATAACATGTTCAAAAATCTGTTGGTTTTCTTCATTGGGAAACAATTTAAAATGATTTTTCCCGACGTAATACTCGGGAGGACGTTGATCAGCAGCTGCATAGGCAGAATTGACCCGGATAAAATTGAAATTGGAATCAAAGTAGGCGATCATATATTCACTGATATCAAAGAATCGTTCCAATATTTCAGTCGATTTACGAAGTTCCTGATTTGTCTGACGGTGTTGATCAATTTCGTTCTGCATCGGTCTAATAATAAAATGAAAATTGAGCGGAAACAAAAGCAGCACCAGTACCAATCCATCTATAAACCAGACAATTGGTTCAGGAATATCCAGGATTAACTCTAATAAGATCATCACCATAGTCTCTACAGTGAAAATTATTATGGTGGAGTAAACAAGCATACGTCTGATTTGGGGAGTTTTTAAAGGCTCAATAATGACATCAATAATATTGTTCAGCTTTTTTTGAACAGATGCTTTTTCCATTCTGATCCTTTCTCCAAAGGTTCAAAAAACCAGCCGTCCATGTTAAAATAATTCAAACCTAATGATCTAAATTCAAGAAACCATAAAAGGAATTTTTAATGTTTAATACTATTATCCTCATTAAGGATAAAAAGAGAAATAATAATTAATACTTTATTAAAATCTGAGATGGAAATTTAATTGGATCAATTGATTAAAACCAGCGCACAATCGCCAGGGCCGCAAAGGCGATAAGGACAATCAAAGCACCTAACAAAATCTGCCATTTTTCCACCTGATCCACCAGGCGGTATCCGCTTAAATCTGCTTTCATTTCCCACAATGGCCCGGCCGTCCAGGCAAATACCAATCCACCGATCAAGCCACCTAGATGCCCCCAGTTGTCAATCATCGGGCTCATACCTAAGATCAGGTTGATTCCCAGGATAAAGATGATATTGGAGAGAATTGGACGGGCTCGATTGCCAAAAAAACGTCGATTGCGGTAGATAAATACTCCCTGTGCCGATAACATACCAAAGATGGCAGTGGAAGCGCCTAATGATGGGTTTGGTGTTAAAACAAAGGAAACAACATTTCCAGCAAATCCACCTAACAAATAGAGTAATAAGAATCTTCCATGACCATACTGATATTCAAGATTTCTGCCAAAAATAAACAGGGCATACATATTAAAGGCGATATGCGCGATGCTGCCATGTACCAGCACCGGAGTAATTAAACGCCAGTATTGTCCGGAAATTATCAACTGGTTATACTTTGCCAGATATGTCGCTGGCAAATCAATTCCCATTGTGTTTTGGGTCAGTAATTGCGCCAAAAAGACTGAAATGGTAATCCCCAGAATGGCATACGTCACCAATGGTTTTGAAGCAGGATTATCAACTTCTATCCGTTTGGCTGCAGGAGGTGGAGCAGGTGGTGGTGTTGAAGATGATTCTGGGTATTGATCGTATTTAATTATTTTCATAAGGTAATCTTTCGTGGAATTGTTCGGTGGTGTTCAGCGTGAATAATATCGATTATGGTTTCAACGGCTTCATCCAGACAATTGTGCCGGTTTACAACCATATAATCAAAAATAGGTAAGTAATCAAGTTCCCACTTGACTTTATTCAGTCGAATCTTCATGCTTTCTGGTGTTTCGGTTTGACGACTGTTAAGCCTTTCATGCCATTCTTCCACACTGCTGGGAATGAGAAAAATCAATACGGCATCCGGATTTAGTTCCCGTAATTTGGCTGCACCCTGGACATCTACGCGCAATATGACGTCCAGTCCACTTTGCATGCCTTTACGAACCTGATCCTTGGGAATTCCTTTGTAATCATCATAAACAATTGCGTATTCTAATAATTCATTGGCATCAATCATGGCTTGAAATTCTTCTTTACTATAAAAGAAATAATCGACAGCATGTGTTTCTTCTGATCGAGGTTCTCGCGTGGTTGCTGTAATTACAAAATGTAAAGGAATATTATGTTTTTTCAATGCCTGCAATGTTGCATCTTTTCCTACTCCTGATGGTCCGGATAAAACAATCAGTAATGGTTCGGGTTTCAGTAAATCAAAAGATACATTGTCATTCTCACTCATAGGACCTCATCAGAAGTTTCATGATTTGTTATCCATCAGGAAATCAAATCTTAATCAAGATATTAATAAAATTCTTGTATATCCAAATTATAATGGATAAAAGCTTCTATTCAAATTTTTGCACGGTTATTCAGCCTTGCTAGCATTGAAGCCACTCATTTACAAAAGGATTACGATAGATGCCACTTTATGAATATCGATGTTTGGACTGTAAAAAACGCTTTGATGTTTTTATGACCTATGCCGAATATGGTAAAAAAGCAATTACCTGTAAACATTGCAGCAGTATTAATGTCACCCGCAAAATTGGAAGGGTTCGAATTGCCAAATCCGAAGAAAGCCGCCTGGATGATTTTTCAGATCCATCCAGTTTAGAAGGACTGGAGGACGATCCGGTCGCATTAGGGAAAATGATGCGGCGAATGTCGGGTGAGTTGGGCGAAGACATGCCCCCTGAATTTGATGAGGTGGTGGATCGTTTGGAAAAAGGTCAATCTCCCGAGGATATTGAACGCGATCTTCCGGATCTGGCGAATGATCCCGGACCCGGAATGGGGGGAGGATTTGGGGGAGGAATGGATGATGATTTTTAATCCTCTCCATTTATCCGTAATTAATTTATCAACTTCATAAATCAAGGATAGGAGGTGTTTTTGGTAGATAATTCCCCACCAAAAACACCCTGAGAGCTAATTCACAAGCTGCTGCAAACGTTCAAATGAGGTCACCCAGGCTATCCGTTTGAGAAACGCATCCAACCCAGAACTCTGGGCACGCAGGCTTCTGACTGCTTCTCCAACCGGATCTACGCCTGCTGCTCCCCCCGGTTGGTCAGCATAGGCACCATGGAAGGCAAAATATGCCTGGTTTAACTTGCGTATTTTGTATCCATTCTCTACAAACAAATGGCGACGTTGTTCCATGTAAGCTTCGGCTTCGTTAATTTTTCCCTCTTCCAATAACGAATCCGCGGTTAGGCGGGTCTCATGCATTTCAGCACGGAAATCAAAAGCTGGTGGTTCCTGTGATGCTGCCATTTCATCATCTGCTTCAGCTTCTGTCTGCACAATGGGAGGAGGAAGCAAGGCAGGATAAAAAAGTTCAATCACCGAATAACCAAGTTCCTTCCCGGCAATTGATGCGGTAGTTTCATTGATCGTTCGTAATTCTGAACTTTGACCATAAAGCATGCCTAATGGTCGCAGGGTCAGAAAATTATGGATCCACTCATGTGCCACGACCTCGGACAACCAGTTCAGGCTGCTGGTTTCCATCACCATCGTCGGATAAACACCCACCCCACCTATCGGTACCACCAGAGCAGAAAGGTTCAAATTGGTTTCGACCTGCTTTTCCAGGGCGACAATCTGATCAAGAGAAAGGTCCGGCAACAAAGAGATATCAGCATCCTGGCGGATGATATCACGGGGGGATACGATCAATGCATACGGCATGGAGGTAGTATGGTATTGGACTGGGGGAACTGGCTGGCGGATGAATCCAAGCTTGTTAGCGCTGGCCACAAAAGAAACCTGGTTCTGCAGGATTGACTCCGCGAGCAAGCCGACATGTTTTAATTTATTCTGGATTAAACGTTGTTGCACCAGGTATGGTTCAGCCTGATCCTGGGGATTTGTTATTGAAGGATCAGCATAAATATTGTTGATCGTATCTCGCAACTGGCGTTGATCTCTGATCAATTCAAAATAACGCTGGACAACAGCTGCTTGTTGGGTTTCATTCATGTAACGCTGGGTACCCAATGAAATTTGTGCTGTTTTCCGCCAGATTGTTTCAAGTGTCCAGGATACATAATCGAATTCAAGCCAGCGGGTTTCCACACGAACTATTTCTCTTAATTTTAAGGAAGGAATGCCACTATTGCTGATGATTAGAACCAGCATTAAACCCCAAAAAACATTCTTTCCTATAATTTTAAATAAATTCCACATACTTTATACAATCTTTATACAATATTTGGCATATAATTTTCACCCGTGTTAAGCTTAGTAAAGCAATTTTAACATATTGTATGTCCGTGTTGAAGTTAGAACCTTATTAACAAATTTCTAACACCTGAACCTTAAAATTTGGATTACAATAAGTTTTGGAATTTTATAGGGATTCGACACCCAAAAACCATTTGGATTAAGATCCTAAGAAAAATTCAACCTTTAAATATAAATATTTTGTACGATCTCAATAAACGGGGTTAGCGGGTGTTTTCGCCAAAAACACTCTGACCGCGAAGATGAAATGACAATATTTTTTGCATAATCAGAAAATGGAATCTTTTTAATTATTTAGGGCAAGGTGTTTTATGGTGGGCGTACACCCGCCATAAAACACTCCCCACCCTCTTTTGTTGAGATGATACAGAAAATGATTAATAAAAGTTTTTACCTGTAAGAGGAAGGGAAACATGAAGAAAACGATAATAATAATTTTGATCATTGCCATTATTGGTACTGGCATATACTTTGGGGTACGTTTTGCCCAGGACAATGCTGCGAAAACGATGGCGTCTTCTTTTCAGACCGTAATCGCGGAAAAGGGTAATCTTACCTCAATTGTAGGCGCAACTGGAACAGTCCGTGCTAATCAGTCTGCTATGCTGAGCTGGCAAACAAGCGGTCAAATAGACTCAATCAATTATCAAGTAGGTGATACAGTTACCAGTGATTCGATCCTGGCATCCCTAAAAAAATTATCCCTCTCCCAATCAATCATCCTTGCAGAAGCAGACCTGGTGACCGCAAAACGCAATCTTGATAACCTTATGAATTCTTCATTGGCTCAGGCACAGGCGCAGTCAACTCTTGCGAATGCTACAGATGCTTTGTCCAAAGCTGAAACCCGCCGGGAATCGAAACAATACCAGCGTGCTTCACAGGGAACAATTGATGAAGCGTACGCCAATTTCATAATCGCTCAAAACAACGCAAAAGAATGGGAAAAACGCTTCGACAACGTTGACCATTTACCGGAAGATGACCCTGTACGGGCAGGTGCTTTTGCTGAATGGGCAGCTGCCAAGACATTAGCAGCCAGAGCGGAGGCAAACTGGCGCTACGCACAGGGGTTACCCAGTGAGATGGAAATTGATATCGCTGATGGCAATCTGGTATTGGCACAGGCCCAATATAATGACGCACTTCGAGAATGGGAACGTTTAAAAGATGGACCGGATCCCGATGATATTGCAGCCGCCGAAGCTCGAATAGCCGCAATTGAAGCAACAATTGATTTAATCAACCTGCGTGCCCCATTTGATGGTACGCTGACCGAGATTCGATCGAAAAGTGGTGATCAGGTCGCTCCTGGAGCGATTTCTTTCCGTATTGATGATTTGGATCACCTGCTTGTGGACGTTGAGATTCCAGAAGTAGATATTAACCGGGTGAAAACGGGAATGACTACCCGTATCAGTTTTGATGCAATCACTGGAAATGAATACAAAGGCGTTATTACACAAGTAGCCCAGGTTGCTAATGTGACTGCTGGCATCGTTAATTTTACCGTAACCATCGAGTTAACTGACGCAGACGAGAGTGTCCGCCCCGGCATGACCGCTGCAGTCAATATCGTCATCAATGAAATTCAGGATGTGTTGGTCATCCCTAACCGTGCCGTACGCCTGCGAGATGGACAACGAGTGGTTTATATTCTCAAGCCCGGTGATCTTTTACCAACCCCGGTCAATATAACAATCGGTGCAACTTCGGATTTACAGAGTGAAGTGATCGCAGGTGATCTTAAACTCGGTGATGTAATCGTATTGAATCCACCCACTGAGTTTTCACCACAGGGTGGTCCATTCGGTGGTGGGTTTTAGAGGTATCTAATGAATGATTGGGTAATTGAAACCCGAAATTTAAAGAAAATTTACAAAATGGGCGAGGTTGAAGTTCGTGCCCTGGATGGTGTTGATTTGCAAATCGAACGTGGTTCGATCGTCTCCATCATGGGACCATCCGGATCGGGTAAATCCACATTGATGAACCTGCTTGGTTGCCTCGATCGCCCTACAGAAGGTGATTATATCCTCGATGGTGTCCAGGTTTCACAAATGAATGATGACCAGTTAGCAGCAGCCCGTAATCATCTGGTTGGGTTCGTATTTCAGAGTTTTAATTTACTGGCACGTCAAACAGCACTCTCCAATGTGGAATTACCGCTGCGGTATGGCGGTATCACCAAAAATCGTAAGCAAAAAGCGATTGAAGCATTAACAGCCGTTGGATTGGGAGATCGTATAACCCACCGCCCAACTGAACTTTCGGGTGGGCAACAACAGCGAGTGGCAATTGCGCGTGCGTTGATCAATGATCCTGCAATTATCATGGCAGATGAACCAACCGGAAACCTGGATTCAAAATCTGGTAAGGAAATTATGGATTTGATTCTGAGCCTGAACCAGACCCGCAAAACAACCATCATTATCGTCACGCATGACCCGAATGTTGCCCAAATCTCTCAACGAATCATTCGTCTTAGTGATGGAAAAATTGTCGGTGAGGAGGTGCCAGCATGAACATCGCTCAGGCAATCATCGAAGCCTTGGAATCCGTAAATGCCAACAAAATGCGCTCCGGTCTAACCATCCTGGGAATTGTCATTGGTGTGGCAGCAGTCATCGCCATGTTAGCCGTTGGCAACGGTGCCCAGAATACCATTACAGGTTCCATCAGCGGGTTAGGTTCCAACCTGCTCTTCGTCTTTCGTGGTGGCAATAATGAAAATGTTCGTAATCCAAAACCGCTCACGCGCGGTGATGCAGATGCGATTGCTGATCCATTTCAGGCACCATCGGTCGAACTGGTAGCTCCCTATATCAGCTCGAATTTATCCGTCAGTTTTGATGGGGAGAAAACCACCTCCAGTATCAATGGCGTTACCCCGGAATATCTCCAGGTACGTAATTACTCCCTCTTGGAAGGTGAATTTATCAGCGAAGAAAATATCCTCGGGCGTGGTTCAGTGGCAGTTATCGGTGTTGAGGTAGCAGACAAACTTTTTGGGCACCGCGATGGTTTAATCGGTGAAACATTGCGTATCGAAGGTCAGCCCTTTCGCGTGATTGGTATCCTGACCCCCAGAGGCGGTGGCGCGTTTGGCAGCGAGGACAATGTAGTCATCATCCCCTTTTCTACAGCACAATCCCGTTTAATTCGCCGGTCAGGCGACCGGGTTGATTTTATCCTGGTGCAGGCAGTCAGTGCTGATCTGGTCAATCAGGCTTCGGATGAGATAGCACAAATCCTGCGAGCCCGTCATCGAACCGAACTGGGTGCTGATGATTTTCAGATCTTCTCTCAGCAGGATTTCGTCGCCACAGCCCAAAGCATCACCTCCGTCTTGACTATTTTTTTGGGAGGTATTGCCGCCATCTCGCTGTTGGTGGGAGGCATTGGTATTATGAATATCATGCTGGTATCCGTCACGGAGCGCACGCGTGAAATCGGCTTGCGCAAGGCTATCGGAGCCCGAAAACGTGATATCCTGATTCAGTTCCTGACCGAATCTTCGCTTTTGAGTATGTTTGGTGGCATCATCGGAATTGGTTTGGGTTGGACAATCGCATTTATTGTGGGACTGATTGCTGCAGCCAATAATACTGAATTGGTGCCTGTTGTTGGTCTGGATGCTATCCTATTAGCAACCATCTTTTCCACGGCTGTAGGCCTGTTCTTTGGTATTTACCCAGCCAACCGGGCTGCCAATCTGCAACCAGTTGAAGCCCTGCGTCACGAGTAATTTTTCGTTATCCAGGGATTAATAAACGACCTGAAAGATTGTTTCCTTCAGTTCTTTTTTACTCATTAAAATTTATTTCTTCAATCCCCGAGTGATATTCCCAGATTCCTCGCCGTCAGCACAACATCCCCATCCACATCAACGCGTTTGGGTTCTGCCAGTGCTTCTGATAAGGGGATAGTCACCACCTTATTGCCCTGTAATGCCGACATACATCCCAATTCACCGCGTCCCACAGCACGTACGACTGCCGCTCCCAGCCGTGTCGCCAACCAGCGATCAAATGGCGTCGGGCTGCCACCGCGCTGTAAATGACCCAGAATCGTGACACGTGTCTCTACATCACATGATCTCGCAATATATTCAGCCACTTGATGGCTGATTCCACCCAGTCGTGCCTGGTGGATATCATCCCCCGCTCGTAAAAAGACCTGTTCTTTTCCCAACACAGAAGCCCCTTCTGAGACTGCAATGATACTGAAGAAAGAACCTTTGCTGACGCGAAGATTTACTTTCTGACAGATCGCCTCATAACGGAAGGGGATCTCCGGTATCAAAATTACATCTGCACCACCTGCAATCCCGGCAAAGAGCGTGATAAAACCAGCATCACGGCCCATCAATTCCAGCACCATCACACGGTGATGAGATTCTGCTGTGGTGTGTAATTTGTCAATGGCTTCCGAAGCTGTTGCTACTGCAGTATCAAACCCAAATGAAAAATCTGTTCCACCAATGTCATTATCAATTGTCTTGGGGACACCCACGACAGGCATACCCAACTTATGCAATTCCTGCGCAATATGCAGTGTCCCATCGCCCCCAACCACCACCAATGCATCCAACTCCAGACTTTGAATACGCTCATACACCCGTTGAGAGGTATCCTCAAAATGCACATTACCATCCGGATCCACAATCTTCAACGCGAATGGATTCCCGCGGTTGGCAGCTCCCAGAATCGTACCCCCACGCGGCAGAATCCCCCGCACAGCGTTTGAATTCAGTGGAAAAACACCGCCATCCTGAACAAAGCCATCAAAACCATTGCGTACCCCCAGCACTTCACAGTTATATTCATTTTCCGCTGTCTTGACTACTGCCCGGATCACAGCATTCAGTCCAGGGGCATCTCCCCCACCAGTTAAAATCGCTAATCGCTTCATCCAGCCCTCCAATTAATAGGGTGACCGTATCGTTTCAGCTTTGCGGTCAGAGTGTTTTAGACAATGATGCTACAAAAAACACCCTATACCCCATTTTATTGAGATGATACAGATGATCTGATTATACAAGTAATTGATCCAGTTTTTACTGGAAGGAAGGCAGTTTTAGAATTGATTTTTCAGGTTCAATGCTAAAATCAAAACATGCAATCAGTGATCTGGTGGATTCGGCGTGACCTTCGTCTGGAAAACAACCCGGCTTTACAGGCTGCACTGCAAACCGGACAGCCCGTTATTCCGCTCTTTATCATAGATCCAAAACTACTTCAGGATCCACCGACCCGGCGGCAGACTTTTTTATTCAACGCCCTGCACAGCCTGGATAAAAATCTGCGTACCCGCGGTAATCAATTAATCATTCGGCAGGGAAATCCTATCCAGGTGTTGGAGCATATTTTTCAGGAGATCTCTGTTAGTACCATCTTCGCCGAAGAGGATTACAGCCCCTATGCGATCCAGCGTGATTCTGCCATCCAACGCAACCTGCCACTCAAATTGGTGCTGGGATTGGTGTTGCACCATCCCCAGCAAGTGCTGAAAGCAGATGGTACACCTTATACCGTTTTCACCCCGTTCAGTAAGACCTGGAAGACCCTGCCCAAAGCATTAAGAGATTCAAACAGACCATCAGTCATTCCAGCCCACCCCAAACCCCCTGAAAGTTTGCCTCTGCCTGAAACATCCTCCCTGCCATATTTTCCTGCCAGTGAACCGGAAGCACGCCAACGTCTGAATGATTTCATACAGGATGCAATCTTCCACTATCGGGAGGGTCGCAACCAACTTGATCAAGCCGGTACCTCCAGTCTTTCTCCCTACCTGCGTTTTGGTTTGATTTCGATCCAGACAGCCTATCAGGCTGCCTTACAGGCCTTGGAAAGTGCCCAACAGTCTGAGGAGAAACAAGGGGTGGAAACGTGGATCAGTGAACTCATCTGGCGTGAATTTTATATCAGCATTCTTTATCACTTCCCCAATGTCCTGCAGGAAGCTTTTTATCCCCACCGCCGTCAGATCCCCTGGCGTACCAATGCCAGTGAATTGGAGTCCTGGCAACAAGGCCTGACCGGTTATCCTATTGTGGATGCCTGCATGCGCCAACTGAATGAAACCGGCTGGATGCACAACCGCGGACGGATGATCGTAGCTTCCTTCCTGACCAAAGACTTGTTACTTAACTGGCAATCCGGCGAGCGTTATTTCATGCAGCAACTGGTGGATGGAGATCCGGCTGCCAACAACGGTGGCTGGCAGTGGACCGCCGGGGTGGGAACAGACGCTGCCCCCTATTTTCGAATTTTCAATCCCATCCTGCAATCGAAGAAATTCGATACGCACGGAAATTTCATCCGGCAATGGGTTTCGGAATTGGCTGATGTGCCGCTCACCTACCTGCACGAACCCTGGACAATGCCACCAGACCTTCAAAAGCAATTTCATTGTGTGATTGGTAAAGATTATCCTGACCCCCTTGTGGATCGATCGATCGTTAAAGATCGCGTTATGCAAGCCTTTCAGAAATCACCATGAATCTCGTAGGGGTAGGTCATGCCCTCGTTTACGGGGGTTCTGAAACCACCCCTACATTTTCTATCCTTGCTCTCAATCTCATTCTGCCGTAATTTAATTTACTTTTTTATTAAGGTAAGCCTTCTTCCGTTGGTTCTTCTGTAGGTTCCACAGTAGGTACTTCAGTTGGTTCTTCTGTAGGTATTGGTGTGTTGGTCGGTGTAAAAGTTGGTAATGGTGTGTTTGTAGGCGTTGGTGTCAACGTCGGTGTTGGCGTGTTCGTTGGCAGTGGTGTTGGTGTCGGTGGCACATACCAGGTAGTCGTGTTATGGCAATTCGAACACTGCCCACGTGGATGCCCTACAGGTCGCACATGGCAGGAATTACACAGCGAAAAACCGGTGTGATCAAAGTGTATCTGAGTCCAGGAAGTTGTTACGTGACATCTTGAACATTCCCCTGTCCAGTGACCTTTCGGTGCTGGATGACAGGTACTGCAGGTAAGGCTTGTTGTAGCATGATTGAAAGACGAACTCCAATTCGATGTGTTCTTATGACAAGACTCGCAGGTTCCCGGATAATGACCGATTGGTTTCATGTGGCAGTTTCCACATGAAGTTGTAAAACTATTATGGTAGGTTGTACTGGCCCAGGTATTTGTATTATGGCAATCCGTACACAATCCTGCATAATGGTTGGCTCTGGCTGTGTGACAATTCGTACAGACATTCATGCCGGAATGATTGACATTGATTTTCAACCAGGAATTGGAAATATGGCAACTACTGCAGGCAGCTGGATAATGGTTTACCGGACTGGCGTGACAGTTGCTGCAATTGCTCAAGGAGTGATTAAAAATCGTTCGATTCCAAACCTTGGTTCCATGACAATTGCTGCATTGCCCCACAAATTGTCCTGCCCGGTGTGTGATGGGCGGTTGATGGCAGGATCTGCAATCTGCTGAAGGTGTGTGTTCAAGTGAAAGCGTCTTCCAGTTTCCGGTGATATGACAGGTGCTGCAATTACTTTTGTAATGATCTTTCTCCGGCCTGTCATTTTCATGGCAGGTCAGACAATTGGGGTATTGGTTATGGTCAACCTCAACCGGGAGCCATTTTTCTGTATCCGGATGACAATTGATACACGTATCGCCATAATCATTTCTATGATCAGCATAGGTGTGGCAGGTTTGACATGTCTGTTCTTCCGTGTACTCATGAATTACACTATTCATTTTCAGGGAGAAACTATTGAAGAGACGACTGCTTTCGAAGGTGATCAATGGATGATCATATTCGTATTCTTCCCAGGATTCGGTATCTGTATGACAAATGTTGCAATCGCCAGGATAATGTGGCTCCACCATTGAATTTACTTTCTTTGCATCAAGACTCACAAAGCTGACTGCTCCTAAAGCAAGCAACTCTTCTTTTGGGTAGTCATCTTCGTGGCAGGATATGCAGGTATAAACCCCGCGATGATCAAACTCCTCAGGTTCCCAGGTTTTTGCGACGTGACAATCGGAACACTCTCCGGTGAAGTGGTTTGGGTAAACGCGTTCACTACTTTTAATCTGATAATCTCCCGCCTCCAGAAGAATAGCCAGCACATCTTTACGAACATGGCAGCTGGAGCAGTCAGTCGATGTATCCACATAGACCCCTTCAGCATGACAATCTTCACATTCAAGGCCATCATGTCCATCCGTTAAAGTGAAATCGATATGATCTACATCCTTTCCGAGGAATGGAATTGCTTTGGGGGTAATATTTGATGGAAGGGTATGAACCGATGCCAGTTGTTGAATCTCGAGCGGGGTAGTTGCAGACTGTAAAATCGCTATCTTTTCGTGTAATGCTGATAATTGCTCATGATCAATCGTTTTTTCCACCGACGCCAACACAATATCTGCTTTCAATAATATCGTCTGCACAGCCTGATAATATTGATTGGCATGTTCTTCCGAAACCAATTGGATACTTTGAATTGTCTGGGTTAATACACGATCAAATGCCTCAACAGCCGGCTGGACACTTTCAGGGTTGCCGATCATTGCCAGGTCAGCCAGACGGCGTTCGACCAGTTCAAAACTCATTTCAACTCGTTTCTCCGGATCTTTCGCCAGTTTTAATCGGCTGCTTTCCGCTGTACTTTGCAATGGAAACAATGGATGTCCCGGACGAAAAGGATATGTCTCAGCCAAAAAGAGCAGCCCTGCCAGCACCAAAAACATCACGGCATTAAGCGCTATCAGTATTTTTATTCCTTTTTTCATTCTGCCCATCCTTTCTGGACTATTTGTCCCTGAAAGAAACTAATCATGGTTGGTTTTGTGGTGTTCTTTTATATTGGTATTGAAATGGTGTTGTTTTAATGTGATTAAAAAATATTGGAGATGTAGCAATTATTTCTGGGTCATTCGTTGCTGAACCATTACCATAGATACCTATCCGCCTGGTTTCACCTGTCTGCAAGCCAGGCGCTATAGCCTTACCACGGCCGGTGGGATGACATTCAATACAATTACTCAGCTCAAAAATACCCAGCGGATCATGTGCCACAACCATATCTTCATTTTCATGGCAGGTATAGCACGGATATTCTGTGTAATTGCCACCATGACAGGTTTCGCATGTATCAATTTCCTCATCGCCATGTTTCAATTCAAATGTATGCCGTGTAAGGACCGCTGGCGACCAGGCCTGTGCGGTATGGCAGTAATCACACGAGGTGCCAAACACACCAGCATGTAACTCCGGCTCGCCATGACAATTACTGCAGGTGGTACCAATCCCCACATATTGTTTCTCGGTATGGCAATCGGCACAGGCGATATCCTGATGTCCATCCTGCAAAGCAAAGAATGGCTCATGATCAAAGCCAACAATCATGCGGTCCTGGCCATCATGGCATTGCACACAGCCAATTCCATATTCTTCGATGTGGGCAGCCAGATCATCATGATTTTCTGTTGAATGACAGTGAACGCAATCAATGGTTTCAATAATGTCGCGTACCTTGGTATGACAGGTGGTACAGGTGAACTTTTTGCCATCAATATTGGTGACATGTGCTTCGATACTGAACCCGGTCATTGCATAATGATCAATATTTGGAAAAGCAAAGACCGTCAGATCGGCATCATGCCCCTGGTGTTCAGGGTGACAGGTCTGACATTTCGTAACGCCGGGTAATCGTCCATGAATGGTGTTGACATCCAACCGATCCTGTTCGATCTCGAAATGGCAGTCCTGACAACGCGAGTCGGTCACACAGTGTATGGGAGCGTGGCAATGCGAACACTGGCGTTCCAATTCTGCGTGTGATTTGACACCACCCAGCATCTCATTATTAGATTGCATCGTGGATAATTCACCCGGGCTGAGCAGATAGGACGCGTAAGATTTAACATAATAAGCGCCACTGGCTATTAATACCAGACAAAAAATAATGATGACACGCACCCACCTGCACTGCCTGAGCCAAAATCGCTTAAGCATAGCCCTCCTTCCTGTGCTGCCTCCCCAGGCAATTGGTTATTTCAGCACAAAACATCAAAATCATGGTTTTATAACCTCCACAGAGGTCTGATTTATACTTAATAAACCCGCATCTTTCAGTAAACTGGCTTTTTCCTCCAGACTTAAACGATATTTCAATCCAGGATTCTCTTCGATCAGTCGCCCTGCTTCCCCTTCTACTCCGGTGGGATGGCAGGTAGCACAGGTACCGAACTCTTTGATATCCTCTGCCAGATGCACTTCCTTCATCTCTTCGTACTGGTGATCCTCATGGCAGGCATAGCAATCATACACACCATATTTTGCCGGGTGGCAGGTCTGGCAGGCAACTTCGCCTTCGCCGCCATGATCCAGCAGGAAGATATGGCTGGTCATGACAGCTGGTTTCCAGGCGGAAGCACTATGACAGCGCGCGCAGTTGATGCCAAACAAGTCCGCGTGAATCTCTGGTTCTTCGTGGCAGCTGGCGCAATGATGGGGATCATCCAGATCTTCAACATTCATAAAAGTCACCCCACCTTCTCCTGCTGCAACAATCGGCTGACTGGCACCCCGTACGGCTGCCACCTGGGCAACCACCATCCAGTCCGCCTTCTGGATCATTGTCACCACTTCATTGAGCTGGTAATCGCTCAGAATGCCACCTTCATTTATATGCCAGGAAGCCATCGCATTGCCATGCGTCGCACGCGCAATCGATTTAAACAATAGATCCGAGCGTGCTTCGATCAACGCCTCTCGGTTCAACCCAGGGATCATCCCGACGCCTTCCCCGGCATTGCCATGGCAGCCAACACAATTCTGCACATAGATCTCAATCCCTTCCATCATGTAGCGGTCATCCAACGCTGCTTTTGCCTGCTGCATGCGACCCTTTTCCAGAAATCCATACACCGGCAAAGCAATGACCAGGACAAACAGGGCTGCCAGGCTGATGAGTTTGGTTTTATCCATCTTGAATCCTCCTTTTGCTCCCTGTCTACCCCGGGTAACTGATGTGCTCGGGTAAATGCTGCTCGCGTACAATCGGGGCAGTGGTGTTCACTTTGACCATGCCCTTATCAAATGAGACCGGGAAATAATCCAGCGCACGTGCCACCAGTTTATTATGGAAATCCCCAGTTTTATCAAATGTAGCAGAGTGGCACGGGCACAGGAATTTTTGTTCATTGTCCATCCACCTGACCATGCAACCCAGATGAGGGCAGCGACGGTACACCGCCATGAAACCGCTGTCTTCCGTACAAATCAGGTAGAAATTGCCATCTTCCACTTCCACCACCGAGCCAGGGGTGAATTCTTCGATCTTTCCGATGGTCATCACACCACCAAATTCACCGGATGCACTACGAGTACGCAGGAAGAGAATTCCGGCAGCTCCCAGTTCGATGGCCGCCAACCCGCCGAGTGCCTTCAGGCTGATGCTTAAAAAATCACGCCGGCTCACATTTTTAGGTGTGGTTAACTCGTCCTTCTCAGGATTTTGAATGTTTTTCTTTTTCATGTCACTGCTCCCAGATGATTAAAACGGCAACACCAGCGCCATATTCTGGCCGCGGAAGTGAATGCCAACAATTGTTAATAAGATCAGTCCGGTCATCATGAACGCAAAGATGCCTACCATTGTTTCACTGTGATTGGTCTTTTCATTCTTAAATAACCAACCGCTGCGTAAGATGAAGTAAACGCCAACAAAAACCAATAGTGTGATCACAAAGGGAATCACGCCTACCGTCACATTGGTATGCACATTCGGCAACCAGGCTGGCAGATCGTACCAGAACTCGTCCAAAATGACCGCAATTGGAACCAGATAGAGCGCTAATAAAGCGCCAAACACAGCTGCACGTCGTCCGATCGCAGTGCGAAAGTAAATGCCAATATCCCGATCGCTACGGTCAACCAGTGGTGTCACTACAAGCGCACCCCCTACTACACCAATCAAAATCATCGCAGACAACGGGTGCATGTGCAACAGTAACTCCTGCAGTCCAAGGAAATACCAGGCAGCTTTGGCCGGATTGGGAGAAACCAGCGGGTTGGCGATTGAACCCAATGGGGCCGGGTTGAACATCGCCCATAAGCCAACAAACACCAGCACCACCAGCCCGGCTGCCAGTTCAATATTGACCAGATGGGGATTGGTAGCTTTGAACTCCGGTTTTTCATCCTCTTTGAGCAACGCTTGCGAGATGCCACCGTTCTTGCGCACCTTCCAGAGGTGGTACGCCAGGAAACCCAGCATCAAAGCCGGCATGAAGACCACATGCAATGCGTAGAAATTACTCAAAGCTGCCTGGCCGACTTGCGGCCCACCGAGGAAGAAGTTCCGCACCGCCGTCCCAAGCAGTGGGATGTAAGCCATCAAGCTGGTGCTGACTGTGATCGCCCAATAGGAGAGTTGATCCCACGGCAACAAATAGCCGGTGAAATTCCCTGCCAATACAATCACAAACAAGACCAAACCGATGATCCAGTTTACGCCTCTTCCCTGTTTATAAGACCCGGTCAGGAAAACCCGTACCAGGTGTAAGAAGGTGGTGATTACCAGAAAATTGGCTGACCAGTGGTGCACAGCCCGGATAAAGGATCCGAACATCACCTCGGTCTCCAGTTGTTGAATGCTGACATACGCGTATTCCACGCGCGGGTCGTAGCGGAACATCAACAGCAAACCGGTCAAGCCCAGTAATACCACCAGCACGACAGAGATCCCTCCCAACCCCCAGGTGTAGGAAAAGCGCAGCGCACGCGCCGGTACCCGGCTGGGATGCAGGTGCAGGATCAGGTTATTTCTCACATGGTTTTCCCGGGTCGGTAATTCTGTTGCCGGTTCAACCTTTGGGAGAATACGTTCCCGTAGTGGTTTTAATATATCCAGACTCATAGTCGTCTCACTTTACAATACGTTTTTATTTTTGAACAATTGGGATAAATACCTGGAAAAAATCTTCATCAGGTATTCCTGCAATACCAGCGTAATAAGTCATAACTCTTCCTACCCGGATACCACTGGCTTTATAATTCGGAGCTCCTACAATGACATCGAGAAGGCCATCGTTATTAACGTCCCCGGCACTGCTCACCGATGATCCGAATTCGGTGTCAGCTTTGTTGCCAAATGTGCTTTCGAAGTAATCACTTTTCACACCAATGCTGCCACTGCTACCAAAAAACAAATAAACCGCACCTTGTTTTTCATTGTTGACTGAATAAAAAGGCACACCTACCAGAAAATCTGCATAACCATCCCCATTCATATCTCCTGCAGCTGCCACACTGGCGCCAAACATGCTTCCAGGCTGATTTGAACAGTTTTCCCAGGAAGGTGTAGTACCTAAACCACTGGAAGAGCCTAGATAAAGAAATACACACCCCGCTGACTGGATAAGACCATCGATTAAAACTTTTTTGTTGGGAGCACCAACCAGAACATCATCATAACCATCATTGTTAACATCGCCTACACCGGCTACGGATGCGCCAAATGAAGAACCACCTTTTTCATCCGACACTCTCCACGAAAACGAGGTTGAGAGTCCGCTGGCAGAATTATGATATACATAAGCATATCCGACGTTGGTTGGCCGCGGTGCACCAATGATTACATCTTCGTACCCATCTCCATTCACATCGCCGGCATTATCGAGCGAAGTTCCAAATAAAGCGGCAGAATTTTCACCAAACACTTCCCAATCAGGTGAGTTCGCTAATCCTGATACTGACCCCAGATATAAGGAGACTCTGCCATTATTGGTTTTTTCTTCAAAGTTATAAAAAGGTGTCCCTATCAAAAGATCCGCATACTTTATTGCTGAAGATTGATGTTCGTTGATGTAACCACTAACCGCGGAACCCAACTTTGCATCTGCCTGATCTCCTAACAAGCTCCAATCAGAACTGGTCTTTGCAGCAAAGTTCGGGCCACCATAATATATGTAGGCAGCTCCTACTTTCGATTTTGTGACCGTCGAACCATCCAGCAGGTTATACTCACAGGCACCGACAACGATATCATCATAGCCATCCGCATTGACATCTCCCAGGTAATCAGTCGCACATCCAAACAGCGAGCCTTGTTGTCCACTGCCCATTTTCCAATCCGGAAAACTCGATAACCCTCCTCCGCTACTGTAAAACAAGAAGGCTGCACCTTCCCGATACAGCGTCAGTGAGTGTTTTTGAGCCCCAACCAGTACATCAGCTTTTCCATCTCCGTTCACATCACCGACACCACTGACCGCACTGCCCATATTTTCACCTGAATCCTTCCCGTTGAAAAACCAGCTGGGATAAGCAGATAAAATAGTAGTCGTTTGAGCGTTTGCATTGCTCAAATGGGTTAGCGCTGAAGCAATGGAGACTGCCAGCAGCAAGCTAATTGTGATCAGAGATAAGATTGGGATTCGAGGTTTCATTTTCATCTTTACTTTCCCTGGGCGCCTGCCCGATCAGGTTCAGGCAGGCGCCACACATCATGGGACAGTGAAATAGGTTACTTTGTCGTCAACGGTAAGAAGATCTTGAAGCCAGGCACATCAAATTGTGTTTGACCAATGTATTTCTTGACTTTCACAACCTTTGACCATTTAGCTGGATCATCATTGTCTTTGACCTGCAAGGCAAATTCATACCAACCCAGGTTGTAATTATTCTGGCCTGACCAGCCGGGAAGTTGGAATTGATACCCATCCCAGTGTCCGGAAACAACTCGAGCGGGGGCATTGCATTGTTTGTCTTTGAAGCAGTCAAACCCCATATCCTTGAAATCCTCCTGGAATTCCTCAGGAATAGCCACTCCATTGATTGTCCAGACATACTCAGTAATAGAGTCTACTCCGTCTACATCATTAATTTTGTCCAAATCACGTGCTGAGCTGAACAATGTAATGATCTGATCCTCTTCCACTCCGTAGACTTCCTGTGAGATTGAAAGGATAGAAGCAACAGGCGGCAAATTTACCGCCACAGCTACATCATCAGGCAGGTACATCAACCTTCGGAAAAGGATATCGCTGTTGAAGACGAGTTCTTCCTCGTGTTCGATACCGTATTCATCCACATAATAGGTGATTTCTTCTTCCCACTGGTTCCAGACTGCATACATGAAAGTACCACCCGGATTGGCCAGCATGCTTGCCTCACCTGAGAGAATCTCATCTTTGTTTTCTAACCACGGCCAGCGATCAAGGACAAGATCATCTTTGTCAGTCATGTAATCCATTACTTCCCATTCATCGCCATACACGGTTGCACGGCTGTAGTAGAGATTCAATGGGGTCGCTTCGCCTTCAGCAACAGTGGTATTGTCACCGGTCTCGTAGACCATGAAGAATTTGGAACGATCACGTTCAGCATCATCTTCATATGGTAAGGGGTCACCATCCGTATTCAAACCATACTCATCGATAAACCAGGTACTGATCGTTGGGTATAGCTTAAGTCCACCAGTTGGGCTGTAGCGTGGATCCAGGATGGTGATCTTGTTTCCATTCAATTGTGAAACATTGCGTGCTTGTTCAAATTCACCAGCAGCAAAGGTCCATTCGTAAGGAATAAATTCACCAACCTTCGTACCATAATAATTTTCTGTCCAGGTCGTACCCTCCCCACCCAGAGTGGCTGGAGTGGTTGTCCAGGACAGACCACCGTCGAATGAACGTCGAGTATAAAGATTGTAATGGTCATTACCGACAGAGTTAGAATTCCAGTTGGGAGACCAGGCGTACATCATCATCACAAAGTCACCATCCAGAAATCCGCGATGCCCCTTTGAAACATCAAATGGGTTTTCCCAGGTTTGGTCATCAAGATCATTATCATCCTCGCAGCCATCAACTGCACTTCCATCACAATTGCGCCATTCATACACTTTGGGGAAATCTCCACCGCTTGTGTTTGATCCGTCATTGTTCACTGGGAAAGTGTCTGCACAGGTATCATTATCAGTACCACCGTCACAACGAACAATCGTAGTGCCGGAGATATTGATTGCTGGAGATAGACACAGACCTTTGAGATAATTCGGATTTGCTCCTCCATTTGTGTCATTTGTGTACTTCCAATCATCACAGGCCATGTTCTCGAAGGCATACGGGTTATCCACAGCCGGATCAAAGTTATCAAGATCAGGGATAACCACACGGCGTAACATGATGTCTGCAGGACCACCCTGGTTGATGATTCCCTGTTTGTAGATCATCAATGCAGCCAAACCGCTATCTGAATCAGCTGCTGCTGAAACTGAGTTGGTGGTTAATGCAAAACGACGTGAAATCTCGGTCAGGTAATACTCATATCCTCTGGCATCTGTTTGTACCGGGTAAAAATCACCTTCCTCGATGCCAGTGCACAAAGGATCATCGACGGAAGCATCAAATTTGCATTGTGCTGGTTGATTGACAAAACCGCCTTGATCGACTAATGGATGATCAAACATATCGAAGCTGTAATACCACATATCCTTACCGATATCGATAGGTTCTTCATTGACTAAAATCTCACCCATTGCTTTATTTTCTTCAGTACCCATGATCACCCATGCAGAACCAGTACCATCAGCTCTGGTATAGGGTTTCAGGTTAAGGCGCACTCGGGTAGAAGCCACTCTCCCATTCAATAATCGGTTATCTTCTGTTACACACAGATTTAAGGTTGTCCCACCTGGGTTAAGCCAGGGGATTTGGGTTGCGCAGAAATCCGACTCAGCTGTTGGAGCTGTGGGCAGCAGTAAAGGATCAATAGCAGCGATGTTATCAAAATCAACGTAACAATATGGATCACTATTTGATGCCTTACACATATTGTTATCTGTAAGTCGGGTGGGTATTGCCATTGGCACATAGGGTTTAGGTAATGTAGTATCATCTGACAGAGCATAATCAGCCATAGTTAATGGCGTAGCTACTGTTAGTGCTGCATCGAACACCAAATCGAAGTCATTAAAACTGATATATGAATACCAGATATCCGTTTTCTGATTGGCTACAGCGCCTGACCAACCTTCACCTGGTCCTAGCCCTTGACCAGGACGCAACCCTTCGGGATCTTCCTGCCAGGTCAGAACACAACCAGCGTCCTTAGCACAATCCACAGCTGGCAAATTGGCATCACGTGAGCCAGAGGTCAGACGTTCGGGTTTCTGCCACATAACATAAGTTGCTTCTGATTCTGTTGTTTTTGGATCATCACCAGCCAACAACTTGCCACGAGCAGCCCATACACAAGAGAAGGGAACTTCACCAACTTCTGGGAATCCTTGTAGAGCATAATCCACTGAACGTTGAGTGCCATTTACTCCAAAAAGATCGTACAGGTAAACAGCATCCTTACCGTAGGTTAGTTCCAGATCTTCCAAATAAGCTGCATTAAGTGTAGGGTCTAATTTATATAACGGTGTACCACCATCACAGTATTTGCTGACCCATGCAACAAAGATGTTGTCACCAGCCACCTGATGAACGACATTATGCACATCTCCAGGATAGGCATATCCATTCTTTAATGTAAAGGATGACAGATCGGATGAGCGGGAAAGATTAGTGGTCTTCCAGCTGGTGCCATCATCCAATGAAACACCTACAAAGGAGTCGAAATGACCGAAGGTAATTCCACCTTTAGTTTCCTCCACCGGATGCAGGTCATCGATATAGACCGAAACCAATGGTTTAGCATAATTACGAGTTCCAAAAGGTGAAACGGTTTCCCCATCTGCTAGAAGATAATTTTCGACTGGACCGACTAAACCAGTCGAGGCTTGCGCCGGGACATAGAAGTCCATCATATAGATGGCTGCTTTTTCCGTCTCGTTATCTGGCGTTTTGGAGATATTGCGTCGGAACAAATCCCCATCCTCCGCCAGCGCCGAACCGACGGTCATGCTGAGCAGCATAATAACCGTCAAAACACTCCATAAAACTTTTTTAGATTTCATCGTCATTCCTCCTATTCTAGAATTTGACTTTGCGTAAGATAAAAACTTTTCAAAAATACCACTTGGTTTTCCTTTCATACACGCTCCTATTCCAGTTTCCTCGAATATTGAGCCTTAAACGGCTCGAATGGGTTCCGCTGGGGATGATTGACATTTTCGCTGGTCAACTCCCATAAATTGACATATAATTCATACAGAGTCGGATAATGGTGGCATTCCCCGCTGACGACATCCTGTAACGATGCGTGCCATTCTCCATCAACGCTGTCTTTCCAAACCCGTAACAAGTAAGAGAAATAATTAATATTTTGTTCCTGCATAGAATCCGGCCTTTATATGAACCATGGTTGTTTTCATTATCACAAAATGGCGCTTGCGGATTGTGAATTCAGCGTGAATTTAGCGTGAATTAAGATTAGAAATGATCAGACTCGAAATTTTCCTGCTTGGCACCTTCCGGGTGCAATTCGACGGAACCGACATCAGCGATTCTTTACGTACGCGTAAAGAACGTGCGCTGTTGGCGTACCTCGCAGAGGAACCAGCGCGTCTGCAAACACGTGAAAAAATTTCTGAGTTCTTCTGGCCAAACCGCCCGGAAACCTATGCGCGCATGAATCTGCGTCAGGCTTTTTTGGGATTGCGCAAAGCTTTTGGCGGAGAAGAGACAATGGATTGCTTCCTTGAGATCAACGATGATACGGTTGAATTTAACCACCTGCAAGTCTGGCTGGATACGATTACATTCAACCAGCATATTCAGGAAAGCAAAAAACATCCGCATCTTGAATTGCACACCTGCCAGGACTGTCTCAACCATCTGGAAGAATCTGTCAATCTTTACCGGGGGGATTTTCTAAACAACTTGATGCTAGGCGAGCTGACCGGTTTTCAGGAATGGGCAATTTTCCAGCGTGAACGCTATTTTCGTAATATGATCACCGGACTGCAGTCACTCAGCAAAGCCTACTTTCGCCGCTCGAATTTCGACCTGGCAAATAAATATGCCTGGCGTTATGTGGAAATGGCACCACTGGAGGAGAGTGCACACCGACTGTTGATGCGCCTGATGACGATCAGTGGCCGCCGTAATGCTGCGCTGCAGCAGTACCAGCTGTGTAAATCAATTATCTCGCGTGAACTGGGCATTGAACCCTCATCGGAAACCCAGCTATTGTATTCGCAAATTCTCAATAATCAGCCGATAGAGCGGATCGATACCGGCAGTCTGGCAGGAAAACTCCCCAAACCTTACCAGACTCGTCCGCTGCGCCCACCTACCGGTCCCCTATACGACCCGAACACCGAAATTCCTCTACGCGCCATTTTCATGGATCGGTTACGACATGCACTCGCGCGTATGAAACGCAACCAGTGCAATGCTGTCCTGATCTCGCTCTCCGTTTCCTTCCCTTATGATGAACACCTTCTTCCTGACTTGAAAAAACAGATTGATATTCTTGTAGCAAGGCGTCTGGTCGGTAGCGTCCGGGAGGATGACACCGTGGCACGCTTGCAGGATAATGAATATGGACTGGTGCTCGAGGATATTCACCAACCGGAAGTGGTTGCGGATATCATAAAAAAAATCAAAGGCTCTGTCGGTTCTCTGATCCAGGTACAGGATCAACGCATCCAGATTCGGTTGGCGATCGGTTGGGCGATCTACCCACTGGACGGAAACGATCCCGCAACATTGCTCAACAAAGCTGACATCGCCATGCGCACCGATAAACTGCAACAGAATATACATCAGAACCAGAAATAAAAAACCAGCAGCAATAATTGTCTTAACATCGCCTGTGGTTAATACCCGTTCCGAGTACACGAACCACAGGTTGGTAGATTCAAACCTGTTGAAACAGGTTTATATCGCAACCGGATTCATCCGGTTTGATGCTGACAGACATAGGTTTTATCCTGTGGCGTGGCGTGATCTATTGCACAACCTCACCTGGGTCATCCCCTGCTTGTTCCTCAGGCAGCTGCACAGTCCGAATCCAGTAATCACCAATTTTGCAAACCGCGTCCCGTAATCCACTAAAACTGACTGGCTTGGTCACAAATCCGCTGGCACCCTGCTCGTACGAATATTTCATATCCCGCTCAGCGCTGGAGGTGGTCAACACCACCACCGGAATACCGCGCAGATCCGGGTTTTCTTTCATCTCCACCAGTGCTTCCCTGCCGTCTTTCCGTGGCATGTTCAGATCCAGTAGAATCAAATCCGGGCGTGGTGCCAGGTCGGGATCGGAATACTCACCACGTTGGTTCAGGTAATCCAGCATTTGTTCGCCATCTTCAACAATAAAAATTCTGGCGCTCAGCTGACATTCGTCAATCGCTTCCCCGATCAGGTAAATATCATCCGGATCATCTTCCACCAGCAGGATAATCTTTTTATTCTGAACTTTTCTCATGATTGATTTGCCTTTCTTTAAATTGATTCTTTGGCAATCGTACGACAAATGTGGTGCCTTTTCCAGGCGCGCTGTGGGCGGTAATGGTACCGCCATGGTTATCTACAATTTTACGACAGATTGACAATCCCATGCCAATCCCTTCAAAACTTTCATTTTGATTCAAGCGTTGGAAGGGTTGGAAGATACGTTCAAGATATTTTTCATTGAAACCAATGCCATTATCCTGAACACGGATTTCACACATGCCCTCATTATCGGTTTTGTTTTTCGGATAGGGGCTGTAAATGTTGATCTCCGGATTTCTCCCGGGAGAATGGAATTTCAGCGCATTACTGATCAGATTCTGGAACAGTTGGGTAATCTGCCCTACATCTGCCTCAACCACGGGTAGATCGGAAATCTCAACTTTTGCCTGCTTCTGCTCCACCTGCCAGTCCAGATCAATCAAAACCTGACGTACTACCTGTTCCAGGTTAACTTTCCCAAACTGATATGCTTTATTGGTCGCCCGTGAAAAGGTTAACAATTCCGTCAACAATACCTGCATTCGCCCGGCAGAATCGCGCATGCGTTGTAAATACGTAAGTCCTTTTGAATCCAAAGAACCACTGTAGCGGTCCTGCAGCATCTCACCAAAGGTCTGAATCTTGCGTAAAGGTTCCTGCAGGTCATGTGAGGCAACATTGGTGAAATTACGCAGTTCCTCATTGCTATGCTCCAGATTGAGGGTGTATTCCTTCAAAGCTGCTTCATTGCGGTCGCGTTCAGCTTCTCGCTCAGAAAGCTCATCAGCCATATGATCAAATGACTGTGCCACCTGCCCCAATTCACCAACTGTATAAGCCACACCGGAGCGAGCTGTCAGATCACCTTTTGCCAGTTTCTGGGTAGCGTGTACCAGCGCTTGTGCCTGCCGAATGATCAACACATCCCCCAATAACCAGACAAAAACTAACACCAAGATCACCACAATAACCATAATGGCAATATTTCTCTTAAGCGTGAGGTTAGCAGCCTCAAATGCAATCGAAGTCGGGATGCCAATAATGACCGAAAGGTATTCAGTTGTTCCATTAATTGCACTGATCGCATAGATTGTTTCCTGGCCACTCAAACCTTCCCCTACCATTACCCCGCTCTTTTGTTGGTGCAGTTGCGCAACAATATTGGAATCCGGAAGGCGGTACCCGCGCCAGCGAGTATTATCCGGGTAGTGTGAAAGTATTGTTCCAGACTCATCCATAACAATCAATTCACCACCGGCTGGCAACCCGGCTGCTTCAGCAAAATCATAAAACCAGATCAAATCCAGCGAGACATTGGCGACATTCGTAAATTGATCCTGCATATTATAGATGGGATAACCAATCGACATGACCGCTTTTCCGCTCACACGACAAATATGATAACCACTGATAGTGAAATCATTTGCCTTGATCAGGTTTTGATAATGATCACACGATTCAAAATTCGGGGGAGCATGTCTTTCTGGCGGGCTGCAAAGGATATTCCCTTCCAAATCAGCCACGTAAAAAGCGGAGTAGTATTCGAAATGCTCATCAAATAAATGCCAGAAGAGGTAATTGCATTCCTCATAATTTTGTTCGCGTATTGTTGGTAAATGTGAAACCGTTAACAGGAAGGATTTAGCGTTATCCACCATCAATGCTTCCACACTGGAAGCTACATTAGCCAGATGAACAACTTCATCCAGGGTGTCCTGCTCCGCCTGCTGACGCTGGTTATAACCCACCTGCAGCAGCAATAATATCCCTGGTAATGCGGTGAGAATGGTAATAATTAATAGACGGCTGCGTAAAGTGGAAAAGAATCGAAACATAATAGCCTGGCTTGATAATTAGGAAAAATAATTGGATAATTCTATTATAGTGATTTTTTCGAACGAATAACAATCAGATTCTTCACCAACTTCCCCCATAAAAAAAGAGGTTGACCATTTTTTTTGATCAACCTCATGAGCTCTTTATCCGCAGCCGCCGCCACAGCCATCGCCACTGCCACTGCCACAGCTGGCACAGCCTCCGCCACCCAGGCGTCCGGCAGCCAATTCGTCATCTGTCGCCATGCGTAAATCAACCACTGTTGCTTTGAAATATAATTCTTTACCGGCCAATGGGTGATTCAAATCAAGTTTGACATCCGATTCACCAATTTCGATGATATTGGCATTAATCAAGCGACCTTGGGGGTCGCTCAAGCGGATTGTTTTTCCAATGCCAAAATCAAAGTTTGCTGGAAATTGTTCCTTGGGGATATCCACAAAGGCACTTGCATCGTAATCGCCATAGCCATCGACTGGTTGAACTACAACTTCTCGTGTTTCACCAATCTGCATTCCAAACAATTCTTTCTCTAAACCAGGAATTATGTTGCGATGACCCTGGATGAATTGTAATGGGCCATAACCATCACTCGAATCGATGATCTGATCATCTACTGTTAAAGAATATTCCAGACTGACAACCATATCCTGGACAACAATATCAGGGGTACGTTCTACCATATTAATGCTCCTTTACAACCTTTATATCACCTGTAACCTGTAAATAAGACTATTTTAGTCAATTTCTCAACGATTATAACAGATCAATTCGGGAATTCAAATATCTTTAACTACCTTTTTGTAGTGGCAAAGTAGTAAAGTCCTAATCTGGCAAAGTTAAAATGTCCTATAAGAGGACAACAACAGATGAAATGGACAATAGCAATGACGAAAGAAGAATTGAAGCGCAAGACGATTATAGAACAAGCAATTGAAAAAAGGATAATCCAAAAAGAAGGAGCGGAGAGGCTAGGAATCAGTGAACGTCATTTTCGGCGGATAACAAGAAGATACCGAAAA